>Ga0315273_10011040_pt1 | contig 11548 bp, 7 predicted proteins | sample YL17G02_0_MG_FD_205753 | JGI IMG/M metagenome (GOLD analysis project Ga0315273, IMG submission 205753) | Sediment microbial communities from Yellowstone Lake, YNP, Wyoming, USA - YL17G02_0 | ecosystem: Environmental > Aquatic > Freshwater > Lake > Sediment | place: USA: Wyoming | collected... | reverse complement strand
ACGCAGTGCCACAGCCTGCTGGATGCGAATGGCTGCTTTTTCAGCAAGCGCAAGATGTTCCTGCAGTCAGTGAGCGGCCGCCTTTCCCCGGCCGAGCTGGAAGCAGAAATCTCGGCCCAGATCGCCTGCGTGCGTGATGCGGGCATCCGCATCTCCCATGTCGATGGCCACAAGCACCTGCATCAATTGCCAATGGTGGCTGCTGCTGTCGCGAAGGTTGTCCCCCGATTCGGCATCGAACGGGTGCGTGTGACTCGGCTGGCTCGTGTCCAGGCAGTCTTTCAGCCCGCGACATTGGTCCGCGAACTGCTGGCATGGAAAGCTGCAGGGACATTTCGCCGGGCCCGGCTGCGATCGCCCCGACGCGTCGTGGATCTGCAGCGCTTGATGCGCCAGGGCGACCGGCCTGAAGCCGGCGCGCTACTACGAGATGCAAAGGGTGTCGTGGAGCTCTTCTGCCATCCGGGTACGGCGCTTGCAGACATAGAGAAGCCGGGAAGCTGCCAGCGCCACGCCGAACTGGAATACCTTCTGTCGGAGGGATTCCGGCAAGTGCTGGATCTTGGAGATGTGCAACTCGTGTCTTACTGGGAAATCTGACCGTGAGGATCCTGAAGGTTATCCCCCAAGCGTTCTACACGACGCGCGGAACACCTCTTAGCGCCTATCACCGCGCGAAGGAATTGGTCGCCCGTGGACACGAGGTCGACATCATTACCTATGCCGTCGGCGGCGATCCACCGGATCTTGCGGTGCGCGTGTATCGGTCCAGGGGTCCTCATTTTTCCCGTTCAATCGAGGCCGGACCATCGCGGCTCAAGATCTGGTTCGACTTGCTGCTGTTCCTGAACTTGCTCTACCGGCTGCTGGTCAAGCGCTACGACCTGATCTACGCGCACGAAGAAGGGGCATTCCTGGCCCGGATCGCCGGGGCGCTCTTCCGCGTGCCGTACGTGTACGACATGCACTCCAGCCTGCCGTTGCAAATCACGGACTGGAAGTTCAGCTCCAATCCACGCGTGATTAATTTCTTCAGCTGGGTCGCACGCGTATCCATTCGTGGTGCGCGAGCCGTAATAGCCATCTCGCCCGCGGTGGCCCAGGCCGCCCGCGAGGTGGATCCGGACGTGCCGATCGTCACGATCGTCAATCACTTCGAGATTGGAGAGGCAGGCGATCCCGAGGCGGCAAGCGCCTTGCGGGCGCACTACGGCATCAGCGCCGACCAGAAAGTCGTGCTGTACACAGGTTCGTTCGTCGCTCTGCAGGCGCTTGATCTGCTCATGGACGCCGTGCCGTTCGTCATGCGGGAAGTGCCACAGGCCGTGTTCCTGGTCGTCGGCGGCCAGGATGCCGAGATCGCAAGCCTGCGGGCCCATGCCGAAAAGCTCGGTGTAGCGGGCAATGTCGTGTTCGAACGCAGTCGCCCGCAGAATGAAATGCCGACCTACATGGCTGCCGCAGATGTCCTTGTCTCGCCCCGCGTGCAGGGCATCAATCCGCCCGGAAAGCTGCTCTCGTATCTGGCGTCCGGGCGGCCGGTCGTCGCCACCAATACGCTGGTGCACAATCAATTGTTGACTGAGCAGTGCGCAATGCTGACCGCGCCCAACGCAGAGGGAATCGCCCAAGGCCTGATCAAGGCGATCACCGACAAGGTCGCAGCCGCCGCTGTCGTGCGCGAGGCGGCTTCGTTCCTTGAGCGCTATGGCAGCAAGGCCGCGCGCGATAGTGCTTATGAAACCTTGTTCGCTGCCGTCGGCATCGCCCGCGCGGGGCGCATGAAGATTCTGATGGTGGCGCCGCAGCCCTTCTATACGCCACGCGGCACGCCGCTGAGCGTGTACTACCGCACGCTGGTGCTGGCAGAGCAAGGCGCGGATGTGGACTTGCTGACTTACGGGCAGGGGTCAGATGTCAATCTGCTCTCGACGCGCATTATCCGTATTCCAGGCATGCACTGGATCGGCCAGATCCCGGCAGGGCCGTCCTGGAAGAAACTGTTCCTCGACTTCTTCATGATCATCTGGACCATCGGGCTGCTGATTCGACACCGCTATCGCGTCGTGCATGCCCACGAAGAAGCGGTATTCTGGTGCCGTTACCTCAAGCCGCTATTCCGCTTCAAGCTGATCTACGACATGCACTCGAGCCTGCCGCAACAGCTGACCAATTTTGCGTTCACCGAGTCGCGCGCCATGATCTCGCTGTTTCGTTACCTGGAAGAGAGTTGCCTGCTCAAGGCCGAAGCAGTGATTACCATCTGCCCGGACTTGCGCGACTATGCGCTGGCATGTGGCGTGGATCCCGCCAGGCATCTGCTGATCGAGAACTCCTTGTTCGATGACATACGATTGCGGCGGGTGGCTGGCTCCCCCGCAGCGCAAAAAATCAGAGGGCCAGACCATGAATCGGCCACTCCATCGCTGCGGCATCCACTGATCGTCTATGCGGGAACCTTTGAGTCCTACCAGGGCATCGATATCCTGATTCGCTCGTTTTCGATGGTGTCGCAATCGATGCCGCAAGCCATGTTACTGCTCGCCGGCGGCACGTCCGCTCAGGTTGCCGAAATGCGCAAACTGGCCAAAGCATTGGGCGCAGAGCACACCATCATCTTCACCGGCACAGTCGACAAAAAGACCGCGATGGAATTTACCGCGCTCGCCGATGCGCTGATTTCGCCGCGAAAGCACGGAACCAACACACCGCTGAAGATTTACGAGCAGCTGGCCAGTGGCAAGCCGCTGGTCGCGACACGCATCTGGTCCCACACCCAGGTTTTGAATGACGAGGTCTGCATCCTCGTGGAGCCGAATCCGGAATCGATGGCGGCGGGCCTCGTGCAGGCGCTATCCAACAGTGAGCTGGCCACGCGACTTGCTGTGAATGCCCGGCGCCTGTACGAGGATCACTACTCGCGGCCGATATACGTCGGGAAGATCCAGCAACTCCTGAAGCTGGTTTTTCCAGGGCCCGTTTGAGGTTATTCAAGCTCCTGCGAATTCTTGCGGCGCTGGCGTTGCTCGGCTGGCTGATCAACCGCGTCGGCCACACGGATCTGCTTGAACGGATACGCGACGCACGCGTCGAACTGTTGCTGCTTGCCCTGGTCATCATCGTGCTGGACGGTCTGCTGCGCGCCTTGAACTGGCGCCAGCTGATCGTGGCAATGCGCCTCGCACCGCAGGTACCTTACGGAAAACTGCTGGCCTGCTTCTGGTCATCGTCTTTCCTTGGCCAGGTCATACCCTCCACGGCGGGTACGGATGCGTTGAGGGTTTTGTCGGCCTCGCGCGCCATCGGTGGCTCCATGGGTGCGCACGCAGCGGCAATCGTCTTGCTGAATGCGATCAGCCTGATCGCCGGTTGTCTTATTGGCCTCGTCTGCTTGCCGTTTCTGGGACTTGCGCAGGGTGGCGCGAGCGGACTGCGGCCAGCTGTTGCAGTGCTGTTCGGCACGGCAGTGCTTGGCGCAATCAGCGTCTACCTGCTCGTCAAGTACCAGCGAGGATTCGCACTTCGCCTGCTGCGCAAGCTGCGTGGCCGCAAGGGTTTCAAGCTGCGTCGCGGCCTGCGGCGTTTCATGGGCAACCTGTTGGTGTTCGACCGCTACGCCACGCGCGCACTGCCGGTCTTCGGTGTGGCCTGCCTGACCCTGCTGACGCGTTCCGCGGCCTTTGCGTTCGCCGGCGCCGCGGTGCACCTGCAGCTGCCGGTGCTTGCATGGCTCACGCTGACGCCGTCCATCATGCTTTCCGGTCTCGTGCCCTATTCCGTGGCGGGCTACGGCGGCGACCAGGCTGCCAGTGTCTATTTCCTCACGGGCTTTGGTGCGCTGCCCGCAAAGGCGCTCGCCCTGGCCCTGCTGATGCCGCTGGTGCCGATGTCCTTCAATCTACTGGGCGCCATTCCATTACTTCTGGGGAAGATCGAAAAACAAACCGACGGCCATGGCACAGGCAGCGCGTCGTGAGAATGTGAGGCATAGCACAGGAGGCCGCAGCGTACGCTGGAGGACGCCCCCGAATATGCTTAAATACGCCCTCGCCTGAATTATAACCCGCTGGATTTAATAGAAAACCACTATGGCCACCCGACCTCTGAACGTTCTCTGGTTGATCGACCATGTCTGCTTCGATGGCAGCCTGCACTCAGGCGGGAGGCTGTACATGAATGTACTGCCACGCGTGGATCCCGCGCGCGTGCGCCTGCATCCATATTTCCTCAACGCATCCGATGCCGTGGTCAAGGAATTCAAGGAGAAACATCACCCCGCGGTGAATCTAAACCTGAACAAACTTAATCCACTGGGTCCACTCAAGGTCTGGAACCTGGCACGCAAGCACAACGTCGACGTCATGCACCTGTTCTGTTTCGGCGCAGGAATGTACGGGCGCATGGTCTCGACCTTCAATGGCATGCCAACGGTCATTCACGAAACCGATACGCCCACGTACGGGCCGCAACCCACACTTTTCAAGGTCATCGACCGCGTGTTGGCCAGCAAGGCGGCTTTCGCGATCGCTACGTCCACGCATTGCCGCGAGTTTGTGCGCGACCAGCGTTACATCCCCGAAGACAAGATCGCGGTGATATATCACGCGGTGCCGCACGAGAAATTTGAAGTCGCCCGCACGCTCGATCGCGCCACTGCACGCGCGCAACTGGGCTGGAGCACGGATGCCTTCTCGTTCCTTGCGGTGACCAAGCTCGGACCGGATCGCGGCAATGAGGCGCTCATCGAGGCATTCGCGGAAGTGAAACGGCAGCTGCCTTCGGCGACGCTGCACATCGTCTATCGCCCCACCCTCTATCACAGGATTCCGGAGAAATATAAGGACATGCCGTGGGTGGGCGATCCGGCCGCCGCACGCAGTCGCATCGAAAAGCTGATCGATGCGCAGGGCCTGCGCGGCGCGGTAACGCTGGTCGAGATGGAGGCGCCCGAACGACACGAGCCGTATTTTGCTGCCAGCGACGTGTTGGTCGCGCCCTTCGAAGATCCGCGATTCAGTTCGGTGAATCTTGTCGAAAGCATGGTGTTCGGGTTGCCGCACATCGTGACCGATGTCGGCGAGCCGGCGGACATCGTCGACCGCTGGGGCGCAGGCGTCAAAGTTCCCGCGAAGAATCCCCAGGCACTCGCGCAGGCAATGCTTTCCTTCGCCAGAAATCCGGCGATGCGCGAAGCGCTGGCGGAGAAGGCACGGCGTGCCGCGGTGGACTTCGGTGCCGATGCCGTTGCCGAGCGCCTGACGGGGCTATACACGCGGGTAGCCAACGGCGTGCGCGTCCAGGCAACGCGCGACGGAGCAATGATGTGATCCTGGGTTCCGCGGGGATAGCGCTCGAACCATTGGCCGCTGCCCCAGATTTCGCCCCACAGCCGGGTATTTCAGGCGCCTTTCGGCATCCCTGGGGCGCCTCCGGGCTGGACGCGACGGACCTGTCCGCCTTTGACTTGAATCGCCGCTCCTGGCTGCTCGTCACAGGCAATCCGCTGCTGGACGCGGCCGCTTTCGGCTCTCAGGTCGCGAGCACATCCGGCTCACGCGCTCTCGCGCTGCTTGCAGAGCTCCAAGCGCGTGGTGTGGCGGCGCTCAAGAATGTCGATGGCGTGTTTGCGCTCGCCTGGTTCGACGGCGCCGAGTTGCATTTGATTCGCGATCGGTTTGGATCCGAGCCGCTGTTCTACGCACGCGTTGGGCAGGGCATCGCATTTGGATCACGGGCCCGCGACGTCGTAGCAAGCGCGAAGCTGCCGCGCATCGTTTCCAGCGAGGCGCTCGCTGAATACCTCACTTACGCCTACATTCCTGGTACGCGCACGCTCTATGAGGGTGTCATGCGCGTGCCTGCCGGCGGGCATGTGCGATTCACACCAGGCCAGGAACATCTGCAAGTCGAACGCTGGTACAGGCTTTCATACGCCGGACCCTTGCTGGCCGACGAAGCCGAGATAAGAGCTGGCTTCCGCGACCGGCTGGAAGCCGCGGTCGTTCGGCGACTTGGTGGCGGGCGCGCCGGCACCTTCCTGTCCGGCGGCATGGATTCCAGCTCGGCAATCACTTTTGCCAGGCGCCATACCCAGGAGCCGATCCACTCGTTCGGCTTCCGTTGTTCCGGCACTTCGTTCGACGAGTCTTACTACGCGCGCTCCCTCGCTGAGCAACTGCACGTGCAGCACACGGAAGTCGAATACGGCGAAGCGCAGGCGTTGACGATTCTGGATGCGATCGGCCAGATGGAAGTGCCGTTCAGCGATATCGGCATCGAGGTCGGCACCTGGATCATGGCGCATGCCGCTGGCTCGCAAGTTGACTATGTGCTGACCGGCGACGGGGGCGACGAGATCTGGGCAAGTCATCCCGTCTATGCGGCTCAAAGACTGCTGCGTGGTTATGACCGTCTGCCCTTGCTGCTGCGCCGCGCGCTGGTCGCACCGACCAGGCTGGTGCGCGACTCCGATCACAAGCGCAATCTGGCGGTGGTCGCCAAGCGGCTGCTGCCCGCACCAACACTCGACGCCGGTCTCGGGCATTTCCGCTGGCGCACTTATTTCACGCGCGAGGACCTGCGCAAGGTCGTGAGCGATGAACTGGCGGGCCGCATCGCCGGCTACGATACCTACGCGGTGGTCCGCGAGTCGCTCGAAGGCTACGAAGGGCCTGATGACAATCTGTCGCGCTGGATGTTCTCCGACTACACCACGGCGTCGGGATTCTATTTTTCGCGGCTGCTTTTCACACGCGTTTTCGGTGTCGAGGCGCGCCTGCCATTCTTCGATCGTGAACTGGTGGAATTCGGCACCCGCATTCCGGCTCGCCTGAAACTCGAGGGCGTTGAGCGCACCAAGCGCCTGTTCCGCGAGGCCATGGAAGGCATCCTGCCGGATGTCATCAATCACCGGCGCGACAAGCTCGGGCACTCCGTGCCCCTGAAAAACTGGCTGCGCGGCGGTGGTGCACTTGGGCTCGAGGTCGCCGCAACACTGCGCAGCGAGCAGTTTCGCGCGCGAAACATACTGAAACCCGAGGCCGTAGAGCGTCTGCTGCTGGAACATGCGACGCGGCGCGATAACCATTCGCATCGGCTGTGGGGTTTTTTCGTCCTGGAGCACTGGCTGCGGCGAAATATCGACTAGCCCGACGTGTCCGTCGCGCGGACCCGCGCCCGCCTAGAACTGCCAGTACAGAAATTCGCTGGGTCCGCCCACTTGAAATATGGCGACAGCAGCAAGCGCCGACAAAGCGAACGCCCAGAGTAATGTCGGCTTCCAGGTCAGAGCAAAAGGCAGCAGTCCCGTATTCGCCGGGCGCTCCTTGACGCCGAGCACCGGCTCGTACCTGGCCATGATCTGCAAGGTATTCGGCAGGGCCAGAGCGATGGCAAGCAGCGCGAAAATCCATAGCTGCGTCACGATGAACGCTTTCGCTGGCATGTCGACGCCAGAGACAAGGTGTAGTGGCAGACCCAGCCCGCCCAGTTTTTCGACGAACAGCCGCGGCAGCTCGATGCCATTGAAGCCGAGCATGCCCTTGAAGACGCCAACCGCTGCGCCTACGGATGGAGACCGGAACAGAACCATTGCCATCACGACGGAAAAGAACGTGAGCACGAAGCCCACAGGCCGCATGAATATCGCGTAACTCTCCTTGCTCGGCCAGAGTTTCGGACCGGCCAGGCGCCAAGCGTGATTGATCGTGAGGTACACGCCATGAAGCAGGCCCCAGAGCACGAAGACATAGCCTGCGCCATGCCAGACGCCGGAGACGAACATGGTCAGCAACATTGGGGCTGCCAGCAGTTGAAGGAAAGCGCCGACTCTCGCATTACCGCCGCCCAGTCCGGGCAAACCCTTCCCAAGCCGCCGCCGCGTCAACCAAAGCGCCAGCGGGTTGTACAGGTACGCGGTCAGGAAGCGCGTCAAGGTGACGTGCCAGCGCGACCAGAAATCGATGATGCTGGTGGCCTGAAGCGGTGAGTAGAAGTTCAGCGGCAACCGGATGCCAAAGCAGCGCGCAAGACCCGCTGCCATGTCGCTATAGCCGGCAAAATCGAAGTAGATCTGCAAAGTGAAACCGATTGCGGCAGTCCAGCCTGGAAACAACGAGATGCTGCCCCCGCCGGCCGCCAGCCCATAGATCGGCGTGACATGGGCCGCTATGCCGTCGGCCAGCACGACCTTCTTGAAAAGACCGAAGCAGATTAGCGTAAGACCAACAGACATATCCTCCTTGTCGAAGCGGCAAGGGTTGTTCCTGAACTGCGGCATCATCTCGCGGTAATGCACAATGGGCCCCGCGATGAGCTGCGGGAAAAACAGCACGAACAACAGGTAGTCACGCAATGTGTAGGACTCAATGCGCCGCGCGTGCACGTCGACAAGGAATGCGATCTTCTGGAACGTGATGAACGAAATGCCCAATGGCAGGATGACCTGCGCCAGCACAAAATCCGTGCCCGCCACGTCATTGATCGTTGACAGAGCAAAGTTCGTATATTTGAAATAGCCGAGAAACGCGACGTTGAACACAATTCCTACTGTCAGAACCAGGTTCCGGGTCCGGGATTTTGTTGTGTCCGCGGACAGCCTCTGCAACAGCTCAGCGACTGTGAAGTTCACAAAAAACGATAACCCGATGATCGGGACGTTTAGCGGGCGCCACCAGCCGTAAAAGACCAGGGACGCGAGGGTCAGCCAGCCAAGAGCCAGATTGCGCGACGCTTTCCCCAGCAGCAGGAATCCCAGCAGCGTTACGGGGAAAAAGACAAAGATGAACAGGTAGGAATTGAATAGCATGGTGCGCGTCGCAGCTGGGCTGCTATTTGCCCTGGAGAGTTCTGGTCTCCGCGACGATATCTCCTACCGTTGCGAAAGATTCGACGGCTGCGACACGAAACCGGATGCCGAGCTCCATTTCGATCGCGGCGATGAAGGTCACAAAGCTGAATGAGTCCCAGTTGGGCACATCACTGCGCTTGGTATCCATGCCAAGGACGATCGATTCGTCAGCGAGCAGATCTCGCAACGTACGGGAAAACATCGCCAGGATCTCATCGTTAGTCATGCCTTTGCACCGCGTCTGATGAAGGTCGGTTGAATCGGGTAGTCCGCGAGGTCGACCGCCCAGCGAGTCGTGCTCTCAGGGGTCGGCCCAGGCAGTCGTGAAAAACCGAGTTTGCTGAACAGGTCCTTGATGACTGCGTTCCTCGCGGTGGCGATGAAATCCGCGTGCAAGGCCCGCGCGCCGCGCGCCCGTGCGGACTCTACGGCAACATTCATCGCCTCGTTTTCGAGCTGCCGGCCAAACACTCGGCAGCTCATGACCCAGCTGACCACTTCAAACAACCCCGGGTCCTTCCGATCTCGACAGAGTATCAAGATGCTCACGATGCCATTGTCACCAAAGCGGTCAATCAGGCGAAACTGAAGCGTGATGTTTTCGGGAGCAGCGATCAGCGCGGATAGTTCTTCCGTCGTGTAGCGGCGCGTGGTCGTATTGAACTGGTTGGTCTTGTTGATAAGTTGCGTCGTGCGCGCCAACTCGATAGCCGTGACAGGACCGAATACCAATGACATGTCCAGTCCACGGAGGAAATCATCCATGCTCTGGAAGCTGCTGCGCAGGTTCTCCCGTTCGACATTCGCGGCGTATTGTTCGACGCGCTGCCGATCCTCGGCGGTGAAGGAGACTGCCTCGAAGTACCCCGCGTCGGCGATGCAACGCACGTAGTGGGCCGGGTCGTCTGGTAATTCCGGAACCGCCACCATCGGCAAGCTCGCACGCACGCGCGCCCGTTCGGCGGGGTTGTCATCGACAAATACCAGACTGTCGAGCCCGATGTTCAGTTGCTCAGCAATCGCCCTGAGATTCTCTGCCTTGTCCGTCCAATTGACCAGGAAGGCAGTGATGTCCGCGCGCTTCAACAACATCTCCGGATGCTCGCGGAAAGCGGCCTCGGCAATCGCCGCCTCGTTCTTGGAGCACACGGCAAGAATGATCCCGCGCGCCTTGAGCGACCTGGCGTAGCGCTGCAACGCCAGGTGCGCCTCACCGGCAGCACTGCCCTCGCCCAGGACGATGCCCTCCAGTCCAACATCGCCAATGACACCACCCCACAGCGTGTCGTCGAGATCGAGCACCAGGCATTTCTTTGACTGTCCGCGCCGCGCTGCGATGAGTCGTGCCACGAGATCGCCGTAGATCGGCGCTGCCTGCGGAGCGATCTCGATCTTGCTCTGCAACCAACGTGCGACGTCGAACCAGGCGTCGATGCCATCGCGAGTACTGGATCGCGCGACGTCCAGCAGCAGCACGCCTTCCTGGGCGACCGCCACGGCAAGCTGCGCGTTGAGGTCGGCAACGACCCGGGCGGGAGCGCCGGGAACCATCTGGTCATAACTGCCAAAAAGTGTCTCAGTAACATCCAGAAATGTTTGCTGGATTACCGTTGCACCAAGATTCTCACGCGCCTCGCGCCACAGCCCGCGCAGTTCGTCAATCGTAGCTGCAACCGCGCCTTGGGCTTCTTCCGCTGAAGCAGTGAGCAGCACGCCGGCGACCGTCTCGCGGGAGACGAGCGAAAACAGGATCACTTCCGGCTTGAAGCCGTAGAGCGCCGACGCAGGATCCTTCAGTTCCTGGCGGTACTGACCGAAGGAGCTGGCATAGACCTCGACGAGCAACCGGCGGCGCAGGCCGGCAACGCGAATGGCGGGTAGCAAGTGATCGATGGTAGATGAGGCGAGCACGGCAAGCCGTACCCGCGGAAAGCCTGCCGCGGCTCCCGAGGCAGTATCCTTGGCGATGGCCTTTAGCGCGTTGTCCACCTGGATCGTTTCCACAAAGCCCAGGCGCAGCTGCGCGACCGCTGCAAGATTCTCCAGACGCTCCTCAGCTTGATCAGCCTCGAGAGCAGACTTCAGGCTCTGCCGGAAATCGGCGGGACTGGGAAGCCAATGCATCGTAGTCATGGGTGGTGAGTCGACTCAGCGCTTCAGACACTGCTGGATGCGCGCGCCAGCAAGGTCGAAGAACGCCTGCGACCAGAGTTCGGTGCTTGGCTTGTCAAGATGGGAACCATCGTGGGTGCGCAGGCCCTCGAGCCGCGGTGTGATCAATTCGAGTCCCAATGAACTGGCGATCGCCTGCGCTTCCGCGGTCCTGGTCTTGGGATAGGGCACAAGGGTCAGGATCACGCAGGCACGGTCCACCGGGAGCTTTGCGACGAACTCCTCCGCCAAGGCTTTGTAGTGATCCCACTGATCCTGTCCGCTGCTGGGGCCTTCCGTGACTGGTGCTGCGTCAATCTTGTTGACCCCTCTTTCCACAAAGTGGCCCGTTCTGACGGCTCGAAAGTAGGCGAACTTGTGGCCGCAAATCCGGGCAAATTTCCTGCAGACAAGGCGGTGCAGTTGCTGCCAGCGCCATTTCTCAAGATAGCGTTGGCTGATATTCTTGTCGTGCAAGATCTCCGAGCCCGGCCCGGTCTCATCGTCGGAGAAGAATCGATCGACGTTGATGATGTAGACCTTCGCCCA
>Ga0315273_10011039_pt1 | contig 11549 bp, 6 predicted proteins | sample YL17G02_0_MG_FD_205753 | JGI IMG/M metagenome (GOLD analysis project Ga0315273, IMG submission 205753) | Sediment microbial communities from Yellowstone Lake, YNP, Wyoming, USA - YL17G02_0 | ecosystem: Environmental > Aquatic > Freshwater > Lake > Sediment | place: USA: Wyoming | collected... | reverse complement strand
TAGACGCAGAACATCCCAGGATCACGCCGAACTTCGAGATCCGCGCTCGTCTCGGTGACGAGGTTCTCCTTCTCCTTCAGCGCGCGATAGAGGCGCGAGGAGTTGCCACCGCCCAGGATCGCTTCGAGTACCGCGAGCGCCGGAGTGTCAGGATGCGAGTTCGGCGGAACGTGAAATCCGAGGATCGTCCAGGTGTTCGGGGTCTTCAGACTCTCGGCGCCGAAGCGGAACTCGGTCTGCGGCTTCTCCACGAGGCCGAGCTCGAAGTCGTCCTTGCCGCGCTTGTAGGGCGCGTACGCCTTCGCGATCTTGTCGCGAAGTGCCTGCGTCTCGAAATCGCCCACGACCGAGAGAATCATCTGGTTCGGGACGTAGCGATCTTCGTAGAAGGTGCGGAAGGTGGCGAGCGAAGAGTGGAGGATGGCCTCCTTCAGGCCGATCGTATCCCGCTTGTAGGGATGGTCGCGGAACATGAGCCGCTCGATCTGGTAGTAGACCTTGTAGTCGGGGCGATCCTCGCCCTGGTTGTACTCCTCCATGATGACCTGGCGTTCCTTGTCCACCTTCGCCTGCGTCAGCTGAAGTCCCATCCAGGCGTCGACGGAGCGCCAGAGCGCTTCATCGAGATTCTGCGTCGGCGCCGTGAAGCCGTAGCAGGTCCAGTCATTCGTCGTGTAGCCGCCGCTCTCGTCGCCGATCCGCTGCATCTCCTTCCGGAATTGCAGCTCGCCCTGCTTCACCGAGCCGCCGCGGAAGATGAGGTGCTCGTAGTAGTGGCTCAAGCCCGAGAGGGTCGGCGTCTCGGTCCGGCTCCCACCTTTCACGAAGATGCAGACGCCGACGAGCGGCTTGGCGTGATCCTCCTGCATGAGGAGGGTGAGGCCGTTCGGTAGGACTTCCTGGTGGACGGCGGCGGCGGCACGCGCCGTGCTGGGCACGAGCGCCGCGGCGGCCAAGACGATGGAGAGCGCCGCGGCGAGGAATGCCGGCGCGAAGCGGGAACGACGCGAGATCATCATGCCTCCTTGGGTGATTCGGGCTTCTCTTCGGGACCGGGGGGTACGAAAGCCGGTCCCGCGTCGCGGAACCGGCCTGTTGGATATCGCGAAGTGCCGAAAGAGTTGTCTACCGATGCGGCATCAGCCCGAGAACTTCTCCCTCCTCGGGGAACCGACCCACCTTCTTCTTCGAGAAGATGAGCTTTCCGTCGACCGTCACGTCGAAGACCCCGCCCGATCCGGGAATGAGGGTCGCGTCGACGTCGAGTTTCCGCTTCAGCTCGGCCGCCAAACTGGCGGCCCGGGGCTCATAGCCTCAAGCGGTGCAGTAGAGGATTTCGATCTTCAAGGCGTGTCCCTCCGTGAGCGTGGGCGCTGGAATAGACCGATTCTCCGCCCGGGCCCGGGGGGTGTCAAGCCGCCGGCGAGGCGGCTATCGCCAGCGGAGTTCGGGGAGATCGAAGGAGACGGTCCAGCGGAAGTCGACTGGATTCTCGCCCGGCTCGGGGGTGGAGATCCAGACGGGCGCGTCGAGCCGGAAGTAGCCGAGCTGGAAGCCGTTGCCGGCGTCGGCGAGGAGGCGGTCGTAGGGGGCGTCCGTCCGGAGGCGCGCGGCATCGAGGAAGAGAGCCACCGGCCATCGGTCGTGACGCGCCTCGAGGCTCCCCGCGGCGACGCGCGGACCCTGGACGACCCGGCCGACGTAGCCGCGGAGTCCGCCACCTCCGCCGGTCCAGTAGCGATCGCTCTCGCGGAGCGGCCCGCGGTCGTTCGCGTAGAAGCGGTCGAGCGTCTCGAGCCGCGTCGCCTGAACGCCGTCGAAGAGCCGCTCGCGCGGCGCGTCGTCCGACGCGAGCCCGCCGTAGAGTCGCGCGTCGAGGTGGAAATTCGCGCGGGCGCCGAGCGCGAGGGACTGTCGAGCGTCGAGGCTCACGCGATCGTAGAGGGCACCTGCTCCGCCGCCGTCCGAATCGAAGCCATGCCACGCGTCGAGCGTGACCGTCTCGCGTCGACGGGGGCCCTTTGTGTCGAGCCGGAGCGTTCCTCCGGCGTTCATGGTGCGGCCCGGCGACCAGTACGCGGGATCGACGCGATCAGGGCCAGAGCCGCCGAACGACTCCTCGGCATCTCGGTCGAGATACTGCCCCGTGATCGTCCAGGTCCACCACGGATGAACACGTCCCGCCGCCGTGATCCAGTTCGAGACCGAGAGTTCGCCGCGCGTGAGGCCGGCGTCCTGCGTCGCGAGCAGGCGCAGGGAGCCGCGAGCGCCGATCGCCCCGACGCGCCGCGCGTAGCCGGCCCGCCAGGCCACGGAGCCGTCGCTCGTCCCGACGTTGAGCCCGGCCTCGAAGGAGCGGAGCCCCCGGGGGAAATCGGGCCCAGGAAGGTAGCGCCCGTCGATCCAGCCGCCGAGGCGCATTCCCTCCGCGACGCCGTACCAGACGGTCGGCCCGTAGAGAACCGACATCGCGTCGGTGGTTCTCACGTCGAGGAGTGGGCGGACGCGCATCGGCGGCAGGAGCGTCCCCTGGTTGTCGAGGCGGTAGACGTCGAAGACTTGGTGGCGCGGATCGAGCGTCGCCTTCTTCAGCGGCGAACGGTGCTCGAAGACGACCTCGTTCTTCGTGGCGGGGGTCGGCACGAGTTTCGTCTCGCTGGTGCCGTCGTCGTAGCGCGCCTCGACGGGCACGGGGAAGGCCAGGCCGCCCTTTCGCCTGACGGTGACGGTCGTGCGATAGCCGGAATCGGTCTTCTCGCGGCGCGTTCCCGCGAGCGCGAAGTCGGGTACGTCGGTCGTCTCGGTCCAGGCTCGGAAGTAGTCGCCGTAGTCAATGCCCGTCGCGGCGCGCGCGGCATCGGTCACGTCGCTCGGCGAGGTGTGACTCCCGACGCGACGGCGATAGAACTCGCCGAGGAAGGCGCGGAACTTCTCCTCCCCGACGATTCCCTCGAACGTGCGAAGCATGCTCGCCGGCCGGTCGTAGGCCATGACGCCGTACTGCGGATAGCCGCGGCAGTCGTCGGCCGCGGAGGCGGGAGGCACCTCGTCGCGCGCGAAGTGGCGATCGATCACCTGAGCCTCGTCCCCCTGGTACCAGCGGGCGGGGGTCGCCCACCGGACCTGATCGCGATGCCGCCACGCTCCGCGCGAATAACGCGGGTCGACGTAGTGCGCTTCCAGAAATTGCGTGAACCCCTCGTCGAGCCAGGGATGGAGGCGCTCGTTGTTCGCGAGCATGCCGTAGAACCAGTTGTGTCCGAGTTCGTGGGCGATCGTCGCGTCGAGATATTCCCATTCTCCCTTTGAGAGGTCGGGATCGTTCATGATGAGCATCGGGTATTCCATGGCGCCGCCGGCCGTGAACGACTCCGCCGACGTGAACTGAGGCCAGATGTAGGGCCCGACGAGATCGCCGTGATGGCGGAAGGCGTCCACGGTGAAGGCGAGCGCCTTTCGCCACTCCATGGCGTCCTCGCGGTAGAGCAGCGAGCGGATCGCCACGCCGTTCCAGGTCGTGTCGGCCCGCACGTAGTCGGGGGCGGTGACGAACGCGAAATCGTGAACTCGCTCGGCGTGGTAGTGGAGAGTCTTGAGCGATGGAAGCGCCGAGTCGGCCGGGGCCGCCGAGTGTCCGGTGGGCCGAGTGGTCGGCGTCGCGATCGCGCGAATCGTGTCGACGACGGCCGTATCGCGCGCCGCGACGAGGAGCCTGACGGGCCCACGCCGCCCTTCCCCATCATGTTCGAGTCCCGCCTCCCCCTTCGCGCTGTCCGCCCAGGCGTAGCGATAGTGCAGCGGCGCGCCGACCGGGACGCGCCAGACCGCGGCCGAATCGCGCGGCACTCGTATCGGATCGCCCTGGAGAGGCGCCAGCCGGAGTGCCTCGCGCGGCCAGCGGCCCGCCACCGAATCGGCGGCCACCACGCGAACGCGAATCGAGACGCTGTCCTTCGGCTCGAACTGGAGCGGGACCTCGTTGTCGCCGCCGCTCGCCGATTCGAGCACGCCGGTCGAGCCGACCCACTGCTCGTCGGGTAGCGTGATCGCCACGTCGAAGGTGGCGAATTCGCCGTAGAACTCCGCGAAGAAGTGATAGGGATCGAGCGCCCATCCCCGCTCGTCGTAGACCACCATCTTCGGATACCACTGCGCCATGGAGTAACGTGGCCCCATGTGGCCGAAGCGGTCGAAGACGCGCGGGATCCCGACGCGGAAGTGGACGCGAAACGTCGTGGAGTCGCCGGGCGCGAGCGGGTGCGGGAGATCGATTCGCGCGAGCGTCTCGTCGACGATCACCCTCGCGGGCGCGCCCTCCACCGTGGCCGAGTCGAGCGTCATCCAGCCGCGGTCCCGGAGCGGCGCGAAGCGGACGCTGTAATCCTCGCCGTAGCGCTCGCCCTCGCGACCGTAGATGGTCTTCTCGCTCGAGAAGGCGTTGGGATAGGCGTGGAGCCAGAGCGAATGGAGCGTGGAGTCGGCGCCGCTTCGATAATGAACGGTGGCCCAGCCGTCCAGCTGATTGCGCTGCGTGTCGAGAAGCACGGCGATGTCGTAGCGGACGCCGGGAGGCGTGAGCGCCCGCGCCGGACTCGGCGCGGCGGCGAGCGCAGCCGCGTGCGCGACCACGAGCGCCAGCGCCAGCGCGTGGGGGATGCGGCGCGGTCCTCCCCGGCGAAGCGGGGGTTTCGGACTCAGGGGGTCGCTTCCTCCTCGACCTGGGACATTTTGGAAACGCCCTCGCCGAAAAGTGTGTACGGCGAAACCGCAGCGACACGCATGGTGACGAGATCCCCCACGGACTCGTCACGGCGCCGGAACACGGCGGTCTTGAAGTGTGGCGTCTTGCCGAACCAATGCTCGGGATTCCGCTTCGACGGGCCCTCGACCAGCACTTCCACCTCGCTCCCCACGGCCGGCTCGTTCCTGTCGAGCGATGCCTGCTTCTGCTCGTCGATGAGAATCGTGATGCGGCGCGCCTTTTCCCCGTCGGGGACGTCGTCGTCCCACTCGGCCGCGCGGGCGCCCGGGCGGGGCGAATACTTGAAGAGGAAGGCGCTGTCGTAGCCGACGCGGTGCAGCGCGGCGCGCGTCGCCTCGAAGTCCTCGTCCGTCTCGCCGGGGAAGCCGACGATGATGTCGGTGGAGAGGGCGAGTCCGGGAATTGCGTCGCGCATGCGGCCGACCAGGGCTTCGTACTCCTCGATCGTGTAGATGCGGTGCATCCGCTCCAGCACGCGATTCGAGCCCGACTGAAGCGGCAGATGGACGTGCGGCATCACCTTTCGGCACTCGGCGAGCGCGGCCAGCGTTCGGTCGGTGAAATCGCTCGGATGCGGCGACGAGAAGCGGATCCGTTCGAGTCCCGCCACCGCGTCGGCGCGGCGGAGGAGTTCGGCGAAGTCGGCCTCTCCGTCGCGGTAGGCGTTCACCGTCTGCCCGAGGAAGACGATCTCCTTGAAGCCCTCCGCGGCGGCGTGCTCCACCTGACGGAGCACCTCGCCGATCGGGAGGCTCCGTTCGCGGCCGCGGACGTACGGCACGATGCAGAATGTGCAGAACTTGTCGCAGCCTCGCATGATGCTGATCCATGCACGCACGCCGTCGGCGCGCGCGGGCGGGAGGTCGCCGTACGTTTCCACGCGGGAGAGGCGCACGGCGAGCGTCGGTTCGTCGCGCGCCTGATCGAGGAGCGAGGGGAGGTCGCGGTAGCCGTCGGGGCCGACCACGAGATCGACGGCCGGGACCTTCTCCATGAGCCGCGATTTCAGATGTTGGGCCATGCATCCGGCGACGCCGAGAAGGACGCCGGGGCGTCGCACCTTGTGGCGGCTCAGCTCGCCCAGGCGGCCGTAGATGCGCTGCTCGGCGTGCTCCCGGATGGCGCACGTGTTGAGGAGAATTACATCCGCCTCGGCCGCTTGCTCGGTCCGCTCGTACCCTGCCCGGGAGAGCTGGCCCAGCATCAGTTCCGAGTCGGCCACGTTCATCTGGCAGCCGTAGGTTTCCAGGTAGATGCGTCGCGACATGGGGGAGGAGTTTACACCACCCCGGACCGCATGGCACAATTCACGGCTCCAGACGGGCTTACCGAGACAGGAGCGTCGACGCGATGATCAAGAGCGACAAGTGGATCCGGCGGATGTGCCAAGAACACAAGATGATCGAGCCGTTCGAGGAGAAGCAGGTCCGCAAGGACGTCGTCTCGTACGGGATCTCGTCGTATGGCTACGATCTTCGGATCGCCGACGAGTTCAAGATCTTCACGAACATCAACTCGACGATCGTCGACCCGAAGAACTTCGACCCGAAGTCGTTCGTCGACTTCAAGGGCGACGTCTGCATCGTGCCGCCGAACTCCTTCGCGCTCGGACGAAGCGTGGAGTACTTCCGCATTCCCAGGAAGACGCTCACGATCTGCGTCGGGAAGTCGACGTACGCTCGCTGCGGGATCATCACGAACGTGACGCCGCTCGAGCCCGAGTGGGAGGGCTACGTGACGCTGGAGGTCTCGAACACGACCCCGCTGCCGGCCCGCATCTACGCGAACGAGGGGATCGCCCAGATTCTCTTCTTCGAGTCCGACGAGGAGTGTGAGGTTTCCTACAAGGACAAGGCGGGCAAGTACCAGTCGCAGGTCGGCGTCACGCTCCCCCGCGTGTAGCACCCGGCGCCGCCGGCGGCGATCCGGCGCGCGGGCGGGCCTACGTGTCCGCGCCGACTTTTCCCGCGAAGAGCGGCGCGAAGTCCTTCGCGAAGGTTTCCACCGTGCGGGGCTTCTTCCCCGTCAGTTTTTCCACGGTCCCGTTCACGCCCTCGGCGCCGCCACTCGAGAAATACGACATCAATTCGACGAATCCATCGGCCATCCACGCCGGCCAGCCGGCCGAAAGTGCGTTCGCGCGCGACGCATCGGGCGGATCATCGACGTACGCAACCGGGCGACCGATCCCCCGGCCCACCGCCTCCGCGACCTTCGCGAAGTTGAGTGCCTCCGGACCCGTCAGCTCGTAGATCCGCCCACTGTGCCCTTCGCTCGTCAGCACCGCCGCCGCGGTGAGAGCGACGTCGCGCGCGTCGATCGGCGCCAGCTTCCCATCCTTGAATGAACCGTGGATGGTTCCGTCCTGCTGGATGGAGGCGCGGGAGAAGAAGATGTTCTGCATGAAGAAAGTCGGCCTGAGGATGACGTAGGAGAGGCCGGAACGGGAGAGGCGTTCGTCCACCTCGCCGTGCCATTTCAGGAGTTGCACTGGAGATCCCGGTGACGCGGAGATCGCCGAGAGCCGGACGATCTGTTTCACCCCCGCCCGCTTGGCCGACTCGATGAGGTTCCCGTGGAGGAGTCCGACGCGAGGGTCGGCCGAGGAGACGAGAAAAACCTTGTCGACGCCCTTCAGCGCTGCGTCCAGGGTGGCGGGCTTTTCCAGATCGGCGATGACGGTCTCGACGCCGGGCCCGGTGAAGAGCTTCGCCTTTTCGGGATTTCGGATGAGGGCCCGGGCGCGGATCCCCTTCGTAGCGAGCTGCCGAACGACTTCGCTGCCCGTGGTGCCGGCGGCACCCGTGACCAGGATCATCACCGCGCTACCCTCCGTGGACGGATTGCCGAAAGCGGGAGGGGGCGCGGGCCCCCACCCGCTGAGAATGCTGTGGAGTTGGATGCGGGTGCTCGCCCCGCGGTCCCGACTCTACACCACGAGGACACCCGGCCGCGTCCCTAGAAGATCGACCGGCTGATGCCGGCCACGATGTTCGACTCGGCCACGACCTGGATCCCGTTGACCCGCTCGTAGACCGGGATCTGGGCCATCCCGTAGATCGAGAAGCCAGGGGTAGGGGCGAACCGGAGTCCCGGGGTGACGTAGAGAGTCACGCCTCCGGTGTTGCCCGACTCTTCCTCGGTGCTGTTGCCGACGTCGTCCATGGCCCGGGCGCGATAGTTGGCCTGGAAGAGGGCGGCCACGTGCCCCACGACCGGATATTCGGTGCTGAGATGAACCATCGCCTCGGCGCCGTGCCGGTAGCTCTCGACGCCGGTTCCGTTGTACCGCCCGGCGACCGAGAGCATGAGCGGTATCGTCGACTCGCCCGACTTCCCCGGGGCGTGAAAGTGCCACTCGGAGGCGAGATTGGCGAAAAGGTCCCACGAGCCGGTCCCGATGCGCGCGGACGCTTCGATGGGCTCGCCCGATTCCGTGAGCGCCGGTGTCTGCTTTCCGGTCGGCGTCTTGAGGCCGAGCCCGACGCGGAAGCGCCGTCCGGACGAGGAGACCATGGAGCGCGACCCCGTCAGTTCCAGATCCCCGAGCCCGTTGTCGTCCCAGTGCTCCAGCTCGTCCGTTCCCGCGTCATGGTGAATGTGTTCGTGCATGCGATCGATGTAGGGAACGTTGACGGCCAGGGTCCAGCCCGGCGACGGACGATAGACGCTTCGGAAATTCAGGATCCAGTTCTTCGTGCGGACTTCGTCATGATCCGCCGGGATGGCGCCGACGGCGGCGTCCTCCGTGCCGACGCGAGGCTGGTCCTGATCGATGTAGAGCTGATTCACGTCGAAGAGAAAACGCGCGTCGGCGTGGCCGTTCGGTTGTTCGAGCGGGCACGATGATTCCGAACCGCAGTTCGCATGCGCGATGACCGCCGGAAGAGCGGGGATGGCAGTGAGGGAAATGAAAGCAAAGAGCGTGAAGCGCCGCATCATGGCGGAATCCCCCTAATTGGATTGTCCGAGGCTCTCGGGAAGGAAAGGGCCGAGGATCAGACTCGCGGGGGCGGGACGGACGGCGCGTCGTTTCGACTCGGCGCGGGGACGGCGACGGGCAGGGATGCATGGCGCGGCTCCGCCACTGAGGGAAGGCTCGCGCCGGGCGAAGGGAGCATCGGGTCGCGGCCCGCCGCACTGGTCGCTGGGGCCGGACCTGGGCAGCCCGCGGCGAGCCGTGGCCCGGGGGCGAGCGTCGTCGCGCCATCGGGGGCGTCCCGCTCGCAGTGGCCGGCGGCGCAGGGGACCGCAGTCGCGCAGCAGGCCATCGGCCCACAACAGGCCGCCCCGGCGGTGATTGGGCGGTGCCCACTCGCCACGAGGCGGCCCGCCGGCGGGACCAGGCTCGGCGCCAGGAGCGCGGCGAGAAGCCCCGCGGCCAGCCATCTTCGGAGGATCATCGGGACGGGCATAGGCGAGATGGTACCACTCCCGGGCGCCCTTGACCCCGCCTTCCCGGGAGTGCGACAGTCATCCCTTCCCTTCGACCGGAGGAGCATGGATGAGTTTCAAACCGATACGGACTATCGCGGTGATCGGGGCCGGCGTCATGGGCCGGGGGATCGCCCTCGTGGCCGCGAAAGCCGGATTCGACACCCGCGTCGTGGAGCCAAACGCCTCGGCCGCCGCGTCCGCGCGCGTTGAGATCGAGAAGATCATCAAGCGGGCGCGAGAGAAGGGCGATTGGGACGCCGCGGACTTCAAGGCCATCGAGGAGAACCTCCACTGGAAGGACTCCGTGGCTGGAGTGAAGGGGGCCCAGCTCGTCATCGAGGCCGTCCCCGAGAACGTCGGACTCAAGGCGGAAGTATTCGCCGGTGTTGCGGCCCACCTCGCTCCGGGCGCCGTCATCGCCACCAACACCTCGTCGCTCAGCATCACGGAACTCGCGGCCACGTCCGACCGGCCGAAGAGGTTCGTCGGGATGCACTTCTTCAATCCGGTTCATCGCATGCGCCTCATCGAGCTGGTGCGCGGCCTCGAAACCGAGGACGACGCGCTTCAGATGGTGAAGGAAGTTTCCATCGCCATGGGGAAGGAGACGGTCGTGGTGCGCGAATCGCCCGGCTTCGTGACGTCGCGCGTGAACGTCCTGATCGGCAATGAAGCCTTCGCCATGCTCGAGACGGGCGTGGCATCGGCCCACGACATCGACAAGGCCCTGAGACTGGGGCTCAACCACCCGATGGGGCCGTTCGAGATGGTCGACCTGGTCGGCCTCGACACGCGCCTCTTCATCCTGGAATACTTGCACCAGGCACTCGGCGAACGCTTCCGCCCCAACCCGCTCCACGTCCAGTACGTGAAGGCCGGACGCCTCGGCCGGAAGGTGGGCCGCGGCGTGTACGACTACCCGGCCCCCTAGACGGAGACGACCATGACCCCTGACGCGACGATGACGACGCCCCTGCTGGCCTCGGGCGGGAAACTCCTGATCGGCGGCGAGTGGCGCGAGGCCGCGAGCGGCAAGCGCTTCCCCACCGTGAACCCCGCGAACGGCGAGACCCTGGCGGAGATCGCCGAAGGAGACGCTCCCGACATCGACGCGGCGGTCCGCGCGGCGCGCGCGGCGCTCGACGGCGCGTGGGGGAAGATGTCGGCTTCGGAGCGCGGGAAGATCCTCTGGCGGATCGCCGAGCTCCTGACGAAATACAACGACGAGGTGGCGCGCCTCGAGACGCTCGACGCCGGAAAGCCGATCGCCGAGACGACGCGCGTCGACGTCGCGCTCACGGCCGAGGTCTTCTACTACTACGCGGGCGCCACGAGCCGCATCGAGGGCGCGACGATTCCCGTCAGCGGCCCCTACCTGAACTACACGCTGAAGGAGCCTCTCGGCGTCGTCGGGCTCATCGTACCGTGGAATTTCCCTCTCCTCATCGCCTCGCGGAAGATCGCGGCGGCGCTGGCGGCGGGGAACGCGGTGGTGCTGAAGCCGGCCGAGGAGACGCCGCTAACGGCGCTCCGCCTCGGCGAGATCGCGCTCGAGGCCGGGCTGCCTCCGGGCGCGCTGAACGTGGTGCCTGGTTTCGGTCCCACGGCGGGCGCCGCGCTCGTCGCCCACCCCGGCGTGGCGGGGATCGCCTTCACCGGCGAGACGACTACGGGCCAGACGATCATGACGAACGCGTCGAAGACGCTGAAGAAGCTCTCGCTCGAGCTGGGCGGGAAATCGCCCAACATCGTTCTCGAGGACGCCGACCTGGAACTGGCGGCGCGCGGAGCGATGAGCGCCATCTTCTACAACAAGGGCGAGGTCTGCACGGCCGGCTCCAGGCTCCTGGCGCAGAAAAGCATTCGCGAGGCCCTCGTCGAGAAGATCGCCGAGCGCGCGGCGAAGATGACGCAGGGCGACACGATGGATCCGAAGACGCGTCTCGGCGCGCAGGCCTCGAAGACGCAGCTCGAGAAGATCGAGCGCTACGTGGCGCTCGGAAAGAAGGAGGGGGCGCGCCTGGTGATCGGCGGCGAGCGGACGGCCGTCGGCGATGGCCGCGGAAACTTCTTCAAGCCGACGATCTTCGACGGAGTTCGAAACGACATGACCATCGCCCGCGAGGAGATCTTCGGCCCCGTCCTCTCGGTGATCGAGGTCGACGATCTCGACCACGCGCTCGCCGTGGGGAACGAGACGGCGTACGGGCTGGCCGCGGGGATCTGGACGCGCGACATCAAGAAGGCGCATCGCGCCGCGCGGGCGCTCCAGGCGGGAACGGTCTGGATCAACGCGTACAATCTCTACGACGCGGCGTCCCCCTACGGCGGGTACAAGGCTTCCGGGTTC
>Ga0315273_10011038_pt1 | contig 11549 bp, 13 predicted proteins | sample YL17G02_0_MG_FD_205753 | JGI IMG/M metagenome (GOLD analysis project Ga0315273, IMG submission 205753) | Sediment microbial communities from Yellowstone Lake, YNP, Wyoming, USA - YL17G02_0 | ecosystem: Environmental > Aquatic > Freshwater > Lake > Sediment | place: USA: Wyoming | collected... | reverse complement strand
GCATTTTTGCCCTTCGGCGTGAGGCTGTAGATGCCGCGATCAACCTTGAAGAACCAGCCATAGACGTCGCTGCGCAGAATGCCCTGGGCGCGGGCAACCCCGGCCTGTTCGGCGATGATGGACGGTTTCGAAGGGCCCGCAATATTGAGGAACTTCGCACAGCGCAGGGCATCCTGGCGGTAGGCCGTCACAATGGGCCGCTTGCTGCTGCCGCCGGCATTATGGTCACCCACGCGGCACTGGAATTCCTTGAGCAGTAGATTCTTGCTCGCTGCAACTTTTCGCGGCTGGTAGGGCGCAGGATCAAGGTGGGCTTCAACCCATTCCCTGCTGACGGTCAGCAAGCCCAGTCCCAGGCGCTTGCATAGGCCAAGGATAGCGCGCTGCAGAGATTGTTTCGGTTCCGATATTGCGAGGTAGACGTGGTCGGTCACCGACTGGCGTTCGACGCCCTGCAGGAGCAGCTGCAAATTGAAACTGGTCTTAAGCTCCACGATCACCGGCGGATCCTCGCCTCTCACAGCAAGCACGTCGCAGTTGCCAATTTCAGCCTTAACCTCATAGCCCTGCAACTCGAGGAAGCGTTTAACGGGAATATAGAGTTCAGTTTCGCGCAAAAGAGAAGGTCCTGGAAATGATTCCAGTACCTACAATGATTCGGGTCCGTTAGGGACTATTTGCTGATGAACACCTGGGCCGTAATGGCATTCCTGATGTCGTCAAAGGCGCTCGCCACAGCTGATGTGTCGGTGGCCACGAAGAAGTTCTTGCTGGGATCGGTGGAGCAGTTGCGCAGGCGGTTTCGGGTCGTGCTGTCGTCAAGGTCGTAGGCAATGGTCATCATAGTGATACCCTTTGCCTTGGCGTTTTCACATAGGGCTTCAAGATTGCTTTCGCCCTGGCTGACAGTGCGGGTGCCGCCGGGTCCAAAGGCAGGCTCGGTTTGTGTACCATCGGTGAGTACAATCATGATTTTCTTTGTTTTCTTGTCGTCGTAGCTCACGCCCGTGGTGAAGGGCGCATTGTCGGAGAGCAGATGAAAGCCAAACTCCACGCCCAGCGCAATGTGGGTCCAGGCATAGGGGGTCATGGAATCAAGTTGGGCTTTGAGACCCGCGAAATTATCGGTGAGGGGTGTTACATTCAAATTGTGGGACACATAACCGCTGCAGCCTGAGCTCATGTGCTCGGGCGCCTGGGGTTGGCCCCACTTGGTGGTGTTGCTTGTAGTTGGCGTGTCATCCGTTAGGTTGGCGGGGTATGGCCTATCCTGGGTGCATCCCGTCCAGTTGCCGCTTCCCGACTGGCCCAGCACATAGGCTTTTGGCAGGGTGACATAGACGTGGTGCGAGAAAGGCACGAGGCCGAATTTCACCCGTTTGGGGTTAGCTACTTGCAGATCGGTGATGAGTTTCTTCGCGGCATTCTTCATGGCGATGTATTTGACGCCGCCGGAAATCTTGTCTTCCATCGAGCCGGAATAGTCGAGAACAAGAGCAATCTCGGCACTCTTGTCCTCGGGAATGGCGATTTCGGTGACGGCTGAAAGCTGCATGATGTCGATGCCACCAACCGCCATGAAACTGGTGGGCAGCTTCATGTCAGCGCTGGCATGGACCGTGCCGTCCTTGATGGTGAAATTCGGCGTAGCAACAGCCAGTTCGCCTCCCTCCACGTTTTCCTTGAAGGAGGCCAGGGCCGCATTGATGCGCTGGGTATCGGAGGCGTCATGGGCGGCAGCGGCGCTCAGGGCCGCCGCATCGAGGGCTGCCTGCAGTTTCGTTTCGCCAGCGTAATAGCGCGCGTAATCAATGCTGGCGCCCGCCGCCAGAAAGATGGGAATGGCGGAAAGTGCAAACACGATGGCCACATTGCCGCTCTGGCAGCGTCCGAAGCGCTTCAGCAGGTCATTCACCGTTGAACGTGATTTCATCTTCTGTTCCTTGTTGTCTCAAACCGGGCCGCTGTCGGGATCCATGGGAGACGGGGAGCAAGGGGCAGTCCAAGGGGCGGTTTAGGAACCGCTCCTCTGAAATTAAGCTTTACAAAGGGTTAATCAGAAGGGCCGTCTGGCCCGCATGGCGGCCGTCAGGGTGCCTTCGTCAAGGTAATCCAGTTCGCCCCCCACTGGAACGCCGTGGGCAAGGCGCGAGGTGCTCAGCCCTAAGCCTTTGAGACATTCGGTGATATAATGGGCCGTGGTCTGACCTTCGACGGTGGCGTTAGTTGCCAGCACCACCTCGCGCATGCCTGCGGCGGCGGCACGCTCTATGAGCCGATTGATGGCGAGATCCTCGGGCCGGATGCCTTCCATGGCTGACAGGGTGCCGCCGAGAACGTGGTAAAGCCCGGTCCAGGCGCCTGCCCGTTCCAACGCCCATAGGTCGCCCACCTCCTCCACTACGCAGAGAATGGCGCGGTCGCGGCGCGTGTCGCTGCAGATCGTGCAGGGGTCGATGGTATCCACATTGCCGCACTCGCTGCACTCAGTAACCTTGTCTTTGGCCTCCGCCATGGCAAGCGACAGGGGGGCCAGAAGTTTTTCACGGTTCTTGATGAGATGCAGGGCAGCTCGCCTGGCCGAACGCGGCCCCAGCCCCGGCAGCTTCGCCAGGAGCTGGATCAATCGCTCAATCTCAACGCCCGCCGTGCGCTGCATCTCAGAAGGGCAGCTTCATGCCGGGCGGCAGCGGCATGCCGCTTGTCACCGATTTCATTTCCTCGGCCATCATCACCTCACTCTTGGCCTTGGCATCGGCGTGTGCTGCAACGATCAGGTCTTCGAGGATTTCCCTTTCATCTTCCTTCAACAATGAAGGATCAATATTCAGGGCGGTCAAGGCTCCCTTGCCGGAGAGAGTGACTTTCACGAGGCCGCCGCCGGACTGGCCGGTGATCACCGCAGCTTCAAGCCGTGTCTGCATGTCAGCCATTTTGGACTGCATTGCCTGGGCTTGCTTCATCATGTCAGCGAAGTTCTTCATCGGTCTCTTCCATCTGTTTCAGGGGTTCGGGGTCGCGCACATCGGTGATCACGGCGCTGGGGAAGCGCTTGAGAATGGCCTGCACTGTGGCATCATCGCGGGCCTCGCGGAAGGCGGATTCGCGAGCATCTTTTCTTTGCAGGGCAAGCGGCTTGTCGCCGCCTTCCTTTGCCACCAGCACCATCCAGCGGCGGCCACTCCAGGCCTCAAGCTTGCGGGACAACTCACCCGCCAGACCGGGTGCAGCGCCTGGCTCAAGGGCAAGCTCGATCTGGCCGGGACTCACGCGAATGGGCCGCACGAAACGCTCGAGCTCACCCTTCAGCTTCACGTCACGCTTTTCAACAACGAGGGTAATGACGTCGGCAAAGGAGGAAAATGTCCGTGTTTCTATTGCTGCAGTGGCAGTCTGTGTAGCAAGCTGCAGGTCCGCCTTGACGGCGAGCGAACCCATGGCTTCGCTGACCGGGGCGTCGCGTTTTCCACCTTGCGGTACCAGGGTGGCGGTTGGTCTTTCGGTTAACGGGGGTCCGGCCTGCCGTACCAGTTTCAGAAGTTCTTCGCCTTGTGGAAAGTCCGCCGCATGGGCAAGCCGGATCAGCACCATTTCGGCGGCGAGCAAGGGTTGGCTTGCATAGCTCACTTCCAAAATGCCCTTGAGTAGCATTTGCCAGGCCCTGCTGAGATGAGCCATGCCAAGCCGTGCGGCATAATCAGCGCCCCTGGTTTTTTCTATCTCGGTGCGCGACGGATCGGCAAGGGCCGTCTCCTTCACCACCTTCAGACGGGTGACAAAATGTACGAAATCGGCGAGGTCATTGAGGATGGTTTCAGGATCGCCACCCGCCTCATGCTGGGCTTCGATTTCGCGTATGGCCCGCGCCGGATCGCCCGACATAACCGCATCGAACAACTCCACAATGCGCGACCTGTCGATAAGCCCCATCATGGCGGCCACATCGGTTGATTTCACAATCCCTTCGCCATAGGCGATGGCCTGATCGAGCAGCGACAGGCCGTCGCGCACCGATCCTTCCGAGGCGCGCGCGATCATGCGCAGCGACTCCTCGTCGATCACTACGTTTTCAAGAGCGGCGATGCGGCCGTAGTGCTGCATGAGCAGGCTGGCATCCAGCCGCTTCAGGTCAAAGCGCTGGCAGCGCGACAGGATGGTGACTGGCACTTTACGAATTTCAGTGGTGGCGAAAATAAATTTCACGTGGGGTGGCGGTTCTTCCAGCGTTTTGAGCAGCGCGTTGAAGGCGCTCTTTGACAGCATGTGGACTTCATCAATGACGTAGATCTTGTAACGCAGTGATACGGGCGCATAGCGCACGCTGTCGATGATCTCGCGCATGTTGTCGACGCCGGTGTTGGTGGCCGCATCCATTTCAATCACGTCCATGTGGCGCGACTCGAGAATGGCTTCACACTGCGGCGTCATCGCGGGCATGTCGATAGAGGGGGCGTCGGGGTAGTTCAGTGCGCGTGCGATCAGACGCGCCGTGGTTGTCTTGCCGATGCCACGCACTCCGGTGAGCATGTAGGCCTGCGCAATCCGCCCGGTGGCGATGGCGTTGGTGAGCGTGCGCACCATCGCTTCCTGGCCGATGAGATCCGTGAAATTCCGTGGCCGGTACTTGCGGGCGAGAACGCGGTAGGCGGGCGCGTTCACGGTTTCTGGTGCATCAGTCATGATTGGCCCGCAATCTTAAAAGGTGGGAGGCTGGACGGGCAACCCGTTCCGATCTCGTTGGGGCTGCTTCCTTCCGGACCTGACCCGGTTGGCGAGCAGTACGTCCGCCGCCAACCTCCCGATGGGGTATATCGGTGTTTTGGGTGAGAAAGGCAAGGGCAGGTTTCGACCCGCCCCTGCCGAAAATCCTAAAGCCCGGCAATAATCTTGCGGTAGGTGGCTTCCGGGAATGCCTTGAGCGTCGTGGTGCGCACATTGCCGCCCATGCCCATAGTCAGGCCGAATTTGGCCATGGTTTCATCATCACGCGCCTCGACCATAACAACCATGTCGCAAGCGCCGGTCGTGAGATAGAATTCACGGATTTCAACACCCGTTTTCTTGCCCATTTCCCTTGCTGCGTCGAGGCGTTTTGGGCTGTCCTTGACATTCCTGACGCCTTGGTCGGTCCAATTCAAAAGCTGAATATATCTTGCCATGAGTTCCTCCCTGGGCCTCGCACATGGTCAGGCCTCAATCCGCCTGGCCCGGCGAAAGCCTTTAACTATAACATGACACGCCTTGCTAGGCGGATCCTTGCAAGGCGATATGATTGAGGTGATCGCAAATGAACATTTGCCTTTCATAGCTGTAAAACATGAAGCAAAAATTCCATATGCATTTCAATATGGGAGGAATGCCAGTGCCCTTGCCGTCATGATTTATACCCTGCGTGAGCGCGGGGGTGAGGTGCATGGGATGTAGCCAATATTGCCTCGGTTTTGCCCGCTACGGTGTCGCGCTGGACCTCTGGCGGCACCGTTCCGCATCCCAAGACGCAGAGCTCATTATCTCTGACCTCCGCCATGTGGTGGAGCTGCTGGCCGAATTCTACGGCCCGCAGGAAACTAGCCTTTGGCTCTATTCCAAGCACCGACTGCTGGAGGGCAAGCGCCATTGACTTTATTCATGATGACCGCACTGACGAAGTTCTGGCTGTCATTGAAAGCCTGAGTGAAAGCAGCTTCAGCTGATACGGGCCCATGACGGAGACCTTCTGGAAACCCCGTCGGCACACCAGCCCATGGACCTTGCATGCAGCGCCTGGCGGGTGACCCGTAATGGATTTGGACCCTTAAGGGGCTCCACCGCCCGCGGCCGCTGAAGCGCCGGGTCCGATATCGAGGTTCTTTATACAAAGCTGGAGCTTGACAGGGCACTCGCCGAAATCGGCTTCCGGCTCTCCCTCGAACCTGTCTGGCTGAGCCGTATAGAGCACGAAATCCGCACCCTGAGAGCTGCCACGTCCTGCACCCTGAAGCTCGCAAATCTTGCCGCCTTGGCCAAGCTTGGAGTGGAGAAACGACCGTTACCAGGGTTTTGACTATTCCCGCACCAATGCAGTTTCGGCAGCAGCACATTTCCTGGAGTTTGACGGCTTGATAGTGCCGCGTACGCGTTCCACTGCCCAGCATCTGGTGCTCTACCCGCGAAGGCGTGAGGAACGAGGCTGTGACGGCCAGTGCAGCGGTTGACTGGGCACAATGGCGCAAGCAATTGACCTGAAGCTGCTTCTTGCTTATTTGAGCACGCATGAGCCTTCACGATATTGTCCTCCTGCCAGATCCCATGCTGCGCCAGACGTCCAAGCCCGTCTCGAGCGTGGACAAGGGCGTGCGCAAGCTGTTCGATGACATGCTGGAGACCATGTATGACGCGCCCGGTATTGGCCTTGCGGCCATCCAGATCGGTGTGCCGCAGCGTCTCGTGGTGATCGACCTGTCCAAGGATGGTGAAGAGCGCAATCCCCTGTTCATGGCCAATCCAGAAATCGTTTCGGTGAGCGAAGGGGTCAGCGATTATGAAGAGGGTTGTCTGTCGATCCCGGATTTCTATGAAATGGTAACGCGGCCGTCCGAAGTGAAGGTACGCTTCTTCGATTTCCACGGAGAGGCAAAGGAAGTCATCGCTGGCGGCATCCTCGCCACCTGCATCCAGCATGAGGTGGACCATCTCAATGGCGTGCTGTTCATCGACTATATCTCAAAATTGAAACGCGACCGTGTGGTCAAGAAATTTACCAAGGCACAGAAACTGGGAAAGCTTTGAACCCATGAAACTGGTTTTCATGGGCACGCCAGACTTTGCTACTGTCGCCTTGAAGGCGCTGATGGCCGCTGGCCATGAAATCCTGTGCGTGTATACCCAGCCACCGCGTGCCGCAGGTCGCGGTCAGAACCTGAAAGCCTCACCTGTTCAAACCCTGGCAGAAGCTTCAGGCATTCCGGTTCGCACACCTCTATCGCTCCGGCATGCGTCCGAGCAGGAAGCCTTTGCCAAGTTGGGTGCTGATGCCGGCGTGGTGGTGGCCTACGGGCTCATCCTGCCAAATGCCATCTTGCAGTCGCCACGCCGGGGCTGCCTCAACATTCATGCCTCGCTGCTGCCGCGCTGGCGGGGGGCGGCTCCCATCCAGCGTGCCATCATGGCTGGAGATGCCGAGACGGGCGTGTGCGTCATGCAAATGGCGGCGGGCCTCGATACGGGTCCCGTCTGCAATAGGTCCAGCCTCGCCATCACGCCAGATAAAACGGCTGGATCCCTCCGTGATGAGCTCGCAGTACTGGGTGCAAGGCTGATTGTTGAAACGCTGGCAGCACAAAAGATTTCCTGCACGGAACAGACAGCCGATGGCGTCAGCTATGCCAAGAAGATCGACAAGGCTGAGGCCCATATTGATTTTGCGAGGACTGCGATAGAAGTTCGCAACCACATCCATGGCCTGTCTCCGTTTCCGGGTGCGTGGACGCAAATAGCGGGATCGCGCGTGAAGATCCTGAATTGCACCCTTTCGGACCAATCGGGCGATGCAGGTGTCGTACTTGACAATCATCTGACTGTGGCGTGCGGTAACGGTTCTTTACGCCTTGTTACCCTGCAGCGCGAAGGCAAGGGCGCCATGGATGCGGCGACGTTCCTGCGCGGGTTTCCGGTTCCTGCGGGAACACGGTTCAGTTGATGGCCCGCTACAAGCTCACCATCGAGTATGACGGCACGCGCTTCCGGGGCTGGCAGATCCAGCTCAAGGACAGGACCGTACAGGGCGTTCTCACCGAGGCCATTGCCCGCATCAACGGTGAGGCCACCCTGCTGCAGGGGGCAGGACGAACCGATTCCGGTGTGCACGCGCTGGGCCAAGTGGCGCACGTCGATCTGAAACGTGAATGGGACACCTTCGAACTCCGCAATGCCATCAACGCGGGTGTCAGGCCACACCGGGTGAGCGTGCTCACTGCTGAACTAGTGCCTGATGACTTTAACGCACGTTTTTCCGGTACCAGGCGGCACTATCTGTACCGCATTCTCAACCGCCGGTCGCCGCCCACATTGGAATTCGGACAAGCATGGTTCGTGCCAGTGGCCCTTGATGCGCAGGCCATGCATGAGGCAGCCCAGCTGCTCGTCGGCCACCACGACTTTACAACCTTCCGCGCCACCGAATGCCAGGCCAATTCACCTCTCCGGACCCTCAACCAGCTGGATGTGGCGCGCTACGGCGACTTCGTGGAAATTCGCACCGCCTCGCGCTCGTTCCTCCACAACCAGGTGCGTTCCATGGTGGGTTCGCTCAAGTATGTGGGGGAAGGCAAGTGGACGGCCTCCGATCTCAAGGCAGTCCTTGAGGCCAGGGACCGCAAGGCCTGCGGCGTCGTCGCCCCACCGGAAGGGCTCTACCTTACGCGGGTTGATTATTGAAGTAGGCGCCCAGGATGCGACCGTAGATGGTTTGCGTGGCGCGCAGTTCTTCCATTGAGATGCGTTCATCCACCTGGTGAATGGTGGCATTGGTGGGACCAAATTCCAGCACCGGGCAATAGTTCTTGATAAAGCGTGCATCCGACGTGCCGCCCGCGGTGGACAGTTTCGGCACGAGGCCGGTTTCTTGTTCAACTGCATCCTGGACCAGCCCTACGAAGGCGCCGGGCTGGGTGATGAAGGCCTCCGCCCCCTCGGAGGAGTTCACGCTCCAGCGGCCGCCAACATCGGCCTTGACCCGTGCCACCTGCGCATCCACCCACTCGTGCAAAGACTGGTAGGTGTGCGCGGTGCTGTACCTGATGTTGAATTTGGCATGGGCCCTGGCCGGCACCACATTGCCTGCGGTGTTGTTCACGTCAACCGTGGTGACCGCCAGCGTCGACGGCCCGAAATGCTCGTTGCCCTGGTCAATCCGCGCATGGGAAACCAAGTCGATGAAGCGGGCCAGTTTGGGAATGGGATTGTCGGTCTTCTCAGGATAGGCCACGTGGCCTTGCGTGCCTTCCACGGTGACATCAAAGCTGAGGGATCCCCTTCGGCCAATCTTGATGGTATCTCCCAACTCGTCGACACAGCTTGGTTCACCCACCAGGCAATGGTCGGGAACATGGCCGTTGGCCTTCATCCATTCCAGCACTTTTATGGTTCCGTTGATGGCGGGTCCTTCTTCATCGCCGGTAATGAGAAGCGAGATGGAACCCTTCGGTTTGCCGTTGGACTTGATGTAGTCAATGGCGGCCGCCGCAAAGGCTGCCACCGATCCCTTCATGTCGGTGGCGCCCCGGCCATAGAGAAAGCCTTCCCTGATATCGGCATTAAAAGGCGCCAGCGACCAATCGGGTTCATTGCCGGGCGGCACCACGTCGGTGTGGCCGGCAAAACAGAAATGCGGTTTGGAGGTCCCGATGCGCGCAAAGAGATTTTCAACATCGGGCGTGTCCCTTTCCTTGAAGATGAGGCGCTGGCAGACAAAGCCATGCGCGCTGAGCAGATTTTCAAGAACGGTAAGCGCTCCACCCTCGTAGGGGGTGACCGAACGACAGCGCACAAGGTCCTGCAATATTGGCACGGAATCGGTCGGCATGTTTTCCATGAGCTCCAGTATAGGGCAAAAAAATTCGCCCGACCACAACGAGCAGGACGATATTTTTTTGGAACCATTGGTCAGCCGAGGGGGTCGTTGCCGTACTGGTTGGGCCCTTCGGTTCCGCGCAGGAAGCCGCACTCGACCAGAAACCAGATCACGCCAACAAGTGGAACAAGCATGATCAGGCTCCACCAGCCGGACTTGCCGCGGTCATGCCAGCGCTTGGCATAGATGGCCAGTGCCGGATACAGGAACAGCAAAGAGACCACAATGATGGGGATCATGCCCTTGGTTGCCATGGCGGCGGCCTCGCCAGGGGGCATGTTGGGATCGACGCCCGTCATCATCGATGTTCCAAAAACAGCGCCCAGAACCAACATCACAATCCACTCTAGTATAATCAACGCCAATAAGCTGAGCCAGAATGGCTTGCGGTTTATACGCCCCTCAAAGCTTGTAAAAAGATACTTCCAGTCCATGTTTTCCCTCCGGGTCCACGTGGCACCTCTGATGGTCCCGGTGAGCCTTATCCCCCGAATCGGGTCACCTGTGAAGGGAAGAAATGGGAGGGCTGGAAGTTCAGTCTCTTAGCAATTCGTTGATGGAAGTCTTGGAGCGGGTTTTCTCGTCAACGCGTTTGACGATGACGGCGCAGTAGAGCGAGGGGCTGGGTTTGTTGTCGGGGTAGTTGGGCTGCGGCAGGGAACCCGATACCACCACCGAATAGGGTGGCACGTGGCCCATGAACACTTCGCCGGTGGTCCGGTCGATGATCTTGGTGGACTGGCCAATGAAGACTCCCATGGAGATCACCGAGCCTTCGCCCACCACGACACCTTCCACAACTTCCGAACGCGCCCCGATGAAGCAATTATCTTCAATGATGGTGGGGCCCGCCTGCATGGGCTCCAGCACGCCGCCGATGCCGACGCCACCCGACAGATGCACGTTCTTGCCGATCTGCGCACACGATCCCACGGTCACCCAGGTGTCCACCATGGTGCCGGTGTCCACATAGGCGCCGAGGTTCACGAAGGATGGCATGAGAATGGCTCCCGGCGCGATAAAGGCGGAATAGCGCACGAGGCAGTTCGGCACGGCGCGAAAACCGCCTGCCTTGAAATCCTTCGCCGTCCAGCCATCAAACTTGGAAGGAACCTTGTCCCACCACTTGGCCTTGCCGGGACCGCCGCCGATCAGCTCCATGTCGTTCAGGCGGAAAGACAGGAGAACCGCCTTCTTCAGCCACTGGTTGGTCACCCACGTGCCGTCGATCTTCTCGGCTACACGCGCTGCACCTGAATCGAGCAGGCCAAGCGCATGTTCCACCGCTTTGCGGGTCGGCCCCTTGGTCCTGAGGGAGACCTTGTCACGGGCTTCCCATCCGGCTTCGATGATGTCCTTTGCATTCTTCACGTGCGCTGCTCCTCTCGATCGTTTCTTAATTTATGGGATGTTCTTCAAGAAGCCGACAAGGTCGCTGGCGGTGTGGTGCACATAGTCAGGCGTTACCCCACCATTCAGGATGTTAGCATCGGCATTGTGCTCGGACGTGATCAGCACGGTGGTCATGCCAAGATCATGGGGCGGCTCGAGGTTGCGCGCCATGTCCTCGAACATGGCCGACGTGCCGGGCTTGATGTTGGTATGCCGCACAAATTTTTCGTAAGGCCCGCGCTTCGGTTTTGGAATGTAGTCGGAATCGACAATGTCGAAAATATCCTTGAAGTGGTGCGTCACACCCAAACGGTTCAACACGCTTTTCGCGTGCGCCACGGTGCCGTTGGTGAAGATAAGTTTGCGGCCTGGCAGTACGCTCAAGGCTTCGTCAAGGGCTGCGTCGTGCGGTACGGGCCCGTAGTCGATGTCATGGGCATGATGCAGGAAATATTTGGGATCGACCTCATGCTCCACCATGAGGCCACGCAGCGTGGTGCCATATTTGTGGAACAGGCCCTTCTGGATCGTCCTTGCCTCGAGGGGC
>Ga0315273_10011037_pt1 | contig 11549 bp, 12 predicted proteins | sample YL17G02_0_MG_FD_205753 | JGI IMG/M metagenome (GOLD analysis project Ga0315273, IMG submission 205753) | Sediment microbial communities from Yellowstone Lake, YNP, Wyoming, USA - YL17G02_0 | ecosystem: Environmental > Aquatic > Freshwater > Lake > Sediment | place: USA: Wyoming | collected... | reverse complement strand
GTCACGGGCCATCGCTACTGCCAGCTCCTCATGCGCGCCCGGCATGGCGAATCGGTCTTCCTAGTCCCGGACGAACTCGCCTGTCCGGCGGCCGCGGCGGCCTTCGGTTTTCGACCGCTCCCGGAGGGGCTCGCCACCGGCAAGGGGCTCGTCGGGTTCGGAATCGTCGCTGATCCCGATACGGGTCGGAGAATGTTCGAAGGCATGCCGCGTCTTGAGCCCGGGCGCGTGACGCTGATCGCAGCCGCGCCCCTCAGCGAGACGCGCTCCATCCCCGATGTAGTCGTGATCGAAGGACGGCCGGAGGCTCTCATGTGGCTCGCGCTCGCCGACCTCAACGTGGCGGGCGGCGAGCGCCGCCGCGGCGATACCGCCGTTCTCCAAGCGACCTGCGTGGATGCGACCATAATCCCATACATTGAACAACGCCTCAATTATTCCCTCGGATGCTATGGTTGCCGCGAGGCGACCGACCTCGGGCCGAACGAATCCGTTCTCGGCTTCCCGGGGGCGCGGCTCGAACCCCTGCTCGCGGTGCTCGAGTCGCTCGCTAACAGGGCCGTCAGGCGCTCTCGAGCGAAAGCGGTCTTCGGAAATCTTAAAAAAAAGGAGAGTCCTCATGAATAACGCCACAAAACCGACACCCATGGAATTGCTGAAGGCCGTTTCTCCGGCCGGGGCCAAGACCTACATGGAGCATCGGGCAGCCATCATGGATGACCCACGGTTCCAGGCCCTGCCGCTCAAGATCAAGCTCCTGGTCGGCATCGGGGTGGCGGCCGCGCTCCAGTCCAGAACGTGCACGCTGATGTGGACGAAACAGGCCAAAGAAGCGGGCGCGACCGACGCCGAGATCGTCGAAGCGATCCTTGTGTCGCGTCTGATGAAAATGGCCACGGTCAACGATACAGCCGCGGACGCACTCGCGTGGCTAAAGTCGGGCAACTGATCAGAAGGAGGTTTCTCGTGAAGAAACTCGGCATTCTTGCAACAGCGCTTTTTCTCGCAGGCGCCGGGAGTATCTCGGGCCAGTCCTTTGATCAACGAGTTTCTGAGGCCCGGCGGCACATGCGTGCGGCCTGCCAGGCGGTCCAGAAGATCGTAAGGGCGGATGCGGCAGAACGTCCAGGCATCCAGGAGGCCGCCGTCGGGGAAGTTGCCGAAGCCGAGAGGCTCTGGACAAGCCTGGCGAAAGCATCCTCCTCGACGGTTCCCGATGGGTACATCGGTGATCCCGCTTGGGCCCAGAGGCTGGAAGACATTCGCTTGGACCTCTCCCGCATGCAGAAGGAAATTGCCGCGGGCGAATGGCGCCTCGCTTTTCTTTCCTGCGCTCATGCATGCAACTGGATCACGACCATGCACGAGGCTAATGGGGTGATCCTGGCGATCGACACGATGGCCGCGCTGCGAAAGAAGGTCGGGTTCGCCCGGGGCTTTCTGACAGCGGGGAACCCGGACAAAGCCCGGGCTCTTCTCAAAGAAATCCTGGCCGCCCGGGACGCCGTTTTACTGGCCCCTCCTCCGATCACCTCGTACCGCGATGCATACCCGGAGGCTCTGCCGGAGCTTTCTCTTGCGGTCGACGCTCTTGCCGCGGCGGGCCGGGGCGAGTTCGACATGAAGATGGCCCTCGATAAGCTGGCCGCCGTCGTGGAGCGCGTCTATGAGCTGGCGATCTAGCAGGCACGCCGCACCGTCCTTGCTGGCGGCGCTGGCCCTGGCGTGCCTGACGGCCGCGGCCGTTGAAAAAGACCCGGCCGCCAGGCCGATGACGTTGTCCGAGTGCATTCAAGAGGCGCTCGTCAATAATCCGGGGTTGAGCGCCGACGCCGCCGGCACATCTGCCATGGGTCACGCGGCCGAAGCCGCCCGCGCAGCGCGCTTCCCGCGGCTGGATTTAACTTCAGACTACAGCTATTCGGACAGGCCGCAACGGCTCATGCAGCCGAGCTACCAGGGCGAAGTCTTGCGTTATGATTATGATATCGCCCAAGCGGTAGCCGAGGTCCGCGTTCCGCTCTTCTCCGGCGGCCGCCTTGTGGCCCGGCAACGGGCGGCGGAGTTGGCCGCCGCGGCGAGCCGCTTCGACCTTTTCAGTTCTCGCCAGGACCTGATCCTCAACGTGACGGCTGCCTATCTGGCCGCCGCCGAACAAAAAGCCGTCGTTGACGCGATCGAGGCATCTCTGAATGCCCTGAGGGAGCAACAAAGTGTTGCCGGCGCCATGAAGGACGTAGGACGGATCGCGCCCCTGGACCTCCTCAAGGTCGAAGTCCGGGCCGCGGCCGTCGAACAGCGCCGGTCCAAAGCCGAGAGGGACCGCGACCTAATCTCTTTGCACTTGGCAGTTCTGCTGGGGCGAGACCTCCGGGAGCCTCTGCCCCTGGTCGCCGGCATTCCGACCTTGCCGCCTCTGGAGATCTCTGATACTGAAAACCTCCTCGACGAAGCGGCCGCCCGGCGTTCGGAGCTCAACGCTCTTCGACAAGAAGTCGCCCGACGTCAGGCCGAGCTGGCTCAGGTGAACGCGGAACGATGGCCGAGTTTGGAGGCCTTCGGTCGTTGGACGGCTCGCAGCGTCGTCCTTCCTCCCAGCGCTCCGATGCCCGCCCATCAAGACTTTTTCATGGGGGGGCTGGCCCTTAAGGTGCCCTTATGGACAAGCGGAGAGCTCGGAGCCCGGCGGCGCCAAGCCCAAGCTCTGATTAAAGAAGCACAAGAGCGCCAACGGGCGGGTCTGCTTCAAGTGACGGAACAGGTTCGGCGGGAGGCCGCGGCTCTGGCCGAAGCCGCCGACCGTGAGCGCGTCGCCGACAAGGCCGCCCAGCAGGCCCGGGAGGCTTTCGAGATCGAGCGGGCGAACTACGAGTTGGGTCGAGGCACCGTCAATGATGTCCTGGACGCTCAGGCCGCACTCCTGGACGCCGAATTGGCTCTCGCCCAAGCCCGCCAGGATGTCGCCTACACCACCGTCGCCTTAGCCTGGGCGGCGGGCCGTGACCTTGAAAAGGTGCTGATCGTGCGAAAGGAAGGCGAATGATGAGAGTGACGATTCGTTCTCTCGTAATTGGGGCCGCGGTCGCGGTCCTGGCGATTTCGGGCTGTTCTCGCAAAACCGAACAGCCGAAAAAACCTGCCGTCGCGGTGGTGGCCAAGGAGATCGCCAGACGCATGGTCCGCTCGGAGCTGACGCTCACGGGGACGATCGAACCGGACCGGTCGGCACGTCTGGCCGCCCAAGTGGATGGAGAGATCATCGCGCTCAAAGTCCGTGAAGGCGACCCCGTCCGGAGCGGGCAGGTCCTGGTCCGGATCGATCCTTCGCGCCTCGCCGCGGCCCTGGAAGAATCGCGTGCGGACCGGCTCGCCGCCCAGGCGGAGATGGAGGATGCGCGCCGTGTGCTGGAGAGGGATCGCGCGCTGTTCGAGCGTCAAGGGATCAGTAAGGAGCGCCTGGAAAGATCCGAAACGGACGTTTTGCGGTTCGACGCCGCCGAGGCGCGGGGCCGGGCGAGAATATCCGGTCTGGAAGCCCAACTTGCGGATACCGAAGTCAAGGCGCCTTTCGACGGCTACATCCTCGAACGGAGCGTCGAGTTGGGCGATGTCGTGAAGAACGGAACCCCGCTGCTCGCCGTGGCTTCGCGAACGCTCCACGCCCTTGTCCCGGTTTCAGAGATTGCGCTTGGGGGTCTTGCCGAAGGTCATGAAGTCAGGCTCCGGTCGGACGCGGGAACGAATGCCAGCGGGTGTGCGGCTTTTATCAAGCGGATCCGGCCGCGGATCGACCCGGCCACCCGCACGGCGGACGTCGAAGTCGTACCGGATGGGAAAACCTGTGATATCCGCTGGTTGCCGGGGATGCTCGTCCGGGCCGCTTTCACGCTTGCCGAGCGGCATGACGTGCTTGCTGTCCCTGCCGAAGTTGTCGCGATCCGCCCGGACGGCAGTCGGACCGTGTTCGTCGTCGAAGGCGATGTCGCGCGGCAACGTAAGGTCACGGTCGGACTTGAGGGCGGCGGCTGGGTCGAAATCACGGAAGGCGTTCAGGAAAGGGACAAGATCATCCTTCAAGGATTCGAAAAGCTCAAAGATGGCGTCACCGTGACCCTTTCAGGGAAGGGTCCGAAGCCGTCCAAATCCGACGGAGCGGGCGAAAAGGCGGGAGGCCCGAAACAATGAGCATTACCCGGACCGCCCTGTCCCGCCCCGTAGCCGTAGCGGTCCTTGTGGCCGCGGTCTTCATGATGGGTGTCTTCGGACTCTTGACGCTTCCCGTGGATTATCTCCCCGACATTACCTACCCGATGGTAAAGATCCACATCTACTGGCGGGGAGCCACTCCGGAAGAGATCGATGCCAATATCTCCGACCCCCTGGAACGGGTCATGGCGACCGTCGACCGCCTGGACTACCTGGAGTCCACGACGACGGAGGGGATGTACACGTTGCTTGTGAACTTCCGCTACGGCACGAACGTCGACGTCGCCTACCAGGATGTCATGGCCGCCTACGGCCGCGTCACGCGGGAGCTGCCCAAGGACATGGACCCGCCGGTCATCATGAAGGCCGACCCTTCGCAGCTCCCTGTCATGGAGGTGACACTTTCCTCCCCCGAACGCAGTCTCGTTTGGCTCAGGGACTGGGCCGACAACTGGCTCCAGGACCGGTTGACGACGGTGGAAGGAACGGCCGGCGCGGAGATCGTCGGAGGGCTGAAGCGGGAGATTAGGATCCATCTCGATCCCGACCGCCTGCGCGGTATGGGCTTGACGCCCGCACAGGTCGGCAAAGCGCTGCAGCTTTCGAACCTCGAAACGTTCGCCGGGCGGGTCACCGTCGAGACACGGGAGATCATCGCCCGAACGATGGGTGAATTCGAGAATCTCGACGAGATCCGTAACGTCGCCGTCGCCCGCGGCGCCGGCGGGAAGATCGTCTATGTCCGCGACGTGGCCACCGTCGAAGACAGTCACGAGGAGGCGCGGGTCATCACGCGTTTCAACGGGGACCCCTGCGTCAAGTTGGCCGTGCTCAAGCAGGCCGAGGCCAACACCGTCGAGGTGGCCCGGGCTGTGAATCGGCGGCTCGAAGAGCTGCGCGACATCATTCCCCCGGACATCCAGTTCGGAGTCGTCGAGAACCAGGCCGATTACATCATGGCAGCCATCAAGAGCGTCAGGGATTCCGCCTTGATCGCCGCGGCCCTCGTCATCCTGGTGGTCTACGCGTTCCTGGGACGGTTCCGCCAGGTGGCCGTCATGCTCGTCGCCCTGCCCTTCACCGTGCTCGCCAACTTTTTCCTCATGAAGATCGCCGGTTTTTCGCTCAATATCTTCTCTCTCGGCGGGCTGGTGGTGGCCATGGGGGTGGTCATCGATAACTCGATCGTCGTGGTAGAGAACATCACGCGCAGGGCCGAGGCGGGCAAATCCGCCGGAGCGCCCATGGAAGGGACCCGCCAGGTCGCCGGGGCCGTCCTGGCCGCGACGCTGACGTTTCTGTCGTTATTCCTGCCGTTTCTTCTCGTACCGGGCTTGACGGCTCTGCTTTTCCGCGAGCTCGTCTTCGTCGTGGCCGGCATCCTCATCGTATCCCTTGTGACGGCCTTGACCGTGACCCCGTCGGCCGCCCGTTTCTTCGGAGTTCACACCTCGGGCCGGCGAGGCGCTGCTGTCATAGAACGGCTGATGGAACGGTTGTCCGGCGTGTATAAGCGCTGGCTCAGCCGACTGCTTAAGGTCCCGTACCTTGTGATCGCGGCGACGCTTCTCCTTTTCGTGATGAGCCTCGTCATGCTCCGCCGGGTTGGGTCCGAACTCCTCCCTAAAGTCGACGACGGCCGGGTCATGGTCAAGGTGTTGATGCCCGCAGGGACTTCGGTCGTCGAGATGGACCGGATCCAGGCCGCCATCGAGGAGAAGATCCAGGGTTTGCCGGAGATCAAGAGCGTTTTCAGCCTCGCCGGAGGCCGGGTGTGGGGTCTCGCCACCCTCGAGGTCGCTTATGAAGGAGAGGTGGACATCCAACTCGTGCCGAAGAGCCGGAGAAAGATCTCGACGGCGGAGTTCGTCAAGAAAATCGGGCCCCTGGCCCGGCAGGTCCCCGCGCCGGGAGGGCGGGTCAACGTCATGCAGATGAAGGTCAAGGGCATCCGGCAGATCGGGACCCAGGAAGTCGAAGTCAAGGTCAAAGGCGATGACATCCAAACTCTTTTCACGTTCGCTCGGGACGCGGCCGAAGCTCTTCGCGGGACGCCAGGGCTCGGAAACGTCAACCTATCCATGGACTTGACCAAGCCGGAGTACCGGGTTTACGTGGACCGGGCCCGAGCCTCTGCCATGGGCGTGGAGGTGCAGGATGTGGCGCTGACCCTTCGTAACCTGGTGCGCGGCGAAGTGGCGACCCAGTACCGGGAGGGCAGTCAGTACTATCCCATCCGCGTCATGGTCCCGGAAGCCCGGATCGCCGGCAAAGAGGACCTGGAAAGTCTTGTGATCGCCCAGCGGAACCGCACGCCGATCATGCTGCGCGATGTGGCCTCGGTCGAACGGGCCACGGGGCCCGTGGAGATCGTCCGCGAGGACCAGGCGAAAGAGGTCATCGTCCGGGCCGACTCGGCCGGCGTGAGCATTGGAGAGGCCACGGCGCGGGCGAGGGCCGTTGTGGGCGCAATGGAGCGCCCTTCGGGAGTGGAGATCGGTTTCGGAGGGCAGGCCCAGATGATGGCCGAGAACCTCCGTAGCCTGGGCCTCGTCCTGTTCTTTGCCCTCTTCTTCGCCTACGTCGTGCTGGCCATTCAGTTCGAGTCGTTCGTCCAGCCCTTTCTGATCATGGTCCGCGTCCCGTTGACCTTGATCGGCATGGCCTTGGCACTTCTTCTTACGAAACTCCCGATCGGCGCCACCGTGTTCATCGGCGTGATCATCCTGGCCGGAAACGAGGTCAACCACGGCGTCGTCCTGGTCCAGTTTATCAATGAGCTCCGCGCTCAAGGACGGTCCCTGAAAGAGGCGATCATCGAGGCGTCCTCCGTCCGCCTGCGCCCGATCCTCATGACGCTGACAACCAGCATTTTCGGGCTTTTGCCCCTTGCGCTGAACATCGGCGAGGGCGGGGACATGCTCGTGCCCATGGCGGTGGCAGTCATCGGCGGATTGGTGTTCAGCATCTTCATGACGCTGGCCTTCCTGCCCTGCGCCTATCTGATCTTGCCGGGACGGCCGGGCAAGATGGTGACCGAGATTTCAGAAGCCCCTGAGCCCGTCCTGACAAGAAAAACATTTTCTCCCACTTAACAAAAGAAAGGAGAAATGGAATGGAGAAGAAAATGAAAATCGCCGCTGTTTCTGAGGACGGCGTAACCATTAGCCAGCATTTCGGCCGCGCCCCGTTCTATGTCGTTGTCACCGTGGAAAACGGGAAGATCATCTCGCGCGAAACCCGTGACAAAATGGGTCACAATCAGTTCGCCGGGAAAGCCCATGAAGGACACAGGCAAGAAGCCGACCCGCGCGGGCACGGTTTCGACCCGGCCGCGCAGAACCGCCACGTCCACATGGCCGCCGTCATCGCCGATTGCCAGGTCCTATTGGCGCAGGGGATGGGCGCCGGCGCATACGAAAGCATGAAGGAAGCGGGTATCAGTCCAATGGTGACGGACATTGCCGACATCGATGAGGCCGTGCGAGCTTACGTGGCGGGCCATCTCAAAGATCACGTCGAGAAGTTGCATTAACCAAAGAAATATCCATCTTTCCAAGGGAGGCTGACAATGGGCAAAGATGAAATGTGGCATGGGATCCCCCGCCGGGACATCTCCTGGTTCCCGACCGTGGATACCGACGCCTGCATCGGCTGTTCGCTGTGCTTCACGACCTGCGGGCGCGGCGTATATGAAATGCGGGACAACAAGGCCGTGCCGGTCAACGCCATGAGTTGCATGGTCGGCTGCAGCACCTGCGGCACCGTCTGCCCGGTGGCGGCCATCAGCTTTCCGGATCGCGACATGATCTGGAAGCTGGAGCGCGAGCACAAGATCTTCAAGGTCGTACGCGAGGAAGCCAAGGAGAAGAAGGCTAAGCAGGATGCGGCCAAGGCCCGGGCCGCCGCGGAAGACGCGGTGGCCAAGCTGATCACGCACGTGCGTTTCCAGGTGGCCGGAGAATTTGGAGAAAAACGGTTCCTGATCCAGATGGAGGAGCTGATCACGGGGAAACCCTACGACTTCGTCAACCTGCGCATGTACGTGCCGACCGTTCAAGGGGCCAGACAAAAGACGCCCTCATTCATGTCCTTCGATATCACTTCGACCGAACAGGCAGACATCCAAGGCTTCCTGCCGGAGCTGCGCTCGCTCATTCGCGAGAACGCCCTGGTTCTCGTGAACGAGACCAATGTTTCGTAAACGGACATCGACTGACAGGTTGCTATAAAAATTAGCAAAAGGATTAGCCGGATGAAGATCATAGATTTCTCGAAGGTCCTCACTTGCGGGGGCGGCTGCTATACGGCCTCGGTTCTTTTCGAGCAGGGATCTGTCAAGGTCCGGCGGATCGAATTGGCTGCCGGGGCCCGCCTCCCCCCGTGCCGGATGCAGGAGGACGTCGTGTTCGTCGTCATCGAGGGGCGGGTCGCCTTCCTGACGGACGGCGAGAAAGCCGTCGTGAGAGCTCCCAACGCGATGTTTATTCCCGGTGGGGCGACAACGCGCAGCATGGAAGCCGATGAAGCGTCTTTGGTGCTAGCAGTGCTCTGTAGACATGAAGAGTCCGGCCCGGCGAAAGAACCGCCAAAGGGAGAGACATGAGAACCCTCTGGATCATCGCCGGGATCGCTCTGCTCGTTTCCCTTGCCGCAGACCGCAGTAAAACGCGCGCCGCCGTGCTTCGGGGGTTGAAGATGTTCCTCGGCATCATTCCAATGCTCCTGGGGGTTCTCGCCGCGGTGAGCCTCGTCCTGACGGCCGTGACACCGGCCATGCTCGAGCGAATCCTGTCAGGAACGGGCTTTCTCCCCTTCTTCTCCGCCCTCACGATCGGCAGCATCGCCCTTATCCCCGGCTTCATCGCCTATCCCCTCGCCGCTCTTCTGCGGCAGAACGGCGCCTCGGTGCCGGTGCTGGCCGCATTCATCACGTCGCTCATGATGGTTGGGATCCTGACGCTTCCCCTCGAAGCGCGATATTTCGGCTGGCGGGCGGCCCTCCTGCGGAACGTTCTGGCCATGTGCGGGGCCGTCCTCGTCGCCGTCGGAATGTCGTGGGTGCTCCGGTGAACGGCCGGACTGTCCGAAAAACCGGGAGGGCCTTGGGTAAGGCCGGACCTTTCGTCCTCTTCGGCGTCGTCGCCGCACTTTGGGCATACAGCTTGCCGCACGCCGAATTCGTTTTCGGGAGGAAGACCGGAGAGAACTTGGCCTCGTTCCTCATCGAGATGGCTTCGGTCCTTCCTCCCATGTTTCTGCTTGTAGGATTGTTCGAGATCTGGGTTCCCAGAAAGGTCATCGAGCGCCACACCGGTCTCCGGTCGGGCTTCAGGGCGATCCCTTGGATGATCCTTCTGGCGACCCTCCAGGCCGGCCCGCTTTATGGCGCGTTCCCGGTCGCGATCGGTCTCTGGCGAAAGGGCTGCGCGCCGCGAAACGTCTTCATTTACCTGGGCGCTTTTTCCGCCTTGAAGATCCCCATGTTAACCTTCGAGGTCGCCTTCCTCGGCTGGCAGTTCTCCCTCGCCCGGACCTTGATCAGCATTCCCGTGTTCATCGCTCTCGCGCTCGCGATGGAGAGACTGCTTCCCGGCGATTTCCGCCCCCCCGCGCTGGAGGGGCCGGACGCGGGGGCCGACTGACGATCCCGTCCGTTCCGGCCTCAGGTCCGGGTCTTGGCGGGCTCGGGACCATAGGCCTTATAGGCCAGGGCGGAGACTCCGGATATGAAACTCTTAGCCGTTCGCGACCCTCGCGTCGTCCTGGTGAACACGCTGATGAGGAAGTCCCCGCGCTCGGTGAAGACGATCCCGGCGTCGTGGCAGACCTGCCGCTCGAGGCCCGTCTTATGGGCGACGACGACGTTCTTCGGGAGGAACCTCGGAATCCGGTCGTTGACCTTCTGGGACTTGAGATACTCCAGGCACATTCCCGAGACTTCGGGACAGAAGCAGTCCCGGCGATACATCCGCTCGAGGATGTCCGCCATTTCGCGGGCGGTCGTGTAGTTCTCGAGCCCCCTGCCCCGGGAGCCGAAGTCCATCATCTTGCGGGTGAGGTTCGTCGTCTCGAGGCCCATTTCCCGGAACGCCCCGTTGAGATAATCAAAGCCCAAGCGGTCGATGAGCATGTTGGTCGCGGTGTTGTCGCTGTGGGCCACCATGAGTTCGACGAGCCGGTCGACCGTGAAGACGGACCCGGACCGGTTTCTCCGGAGGAGCCCCGAGCCGGTCGTCTTGTCCGAGCGCTTCAGCGTCATGCGGTCGTCGAGGGAAAGCCGGCCCTCCCTCTGCGCCTCCAGGCAGGCCGCCATGATCGGGACCTTGACCATGCTGGCCGAGGGGAACACCTTATCGGGATCGATCTGGATGGTCCAACCCGTCCCGAGGTCCCGGATGACCAGGCCGACCTCCCCCCGGAAGGCGGCGACCTTCTTGCGGACGGCCGTTTCCATGGTGGCCCACTTCGCCTGCGTTTCGGCGAGATCGGAGGTCCGGAGGCCGGCCGATGCGCTCCCCGAGGCCAAGAGAACGACAGAGGCCCCTCGGGCGCCGGAGACAATCCCCAGCACGAGAAGCATCGGGACGATCTTGTTGCGCATGATGAAACAGGATTCCAAGTCTACGTTTATAGCCGCAAACCGAGTTCCTGTCAACCGGACATTCCGGCGGGATGCAGGTATAATGGAGGGACAAGGAGGGAAACATGCTCGTTCGCAAGTCAACCGCCGTCTGGCAGGGAAGCCTCAAGGATGGGAAAGGCCGCATGTCCCTGGGGAGCGGGGCCTTCGATGGGGCCTATTCGTTCGGCTCGAGGTTCGAGAACGGGGCCGGGACGAATCCGGAAGAGCTCATCGGCGCCGCCCACGCGGGCTGCTTTTCCATGGCCCTGTCCGGCGTCCTCACCCAGGCAGGCTTCCCGCCGCGCGAGGTCGCGACGGAGGCAAGGGTGGCGCTCGACAAGGGCCCCGAGGGATTCTCCATCATGCGGTCGGACCTCGTCACCGAGGCCGACGTCCCCGGTATCGACGCCGGGCTCTTCGCCCGGCTCGCCGAAGAAGCCAAGAAAGGTTGTCCCGTTTCGCGGGCCCTGAAGGGGGTCGAGATCTCCCTTCAAGCGAAGCTCGTATCGCGGGGTTAGCCCTCGGTTACGGGCGCCGGCGGCGGAGGCTCGCCACGGAGAACCCCAGAAAGAATCCGGCCAGGAGGGTCAGGGGCAGGAGGATCATCTGGGACAGGCTGATCCTCCAGAAGTAGACGCGGTAGACGACCTCCCCGGGGTTCTGGAGGAAGACGATCGCGATCAGGACGAACAGGACTCCGATCAGGATGAGCTTGCTT
>Ga0315273_10011036_pt1 | contig 11549 bp, 10 predicted proteins | sample YL17G02_0_MG_FD_205753 | JGI IMG/M metagenome (GOLD analysis project Ga0315273, IMG submission 205753) | Sediment microbial communities from Yellowstone Lake, YNP, Wyoming, USA - YL17G02_0 | ecosystem: Environmental > Aquatic > Freshwater > Lake > Sediment | place: USA: Wyoming | collected... | reverse complement strand
GCGGTGGACTACGCGAAATCACGCATCCAGTTCGCGCGCCCGATCGGCTCGTTCCAGGCGATCAAGCACAAGACCGCCGAGGTGATGCTGGAACTGGAATCGGCGCGCTCGGCGGCCTACTGGTCGTGGTGGGTCGCGGCGCAGCCCGAGGGCTCGGCCGCGGATCTCGCCGAGGCCGCGAGCGTCGCGAAGGCCACTTGCAACGACGCATTCCTGCGCGCAGCCGCCGAGAACGTCCACATCCACGGCGGCGTCGGTTTTACCTGGGAGTTCGACTGCCATCTCTACTACCGGCGGGCCAAGACGGCCGAGTTCCTGTTCGGTGATCCGCTCTGGCACCGCGCTCGGATCGCCACACGACTGGGATTCTGACGCCATCGCGCGTAGCGATTAGAGATCGATCCCGAGCTGCGCGAACGCGCGCTCTGCTTGCTCTGCCCAGCCGCGATTCGCCGTGGGATTCGCCGGGCTCGGATGCGGGATGCGGCCGATCTCGACGTCCAATCCCGCGAGCGCTTGCCTTGCACGCGACTCGGCGAAGTGACCGACGCCGACGACGAGACGCGGTCGCAGCACGAGAATCGTCTCGCGCAGCGCGCGATCGCAGGCTCGTTCGAGCGGCGCACGCTCGGCGGCGGGCAGCTTGTCGGGCGTGCGATTGCGGCCGCTCGCTTCGAGAAAGAGCAACGGACAGTAGTTCGCGACGAAGAAGCGCGCGAAGAAGCGCTCGGGCTTCCCGAAGCGATCGCGCGCGAAGCCCCAGAGCCGCCGACCCGAGACCTCGCGCCTGGTACACGCAAAGCCGTCGACGGGTCGCTTCGGATGCTCGCGATCTGGCTTGCCGACCGGTGCATCGATTCCGAGCCAGTCGCGCACGAACTCGACCTCACCGAACGGCACGCCGGTTTGCGCCATCCCGAACGGCCCTGGATTCATGCCGAGCAGCACCACTTCCTTTGGACCTCGGCCGTAGCGAATCGTGTAGTCGCGGAACGGCGCCCGCGCGTAGCGAAGCGGTTGGTAGACGTGCGTGACGGGCGCGGCGAAGCGCAGTTGCGACAACGCGCGCACCAGCGCGTCGGCGACGCCGACGAGATCGCGCGGGGTATCAACGCGGGGCATCACCGATCACGATCGGGACGCTCGAGTAACCGAAGCGCTGATTTGCGGGATCTTCGTAGCTCACGATCACGACGCCCCAGCCCGCCTGTTCGGCCGCTTGTGCCGCGAGCTGGTTGCCGCTCGGCGCATCACCGGTGACGCCCTGATTGCCACGGGGCGGCGCCGCCTTCGCCTGGCGGGCGAGAGCTGCCGTCGCAGCGGCATAGTCAGGCGACGGAGTGGCGGTGACGACGCCACGCGAATCGACCGTCACGCTCCAGCTCGTTGGTGCAAGGTAGTGCGTTTGCGGCGCCTTGGTGACGTCGCTCGGCGTCATGCCGGGACTCGCGACCGCGACCGCGAGCGCGAGCTGTCCGCCGCGCGCGACGCGCACTCCCTGCTGGGGGTCGATCGGTGCACCGTTCGCCGTCACCAGCAGGGGGATGTTGTTCTTTAAAGCACCCCCATAGAACTCGTTGGCGACCGGTACGAAGCCCTTCGGGCTGCCGACGCCAAATCGGATCGGAAATGTCTCGACGTCGCCGTTTCCGGAGCGCCGCAGTACTGCGAAATGCAAGTGCGGACCGGCAGAGAAACCGGTGTGACCGCTGTAGCCGATCACTTCGCCCTGCTTCACCTGCTGGTCCGGCTTCACGAGCGCGCCGGCGCGCAGGTGCGCGTATTCGGCGAAGGTTCCATCCGCGTGCAGGATCATCACCTTGTTCGCCTTGACGCCGAACGACGGATCGAGACCCGCTCCGGTGAACCCATCGGTCACGCGTACGACGGTGCCCTCGCGCGCCGCCAGCACCGGCGTCCCCACTGGCATCGCGAAGTCGAACGCGAAACGTCCCGCGCCCATGTGACTGGACGGGCCGTCTACGCCTTGCACGCAAAAACGCGGGACCTCCAGCGGGAACGGCAGCCGGTAACGCGTCGACGCGTCAGGCGTAGGGCCCAGTGGCGCGAAGCTGTGGTAGGCGTCGTTGATCAGCACCGAGAGTCGATCCAAGAAAGCTTCCGGGGCCTCACCGGGCTGCGACTTCGCGAGCGCCTCGGTCACCAGCTTCGGAAGCTCGAGCTCCTTCGGAGCGACGTGGCGCTCGAGCATCCAACCGGTCGCGATGCGGATTCCTTCGGCCTCGCGCGGATCCTGCGCGGCGGACGGCGTAGCGATCGCGATTACCGAGATGAATGCCGCGAGTCCTACGCGCCTCATGCGTCTCCCTCGTCGTAAGCGGGATCGGACGGCTCGAGCTTCCACGGACCGCGCCGCGACGGCATCGACAGCGAGCGCGCCAGCGCGGTCAAGAAGCGCCGCCGCGTCCACTCGCGTGCGCCAAAGCGTGCGAGATGATCGGTGTGCACCTGGCAATCGATCAGATCAAAGCCCCAGCGCGCTAGCTGTTGCACCAACACGGCGAAGGCGACCTTCGACGCGTCGGCCCGATCCGCGAACATCGACTCGCCGAAGAAGCTCTGGCCGAGCGACACACCGTAGAGACCGCCCACCAGCTCGCCATCCTGCCAGGTCTCTGCGGAGTGCGCGAAGCCGAGTTCGTGCAGGTGCATGTAGGCGTCGGCCATGTCGGTGGTGATCCACGTTCCCGCTTCGCCGCGACGGGGCACCTCTGCGCAACGGTGCATGACGCGATGGAACGCGGTGTCGAGTCGCACCTCGAAGCCGCCACGGCGCAGCGTCTTGCGCAGACTGCGCGACATCACGAGCTCCGCCGGTCGCAGCACCATGCGCGGATCGGGCGAAAACCAGAGCAGCGGCTTCTCGACCAGTGGCCACGGGAAGATTCCATTCGAGTATGCGAGCAGCAGTCGGTCCGGCGAGAGGTCGCCGCCGACTGCGAGCAGGCCCGACGGATCCGCCTGCTCGGGCGGGGGGAAGTGCAGCGCATCGCTGAGGCGGTAGATCGGCACCGCGGCAAGATAGCCGCACGGGTCGCGAGACCGGCTACGAAGTTGCGCGCTCCCGACGAAGCACGCGGCAGAGCTCCCTCGAGGCGGCGCGTTTCAGGAGCGCGGAATCTTGTTGAACGGCACGTCGCGGTCGACGCGCGGTTCGCGCGGCAGGCCGAGCACGCGCTCGGCAACGACGTTCTTCTGGATTTCGTCGGTGCCGCCGGCGATGTGCAGCGATGGCGCGGTCAGGAACTGATGCTGCCAGCTGCCGTGTCGCAACAGCGCGTCGGGTCCCGCGAGGCGCAAGCCGAGTTCGCCGCCGAGCGTCAGGATGCGACCGAGCGCGAGTTTCATCACTGATGACTCGGCGTCCGGGACGACACCGCGTCCGAGTTTCGTGACGACGCGCGCGTTCAGCAGGTCGAGCGTCTTGTTCCAGGTGAACAGGCGCGCGAGTTGGTCGCGCGTCACGCCGTCGATGCGTTCCTTGTTGGCACGCGCGAACGCGGCGAGATCATCGAACGAGAAGAACCCGCCGGTGCCGCCGAGCGCCATTCGCTCGTTGAGCAGCGTGGTCATCGCGGCGCCCCAGCCGGCGCCGACAGGACCGAGCCGGTTCGCGTCGGGAATCCGCACCTCGTTCAGGAACACGTCGTTGAAGTGCGAACCACCCGACATCTGGCGCAGCGGGCGGATCTCGACGCCGGGCGCGTGCATGTCGAGCAGGAAGTAGGTGATGCCCGCGTGCTTCGGCACGCTCGGATCGCTGCGCGTCAGCAGGATTCCGAAGTCGGCATAGTGCGCGCCGGAGCACCAGGTCTTCTGCCCGCTGACGACCCAATCGCCGCCGTCCTTGACGGCGCGTGCTGAGAGCGCCGCGAGGTCCGAACCGGCGCCCGGTTCGCTGAAGAGCTGGCACCAGATCTCATCGCCGCGTGCCAGCGGCTCGAGGTAGCGCAACTTCTGTTCGGGCGTGCCGTGGGCGATGATCGTCGGTCCCGCCATCGCGGTGCCAACAACGAAGATCGACTCGCCGAGCCCGAGTCGCACCAGCTCCTGGCTCCAGATGATCGCCTCGATCGGACCGAGGCCGCGCCCGCCGAACTCCTTCGGCCACAGAATCGCGCCCCAACCGTTCTCGTGGAGCATGCGCTGCCACGCCTTCGAGCCGGAGAGAAGCGCCTCCTCATCGACATCATCATCGAACGGGTGCTGCCACTTCGCCGGTCTGTGCGCCTCGAGAAACGCCCGCGCCTCCGCCCGAAACCCCGCCTCCCGCTCCGAATCCCGAAAGTCCATCGATCGAAATTAGAACAAGTTCCAGTTCGGAGAAAGAGGAGAAAGGGGACGGTCCTCGCCGAGGACGAACCGTGTTGCGTTGGGGACGTTCGTTGCGCGAGTTGCGAGCAGGAACGTCCCCAACGCAACTTACGCAACCAACGTCCCCGAAGTTGCGCGAGGTTCCATGACGACTTTGCCGTTCTTGCCTCAGCGGGCGCTCGCGATCGGCGCGCACCCCGATGATGTCGAGTACTTCGCCGGCGCGACCGTTGCCCAGCTGCGCGACGCCGGTGCGCAGGTCGCGCTGGTGGTGTGCAGCGATGGCGCTCGCGGCGGTCGCGACCTCAACGACCCCGCCGCCTTGCGCCGCGCAGAGCAGGGACGCGCCGCCGCCGCGCTCGGTATCGATGACTGGCTCTGGCTCGCGCATCCCGACGGCGCGCTCGCGCCCGGCGATCCGTTGCGCGGCGAGCTGGTTCGCAGCGTGCGACGCGTGCGTCCCGAGCTCGTCCTCGCGCACGACCCGCGCACACTGTGGACGATCCTCGCCGGCATCGCCCAGCCCGGTCACAGCGATCACCGCGCTGCGGGACAAGCGACGCTCGATGCGATCTATCCGCGCTCGCCGAGTCCCAACTTCCATCCGGAGCATCTCGGCGGCGACGACGCGTTGAGAGCGTGGTACCCGCGCGAGGTCTGGCTCTTCGACACCGCGCAGCCCGATCTGTGCGTAGACGCCGCTGACGGCTTCGAACGCAAGGAAGCGTCGCTGCGCGTGCACGCGAGTCAGGAGCAAGCGGTCGGCGGACTGGTCGCCGCTGCGCGCGCGATGGGCACACATTGGGGATCGGCGGACCGGCCGGCAGAGGCGTTCGTGCGCTTGCGACTCTACTGACTCCGAAATACCGCGCGCGCGCCGATTGCGGTGCCGAGCAGCACGAGCAGCGAGCCGAGCAGCGTCGCAACGCCCGGCACCTCGCCGAAGAACAGCACGCCCCAAAGCGTCGCGAAGGCGATCTGGACGTACGAGATCGCCATCGCGCGACCGGCGGGTTCCAGCGCGAGACCCCGCGTGAGACACACCTGGCCGATCTGCGCGAGCACGCCGACGCCGAGCAGCGCGAGCCATTCCGTGCCGCGCGGCCAGACGCCCTGCGCGATCGTCGCGGGCAGCGACGCCGGCAGCGACACCAGCGGAAACCACAGCACGATCACCAGCGGATGCTCGGTGCTCGACAGCTCTCGCACGCCGACGTACGCGACCGCGGTGAGCAGCGCGCCGCAGAGCGCAACGGCGAGGCCCAGTGGATCGAGAGTTGCGCCCCCCGCAGCGAAGAGGAATGCCGGCCGCGTCACCAGCAACACGCCCGCGCTACCCAAGAGCACCGACGCTGCCAGCGAGCGATCCGCGCGTTCGCCGAGCACGACCGCAGCGAGCATCGCGGTGAAGACCGGGTGCAGGTACTGGATCATCGTGGCTTCAGCGAGCGGCAGCCTCATCACCGCGAAAAAGCCACAGGACAACGCGGCGTAGCCCCAGACTCCACGCGCGAGCAGCAGCCAGCGCCGATTTCCGAGCGTGTGCACGCCGGCCCGTCGCAACATCGCAATCGAGATCACGATCGCCACCAGCGAGCGCGCGAACACCAGCTCCTGCGACGACAACCGAATGCCCGCGTGCTTCACCAGCGCACTCATTCCGCTGAACGCCAGCGCGCTGCCGATCATGAAGCGCACGCCGAGAGGGATGCGAAACCACACGCCGGCCGACGATAGCGGCTTGTCGCGAGCGAATACCCTAATGAGCGCATCATGCGCCGCAGCCCCCGCAACCTCGCCCACACACGCCGCCGCCCCGTTGCTGCGAAGCATCGACGCCGTCGACGCCTCGATCCACGAACCGCGCGCGAGGCCGCGCATGGCGGCGTGGAAGAGTACCCCGGTGCCGAGTAGCTTGGTGAGAAGCAGGCGATCGCCGGATGCGAGGCCGCTTAGACGCAGGAGACTGTCACCCACCTCGCCCCAGATCGCGAAGCCGATCTGCCGCTCATCACCCGACGTCCTGTGACCGCCAACCAGTGCGAGATGCCATCGGCACCGAGCGCTGTGCGCGCCCGCGCGATCGTCGCGTCGATCTCCGCGACGAAGCGGCCGATCGGCCGTGTTGCGAGCGCGAACGCGCGCGCCCGGCACCACGAGCGCTGCGACCTGCGAGCCAATGTCGAACGACGCGGTGTCGTAGGCGATCGCAGCGCAGTCCTCGAGCGCGACGCGGCGCGCACTCGCATCGACGCTGGTGGCTCGTGCGACGATCACCGCCGCACCTGCACGTCGCGCGAGCGGTCGCACGTCGATCTCGAGTTCTTCGTGCCGCTACTGGCCCGCGACGAAGCCCGGCACCATGCCCGAGTAGACCGCGACGGGATCGTCGACGACGAGCGTCACGTGCGCGCCGGCGAGCGACCGCATCGCGAGGCGACGCAGCACCTGTACATGCGTGTGACCGCCGCCGACCAGCACGAGGCGGTGGCGAAGCAGGCTCGTCATCGCGAAGGCGTCAGGTCCGTGTGCCGCGCGACGCGCGGATCCGTTCATCAATCGTCGCGGCGACGAGCAGCGCGATCGTGACTCCGGAGAGCGCGAGGCCCAGCTCGAATGCGCGCGGGCGGTAGTTCATCTCGACGACGTGCTCGCCGGCCGGCACCAGCACCGCGCGGAACGCGGTGTTCGCTCGAAGCAGCGACGTCTCGACGCCATCCAGCGTCGCCTCCCAGCCAGGATAGAGGGAGTCGTTCAGCACCAGCACCGCGGGGCTCGCGCCGCGCGTGCGGATTGCAATGTGTTCCGGCTCGTCGCGCTCGATCTGCGTATGCGCATCGCCGTCATTTCCGTAGTTCTCGTTCGCAACGGCAGGCGGCAGCGGATCGAGCAGCACGGTCGTATGGACGTCGAAGCCCGGATCAACGAGGCGTGCCAGCGCTGCTTGCGGATCGGCTGGCTGCGCCTCGGCCCGCACCGCGCGCCACGCGCGCGGCAGCGCGTACGGGTTCTCGAAGACGAACGGTGCATTGCGCACCTCGAAGTCGCGGCGGTATCGCCCGTCGAACCACGGCGGTGGCGAATCGACGACGAGGAAGCGCACCGACATCACGTCGAACAACGCGGCGCGCGACGGCTCGTCGGGAAGCGACGCAGAGCCCCAGTACGGAGCGCCGAGCGTCGGCCGGACGCCGGTCTCGCGCTGCGGATCGACGCCCGCGTCGCCCATCGCGAGGAACGTCATGATGCGGCTAGTCGCCGAGAGCGAAAGCGGCTCGAGGTCTTGCAGCGCCAAGATGCCCTTGCTCTGTCCGATCTTGTCGGTGGCGAACGATCTCCAATAGCTTCGCGATCGTATGTCTTCGGGTCGCCGCACGATTGCGAGCTGCTTCGGGAGATCGGCTTTGGTGGCGAGCGCAGCAAAGAGGCCGCCGCTGCCGCGCGGCTGCTCGAGCGGGAAGACGTTCGCCAGCTGGTGGAAGAACAGCGCCATCGGCCACGCTTGCAGCGCCACCGCAATGCCGCCAATGAGCGTCGCCGCAATCACGCCACGCTGTCCGCCGCGCCGCTCGATGCGCGAAATCCCGATGCCGGCGCACACCGCGAGGGCGAGCGTAGAGATCAGTCGGTAGCGGAACGGGAAGCGGAAATCGCCGAGCAGCGGAAGCCGTCGCGCCAAGTCGTAGACCGGCGTGTGATTCGGGAACGAGATCGCGAGCGCGAGCGCGGCAACCACTAGCAACGCCGCCGCCCGCGCACGCCCGCGGCCGGCGAAGAGCACCGCGAACAGTGCGAGCACGGGACTCGCGATACCCGGGACTCCGCCGCTCACGCCCTGCCGCACCAGGCCGCGAACAAAGACCTCGATGTCGTACATCTCGCCATTGAGCCCGACAGTCTGGTCGTCGAGCGTGCCCGGCGCGCGTGCGCTCTGGCGCATCAGTTCGACCGACGGCAGCAGCTGCGGAGCCGCGAGCAAGCCGCCCGCGCTGGCGCCGATCACGATCGTTGCGAGCGCCGCGAATGGAACGCGGCGCGTGCGCAGCAGCGCGCGCAACAACGACGCGCTTCCGGTGATCGTCGCCGCCAGCGCCGTCATCACCACCGCGTACGGCCAGCCGATCAGGATCTGCAGACCGAGCGCGGCGGCGAGCGCAGCTGCTCGGCCGGCGCCGGGTCGCGCCACGGCGCGCTCCACCGCGAGCAGCACACCCGGCGCCCATGCTGCGGTGTAGAGCGTCGGCGGTGTCCAGACGCTGCTCCAGAGTTGCAGCGACGTCGCGTAGAGCAGACCCGCTGCGACGCTCCCGACCGTGCCCGCGCCGAGGCTGCGCGCGAGCGCACCCGAGAGCGCCGCCGCGAGTGCCACGTGCGCGAACGCCAGCCACACGAAGGCGGGCTGCGGAGGCAGCGAAAGGTGCAGCCAGTTCGGCGGATACAGCACACCCGTCTGCAGCGTGGCCAGGAAGGGTCCGCCGAGTCCCTGGTTCGGATTCCACAGCGGGAGATCGCCGTCGCGAAGGCGCGTGAACGCGTACTCCGCATTGGGCCGGTAGTACGAGAAGAAGTCATACACGCGCGAGGGTCTCTCGCGCTCGAGATCGACGTTGAAGGGCCGCGTCGCGACCGTGAACCAGAACATTGCGACCGCTAGCGCCGCGACGATCAGCAACACGATCGGTGCCGCGCGCTTCACGCGGCCTCCCGCACCGCGTGCACCGTCATGACGTCGAAGAGATTTACCGGAATCGAGAGTCCCGCACCGGGCCAACGCGGCGGTGCGGCGTTCTCCTGGCTACTTCGCTCGCCTTCGGCTCGCTGCGCGCCGCCGCTCTCGGCTTGCCCGAGCAGCGTCTTGCGCAAGCGTTCGACGAGATAGCCGAGGGGATAACGCGCTCCTTCGGCGCGGATGCGTTCGACGCGCAGACCGTGCGCGGCGAACAGCCGGCGAAGCCCTTCGCGGCTGTAGAAGAACAAGTGTTCCGGGAGCGTATAGAGATGCCAGCGCGCTCCAGAGATACGCGCCGCGAGACTGCCGACGTCACCGGTGGTGAGCACCAGGCGACCACCCGGCCGCAATACGCGCGCAAGTTCGGCCATCGCCGCGTGCGGCTCGGGCAGATGTTCGAGCACGTCCCACAGCGTCACGACGTCGAAGCAATCGTCAGCGAACGGAACGTGTTTCGCATCGCCGACGGCGACCACCGCGGCGCGAATCGTCTCGGCGGCGCGTCGCGCGGCGGCGGGCGAGACTTCGAGACCGACCGCGCGCCAGCCCAGGCGTCGCGCCTCGTCCACTGCAAAGCCGTAGGCCGCTCCGAGGTCGAGCAGTCGCGCCCCTTCGCGTGGCACACCGAGCTTGTGCAAGCGACGCACGAAATTGTGTCGAAGCGAAGCTTCGAGCGATGCGTAGTCGTCGTAGCCAGATGCATGATCGCCTCCAGCGAAGTAACCGGTGCCGTAGATTCCAGCCGGATCGAACGCAGCATCGGGTTGCCAGAACGCGGAACCGCAACTCGTGCAGGCGAGGATCGTGGTGCCCGCCTTGTGCAGACGCGGCGCCGCGGCCGCTGCGAGGCAGACCGGACAGCTCACGGCCACTTTGCGCCCTCGACGCGATCGATCACGTAACGCGGTCGGCGTTTCACTTCTTCGTAGGTGCGCCCGACGTACTCGGAGACGACGCCGAGCGAGAGCAACTGCACGCCGCCGAAGATCAGCACCAGCACGACGATCGAAGTCCAACCGCTGGCTTCCACGCGGCCCATCATGTGCGCGACCAGCGCGAAGATCCCGAACAGCACGCCAAACAAGGCGGTCAGCGCGCCGAGCGCGCCGATCAAGCGCAGCGGCAACACGGAGAACGACAAGATGCCGTCGAACGCGAGACGCAGCATCGGGCGCAATCGGTACTTGCTCTGCCCGGCGAAGCGCGGCTGCACTTCGTAATCGACGCGCGTCTCTGGGAAGCCGAGCCACGGCACCAGTCCGCGCACGAACACGAAGTGCTCTTCGAGATTGTTCAGCGCATCGACGACGCGGCGGTCGAGCAGTCGGAAATCGGCGCCGCGCGGCACGATCGGCGTCGCGCTGAGACGCGAGAGCAACGCGTAGAAGGCGCCGCCGGCGCGCTCCTTGGCGCTCGGGCGAACACCGGCCGGCGCCTGCCGCACGGTGTGCACGACATCGGCGCCAGCGCGCCACGCGTCGATCAGCGCGGGCAACAGTTCCGGCGGGTGTTGCAAGTCGCCGTCCATCGTGACGACGGCGTCGCCGCGCGCAAAGCGCAGTCCTGCCGAGAGCGCAGCCTGGTGGCCGAACGAGCGCGTGAAGTGGATCGCCTTCACATCTGGATCGCTGGTGCGCAGCGCGGCGATCCGCGCAGCCGTCGCGTCGCGGCTGCCGTCATCGACGAAGAGGATCTCGCCGCGCACGCCGGCCTGGTCGAGCGCCTCGCGCACGCGCCGCGCCAGCTCGGCGACGCATTCCTCTTCATCGAGAACCGGAACGACGACCGAGAGCGACGGATCTTGGGGGCGCGGGTGGGGCGGCACGCGCGGACTTTACACCGCTGCCCTCCGGGAAGAAGAGGCCCATTGTCGGCCAGCGGACGACGCGGTCCCCCCGACCGAGCGCTAGCGTGAGATGACGGGGTGTAGCGATGACGTCCCCTCACTACGAACGACTCTCCGCTCTCGACGCTGCCTTCCTCGAAATCGAGGACGAGAGCTGCCCGATGCATGTCGGCGCGGTTGCAATCTTCGACGCCGCGCCGCTCACGCGGCCCGAGGGCGGCATCGACATCGACCGCATCCGGGCGCTCGTCGAGTCGGTGCTGGTTCCGCGCTATCGCCAGCGCATCGCGCGGATCCCCGTCATCAACCACCCGATCTGGGTGGACGACGCGCGTTTCAACCTGCACTACCACCTGCGGCACCTCTCGCTCCCCGCGCCGGGCGACGACCGCTTGCTGAAGCGCCTGGCCGGCCACGTGATGTCGCTGCCGCTCGATCACAACAAGCCGCTTTGGGAGCTGTGGGTCGTCGAGGGATTGGCGGATGGCCGCTTCGCGATCATCACGAAGACGCATCACTGCATGATGGACGGCGTCGGCTCCGCCGAGCTGATGGTCGCCACGATGGGGACGCGTCCGAGCGCGACGCTGCCGAAGGCGAAGCGCTGGCGGCCGCGACCGGCGCCGACTCCGCTCGACC
>Ga0315273_10011034_pt1 | contig 11550 bp, 6 predicted proteins | sample YL17G02_0_MG_FD_205753 | JGI IMG/M metagenome (GOLD analysis project Ga0315273, IMG submission 205753) | Sediment microbial communities from Yellowstone Lake, YNP, Wyoming, USA - YL17G02_0 | ecosystem: Environmental > Aquatic > Freshwater > Lake > Sediment | place: USA: Wyoming | collected... | reverse complement strand
TCCGGTGATATCCTCCAACGCCGCATCGCTTCCAGAGGTCGTGGGCGACGCCGGCCTGCTCTTCGACCCCCTTGATTCGGAGGGGCTGGCCCAAAGGATTCTGGATGTGGCGGAAAAAGACGACCTGGGGGCGCAGTTGCGTGCCAAGGGCTTCGAGCGGGTGAAGCAGTTCAGCTGGAAAAAGACCGCCGAGGAGACGCTAGCGGTCTACAAGGAAGTCTGCGGACGGAAATGAGGCCGCGACGCCGCGGTCAACCCCATTCCCCGATGGTCTCCCTGAACGCCTGCTGGAAATCCCGAATGCTTCTTTGCTTGTCCCATCCCCTTACGGCCTGCCTGCACCTTCCCGAAAGGGATGCCAATGCTGCAGGGTCCTTCATGAGGGAAACGAGCTTTTTGGCCGCATCCGAGGGCGTCCGGGCCACAAGTCCGGGGTCGATGGGCTCCAGAAGCTCGCGGGTGCCGGTCATTTCGGAGACGACGGGGACGAGCCCTGCGGCCATGCCCTCCAGCACCGAGACAGGATAGGGGTCGAAGCGGGACAGGTGCAAAAAGAGGCTGCATTTTTTGAAGTATTCCCCGGGGTCCGGAACAAAACCAGGGAACTCGGCCCCTTCGACTCCAAAATATTTTTCCTTCAGGGCGCCCTTGCCTATCAGATAGAAGCGGGCATCGGGCACCGACCTTTTCGCCTCGATAAATGCCTCCATCGAAAGGTCGACGCCCTTGCGCTCGTCGAGAGCGCCGAGATAGGCGATGCCCGATGACCGGTGGTCGGGGGCATAATCGAAATAGCCGCTCTCGAACGAAGGGTGGACGATCCGCGCCCTTTTTTGCGCCTTGGGCGGCAGCAGGTCGTACATCATGCGGGAGACGGAGATTATCAGGTCGAAACCTTCCAGTATCCGCTCGAAGCGCCGCCTCCATGATGGCGAAAAATCCCTAATCTCCCATATGAAAGGGTCGGCGGTGATGAGCACCGTTCTTTTGCCTTTGAGCTTCTTGAACATGTGGCCCGGGACCACGCCCATCCTTCCCTCGCATATCAGCACGTCCGCGTCCAGTTCCCTGATGCCAGCAGCGCCCTGGACAAGCCCCTGGAAATAGGAGGAGGCGGGCAGCCCCAGCGACCGCAGGGAGATGTTTTTGACCATGTCCAGGCCGCGGGCCTTTCCGGCGGCCCCGGTGTCGGGCCTGGCCTTCAAAGCGGCTGCGTCCGTCCGCGTGTTGAAACGGTTGGCCACCTCGAATGCGCCCACGCTCTTTGCCCAGGCAAGATGCATCGGGTGCGGCCCGTCGTACAGGAATGCGACCTTCATCGGATACCGTTCCGTCAAAGGGTTGGGGTCGTATAAAATGTTGTGCCGCGGCCGTGCGGACGAAGCCGGGGCTTTGGGGCCACTCTCCACCGTGCGCCGTTTAGAGGCGTATTCCAATGTATTTATATCTTTGAAGATGTCAACAAATGCTTTGGGGGTAGACCTCTGGAGAACGGGCAAAATAGGGTATCATGGATGATAATCGGACCGGACGGCATACCGCCACACCAGACGGGCGCGTTCGACATGGCCAGCTTCCTTCGGCGGAAACTGGCTTTCGCCGTATCGCTCAAGAACGCCTGATTCGGCCCACCACTCGGGGTGCGGGTGCAGGTGCCAGGAGCCGGGACGACGACGTAGGATGAAATTCATTTTGTCCGTTCCCGGCACCCTGACCTATTATAGGGGGAGACCCCTTTTCCGGCCTCGCAATGTCCGCCAAGCAGATGGAGCAGTTGGAGGAGGTCGCCCCGGGGCTCTTTTGGGTGCACGCCCTGAGGGAAGGGCGTATACCGTACGCGCATTCATTACTGGTGGAAGGCCAAAGGGACATTGTGGTGGATACCGGCCCGGGAGAGGACATTCTCCGGAAGCTGAAAGAGGAGCGGGACATCGGTTGTGTCCTCAACAGCCATTACCACAGGGACCACAACAACGGCAACTGGATGTTCAAAGACGTCCCCGTAAAGATCCACCGCCTCGACGCCCCCATGCTCAATTCCCTTCCCGTCTATTTCAGGCAAATGGGAGTTTCGGGCCGCCCTGACGCCGCCCTGATAAAGAAGTTCACCCTGGAGTTCATCCCGCACATCCAGGGCCCGAGGGCCGGCTCGTTCGAGGACGGGGATGTCTTCCATTTTGGGGGCCCGAGGCTCGAGGTCGTCCATCTCCCCGGCCATTCTCCGGGCCATTGCGGCTTCTTGGAGCGCAAAAGTAGGACGCTTTTTGGGGCGGACATCTGCCCCGACAGCTTCGGGCCATGGTATGGCCACGCCTGTGCATCGATAGAGGATTTCGAAAGGTCCATAGACCGCATCATCGCGCTGGACCCCAAAACGATGCTCACCGCCCACACTGCCCCGCTGAGGCTGGGCCTCATAGATGACCTCCGCCGATACAAGAATCGCATCGGAGAAAGGGACCGCATCATCCTTTCGCTGCTAGTAAAGCCCAGGACCCTGAAAGAACTGCTGGAGGCGCATCCGATCTACGGGACCTTTGGCGGCGCCCTCAAGCTCCCGTTCCGGTTCTGGGAAGAGATGATCATCAGAAAGCATCTTGAGAGGCTGCAGAGAAAGGGAGTTGTCAGAAAGGCCAAACAGTGCTATGTCTCCACGGTCTGATCGCCCGACACTCGAAGACAACGGCCCGCCTTTCTGGCAACATTCATTAACTCCAAGCGCTTTCGAGGCCTGCGATGGCTGAGAAGAAGGAGGCCGAGGAACCCGAAGAGGAGCTCCCACCGACCGATTACGACACAAGGGCGGTGGAGAAGAAGTGGCAGAACCTGTGGGAAAAGGACCACACCTACTGGTTCGACTGGGGCTCCCCAAAACCGGTCTTCAGCATCGACAATCCCCCGCGCTATGCCAATGCCGCGCTTCACCTGGGCCACGCCACGAGCTACACGCAGATAGACTTCGCCGCCCGCTACAAGCGGATGCGCGGGTTCAACGTCTTCTTCCCCCTATGCGCCGATGTCAACGGGATGCCCATAGAGGTCTCCACGGAGAAGAAATACGGCGTCAACCGGAAGAACACACCCCGCCAGAAGCTCATCGAGATTTGCAACGCATTCGCCCAGGAGAACATCGCCGAGATGACCAGGCAGTTCAAGATACTCGGCCACTGCATGGACCCGAGCATATACTACCAGACCAACTCCCCCGAGTACAGGCGCATCACGCAGCTGTCCTTTCTGGTGATGTTCAAGCGGGGGCTTGTCTACAAAAAGGAGTTCCCGGTCACCTGGTGCCCGCACTGCGGCACGGCGCTTTCAAGTGCCGATGTGGAATACCAGGACCGCACCACCAAGCTCAACTTCCTCAAGTTCCACCGCGAGGATGGCGGGACGGAGATAATAGCCACCACACGCCCTGAGCTTCTTTGCGCTTGCCAGATGGTGGCCATCAACCCCGACGACCAGCGCCAGCGCCACCTTCTGGGGAGGTCCCTTCTGACCCCGCTCTACAGGAAAAAGGTGCCCGTGCAGGACGACGACAATGTGGACCCCGACTTCGGCACGGGGATCGTCATGATATGCACCATAGGCGACAAGGACGACCTGGAATGGGTCCATCGCTACAATCTCACCATAGACAAGGGCATCGACGCCGAAGGGAGGATGACATCCCTTGCCGGGCCATATGCGGGCATGACCATTCGCGAGGCCCGGGAGGCCATCATCAACGACCTTCGCGGCCAGGGCCTAATCGTCAGGCAGGAGGAGCTGGCCCAGAGCGTGGGGACGTGCTGGCGCTGCCACACCCCGGTGGAGTTCCTCTCGGTCCCCAGTGGTTCCTCAAGACGATCGATTTCAAGCAAAAGATGAAGGTGCGGCTTGAGAACTGGACCTCTTCTTTGGCCTGGGACTGGTGCATCTCGAGGCAGAGGTACTTTGCCACCGCCATCCCGGTATGGGAGTGCCAGAAGTGCGGCCATCCCGTCCCAGCCTCGCCAGCGCAGTGCTATGTCGACCCCACGGTGTCGCCCCCACCTGTGCCTGCATGCCCGGACTGCGGCGGCAGGCTCAAGGGCGTGGAGGACGTCTTCGACACATGGATGGACAGTTCCATAACGCCGCTCTACAACACATACTGGCGCAGGGACAAGGACAAGTTCCTGAAGCTCTTCCCCATGTCGCTTCGGGCCCAGGCCCACGATATAATCAGGACATGGGCGTTCTACACGATCCTGCGCCACCTGCTGCTTTTGGATTCTCTACCCTGGAACGAGATAATGATAAGCGGGTTCATAATGGCCCCCGACGGCACCCCGATGCACACCTCGAAGGGGAACGTCATCGACCCGCTCCCCATGCTGGACAAGTACGGCGCTGACGCCTTCCGTTACTATGCGGCGGCATGCACCCTGGGCATGGACCACGCGTTCCAGTCCAAGGAGGTCGTCCACGGCGGCAAGCTCGTTCTGAAGCTCTGGAACATCTCCAAATTCATTGAGCGCTCGGCGGGACCCTTTCCAATCAAACCAGTCCCGCCGAGCGCCAAATGGGGTGCCACGGACAGGTGGATATTGTCCACGTTCTCCGGGATGGTCGAAAGGGCGACGACCTTTCTTGAAGCCTACCAGTTCGACAAGGCCATGCGCGAGATAGAGGGATTCATGTGGCACGAGTTCGCCGACCACTACATCGAGATGGTGAAGCATCGCAAGGACGACTCGATGCGCTACACGCTTTACACCGTGGGTCTGGGCCTCACCAAATTGATGGCGCCCTTCATGCCCCATGTCACCGAGGAGATATTCGACCGCCTTTTCAGGCAGGCCGAGGGGGGCGGAAGCATCCACACCTCCGGGTGGCCCGAACCCATGCCAAGGGACCCGGATGTCGAAAAGAAAGGCGCCAAGGCCCGCGATGTCATCGCAAAGCTTCGCGCCTGGAAGGGCTCCAAGGGGCTGCGGCTGGGCCAGCCCATCGGACTGGTCCACATCTTCGGGACCGACAGCGAGCTTCTGGGAGATTTCCTGGAGGATATCAAAGGCACCCTCAGGGCCAAGGATGTCCTGCTTTCACGGCCTGAGGGCCTTCGGGAGGAGCCGGACAAGCTCGTCCCGGTACGGCCAAAGATCGGGCCGGTCTTCAAGGCCAAGGCCAATTCGGTGGTGGACGCCATCGGAGCCCTTGCGCCCAAAGAGGCGGCGGAGCGGCTGGCATCGGCCGGGAAGCTGGAGCTCACATTGGCCGATGGGACCAAGGCGGAGATTGCACGGGACATGGTCCGCGTGGAGATGCGCTCGATGGTCGGCGACGCGCGTGTTGAGATCGTGCAGGGTGGCGAGATGACGATCATAGTGGAAAGCGGGAAATAGGTTTTTGCTATCGGTTAATCGGCAGTCGGCAGGTCGGGAGCCGGCAGTCGGGACGGCAGGTCGGGAGCCGGCAGTCGGGACGAACGGCGTAATAGCGTCGTCTCGACTCCCGACTGCCGACTGCCGTCCCGATTGCCGACTGCCGACTGCCTCGTTTCTATTCTTCTTCCTCGGGCGTCTTTATCTCGGAGCCGAATGACCGCCGGGGTGCCACCGCAGACGGTTTCCTGACCCCCTTCGATTCGAGTATCTCCTGGTAGACCGGTTCGAGGGAGACGGCCTTCTGGTAGCATTCCTTGGCCTTCACCGTGTGCCGCATGCTCTCGAGGATGTAGCCCTTCTTGAACCATGCCTCGGCCAGGTCGGGGGTCACGGCGATGGCCCGGTCGAACGCTGTTATGGCCTCGCCCTTGCGGCCCAGGTCCAAAAGCGCGTTGCCCTTCCCCAGCCAGGCCGGGGCGTTCTTTTTGTCATTCTTGATGACCGCCTCGAATGCCTCGAGCGCCTTCTTGTTCTTGCCCATGGTGTTGAGCGCCTCCCCCTTTCGCAGGAGCGCGCCGGCCAGGTCGGGCAGGTACTCCAGCGCCTTGTCATAGGCCTCCACCGCCCGCTCTATGTCACCCAGCACATGCAATGAGTTGCCCAGGTTGAACCAAGCCTCGGCGTATTCGGGGTCTATCTTGACCGCCTTTCCGTAGCAATCCACCGCCTCCTGCAGAAGGCCCTGGCGCTCCAAGACCACGCCCCGGTTGTTCCAGGGGATGGCATATCCGGGGTCAAGCGTTCCCGCCTTGAGGAACGCGGCCGCGGCGCCAGGAAGGTCGCCCACCATCAGTGCCACTGCGCCCTTGTTGTTCCAGGCGCTGGCGAAATCCGGCCGCAGCTTGAGGGCCTGGTCGTAGCAGTCACGGGCGTTCTCGAAGTCCCCCATCTCCCGGAAGACGCTGCCCTTGCCCTCCCAGTATGTCTCCTTCTGCTTCAGCCCCAATGCCCGGTCGAAGACCTCGAGGGCCTGCTCGAACCTTTTGAGGGTGGTGAGCATGTTGCCCAGCACGGACCAGATATCCGGGTCATCGGGTCTGAGCTCCGCCGCCCTCTGGAGGCACGATGCGGCATCCTTGAACCTGCCCATCCGGAAAAGCAAATTCCCCTTGTTGGCCCAGACAGCGGCCACCCTGGAATCCGCCTCCAGCGAGCCGGTGAACGCCTCCAGCGCCTCCTCGAGCCTGCCCAGGGAGAACAGGGCGGTACCGCGATTGTTCATGACCGGCGCGTTGTCCGGGTCGAGCTTCAGCGCCCTCTCGTAGGCTTTCAGGGCCTCGTCGTTCTTTCCCAGCCCCTGCGCCAGCTCGCCCAGCTTGCACCATGCCGGGGCGTTGTCGGGGTGGAGCTCCAGCGAACGCGCAAACGATTCTTTGGCCTCCCGGTACTTCCCCAGTCTGTTTTGTGCGTCGCCCCTTCTCTCGTATGCGCCCCAGTCGCCCGGGACCCTGCGGAGCTCCTCGTCGCAGACCTTTATCACTTCCTCGAGCTGGCCGGTGCTTGCCAGTACTGCCTCCTTGTTGCGAAGGGAGGTGACATATTCCGGGTCTATGGCCACGGCGCGGTCGTAGCTCTCGATGGCCTCGGCGGGGCGGTTGAGGCCGAAGAGGGCGTTGCCCTTCCCCACCCAGGCGTGGAGGAATTGGGGGTCGGCCTCTAGCGCCTTCTCGTACGAATCCAGTGCGGCGGTGTAGTCGTTTTGGGAGTTGTGGATGCTGCCGAGGTTGCTCCAGGCCTTGGCGTCGCGCCTGTTTATGGATATCGCCTTTCCGAGGGCCTCCTTGGCGCCCTCCTTGTCCCCCAATGTGAAAAGCACCGTCCCCTTCCAGTTCCAGGCCTCGCCGTGGAACGGGTCCCTGGCAAGGACCCGCTGGTAGCAGTCGAGTGCCTCGCCATTCCTCCCCAGCCATGTCAGTGCGTTGCCCTTTCTGTACCAGGCCTCGAGATAGTTCTCGTTGAGCTGGATCGCCTTGTCGTAGCAGGCCAGCGCCTCCTGGCTCCTTCCTAGGACGTGGAGCGCGGCGCCCCTGGCGCACCAGGCCTCCTCGCTTCCGGGGTTGAGGTCCATGGCGCGGTCGAAGCAGGGGACCGCCTCCTCGAAGCGCTCCATCTCGCAAAGCAGGTTGCCCTTCTCGTACCAGGCCTCGTGGAAGTCCACCTTTATCTGTATGGCCATGTCCAGGGCCATGAGGGCGTCGGCGAAGCGCCCGGCATGCCGCATGGCGACCGCGGTGCTGTACCACAGCTCGGCATGGTCCTTGCGCAGCTCCAGGGCTTTCTCGAAGTCCCGCAGGGCCTCCTCTTCCCTCCCGAGCCGGACCAGCGCCTTGCCCCGGTTGAACAAGACCTCCTCGAAGCCCTCGGCCGAGGGCGTCACCCTGCCGTAGCACTCGGCGGCCTCCGAGTATCTCCCAAGCAGGAAGTAGGCGTTCCCCTTGTCCCTCCAGCCGCTGTCGCTGGAAGGCTCGAACCCCGTGGCCTTCTCGAGGGCCTCGGCCGCCTCGGCCGGCTTGCCCAGGGTGAAGTATATCTTCCCCAGGTCGTGCCATGCAAGGGAAAAGTATGGATTGAGCTCCACCACCCTTTGGAGGACCATGACCGCGTCCCTCGAGGCTCCCGACCTCACGAGCAGCCGCGCCTTCGTGTAGAGGTCGAACTGGTCGTCGGGATCCCGGGCAAGCAGACGGTCGCACTCGGCAAGCATCTCTGGGACGCGTGAGGGCTCCACGAGCTCCTCCATGCGCGTCCATGCCTCCGGGAAGTTGGGGTTGAGCCTGACCGCCTCCCCGTACGCCTTGACCGCGTCCCAGTTGCGTCCCAGCTGCTCGAGCTGAAGGCCGTAGGCGTGGTAGATCCTCTCGTCGGGCCTCTGGAGGCCCATCAGCAGTTCGTATGCCTCGGCGGATTCTGCGTGCCTTTCCATGAGCGAAAGGACCTCCGCCTTGTTGAAAGCGGCGACCTCGCGGTCCTGCCCGAGCTCGAGGGCGGCATTGAACGAATCCAGCGCCTCCTGGAGCCGCCCCATCATCTTGAGGGCTGCGCCCCGGTTGTTGTGGGCGCGGCCAGAACCCGGATTGAGCGCGATAAGACGGTCATACACGGACAGGGCCTCCTCGTGGCGCCCGGCGTTGTAGTACGCCACCCCGAGGTTGTTGTGGGCCTTTTCGTGCCCGGGCTCCAGCTCCAGGGTCCTAAGATAGCTCTCCAGCTCTTTTTCGATGTTGCCCATCTCGCCATAGGCAAGGCCCTTGTTGTACCAGACATCCGCCCTTGAAGCGTCGACTTTGAGCTCCGTGTTGTAGGCGCGGACGGCCCCCTGGATGTCGTGGATGGCAAAAAGCGAGTTGCCCTTCTCGAACCATGCCCCTTTGAGGTCCGGCGCAAGCTGGAGCAGCCGGTCCCATTTCTCTATGGCCCCGCGGTGGTCTCCAAGAGCCGCAAGGTCCCTGGCCATGCGTGCGTTCTTTTGCGCATCGTACCTGACAGCCTCCGGAAGGCCTCCCGCCGCGGACACGATGGCGTCCACCGGCACCTTCTCCCGTGGCGAAGCAGAATTGGAGGCCTGGAGAGGCAAAGAGGGGATGGATGCACCGGCGCCTTCCTCGACGAGCGCCTTATCGATGCCCTCAAGCTTCTCGAACACCTTGAAGCTCCGGATGCCCAGCACAATATCCCGGGTGTCGAGAAGCTCGACGTTTCTGGCCGCCCACTCTGTCCTGGTCGGGTCGTCGAATGAATCGATGCATGCGTAGACGCCCTGTCTCCCGTCCAGCGAGCCCGCAAGCTCCGTCAGTTCCTCGATGATGCCCTCGTCGTGCCTGGCAACGACGATGTATTCCTTGCCTTCGAGGGAGGCGGACATCTCCAGGGCGCCGCCAATGACCAGGGCATCCCCAAGCTCGAATCCCATGGACTCGAAAAGGGCTATGATCACCTCGTTGAATCCCTCTGCGTCCATGGCCTGCAACCGTTTGGCGACATCATCGTCCTGGGGGTCAGGCGCGGGCACGTCACACGTACCGTGGCGCTACAATTAAAATGTGTCGGGAATGGACCCGGGAGCGCGCTGCAGAGCATATGTTTATCCGCATGTTCACCGATTCGGCATGCATGGCCCAGCTTTTCGGGACATCCGGGGCACGAGGGATGACCAACACCGAGATGTCGCCCCTTCTGGTGATGGAGCTAGCCCAAAGCTTCGGCACCGTCCTGGGCCCGGGCGGCCGTATTGCCGCGGGACGGGACACGCGTTTTGGCGCGCAGATGCTCCAGGCCGCGGCCTCGGCGGGCCTCAACTCCGCCGGCATCGATATAGAGGATTGCGGGGTTGTCCCGATGGCCGCGCTGGCATCCTATGTGGTGAGCGAGCACCTCCAGGGCGGTGTGCTCATCACGGGGAGCCACATGCCTCCCGACAGGATCGGCCTCATCCTGATGAACTCCGAGGGCGCCTACGAGCCCCATTCCATGACGGATGAGGTCGAACGGATCCACCGTCAGAAGGGCTGGACCGTGGCGGCCCACAGTGCAGTCGGAAGGCAGCTGCCCGCATCCAAGCCGCTCGAAAGATACGTCGGCCGTGTCAGCCGGATGGTCAACCGGCGAAGCATCTCCCTTAACAAGTACAGGGTGCTTGTGGACGCCGGCAATGGAACGGCGGGCGTGGTTCTCCCGCGCATCCTCCGGGACCTCTGCTGCGAGGTAGGCTGCATCAACTGCGACCCGAAACCGGATCCGGACAGGGATTGCGAGCCCCGCGCATCCACCCTGGGCGCCACGGCTGCAGCCGCCCAGAAGATGGGGGCCCAGCTGACCGCCGCCACCGATATCGACGCCGACCGCGTCATCTTCCTCGACGAGCATGCAAAGGGCATCCCAGAGGATGTGACCGGCTGCATATTCGCCCGCCAGGTGCTTGCCAAGAGGAATGGCCCGGTCGTGGTGCCCATCAATTCGTCCACGCTCATAGAAAAGGTCTGTAAAGAGGCGGGCGCAGAACTGCACTACTGCCGCGTCGGCCAGCCAGCCACTATGGAGGCCATCCGCAAGCACAACGCAGTATTCTCGTACGAGGAATCGGGCAAGTACTACTTCGTGAGGGACCAGTTCTGGTGCGACGGCATCCTTGCGACGATGAAGTTCCTGGAGGCCATGGCCTCCCGGAAGAAGAAGGCCTCGGAGCTGGCGGCCGAATTTCCCCGCATGGCCCAGTCCAAGCACAATGTCCCCTGCCCGGACAAGGAAAAGCCATCGGTTTACCCGGCGGTGCGAAAGCTTCTCGAATCGCACCCTTACGCAGACACGGACCGCCTCATCGACCTCGACGGCCTCAAGACGATATACAAGGACGGTTCATGGCTGCTTATCCGCCTCAGCGGGACCGAGCCTTTCGTCCGCGTCTTCGCCGAGGCCTCAAAGGAGGAGGCGGCCAACGAGATAGCGGAATACGGACTGGGATTGGTAAAGTCGGTGCTAGGGAAATAAGGGGGCAAGGGGGCATGGGGTGCAAGGGTACTACGAATGACTGAGGGTGGTCCGGTTCCCGTACCCTTGCCCCCTCGCACCCATGCACCCTCGCACCCTTAGAAATTCTTGCAAATATAGTCAAGCACCGACTCGAAGATGGCCCTTCCGTCGCCAGGCCCGTTGGGGCCCGCTTTGCGTGTCCAGTCGGGGTGCTGGTGCCTGAAAAAGACCCTCTCCGGGTGGGGCATCATCCCGAATACGTTGCCCTTCCTGTTGCAGATGCCGGCGATGTTGTCCGGGGAGCCGTTGGGGTTCCAGGGATAACCGGCATAGGAGCCGGACGGATCCACATAACGGAACACGACCTGGTCATCGTCTTTCAACCTGCGCAGCATCTGTTCGTTCATTCCGGCGGGGAGTAGGAACTTCCCCTCGGCGTGGGCCGATGGCGCCAGCATAACCTTCCCTTTCGGGATCTTTCCGGTGAACACGCACTTGCCCGAACTTTCGTGCCGAAGGTACGTCGGCCGGCACTCGAAGCGGCCGGAGTCGTTGGTGGTGAGGACGGATTCGGGCTCCTCGGTCATCGACGATGCAAGGCCTGGAAGCATCCCCAGCTCCACCAGCACCTGGAAGCCGTTGCAGATGCCACCCACGGGGTAGCCCTTCTCGA
>Ga0315273_10011033_pt1 | contig 11550 bp, 9 predicted proteins | sample YL17G02_0_MG_FD_205753 | JGI IMG/M metagenome (GOLD analysis project Ga0315273, IMG submission 205753) | Sediment microbial communities from Yellowstone Lake, YNP, Wyoming, USA - YL17G02_0 | ecosystem: Environmental > Aquatic > Freshwater > Lake > Sediment | place: USA: Wyoming | collected... | reverse complement strand
CTGAACACCAACAAGCTGGGAGTCACTCTCGACCCCGCCACCGACACGGGCCGGCGCATCTTCCGGCAGCTTGCCAAAGACATAGACATCCTCATCGAGGACCAGACGCCGGGCCGGATGCGAGACTTGGGCATCGACTACGATGCCCTCGCTGCCGTTAACCCCGGGCTCATCGTTGTCTCGGTGACTCCCTTCGGACAGAGCGGCCCTTACGCAGAAAGCAACTGTTATACCCTCAACCTCCACCACGTGAGCGCCCACACCACGCAGTTCTTCATCGCCCGCTTCGACGAGCCGGGTCGCGAGCCCGTACCGCCGGGCGGCTACACCGGCGAGTACGATAGCGGCGTCAACGCTGCCGTCGCTGCCATGGCCGCCCTCTTCGCGCGCGACCTCACCGGCGAAGGTCAGAGCATCGACGTTTCCAAACAGGAGAGCCTGCTTGGCCTGGAGCGCGTCGACATCTCCCGTTTCGCCGATGGCGGCGGCTCGGCCAGTCGCATGAACATGCAGATCGGCGGGCTTATGGAGTGCAAGGACGGCTATGCCATCCTCACAATGCCGCAAGACCACCAGTGGGAAGGCCTCGTGAAGGCGATGGGCGACCCGGAGTGGACGCATCGAGAGGAGTATGCCACCGAGATGGGGCGCGCGCAGCATCGCGCGGAGATACAGCCGCTCGTCGAAGAGTGGGCCGCCGGTCACACGAAGGACGAACTGTACCACGCAGCGCAGAAGAACGGCGTTCCGCTCGCTCCCATCCGCTCGACCGAGGATATCCTCAACTGGGAGCAGCCGCGCTCGCGGGGCTTCTTCCAGGAGGTCGAACATCCGCTGGCGGGCGCGTTCCTCTACCCGACAGCCGCCTACAACATGTCGGAGACGCCCTGGCAAGCGCGCCGGCCGGCGCCGCTGCTCGGGCAGCACAACGAGGAGGTCTATTGTGAACGTCTCGGCTACTCGCGGGAGGAGTTGGTGAGGCTGCGCGCGACAGGCGTCATATGAGCAAGTCTATGAGCAACCGTCTCCCCCTGGAAGGGATAAGAGTACTCGACTTCACCTGGGCCTGGGCAGGGCCTCAGACGACGCTGCTCATGGCACTGCTCGGCGCCGAAGTGATCAAGGTCGAGAGCCGCCGCCGCCTCGACCACACGCGACTGCGCTCGTTGGTCGCCGGGCCGAGCATGCAGGGCCCCGATCACTCGTTCATCTTCAACACCCTTAACCTCAACAAGTTGAGTCTCACACTCAATCTCAGCAAGCCGGAGGCCGTCGAGATCGCCCGCGCGCTGGCGGCGAAGAGCGATGTCGTGGCGCAGAACATGCGCCCCGGCGTCCTCGACCGCCTGGGGCTCGGCTACGACGACCTGAAGAAGCTGAAGCCGGACATCATCATGCTCTCGTCGTCCGCCGTCGGCAGCACCGGCCTCGAGCGACTATATACCGGCTATGCGCCTACCTTCGCCGCGATGGGCGGCCTCGCCTACATCAGCGGCCGACGCGGCGGCCGACCGGCGCCTCTTATGGGCAGCGTCGATCTGCGCGTCGGCACCACCGGCGCCTTCGCCGTGCTCGCCGCCCTGTACTATCGAAAGCGCACCGGGAGGGGACAGTACATCGACCTGTCGTCGGCGGAGGCGGTGAGTGCCCTCATGGGCGACGCTTTCATGGACTACACGATGAACGGCCGTGTCTGCCAGCGAACGGGCAATGACGACCCGGCAATCGCGCCGCACGGCGTCTACCGTTGCAAGGGCGAAAACCAGTGGGTGAGCATCGTCGCGGCGAACGACGAGGAGTGGCGCGCGCTCTGCGGCGTCATCGGCGATGAGCGGCTGACGGCGGACGCGCGTTTCGCCGACTCGCTCAGTCGCCGGCAGAACAACGACGCGCTCGACGAGCTGATCGGCGCCTGGACGCGCGAGCGGACCCCGCAGGAAGTAACGACGGCGCTGCAGGCCGCCGGCGTAGCGGCGATGCCCGTCTATGCGGGCGAGGACCTGGTCAACGACCCGCACGTCGTCGATCAGGGCATCATCGTCGACGTGGAGCATCCGCTGATGGGGAAGAAGCGGGTGTTGCGTCCGCCCTGGCGCTTCTCGAAGACGCCGGCGACCATCAACCGCCACGGCCCGCTAATGGGCGAGCACAACGACTTTCTGCTCGGCGGGCTGTTGGGGATGTCGAAAGAAGAGATCGAGCGCCTGACAGCGGCAGAAGTCCTCTACTGACCGGTGTCGGCCGCCACCGATTCCCCGCCGCAGCTTTGCCTGGGGGAATTCTCGAACGCCCAGTCGAACAGCCAAATCGCATCCGTATAGCGGTCCTGGCTGCCCATCAATGCCACGTAGAACCGTCGGCCATCCCGCTCCGCCGACGCTATAATCGTCTGGCCCGCCTTCTCCGTCCAGCCGATCTTGACGCCGTCAGCGCCCGGGTAGAGCCAGAGGAGCAAGTTGCCGTTCCAGAGCTCCGGGCCGTCCCATTTCGGCTGGTATTGCTTCGTCTTGACGATCTCGGTGATGAGTTCGTTCTTCATCGCGTAGCGGCCGAGCATCGCCAGGTCGTAAGCCGAGGAGTAATGGCTGGGCGAATCGAGGCCGTGCGGGTTGGTGAAGTGGGTGTCTTCGAGGCCGAGGTCGCGCACCTTTGCGTTCATCCGGTTCACGAACGACGGTACGTCGCCGGCGACGTGGCGGGCGATGGCGATGGCAGCGTCGTTGCCGGAAGGGAGCAGCAGTCCGTAGAGGAGGTCGCGCAGCGACAGCGTCATGCCCGTCTCCAGGCCCATCACCGTGCTTTCGCCGAAGTAGACATTGTCGATGTTGACGCGCACCATCTCGTCGGGGTCACTCGTCTCGGCGGCGACGATGGCGGTAGTGATCTTTGTCGTGCTGGCCGGTGGCAGGCGCCGGTGGGCGTCCTTGTCGTAGAGGAGGTCACCGCAGTCGCTGTCGATGACGGCAGCAGAGACGGCGCTAATCGGCGGCGCGGAGACGTCGACGGCGGCGGCGCCGTCTTCCGAGCCGCCCCTGGGCGAGGACGAGGAGTCCGCGTTGTCGGATTGCTCGTTCGATTGTTGGACGGTGAGCGTCGTATCGCTCGAAGGGGACAGCGGCCCAAGCCGGTAGAAGGCGAAGACGGCGGCGAGGACGACCACGACGATCAGGATGGCGATCGGGGCATCCTCGCCGTTGCGGCGGCGACGGTTTGAGATCATCGGTCTGAACTGTATCACAGTTAATTCGGCTTTGGCTAGATGCCCTCTCGCACTCCCACCGACAGTCGTGAGTTTGACTTGAATCGAGCGGCTTGCTAGATTCGCCTTACTGTGCATCACTCATCCTCGAATGCCACGCATCGCGATAAGCCGCGCTGGGGCGTCGCGGAACTGCGACGGCTCGAAGTCGCCGACCTCGACGTGCTGGGCGTGCGACCGGGTGCCCGCGCCCTCGACGTTGGCTGCCAGGTCGGGCGGCTGGTCAAGCGATTGGCCGGGCGCGGCTGCGAGACCGTCGGCGTCGACATCATCCGGCGCGATCTCCTGGCCGCCGCGCGACGGCTTCGTGATGCCGGGTTGCCGGCGCACTTCGTCGCTGCCGACGGCGGACGGCTCCCTTTCATCGACGCCTCGTTCGACTTCATCACCTGCACTGAGACGCTGGAGCACATGGCGGACGCCTGGTTCACGCTCAGGGAGCTAGTGCGCGTCCTCAAGCCGGGCGGACGCATACTCATCAGTGTGCCCGACATGCTGCCGGAACTCATCGCCTATCACGTCTACCCGATGTACCGGGAGGACCTCTTTGGGCACAAGCGGATCTACACCAGGGGGCGCATCGTTACGGAGGTGGAGGCCGTTGGGCTGCGGGTCTATGCGCGACGGTTGCGCAACTCAGTCGAATCCGTCTACTGGACGCTGCTCTTCCTGCTCGACGCCTGCCCTTACATGAAGCCGTGGGCGGTGGCCGCCCTCAACCGCTGGCGCGACCGCTCCAATGCGGAGCCGTACTCGCTGCTGTACCACGTCCTGGACAAAGCGGGGAATCGCTTCATCCCCAAGAGCATCGTCGTCTATGCGGAGAAGCAGGCGACGCCTGCACCTTCTCCCGCTGGCGCGACATATTGATGAGATATCGCCTGACGGATAGCGTCATTAATTTGAACACTGTCGCTGCCGCTTGTCGAAGACCGCGCTTTCGCTTCCCACAGACCCACCCGCTCACCTCTCTTTTCGAAGAAAGGCTTCGTACTCCCAGGATCGGCCAAAGAGGCAAGATTAGAGGCGTATCGCGTCAAGGTCGATCTCGCCGGTGGCGATCTTCTGCAGCGTCTCAGCGAAAAGCTGGTGTTCACGTTCCAGGACGCGAGCGGCCAGCGAATCAGGGGTATCGCCATCGAGGACCGGCACCTCGCTTTGCGTGATTATCGGGCCGCGGTCGTAATTCTCATCCACCAGGTGGATCGTTACCCCGGTGACGCGCTCGCCGGCTGCAAGCACCGCCTCGTGAACCAGCCTGCCATACAGTCCTTTCCCGCCGAACTTTGGCAATAGCGCGGGATGTATGTTGAGGATGCGTCCTCGATATCGGGAGAGTGTCTGCGGTCCGAGCAGCTTCATATAGCCGGCGAGGATGACCAGATCGACTGAGTGCTCTTCGAGTGTGTTCAGGATCGCCGCGTCCAACCGCTCTGGTTCGGGATGCGTCTTGCTGCTGAGATGATAGCCGGGGATACCCTCGCGTCGCGCCCGCTCCAAAGCCGTCGAATCTGAGTTGTTGCTGATGACGACTGAAGGCTCGGCATCGAGTCGGCCCTCCTTACAGGCGTCGATAATCGCCTGCATGTTGCTTCCGCCGTGGGAGGCCAAGAAACCCAAACGCAGTTTCTTCACCGGAGGGTACGCTCCTTCCAGTCGTGATATCGAGGACGAGTCGGATAGCACGCGTGACAGAGAGGCTCGAAGCCGTCGCCATTATAGCGGATGCTTTCTCTACAAGCGTCGAGGCGTGGTAGGGGATCAGGCTTTCTCTTTGACCATGTAGGCGCAGACGCCCTCTTCATGGCCGAGCGCGACCGGCTCGACGTCCGCCTTCAGCAGGCGCGAGAGGAGTCGCTGGTCGTGCGCGCACACCTCGTTGTGGGTGTCGGCGATGCGAGGGCAAGGGCAGCCCTGGCCGAGCAGCAGGTAGCCGTCCTTCGTCGGGCGCGACTCGAAAAAGATGCCTTCGCCGGCGAGAAGCGTTATCACCTGATCGAGGCGGTCTTTAAACGTGACGCCGGAGACGCGGCCGGCGTAGGTTTCGGCGACGTGATCGGCCATCCGCTCGAAGACGATCTCGGCGAGGGCAACGCCGCTCTTGCCCTTCGTTTCGCTGTCGTCGAGGGCGACGAGCTCGTCGATGATGCGATTCGTCAGGCGCACGTAGGCGCGAGGAAAGAGGTCCTCGCCGGCGTCGGTGATCGTGAAGACGTAGTGCGGGCGGCCGATGTCGCGACGCTTCTGGGTCACGCTGACGTAGTTGTCGCGCATGAGGATATCGAGATGGCGGCGCACGGTAGCGGCGGCCAGGCCCAGCTCCTGGGTCAGGTCGTCGACGGTCGCGTGCTTACGCCGTCGGAGGATTCCAAGGATTGTCTGGCGAGTGGTTTCCATGTCTTGTTGCGATTCGCTATCTAAGAAAAGTTTAGCAGCGGCGAAGGAGGGTTGTCAAACTTGATGCGTTTTTGATGCTTTTTGTGATTTATTCCCCCGGCGAGCGATGTCGACGACGCATGCTAAGTTCGACAGCAGATCGGAGGCGTGCGATTGACGCATCGCGGGGTCCTCGGCGGCTCCCGCCTCGGGCCTGTCGCGCGGAAGGGACAGACTTCATCGACTGCTTGCCAGCCTTGCCGTCGCCGCTTATGATTTACTTAGAGCTACCGACGGGAGTGCCATGGAAAGAGTAACCGCCTCCATCCCCGGCCTCGTCGAACCGGACCTGCGTCGAAACGTTCTCGCGACCAGGCTCGACGAGCTGATCGCCTGGGCGCGACGCTCCTCCGTCTGGCCCGTCATGTGGGGCCAGGCCTGCTGTGCCATCGAGATGATCGCCATGGCCACCTCGCGCTACGACATGGCCCGCTTCGGCATGGAAGTCATGCGCGCCTCGCCGCGTCAAGCCGACCTCATGATCGTCGCCGGCACCGTTACCTGGAAACTATCGCCATCGATTCGCCGCGTCTACCTCCAGATGCCCGAGCCCAAGTGGGTCGTCGCCATGGGTGGCTGCGCCATCACCGGCGGCCCCTTCGCCTACGGATACAGCACGCTGCCGGGCGCGCGCACCGTCGTCCCCGTCGACGTCTACATCCCCGGTTGTCCGCCGCGGCCCGAATCGCTCCTCAACGGCCTCATGATGTTGCAGGAGAAGATCAAGCGAGAGGCCGTCGAAGGCAAGTGGCAGCGCGAAGAGCCGACCGGTGACTTCAGCGCCTACCTGCCGCCGGACGACCCCATACGCAAAGAGCTAGAATCCCTCTTCCCGCCCTACGAACCACGCACCTGACGTTCGACTCTCGCACGGAAGGAGCCGGCGCATGAAACTAAAGAACTCGGTTGTCGTCATCACCGGCGCATCAAGCGGCATCGGCAGAGCGACTGCGCTCCTGCTGGCCGAGAAGGGCGCGAATGTCATCGCCGCCGCGCGCAATAAGGAGGCGCTGCAGTCGCTCGTCGATGAGGCGGGAGACGCCGGCGGTGCGATCACCGCCTACCCGCTCGACGTGACCGACGAGCCTGCCGTCCGCCGGATGGCGCGCTCGACGTTCGACCGCTTTGGCCGCATCGATGTCTGGGTGAACAACGCCGCTGTCATGATGTTCGGGCCGTTCGAAGAGGCGCCGTCCGAATCGTTCCGTCGCGTCATCGAGACCAACCTCTTCGGCTACGTCAACGGCGCTCGCGCCGTCGTGCCCCTCTTCCGTGAGCAGGGAGAAGGCATACTGATCAACGTCTCCTCCGTCGCCGGTCGCATCGGCATGCCCTTCACCTGCGCCTACGACATGAGCAAGTCGGCAATCGACGCCCTCACTGCCTGCCTCCGCCAGGAGCTCCTTGACACCAGGATCAAAGTCTGTCGCATCGAGCCCGCGTCCATCGACACGCCGCTTTTCCAGCATGGCGCGAATTACATGGGGAAGGCCGTGAAGCCCGTCAGTCCCGTCTATCCGCCGGAGATCGTCGCCAGGGCCATCGCCTCCTGCATCGAGAGGCCGCGTCGCACGGTAATCGCCGGCAACATCGTCCGCGTGCCGGTACTGATGCGCATCGTCGCCCCCGGCTTCTACGAGCGGGCGGCGACGCGCTCTGTCAAGCGAAGCCAGTATCTGCGGGAACAGGCAACTCCCGGCGAAGGCAACCTCTTCGGCCCGATGCCCGGCTGGGAGAGCGCAAGCGGTGGCTGGCGGGGTTCGACACGACGCCGGCCGCTGGCCATCGCTGCGGGAGGAGCCGGGCTGCTGGCGTTTGTCGTGCGGCTTGCGTTGAGGCGACGTTCGCGCCGGTAAGGCTCCCCTCTTCATGCCGCTTACCCCTATACTCCTGTTGGGAACGCGGTAGCGCACGGTGCAGGCGCCGCCTGCCGCGTTGTCAGGTCGAGATGCCTGTGCTATATTGATCGTGACTACCAGGCAACGCTTCTCTCAGGCTTGGGCCGGGCGGGAGCCGGTGACTTCGACAACCGGTCCTGGCTCGGCTTTTTGGCGGGTGTCGCTTAGTATAGGATGGACCAGAACGTAAGATATATGGCAGGAGGAAGGCCCCAGTGTTCAGAGAGATGAGCATCTTCACCGGCAACGCCCACCCGGAACTGGCTTCGGACATATGCCGCTACTTGGAGGTGCCTCTCGGTCAATGCGAGGTCTTCGAATTCAGCAACGAGAACATATTCGTCCGCATCAATGAAAACGTGCGCGAGCGCGACGTATTCGTCGTCCAGCCAATCGCCTCGCCGGTGAACACCCGGCTCATGGAACTGCTCATCATGATCGACGCCTTCCGCCGCGCCTCCGCCGGACGGATTACCGCCGTCATACCCTACTTCGCCTACGGACGCAGCGATAAGAAAGACCAGCCGCGCGTGCCCATTACCGCCCGACTCGTCGCCGACCTCATTACCACCGCCGGTGCCGACCGCGTGCTTACAATCGACCTGCACGCGCCGCAGATCCAGGGCTTCTTCCGTATCCCCGTCGACGAAATGACCGCCTTCCCCAGCCTCGGTGAGTACTTCCAGAATCACGACCACGACAACCTCGTCGTCGTCGCGCCGGACCTTGCCCGCGCCAAGGACGCCCGCAACATCGCCGCGAAGCTCGACGTGCCCCTCGCCGTCGTTGAAAAGCGGCGACTCGGCAACGCGCAGCAGACGGAGGCCCTGCAGGTTATCGGTGAAGTCGAAGGCTTCAACGCCCTCGTCGTCGACGACGAGATCGACCGCGCTTCGACGCTCTGCGGCGTCGCTGAGCTACTGCTGAAGAACGGCGCTCTCACCGTCAAGGCGGCCGCCGTGCATGGCGTCTTCTCTGGTCCCGCCATCGAGCGCCTGCGCAACGGCCCCATTGAAGAGATAGTCATCATGGACACCTTGCCGCAGTCGCCGGAGAAGCGCATCGACAGAATACACTCACTTACCGTCGCGCCTCTTCTCGGCGAGGCGATTCGATGTATACACACGGGACAGTCGGTGGGAGCGCTTTTCCAGCCGAAACCCTAGGAATCTGGACTCATATGCTGAAGAAACTATTCGGCGATGCCAACGAAACGCAGGTCAAGAAGCTGTGGCCTATCGTCGCTGAGATCAACGAACTGGAGCCGGAGATAGAGGCGCTCAGCGATGAGCAACTCCGCGCCAAGACCGACGAGTTCCGCGAGCGCATCGCCGATGGTGAATCGCTTGACGACCTCCTGCCGGAAGCGTTCGCCGTCGTCCGCGAAGCGGCCCGCCGGACCGTCGGCATGCGCCACTTCGACGTCCAGCTAATCGGCGGCGTCGTTCTCCATCAGGGCAAGATCGGCGAGATGAAGACCGGCGAAGGCAAGACGCTCGTCGCCACTCTGCCGATCTACCTGAACGCGCTCGATGGTCATGGCGCCCACCTCATCACCGTTAACGACTACCTGGCCAAGCGCGACACGCAGTGGATGGGCCCCATATATCACGCGCTCGGCCTCAGCCTCGGCTGCCTGCAGCACGACTCCTCTTACCTGTACACGCCGGAGACCGTCAGCGATGTCGCCAATATGGAGCACCTCGCGCCTGTGCCGCGCCGCGAGGCCTATAACGCCGACATCACCTATGGCACGAACAACGAGTTCGGGTTCGACTACCTTCGCGATAACATGGCCACCGAGCTGGAACGCACAGTGCAGCGCGAGCTCCACTACGCCATCGTCGACGAGGTGGACAACATTCTCGTCGATGAGGCGCGCACGCCTCTTATCATCAGCGGCCCATCGCAGGAGAGCACGCAGACCTACCATACCTTCGCCCGCATCGTCCCGCGCCTGACCGCGGAGGTCGACTACGTGGTCGACGAGAAGCACCGCTCCGCCAATCTTACGGAAGAAGGCGTCGTCAAGCTGGAGCAGGCGCTGGGCATCAAGAACATCTACGACCCCCAGTACTATCGCCTCACCCGCTATATGGAGGCGGCGCTCAAGGCGGAGATCATCTACAAGCGCGACCGCGACTACGTGGTCAAAGACGGCGAAGTCATCATCGTCGACGACTTCACCGGCCGTCTCATGTTCGGGCGGCGCTGGTCGGACGGCCTCCACCAGGCGGTCGAGGCGAAGGAAAACGTTAAGATTCAGCAGGAATCGATAACGTACGCGACGATCACGCTGCAGAACTACTTTCGCCTTTACGACAAGCTCTCCGGCATGACCGGTACCGCTTGGACGGAGCGCGACGAGTTCTTCAAGATCTACCGTCTCGATGTCATCGTCATCCCCACGCACCAGCCGCTCATTCGCCAGGAATTCTCCGACTTCATCTACCGCACCGAAGAGGCGAAGTTCCGCGCCGCCGTCAACGATATCGAAGAGAAAAACAAGACGGGGCAGCCCGTTCTGGTGGGCACCGTCTCCATCGAGAAGTCGGAGTATCTCTCCGACATGCTCAAGCGACGCGGTGTGCCGCACCAGGTGCTCAACGCCAAATACCACGAGCGAGAGGCGGTCATCGTCGCTCAGGCGGGACGCTTGGGCCAGGTGACTATCGCTACCAACATGGCCGGTCGCGGCACCGACATCATCCTCGGCGGCAAGCTGGAGGGACGTGATCAGAGCGACTGGCAGAAGGAGCACGAAGGGGTCGTCGAAGCGGGAGGCCTTCACATCATGGGCACCGAGCGCCACGAAGCCCGCCGCATCGATAATCAGCTCCGCGGCCGCTCCGGCCGTCAGGGCGACCCCGGCAGCTCTCGCTTCTACGTCTCTTTCCAGGATGACATAATGCGCCGGTTCGCGCCGGAATGGCTGCCGAAGATGATGGGCGGCCTGGGCATGGACGAGGATACGCCCATCGAGAGCAAGATGGTGTCGAAGGCGATCGAGAACGCTCAGACGAAGGTCGAGGGCTACAACTTCGATATCCGCAAACACGTGGTCGAGTACGACGACGTGATGAACATGCACCGCGACGTCATCTACAAAGAGCGGCACAAGATACTGGAAGGCGCTGACCTGCGCACGAACATACTCGAGATGCTGCGCGAGGAACTGGAGTCGCTCTTCGACGTTCACCTGCCCGGTCGCAATGAAGAAAGCTGGACGCTCGATGAACTGCTCAAGGAAGTCGGCACCATCTTCGAGCTGACGCCGGAGCTGGATATCGCGAAGCTCGAAGTTCTGTCGCGGGAAGAGATCGTCGAGGCGATTCTCGCCGCCGCGGAGGAGCAGTACGAGCGTAAAGAGCAGGAGATGGGCGAGGAGTCGATGCGCATCCTCGAACGGCTGGTTATGCTCCGAGTCATCGACTCCCTCTGGGTCGAGCACCTCACGGCGACGGACGAGATGCGCCAGGGCATCGGACTCGCCGCTTATGGCCAGCAGGACCCGCTCGTCGTCTACAAGCGGGAAGCGCACGACATGTGGGGGCAGCTCCTGGAGAACATTCGCCGCCACATAACCCACACCATCTACCGCGTGCAGCTTGCCCAGCGTCAGCCGCCGCCGGAGCCGGTGGGCGTGCAGGCGAGACGCGGCGACGAGCCCGGCGCGGCTGCGCAAGAGACGCCGGAAGGCGCACCGCCCAGGCGGTCAGCCGCCGCCAGCGCAGCCTCTGCCACGTCGACGGCCCAGCGCAAAGTCGGCCGCAATGACCCATGTCCCTGCGGTAGCGGCAAGAAATACAAAAAGTGCCACGGCCGGGAAGCATAGTCGAGATGAAGCGCGAAGAGGAAGAGGCGGCGCAGGAAACGGCCCTGTCCTGCGAGGAAGCCCTCATTCACTTCCGGCAGGCGATCGCCGACGGCGCTCACTGGTACCCCGCCCTCCTGGAA
>Ga0315273_10011031_pt1 | contig 11550 bp, 10 predicted proteins | sample YL17G02_0_MG_FD_205753 | JGI IMG/M metagenome (GOLD analysis project Ga0315273, IMG submission 205753) | Sediment microbial communities from Yellowstone Lake, YNP, Wyoming, USA - YL17G02_0 | ecosystem: Environmental > Aquatic > Freshwater > Lake > Sediment | place: USA: Wyoming | collected... | reverse complement strand
TCTCCCGGATAATGGGCAGATCACCGTCCCGCCAGAGAGCACCGTCATAGATGCGGGCAGGCAGAGAGTCAATGACACCGGGTCCTTCAATCATAGCCGCTCCCCTATTTCTCTCTGAGGATGCGATGATCCCCGGCCCGGATGGTGAGTTTCGCCGCATCGAAATATTCCATCAGCGGAATGATGAACTTCCTGGACAGACCGGTCAACTCCTTAAAACTGGCCGGCGTGGCCTTTCCTTCCCGCAGGAGTACAGCCTTGTAGTCCTCGCGGAGCTTCATGAGGACATCTGCGTGAAAATAGAGTTCCTCGCTGATCTTGACCAGAACAGCATCCTTGAGCATGACGCCCAGCACGTCGCCGACAGAGGCCTTGCGGTCCGGATAATGCTCCATGATCTCCCGGAGCGTCGGCGGCGCATAGCCGGCAGACAGGTAAAGTCCCGCGATCTGATCCCGAAGGTCCTCCATGTCTCCTTTCAGGCTCACCCTATGGTCAGGCAGGCGGATATTCTCCCTGTCGATGGCGATCTTCCGGGACTTTTCGAGATCCTTCACGACCCCATTGAAAAATTTCTGGCTGATAAAAGGTCCCAGGCTGATCCGCAATTCTTCTTTGGGAAGGCCCTCCTTCAGAGGGTAGCGCTCGTGATAGACCGTCAAGGCAGCGAGGATCCGTTGCTGGAGGCCTGCATAGACGGCAAAGGAGATGAACCGCATCTCGTCGCCGTCGAGAAGAACGGCCTGCCCCTGATCGCTGATCGCCTTCAGGATCTCCCGGAGCATGTCCCCGTTGATCCCTGCCCTCACCACGAACTCCTTGAGATCGATACCGGCAAGGCCTGCCCGCTCCAGGAGCACCGCCGAACGCTCCCGCTCGGTCCCCTCGCGGAGAAGCTCACATTCCCGAAGGATGGCAGCGGCGTGCCGCTTATGCTTTCGGGGCAGGGGATCGATGATCACACCGCCCCCGATGGTCATGACGGGGGAATAACTTCTTACCACGAATCGATCCCCGGCCACAGCCACGAAGGGCGACTCGAGAATGATCTGGCCGTAATCGCTGCCACCGGGCGGCAATTCATCCTGGCTCAGCAGGATGATTCTGGCGATGATTTCACTGGTGCCGCCATGAAAACGGACCAGGCTGCGGTTCTTCATCTTCTTTTCCGTCCCGGGCAGATACTCGAAAAAAACGTCGAGACGGGTCGTTGCCGTCAGGGTCCCCGGACGGGTCAGGACGTAACCCCTTTCGACGGTAGCCTTCTCGATTCCCTGGAGGTTGATTGCTGTCCTCTGGCCCGCCTCGGCCAGGGGAACGGAAAGGTTGTGGACCTGCAGCCCCCGAACCTTTGCCGTGATACCGCCCGGCAGGATCTCCACCGTCTCTCCCACTTTAATGTCGCCTGACGTCAAGGTACCCGTAACGACCGTGCCAAAGCCTTTGATGGTGAAGACCCTGTCGATGGGCAGACGGAAAAGCCCCGTGCCCGCCTCCTGTTCCACAGACCCCGCGACCTGATCCATGGCGGCAACGAGTTCCGGAAGGCCCTCCCGGGTGAGGGAAGAAATGGCGATGACAGGTGCGTCTGCCAGAAAGGTGCCCGCAACGAACTGCTGCACGTCATCCTTGACGAGATCGAGCCAATCCTCATCGACCATGTCCTTTTTGGTAAGGGCCACGAGACCCTTCCTGATTCCCAGGAGCACACAGATGGCCAGATGTTCCCTGGTCTGGGGCATGACGCCTTCATCGGCCGCAATGACCAGCAGAACCATGTCGATGCCCGTGGCCCCGGATACCATGTTCTTCACAAACCGTTCGTGACCGGGAACGTCGACGATACCCAGCATCTGACCGCTCGGCAGCACCAGGGAGGCAAAGCCCAGTTCAATGGTGATTCCCCGCTCTTTCTCCTCCTTGAGTCTGTCCGTATCGATGCCGGTCAGGACCTTGATCAGCGCCGTCTTGCCATGATCGACATGTCCCGCCGTCCCCAAAACGATGTGCTTCATAGATGCCAATCCCTGCCTCTGTTTCCCCCGGTTACCAATCGGATCGGGCCGTCCCGCCCGTGGGATTTTCGCTACAGGTCACGATAACAGAGTCCCCACCCATACACAACAAAAACATGCCATTGTCCTGCCCGGACAAATTCCTGTTGAAAAATCCGCAGCCTATTTGTTATAGACGACACCATGAGGATACTCGGTCTCGATTACGGAAGCCGCAGAATCGGGGTTGCGATCAGCGACGAGCTGGGAATGACGGCCCAGGGGCTTGCCACGGTCAACTGCAGGAACCGGGAGCGGGATTTGGACGCGCTGGCGGCATTGGTCCGGACCTGGGGCGTAGAGAAGATCGTGGTCGGATACCCCGTCCGTCTCGACGGCACCGAAGGCATACAGTGCGAAAAGGTAAAGAGGTTCTGCCGGATTCTGCAATCACGCTTCTCACTGCCCGTGATGAGATGGGATGAGACACTGACCACGAAAGAGGCCGAGGAGCTGCTCAGCGCGACCCATACCCGCCGTAAAAAGCGCAAAGAGCTCGTCGACAAGGTGGCCGCCTGCCTTATCCTTCAGGGATACCTGGATGACCTCGGCCGCAGGGAAAATGCGCAAGGGAAGGATCAAGACCTGGTTCATGAAGATCGTTCACTTTAAGAAAGCCCCCCGCTGGTCGGTTCTTATTGCGGCACTGACGATCCTCTTTGGCGTTATTGCCTTCCTCATCTGGGCCGGCAGCCCCATCGACCACAGACAAGCCACGGTGGTCGTCGAGATTCCGAAAGGTTCGAGTTTCACAAGGATCGTCGATATCATCGACGAAGCGGGGATGGTCACGAACAAACCTTTCTTCTATTTACTGTCCATCTTTCTCGGAGCGACCAGGCAGATCAAGGCCGGAGAATACGAGCTTTCCACGGCCATGACCCCCGCAGAGGTGATCGAAAAACTGGTTCGGGGCGAGATCAAGACATATAAAATCCTCATCCCCGAGGATTTCACCGCAAGGGAGATCGCCGCCCGGCTCGCCTTTTACAAGCTTGTCAATGAAAAGACCTTCATGGCCCTGGCCTCGGACCAGGCATTTCTACGCTCCCTGGGCATCGAGGGCGGCAGTATCGAGGGGTATCTCTACCCCGACACTTACAACTTCGATCGTTCCCTGACGGACAGGGAGATCATCCGGACCATGGTCAGCCAATTCCGGAAGGTGGTAACACCGGCGATGCTCGCTCGCGCCAGGAGCCTGGGCTTGACTGCCGCGCAATTCGTGACCCTGGCCTCCATGATCGGCAGGGAATCGGGTTACAAAGAAGAAAAACCCCTGATAGCGGCTGTTTTTTACAACCGCCTGAAGCGGTCCATGAAGCTCCAGAGCGATCCCACCGCCGTATATCGCCTCGAAGGATCCCCGGGGGTCGTCACGAGACGGCACCTGCAGACCGCTACGCCCTATAACCCCTATCTGATCGAAGGATTGCCACCCGGACCCATCGCCAATCCGGGTATCGATTCGTTGCAGGCGGCCCTGCACCCCGCCCGCGTAAATTATCTCTATTTCGTTTCCAAAAATGATGGCTCCCACCAGTTTTCCACCACCTTCCTGGGCCACAATCAGGCTGTTATAAAATATCGGATGGAAAGATAAAAAAAGATTAATTTTTTTCTTGACAAGGCTCGTATCCTCCTTTATGTTGAGGCCGTGTGGAGTAAAGTGGTTTGTAGTGGAGGATATACCCAATGTCCCTGTTCCGCGGCCAGTATCATCACACGATCGACGACAAGGGAAGAATCATCTTTCCTGCGAAGTTGCGTGATGTGTTTATTGAGAACTACGACAACAGACTGGTCATCACCAACTGGAGCGGTTATTTGATGGTCTTTCCCTATGCCGAATGGCGGGTGATCGAGGAGAAAGTCAGCCAGAAGTCCCTGATCGACAAAAATGTCAGGGCTTTCCAACGCTTTTTCATGTCAGGGGCTGTGGACTGCTCCTTCGACAGCCAGGGAAGGGTCCTTATCCCATCGAATCTGAGGGAATACGCCGGTCTGGAAAAGGATGTGGTTCTGGCCGGCATGCTTAAGGTCATCGAGATCTGGAGCAGGGAACGCTTCCACGAAGATATGAAGAAAACAGCGGGCAATCTCGACGATTACAGTGATTACATGGCGGATTTAGGATTGTAGAGACAGAGGCTTGCGGTGAATGGGCCCCTTTCACAAACCAGTCATGATCATGGAGGTTGCCGACATGCTGCAGCCCAAGCCCGGGGGCATCTATCTCGACGGAACCCTGGGCGGCGGTGGTCATGCCCTGCTGATCCTGGAGCGATCGTCACCTGACGGCCTGTTGGTCGGCATCGATCTTGACGACGATGCCCTTTGCGAATCCGAAAAAACCTTAAGGCCATACGGCGAAAGAGTGATCCTGATTAGGGGCAATTTTGCCGAAATGGACAGGATCCTGGAAGATCTGGGCATCGATAAAGTCGATGGCATCCTTCTCGATCTGGGGGTTTCGTCTCACCAGTTGGAGGAAGCGCACAGGGGGTTCAGCTTTTCCCTGGAGGCGCCCCTGGATATGCGCATGGATCGCCGTCAGGAATTCAGCGCCCATGATCTGGTCAATGTCTATTCAACGTCGGAATTGGAAAAGATTATTCGAGATTACGGCGAGGAAACGATGGCGGGACGGATCGCAAAGGCAATCACATCCAAACGGAAGCTCTCTCCGATCAGGACCACGACCGAGCTTGCCCGCATCATCATCGGGGCGCTGCCACCCTCATCACGGCACAGGCATGTCCATCCCGCCACCCGCACCTTCCAGGCCATCCGTATCGCCGTCAATGACGAACTTTCAAACCTGCACAGGGCCATCGCCTGTGGCATGAAGGCCCTCGAGCGGACGGGGAGGTTCGCCACCATTTCCTTCCATTCCCTGGAGGACAGGCTCGTCAAGGGCACCTTCCGTTCCCTGGAGAAGGGCTGCATCTGCCCGCCCGATTTCCCCCGTTGCACCTGCGGGCGCGTGGGCCAGGTACGGGTTCTGACAAGAAGGCCCTTGGTTGCCGGTGCAGATGAGCTCGCCGCTAATCCCAGGGCGCGCAGCGCCAGGCTTCGGACAGCCGAAAGGATTTGAACCATGCAGCTTCAAGAGGCAATCAAAGAGACCCTGCCCACTGTCGAAAAGGCCAACTTCAACCTGAAATACTCGACCTGTATCTTCGCAGCCTTCGTCCTGATGGCCGTGGCCCTCATCTATGTATGGTCCCATACCCACATGACAGAGCTCGAATATGAGATCGCAGCGGAGATCAGTACCAAAGAAAAACTCCTGGAGGAACAGCGGCGGCTGAAGGTGGAGATGGCCACACTGAAATCCCCGCAGCGCATCGAAGCGATTGCCAAAGATAAGCTCAAGATGTCCTACCCCAATCAGGATCAGATCATCGTCCTGAAATGGCCGGAGGAATGACGAGATGACCGGCACATCCCAGAAATGGTTGAAATTCAGGATCGTGACCCTGCTGTGCTTTTTTCTGGTCCTGTTCACCGCCCTGATCTCCCGGGCTTTTCAACTTCAGGTGCTCTCCGGCAAGATTCTGAAAAACCTGGCGGACCGCCAGCACACCAGGATGCTGCAGATCCCCTCCGAAAGGGGGGTCATTTTCGACCGTAACGGCGAGAAACTGGCCGTGAGCGTCGTGGCGGACTCCGTCTGCGCCGATCCCTCCAGTATCGCCAACCCCGACTGGGCAGCCGGTCAGATCGCCCCTATCTTAAACGAAGACAAGAAAACTATCCGGCAGAAACTGTCAGGATCCAGGAATTTTTGCTGGCTGGCCCGGCGCATCCCCCCTGAACAGGCAGCTCGCATCGAGGCGCTCAACATCGACGGCATCTTTATCATCAAGGAGGCGAAACGCTTTTACCCCAACGGGGAGCTGGCCGGCCATCTGTTGGGTTTTGTGGGTCTGGATTCCACAGGACTGGAGGGCCTTGAAAAGGGATATGAAGAATTTATCAAGGGAACGCCGGAAAAACTGGTCTGGTCCCGCGATGCCAAGGGAAAAAGCATCTATCCCCGGATCGAGAAGGCGGCCGTGACGACCCGGAAGGAAGAGGGTTATCACCTCATCCTGACCATCGACAGCCGCATCCAGAACCTCGTCGAAACCCAGTTGAAGGAAGCGATCATAGACAAGGGAGCGAAGAGCGCCTTCGCCATCGTCATGGACCCCAAGACGGGCGAGATCCTGGCGATGGCCGACGCGCCCGAATTCGACCCCAATAACTTTTCCAGCTACGCCATCGGTCAGGGCAAGAACAAGGCCATCGCCGATTGCTTCGATCCGGGATCGATCTTCAAGCCTTTCGTCGCCGCAGGGGCGCTCCAGGAAGGCATCGCCAAGGAAACGGACCGTTTCTACTGTGAAAACGGCGCCTACATGGTCGCCGACCGGATCATTCACGAAGCCCAGAAAAAGAAGCACGGCACCCTGACCTTCAGCGAAATTATAAAATATTCAAGCAACATCGGCGCTGCAAAGATCGGCGAGAAGCTCGGGAAGGAAAAAATGCATGACTACATCACGCGCTTCGGGTTCGGCGCCAAGACAGGGATCGATCTGCCCGGTGAATCGCCGGGACTGCTTCGACCCCAGCAGAATTGGTCGCGGGTCGATACGGTAACGATCGCCTTCGGCCAGGGCGTGTCCGTGACGGCCATCCAGATGATCACTGCCCTTTCGGCCATTGCCAATCAGGGGGTGCTCATGAAGCCCCATGTGGTCAAGGGACTCGTGAACAGGCAGGGCCAGATTGTAAAAGTGGTCACACCCACCGTCGTCCGCAGGGTCATCTCCCCGAAGACGGCAAAAAAAATGACGTCCATTCTCACCTCCGTCGTCCAAGCCGATGACGGCACGGGCAAAAGGGCCCGAATCGAAAATGTCAACGTCGGCGGCAAGACGGGTACGGCACAGAAGTTAGACCCCCTCCGACACGTTTATTCATCCGAACAGGTCAGAACATCCTTTATGGGCTTTTTCCCTTCCGAGGACCCGCAGCTCGTCATGTTGATCACCCTCGATGAACCCCAGAGAGACAAGTGGGGAGGCCTGGCCGCCGCACCCATCTTCAAGAAAATCGGCGAGCAAATCCTCACGCGCTTCAATACGAATATCCGGGAAATCCCCACCCTGCCCTTGGAGGTAGAAAAGGGCGGCGGCATCATGACGGTGAAGTACGAACCGGAGGGAAACGACACCGGCGGCCGGAGTATCTCGAAAGAGCAGGACAATGAATCGGTCATGCCCGACTTTCGGGGTATGACCGTCCGCGAGGCCCTGAAGCGCGCCCAGGAAAGAGGCATCGCACTCACGATGAAAGGAAGCGGCTGGGCCCTGAGCCAGGAACCGACACCGGGCAGCCTGCTTGCAGACCGTGCGGCCTGCACCGTCGCGTTCAGTACGGATTATTGAGGGTCCCATGAAGCTCTCGGAGGTGATAGAAAAGATCGACATCCTCGATGTCACCGGAGACCTCACAGGCGACGTCTCGTCCATCTGTTATGATTCCCGGACCTGCGGCGATGACAGTCTCTTCGTCGCCATAGCGGGCCTTAAGACCGATGGCCACGATTACATCACCGAGGCCCTCGCCGCCGGCGCCCGGTTCATCGTTCATGAGAAGGCCTTCACGCTTCCTCCGGCGTTCAAACCCTCTGCGATCATCAAGGTCTGCAACAGCCGTCGTGCACTGGGTATCCTGGGAAAAAACTTCTATCATCACCCTTCCTCCCGGCTTTGCCTGATCGGTGTCACGGGGACGAACGGAAAGACGACCATCACCTACCTTCTGGAATCCATCTTCAAGGCGGCGGGATTCCCTGTGGGCGTCCTCGGAACCGTCAACTACCGGTGGGGTGGAAAGGTTCTGCCTGCCCAGAATACGACTCCGGAATCTTTTGAATTCCAACAGATCCTGGATGCCATGGTCACGGCGGGGGTTTCCCATGTCATCGCCGAGGTTTCCTCTCACGCCCTCGATTTGGGGCGGGTGGAAGACAGCGCCTTCGATCTCGGCATTTTCACCAACCTTTCCCAGGACCATCTGGACTACCATGAGACAATGGAGCGCTACTACGAGGCCAAGAAACGCTTCTTTACTGAGATCCTGCCGGCCGGGGGAAAAGAAGGGGAATATCGGGCGGTCATCAACAGCGACGATCCCTGGGGCCGGCGACTCCTGCGGGAGATCGGTCCAAACGGGACCATGACCTTTGGAACGGAAGACGGCTGCGACGTCAAAGCCGCGGCCGTCACGCTGGACAGGTCAGGTATCGAGGCCTTCGTCGCAGCGGGCGGCAACCAATTCACAATCCGTTCGACCCTGATCGGTAAGTTCAATCTCTACAACATCCTGGCCGCAACGGCTGCAGCCCTCGCGGTGGGCATAGCACCGTCCGTCATCGGGATCGGCGTAACAGCCCTCCGTACGGTGCCGGGACGTCTGCAAAAGGTCAGCGACCGGGGGCAGCCCGATGTCTTCGTGGACTACGCCCATACCGAAGATGCCTTGCGCAAGGTGCTCCGGAACCTGTCGGAATTCAAGCGGGGCAAGATGATCACCGTTTTCGGCTGCGGAGGAGATCGGGATCACGGTAAAAGGCCCCTGATGGGGAAAGCGGCTGTTGAACTGAGCGACTTTGCCATCGTGACCTCGGACAATCCCCGGACGGAAGATCCCCTGGCCATCATCGCGGATATCGAAGCGGGAATCCTTGCTCTGGGCGTGCAACGGGTTCCGCCGGATCAGCTTCCGGAACTGGCCAAGGGCTACACCGTCATACCTGACCGGAAGGAGGCCATCAAGAAGGCCCTTTCCCTAGCGGACAACCGTGACATAGTCCTGGTCGCCGGCAAGGGTCATGAGGATTATCAGATCCTGGGGACCCGGAAGATCACCTTTGATGACCGGGCCGTCGTTCGTGAATTTCTGGCCGGATACACAAGCGGGAGGAAACATTGAATGCCGGACCACCCTGTCCTGTCCGTGCGCGAGGCCCTGGAGGCCACTGGGGGGACCCTGATCGGGGGTGATGCCCGGCGGCAATTTCTCGGCATTTCCACCGACTCGCGAACGGTAACCCCAGGGAATCTCTTTATTGCGCTACAGGGGGAGCGTTTCGACGGCCACAATTTCCTGGAGGCTGCCGCCTCCGCTGGAGCCGGGGGACTGCTCATTGCGGCCGAAGCAGCAAAGGGCCTATCGCTTCCCCGGGGAAATACAACGGTCATCACCGTTGCCGATACCCTTGCCGCACTGGGCGACCTGGCCCACAGTTGGCGGATGCGGTTCAATATCCCCGTGGCAGCCATTACCGGCAGCTCGGGAAAGACGACAACCAAGGAGATGGCAGCCTCTATTCTGGGGCTCCGTAAAAACGTGCTTGTGACCCCGGGGAATCTCAACAATCAGATCGGTCTGCCCCTGACCTTGCTCGGGCTTGCCGACAGGCATGAGGCCGCCGTCATCGAGATGGGCACCAGCCTCCGGGGGGAGATCGAAAGGTTAACCCGGATAGCCGCTCCCGATGTCGGGCTCATAACCAATATCGGACCGGCGCACTTGGAGGGACTCCGCTCACTGGATGCCATAAGGGATGAGAAGAGCGATCTGTACGGATACATGAAAACCTCTGGTGTCGCCATTGTCAATCTCGACGATGACGCCACGCGCACCCTGGGCAGCCGCTGGCAGGGCAGGCGGGTAACCTTCGGCCGGACGGGAGACGCCGATGTCACGGCTATGAATGTCGAAAAGAGGGGTTTTCAAGGGGTCCGTTTCGTCCTGGGAATCGAGGGCCGCACCGTGGATATTCAGATCTCCTCACCGGGCGAGCACAGCCTGAGCAACGCACTGGCCGCGGCAGCCCTGGCCCGGGCCATGGATGTCGATCTTCCGCAAATCCGTGAGGGTCTGCAGGCATACAAACCCCCACCGGGACGGATGGAGATCCGTAAGCTGGCAAGGGGCATCTTCATCATCGACGATACCTACAATGCCAACCCCCTTTCGGTCCGGGAGGCCATCAGAACCATAGGGGATCTTAAGGAAGGCCATCAGGCCATCGCCATCCTTGGCGACATGCTGGAGTTGGGCGAACAGGCCGGCCGCCTCCACGAGGAGATCGGCGCTTTTGCAGCGGACTCGGGTACCGATGCCCTCTTTTTGAAAGGTGAATATGCCGTTAACGTGGCAGCGGGGGCTCGCAGGGGAGGCATGCCCGAGGACCGCATCCATTTTTTTGAAACATCCGGGCAGATCATGCCTTTTCTGCAGACTTGACTGAAGCGGGGTGACTGGGTTCTGGTCAAGGGATCAAGGAAAATGAAAATGGAGAAGATCGTTGAAGACATCTGGGAGGCATTGCCGTGATCTACCACCTCCTTTACCCCCTGCATACGACCTTTTCCTACTTCAACGTTTTCCGGTACATCACCTTCCGGACGATCTATGCGGCGATTACAGCGCTCGTTATCTGTTTCATCCTCGGTCCCTGGCTGATCCGCAAGCTCCAGGACCTCCAGATGGCCCAACCGATCCGCCAGGACGGACCCGACTCCCATCAGGCCAAAAAGGGAACCCCGACCATGGGCGGCATCCTCATCATCTTCGCCGTTATCGTCTCCACACTGCTCTGGGCCAATCTGACCGTCGATTACGTGTGGCTGGTTCTTCTGGTGGCTGTGGGATACGGCCTTATCGGCTTCCTGGACGATTACCGAAAACTGCTGAACAAAAGCAGCCGCGGCATTTCTGGCAAGATGAGGCTGGCCGGGGAGATTGCGCTGGCGCTGCTTGTCAGCATCATTCTGTACATCAAGCCGGACTTCACATCCTACGTTACGATTCCCTTCTTCAAGACGGTTCTGCCCGACCTGGGGCTCTGGTATATACTGCTTTCCACGTTCATCATCGTCGGTACGGCCAATGCCGTCAATCTCACCGACGGACTGGACGGTCTGGCCATCGGTCCGGCCATCACCTGCTTTATGACCTATCTGCTCTTCGCCTACTTTGCAGGCAACATCAAGATCGCCGGTTACCTGCAGATCCCCTATGTGGCAGGAACGGGCGAGCTCACCATCCTCTGCGGCGCCATTGTAGGGGCGGGCATCGGTTTTCTTTGGTACAACACCTATCCCGCCCAGGGATTCATGGGAGACGTGGGCTCCCTTTCTCTGGGAGGCGCACTGGGAACGCTGGCCATCGTCACCAAGCAGGAGATTCTGCTATCCATCGTCGGCGGGATTTTCGTGTTGGAAACCATTTCGGTCATCTTCCAGGTCGGCTGGTTCAAGATGTCCCGCGGCCAGCGCATCTTCCGGATGGCGCCGATTCATCACCATTTTGAGCTCAAGGGTTGGCCCGAACCCAAGGTTATCGTGCGCTTCTGGATCATCTCCATTTTGCTGGCGCTTGTGGCTATCAGCACCCTGAAATTAAGGTAGGGAGGGATCACGTTGTCTTT
>Ga0315273_10011030_pt1 | contig 11551 bp, 15 predicted proteins | sample YL17G02_0_MG_FD_205753 | JGI IMG/M metagenome (GOLD analysis project Ga0315273, IMG submission 205753) | Sediment microbial communities from Yellowstone Lake, YNP, Wyoming, USA - YL17G02_0 | ecosystem: Environmental > Aquatic > Freshwater > Lake > Sediment | place: USA: Wyoming | collected... | reverse complement strand
ACCGGGAAGCCCCGCCCGTTCGAGCCACGACCGATCCGGTCGGCCGGCGGGTGACCGAGCTCTACGAGATCGTTCCGACCGCGCCCCGACGCGCCTACGACATACGGAAGGCGATCGTGGCGATCGTGGACGACGGCGACGTGCTCTGGATCAAGCCGGACTGGGCGAAGAACCTGGTAACCGGACTCGCGAGGGTAGGCGGTACCGCGGTCGGCATCGTCGCGAACCAGCCGATGGTGCTCGGTGGCGCACTCGACGTGAACGCGGCAGACAAGGCCGCCCGCTTCGTGTGGCTCTGCGATGCCTTCAACATCCCCCTCGTGTTCCTCCACGACGTTCCCGGCTTCATCGTCGGCTCTGCGGTCGAGAAGCAGGGGATCATCCGCCACGGAGCAAAGATGCTGTTCGCGGTCAGTGAGGCGACGGTGCCCAAGATCAGTGTCGTGATGCGCAAGAGCTACGGCGCGGGCTACTTCGTGATGAACGGATACGCCTACGAGCCCGACTATCTCGTGGCATGGCCCACCGCTGAGATCGCGGTGATGGGTCCAGACGGCGCCGTCAACATCATTCATCGCAAGACGCTCGACGCGGTCCCCGAGGACGAGCGGGCCGCCAAGCGCCTCGAGCTTGCCGAGGAGATCCGGCAGAACATCGATCCGTACCTCGCCGCCGGGCACGCCTTCGTCGACGAGGTGATCGATCCGGCCGACACCCGCCACGCGATCTGGCTCGGGCTCGAAGCCTCGAGCAACAAGCGCGTCGATCGTCCGTGGCGCAAGCACGGGGTTCTGCCGGTCTGAGCTCACCACCGACATCACGGCTCGGATCGCGGTATTGGCGTGTCTGGCTCGCGACGTCGCTCTCGAACCTCGGCGATGGTCTCACCCTCGTCGCGATGCCGCTGCTCGCAGCATCCTTCACGCGTGACCCGATCACGATCGCGGGAATCGGGGTGTTCACCCCACTGGCGAAGATCGTCGTGTCGCTCGGCGGTGGCGTGCTCGTGGATCGCAGCGACCGGCGACGGCTCATGCTCGGCGCCGACATCCTGCGCCTGGTCGTGATGGTTGCGTTCGCAGCGCTCGTCGTGTCGGATCAGGTGTCGTTCGCCGTCGTGTACGCGGTCGTGTTCATGCTGGCGATCGGCGAGTTCCTCTATGACACGTCGGCGACCGCGATCGTGCGTGACGTCGTCCCGCGGGGACGCCTCACGACTGCGAATGGTTGGCTCTACGCCGCGGAGGACGGCGCGCAGGACCTCGCCGCTCCACCGCTCGGGGCTGTGCTCTTCACGCTGGCCATCTGGCTCCCGTTCGTCGTCGACGCCGTCTCGTTCGCGGTCTCTGCGCTTCTCGTGCTGACGCTGCGGGGCCACTTCCGAGCCGAGCGCCCCGAGCAGCCCACGTCGGTTCGCGTCGAGCTCCGGGACGGCTTCGACTTCATCCGGCGACGTCCCTTCTTCCGGGCCGCGGCGGTGGTGTGGTCGACGCTCGGCTTCGCGCTGGGCCTCGCGCTCGCGACGCTCGTTCTGTTCGTGCTCCAGACCCTGGGCGGTGGATCGCTGGGGTTCGCTGCCGTGGTCACCGCTGGCGCCGTCGGCGTCGTGGTCGGCAACCTCTTCGCCGGCCGGCTCGAACGCAAGCTCCGGCCCGGCGGCTTGCTCGTCAGCGCCGTGACTCTCGGCGGTGTCGCGCTGCTCGCAACCGGTACCGCCCCTGCGCTCGGCGTCGCGGCACTGGCCCAGGGAGTGTGGGGGATGGGTTTCGCACTCGCGAACACCGAGATGGTGACCATCCGCCAGCGCCTGGTGCCGGACGCGCTCCTGGGACGAGTCACCGGGGTGTTCGGCCTGGCCAGCAGCGTGGGCATGGTCGTCGGCGCGGTGACCGGGGGGCTGCTGACCGACCTCGGGACCCCCCGCGTCCCGCTGCTGGTCGCCGGCGTCGTGCAACTGGGCGCAGGCCTGGGGTGGTGGCTTCTCCTTCGGGTGTCGGGTGGGGTGGAGGGTGGGTCCGAGCCCGACGATGGGAGCCCTGCGGCCTGACCGCTACGCTGCCGCGCCATGCACGAGATCCGGGCCGAGATCACGGCGAATGTGTGGCAGGTCAGCGTCGACGAGGGCCAGCTGGTGGCAGAAGGCGACCAGCTCGTCATCCTGGAGTCGATGAAGATGGAGATCCCCGTCATCACCGAGGTCCCCGGTGTCGTGCGCGAGCTCCACGTCGAACCCAACGATGTGGTGCAAGAAGGGGACGTGATCGCGCTCATCGACGAGTCCTGACGTGCCCATCCTCTGGGAGGTCAAGGCCGGCGTCGGCATCGCCTGCATCGACCGACCCGGGAGGCGGAACGCCCTGAACGCAGGTCTCTGCGGAGACCTGCTCGCTCGGCTGCAGGAGCATCCTGATCTGGGCGCGGTCGTCATCGGGGGCACCGGTGACCGTGCATTCTGTGCAGGCGCCGATCTCGGTCGTCGGGCGGCCGACACCGAACCTGGTGGGCTCGAGCACGGAGGGGGTGACACGTTCCGACCCGCGTTCGAGGAGCTGCTCGACGCCATCGTCGAATATCCCGCGCCGGTGATCGCCGCGGTGAACGGCGCCGCGCTCGGCGCGGGCATGCAGCTCGCGGTCGCGTGTGATCTCCGCGTCGTCGCGCCCGGGGCCCGATTCGGCCTCCCGGCAGGCCGTCTCGGCGTGGTCATCAGCGCGGCGAACGTCCGCCGCCTCGTGCTCACGGTTGGCCAACCGACCGCTCGCGACGTGCTCCTCACGGCGTGCACGCTCGACATCGACGAAGCCGAACGCGTCGGGTTGGTGCAGCGGCGAGCGGTCGACGCCGTCGCCGGCGCTACCGAGCTCGCAGAGGAGGTCGCGCAGCTCGCACCCCTGAGCGTCCGGGGCCACAAGCACGCGCTGAACGTCGTCGCGGCGACATCGAGGATTCCCGCTGTCGAGGTCGAGGAGCTCGGCCGACGGGAGTCAGAGGCCTTCGCCAGCCGCGACCTGCAAGAGGGACTCGCCGCGTTCGCCGAGAAGCGCCCGCCGACCTTCGAGGGTCGCTAGGCGGCGGTCACTTCCGGTCGGCCTTGCACTGCTTGCGCAGGGTGTTGAAGCGTTTCGCCTGGTCGAAGAAGCGGACGGTGTTCGCCTTGGCCTGACCGAGGAGATCGCCTGCCTCGCCGACACGGAGACCCTTGATCGCGTCGAGGGCCGCCGAGGCGTTGTCGGTGACGGCCGTCCCGGTCGCGAGCGCAGCATCCGCGCGCTGGATCGTCTTGACGCACGATGCCGGGACGCCGGCGGTATCGAGCACCGACTTCCCGAACGTCGTGCCGACGCCGATCCCGATGAGGAGCGACACCACTGTTGCAACCCAGCGGTTCTTGATGAGTCCCGACGACGCAGCCTTGGTCGACGACTCGGACTTTGACTCGGACTTGGTAGAGGAACGCTCGGCCATGTCGGGTCCGAAACTAGTAGTTCGCGGGTAGGACGCGTTCGAGGAACGAGTAGAAGACGAACAGGGCGATCCCGAACGGGATCGCGCCGATGATCCAGGTGGTCCACCGTGGGTGGCGGTGGAAGAACAGCCACCACAGTGCACCGATGAGCAGGACGACGAGGCCGCTCAAGAGTGTCGGGAGCTTGGACCCCTTCTCTCCCGACAGTCCTTCTTCGGTGATCGTCGGCGAGACGTTGCTCTCCGGAGCCGGGAGCGCGACCTGGTCCCCTTCGAGGCGAGCCTTGATGACGAGCCGTTGCGCGGCCGAGTACTTCGGATTGCACGTCGTGAGCGTGAGCGTGGCCGCGAAGCCCGCGCTCGGATCGTCGGGAGACTTCGGCGTGGGGTCGATCACCGCGACGTCCGACGGCGCGACGACGAGCTGCTTGGTGACCCGGTAGCGGAAGCTGCCCTGCGGCGTTCGAACCTTGATGAGATCGTGGCGCGCGAGCTGATCGAGGTCGCCGAAGGGAGCGCCGTAGGTGGTGCGGTGCCCCGCGATGGAGGAGTTCCCTTCCTGGCCGGGGAGGGGCGTGTTGGGGTAGTGGCCCGGCCCTTTTCGGAGGTCCTCGACGGTGACACCGTTCACCACGATCGCGTCGACGCCGATCTTCGGGATGCGGATGCGGGCGATGGCATCGCCCTCCGGAGGTGGTGGCGGTGCCGGCTCGGTCGTGGTGGTCGGGCCCGGCGCGTCGCTCCCGTCGGAGCGCAGCGTGGCGTTGAACTGCTGCTCGAGCTGGTCCTGCTCGCGGGCCGTGTAGATCCCGGTTCCCCAGAGCTGGTAGGCGACGAAGAGCAGGATGAGGATCCCGACGGTGATGAACGTGCGCCCGACTGCTCCTACGACGCGTCTCACGGGTCCGATCCTACGGTCGATTCGCCCGGGAATCGTGCCGCTTCACGCCACCGCGGTCTGCGGGTTCGCCGGGCAGGGAAGCGGCTTCGTACACTGCGATTCGTTTCCCGAAGGGCGGCGCCCGCTCTCCGGGTGCCGAGCGAGCGCGACCATGACTGAGGAGGCGCGGTGCAGCCCGTCGTTCGTCTCCGCTCGGCCGTGTGTCTGCTCGGCCGCTTTCCTGCTCTCGCCGACGTTGATCTCGATGTTGCCGAGGGCGAGGTGGTCCTGCTCTCCGGGGGCAACGGAGCGGGCAAGACCACCCTCCTGCGCCTGCTGGCCGGACTCGTCCCGCTTCACTCCGGCGAAGCCGAGGTGCTCGGGTACGACCTCACACAGGACCGGCACAGCCACCGACGCGAGCTGTCGCTCGTCGGCCACGAGACCGGTTGCTACGACGACCTGACCGTCCGCGAGAACCTGCGGTTCGCGGTGCGCGCCGCCGGTGCCCCGGCGAGCGCAGTCGACGACGTGCTCGAACGCCTCGGGCTCGCGCCGCTCGCCGACAGCACCCACGGGCGGCTCTCGGCCGGGCAGCGCCGGCGCCTCGCGCTCGCCGTCGCGATCGCGCGGGAGCCTCGACTCCTGCTACTCGACGAACCGCACGCCGGTCTGGACGCAGACAGTCGTGAAGTGCTCGACGCGCTCCTTGGTGAGGCGGCGAGCGACGGTCGAACCGTACTGCTCGCATCGCATGAGCTGGACCGCGCTCGTGCGCTCGCCGGACGCGAGGTCGTGCTGCTCGCCGGGCAGGCGGACGGCGTCGCCGATGCCCGAGAAAGCGCGCCGGCGCCGACATGAACCTCGTCCAGGAAGCGGCGCTCGTCGCAGGGAAGGATCTCCGGATCGAGGCCCGTTCACGGGTCACGCTGCAACAGGTGATCCCGTTCGGGCTCGTGGTGCTCCTGCTCTTCGCGTTCGCCCTGGATCCGGACCGGGGCATCCTGCGCCGCGTGGCTCCCGGGTTGTTCTGGGTCACCGTGTTGCTCGGTGCTCTGCTCGCCGTGTCGCGGGCGTTCGCTGTGGAAACCGAGAACGGGGCGAGCGACGCCCTGCGGCTCTCTGGCCTCGACCCGGCCGGGGTCTTCCTCGGCAAGGCGGCTGCGGTCGCGGTCGAGCTTGCGGTCCTCGAGACGGTGCTCGCCGTGGGGGTCGTGATCCTCTTCGATGTCGGCATCGCGTCCGTCGGCCCACTCGTCCTCGCCACGCTGGCCGCGACCGTCGGCATTGCCGCCACCGGTACCCTCTACGGCGTCCTCGCTGCCGGACTGCGCGTGCGTGAGACGTTGGTGCCGATGCTGCTGCTCCCGGTGGTGTCACCGGTGCTGCTCGGTGCGACGCGCGCGTGGGAAGCAGCGATCGACGGTGTTCCCGGTGACGCATGGCCGTGGGTCGGGTTGCTCTCGATCTTCGCTGTCCTCTACGTCGCCGTGGGAATGCTCGCCTTCGGGCCCTTGCTGGAGGAAGCATGACGTTGCTCAAGCCGGCGATCAGCCGGGCGCTCGGATGGGCGACCCTCGTCGCTGTCGTCGTGCTCGCGCTGTTCGGGCTCTGGGGTGCCCCACCCGACAGTGTGCAGGGTGACGCGCAGCGCCTCATGTACCTCCACGTCCCGGCAGCATGGATCGCCTACCTCGCGTTCGGCGTCACGGCGATCAGCTCGGCGCTGTGGCTCTGGCCGCGGACTCGGTCGGAGGTGTACGACCGGGTCGCCGGGGCTTCGGCCGAGCTTGGCGTGATCTTCACCGGACTCACGCTCGTGCTCGGCTCGCTGTGGGGACGCCCCGTCTGGGGCGTGTGGTGGGCATGGGACGCTCGCCTCGTCACCACCGCCGTCCTTCTCTTCCTCTACCTCGGGTATCTCGCGCTCCGAAGTGTTCCCGCGTCGCCCGACGCTCGAGCGAAGCGATGCGCGATTGCCGCGCTCATCGCCTTCGTCGACGTACCGATTGTCCACTTCTCGGTGACGTGGTGGCGCACGCTGCACCAGCAAGCGACGGTGTTCACCCCCGAGCTCAAGGCGAACATCCACGGAGTGATGGCATTCACCCTGTGGTTCGGCGTGTTGGCGTTCACGCTCCTCTACGTGTACCTCCTCGATCGTCGGTACCGGCTGGCTGTGCTCGAGGACGACCTCGACGAGCGTGAGCTCGAGCAGGCAATCGCGGAGCGCGTCGCCGGTGCGGGGACATCGGTTCGCGTGAGCCCCGACGATGATGCCGACAAGGTTCCGGCGAAGGTGACCCCATGACCAACGCGGAATACGTGATCGCGGGTTGGGTGCTCACCGGCGCGGTCCTCCTCGCCTATTGGCTGCGCATCCAGCAGCGAATCCGACGGGCCGAGCGACTCGAGCGTGATACGTGACCGATCGTCGTCGACGGCGAACTTGGTTCGCCGTCGGACTCTGTGGCGCGGCGCTCGTCGCCATCGTCGTGCTGGGGGTGGTGCTCTCCGAGAACGTCGTCTACTTCCGGACGGTCTCCGAGGCGGTGGATCAACGCGCCTCGCAGGGGCGTGATCGATTCCGCCTCGCGGGCGCGGTCGTCGCGGGCACGGTCCACAAGACCCGTGACGGCGTCGGCTTCGAGGTCACGGACGGCAAGGCCACGGTCTCGGTCTCGCACCGCGGCGATCCGCCCGACCTCTTCAAGGCGGGCGCACCGGTCGTGTGCGAAGGCCAGTGGGGCAAAGGCCGCACGTTCGACTCGGATCGGATCATGATCCGCCACGGCAACGACTACCGCCCGCCGAAGGTCGACGCGCAGAAGGCGCCCGACGCGGCGTGAAGGCCTCGCTCGGCGTCTTTGCACTCGCGCTCGGGGCGAGCTTCGCGGCGCTGGGTATCGTCACGCTGGCCCGGGGTATCCGGCGCAGCGACGACTCGCTCCTCCGACTCGGTCGACGATTCGTCTTTGGCGTCCTCGCGGCGGGGATCCTCGCCGTCCTCGTCATGGAGTGGGGGCTGCTGAGCCACGACTTCTCGCTGCAATACGTCGCGGAGAACAACGCCCGCGGCACGCCGCTACTCTTCACGATCACCGGCCTCTGGGCCGCGCTCGAGGGCTCGATCCTTCTCTGGCTCCTCGTGCTCGGCGGCTTCCTCGCGTTCGCCGCGCACAAGTTCCGCGCCCGCGCCACGGATCCACTGGTGGCGTGGGCGACGCTCGTCGGCCTCGTCATCGCGTTGTTCTTCTTCGCGTTGGTGCTCGGGCCGGCGAACCCGTTCAAGACGCTCGCGGTCGTCCCGTCCGACGGGAACGGACCCAATCCCCTGCTCCAGAACCACCCGTTGATGGCGTTCCACCCTCCGATGCTCTACCTGGGCTACGTCGGCTTCACGATCCCGTTCATGTTCGCGATCGCCGCGCTCATCACGGGCCGGTTCGGTGAGGGCTGGCTCACCGACACCCGTCGGGCGACGCTCGTTGCGTGGGGCTTCCTCTCGGTCGGCGTGCTCCTCGGTGCGTGGTGGAGCTACGAGGTGCTCGGCTGGGGTGGCTACTGGGCATGGGACCCCGTGGAGAACGCGTCGCTGCTGCCCTGGCTGACCGCGACGGCCTTCATCCATTCGGTGATCGTCCAGGAGCGACGCGGGATGCTGCGCGTCTGGAACCTGTCGCTGATCATCGCGACGTTCTGTCTCACGATCCTGGGCACGTTCCTCACCCGCTCCGGGATCATCAACTCGGTGCACTCGTTCACCGAGTCGGGCATCGGGCCGTGGTTGCTCACCTTCCTCGGTCTGGTTGCCGCGACCGGCATCGGGCTCATCGCGTGGCGGGGCGACGCGCTCCGAGCACCCGGTCGCCTCGACTCGCCGGTCTCGCGCGAGTCGGCCTTTCTGGTGAACAACCTCTTGTTCGCGGGACTCGCCTTCGTCGTGCTGCTCGGTACGGTCTACCCGCTGCTCGCCGAGGCGCTCCAGGGCAGGAGGCTGTCGGTCGGGGAGCCGTACTTCGAGCGCATGACGACGCCGATCGGCATCGCGCTCCTGTTCCTCATGGCGGTCGCGCCTGCGCTGCCGTGGCGGGTGACCAAGGGTGAGGTGCTGCGCCGGCGACTGCTGATCCCGGCGTGGATCGGCGGTCTCACGATGGTGGTCGCGCTCGGGCTCGGGGCGCGTGGTCTCACCGACCTCCTGGTGTTCGGCCTTGCTTCGTTCGCGTTCGCGGCGATCGTTCGACAGTTCTACGTCGGCGCCCGAGCCCGCCGGACCGCGTACAAGGAAGGGTGGGTTCGTGCGACTGCCCGCACGGTGCGATCCAACCCGCGCCTGTACGGCGGGCTCATCGTCCACGTCGGCGTCATCCTCATCGCCATCGCGCTCGCCGCGTCGAGCTCGTACTCCACCAAGGAAGAGGTGCGACTCGCCAAGGGCGAGTCGGTCACCGTCGACGGCTACCGGCTCACCTACCTCGGCAACACGGTGACCGTCTCTGATCAGAAGCGAGTCGTGAAGGCACGGGTCCGGATCGAGCGCGGCGGCGACGATCTCGGCGTGTACGCGCCCGCAGTCAACATCTTCCCGAACTCCACCAGCGCGATCGGCACGCCGTCGGTTCGTACCGGCCTGCTGCGCGACGTGTACCTGACACTGATCTCCTCGCCCGTCGAAGGAGGACGGGTGACGTTGGGGGTTGCGGTCAACCCGATGGTGGTGTGGCTCTGGATCGGCGGAGGATTCCTCGCCGTCGGGACCACGATCGCACTGCTGCCGGTGCTGCGCCGACGACGCCCCGAGGCACCAGCGGAGACTCCTGAGGCAGTCGAGCCGGACCCGGTGCCCGCATGAGCCATCCCGCCCGCTGGATCGCGATCGCCGTCGCCGTCGTGGTCGTCGGGGTCGGGGTCGTGCTCGCCACCCAGGTCGGATCCGACCCGCGAGCCGACACCACCACGAGCCAGCTCGTCGGCGACGCCGCGCCCGAGCTCGCGCTCCGTGATCTCGATGGCAACCCCGTCGACAGCACGAGCCTGGCCGGCAAGACCGTCATCGTGAACTTCTGGAACACGTGGTGCGTGCCCTGCCGCGAGGAGCTCCCCGCGTTGCAGAGCTTCGCGGCGCGTCATCACGAAGATCCGGACGTGGCGATCGTCGGCATCGTGCGTGACGACACGTTGCGAACGGTTCGCGACCACGTCAAGGCCGAAGGCATCAACTGGACCATCGCGATGGATCCGGGGTCCCGAGCGGCGCTCGCGTTCGGAACCCGAGGCCAACCGGAGACGTTCGCCATCTCACCCGACGGCATCGTCGCGGGAGCCCAGATCGGACCCGCGAACGAGGATTCCCTCGAGAAGATGCTCGCGGCGGCGCGGCGTCAAGCAGGTTGATGGTCCGGCGCGTCCTCCCGTGGGCGGCACTGGGTGTGGTTGTGCTCGTCGTGCTCGTCTGGGCCGCGTGGCCCGACGGCGGCCGCGCGACTCCACGAGAGCGAGCGCGCGACCTGGCAACCGAGCTCCGCTGTCCCGACTGCGAGGGTCTCTCCGTGGCCGATTCGTCGACGAGCAGCGCGCGGGCCATTCGCGCCGATCTCCGACGACGGCTCGCGGCCGGCGAGACCGAGGAGGAAGTACGCCGCGCGTACGTCGATCGCTACGGGGAGTCGATCCTCCTGAAGCCCGAGGGCACTGGTATCGGCGTGCTCGTGTGGGGACTCCCGGTGGTGGTGCTGGTGGTGGGTGCCGGCGGCCTCGCGCTGGCCCTCGCTCGGTGGCGTCGGGAACCGCGGCTCCACGCGACGGCTGCCGACGAGGATCTCGTCGACGAGACTCGCCGATCGGATCAGGTGTGAGCGACCGCTCACACGAGCAGCTCGAGGCAGAGCGCGACTTCCTCCTGAAGTCGCTGGACGATCTCGAGGCGGAGCGCGCCGCCGGCGGCATCGACGATGACTCGTATCGTGCGCTCCACGACGACTACACCGCGCGTGCCGCGGCGATGATTCGAAACTTGCGTGACGGTGTCGACGCCAGACCCACCGCACCGGCGACGTCGTGGCAACGACGCGGTCTGGTGATCGGCGCGATCGTCGCCTTCGCCGTGATCGCGGGCGTGACCCTCGCACTCGCACTCGGAGCACGCCTGCCGGGACAGACTTCGAGTGGCAACACGGACGCGACCACCGACCGCACGCCGTCGGCCGAGGCGCAGCGGAAGCGGCTCGAAGCCGCGGTGGCGGCCAACCCGGACGACGCGGCGAGTCGGCTCCTGCTCGCCCGGTTCCTCGAGGCCGACGACGACCTCTCCGGCGCCCTCGAGCAGTACGATGCCGTCATCGCCGTGGATGCCGACAACGCCGCGGCGTACGCCCAGTCCGGCCGCCTGCTGTATCTCACCGCGGGTCAGGCGCCGGCGGCCGACGCGGCGCTGCTGGTGGAGCGGGCCGCGGAGCGGCTGGACCGTTCGATCGAGCTCGATTCCGAGTATCCCGACGCCCGCTTTTTCCGTGCGATCGTCCGGGCGAACGAATACGGCGACTTCGCGGGTGCTCAGCAGGATCTCCAGCGGTACCTCGTGGCCTCACCGAACGGTACGTTCGCGGCCCAGGCGCGTCGGCTGCTCGCCGACGTGACGAAAGCCTTGGAGCCGCCCGGCACCACGACGACCAGTCCAACCGGCAATCCGACCGGCAATCCGACCGGCAAATGATCGAAAGGCACACACCGATGGCCCAGCAGCCCGAATCCCAGACCGACGAGAGCAAGCTCTATCGCACCACGATCACCACCAACCGCGGCACGATCGTGATGGATCTCGATCCGCAGCTCGCGCCGAGCACCGTCAACAACTTCGTCGGCCTCGCGCGCCAGGGCTACTACGACGGACTCACGTTCCACCGTGTCGTCCCCGATTTCGTGGTCCAGGGCGGATGCCCCCAGGGCAGCGGGACCGGCGGACCGGGATACAAGTTCGCCGACGAGCCGGTCCAGGGCGAGTACGTCGTGGGCGCGGTGGCGATGGCCAACTCCGGCCCGAACACGAACGGCTCGCAGTTCTTCATCTGCATCGACGACTGCACGCGCAAGCTGAGCAAGGACTACAACCTGTTCGGCTTCGTCACCGAAGGCGTCGAGATCGCCCAGGCCACTGCGGTCGGTGATGTCATGGCGACCGTCGTCGTCGAGGAACGCGAGCGATAG
>Ga0315273_10011028_pt1 | contig 11552 bp, 7 predicted proteins | sample YL17G02_0_MG_FD_205753 | JGI IMG/M metagenome (GOLD analysis project Ga0315273, IMG submission 205753) | Sediment microbial communities from Yellowstone Lake, YNP, Wyoming, USA - YL17G02_0 | ecosystem: Environmental > Aquatic > Freshwater > Lake > Sediment | place: USA: Wyoming | collected... | reverse complement strand
CGGTCAATTCGTCGGCGTCGCTCACGGCCAGACGCGCCAGCACGGATGCCTCGTCGAGCCCGTCCCGCTCCCGGAGCTTATGGAAGATGTTGTTCGCGCGCACGACCGAGTACTGCAGGTACGGCCCGGTCTCGCCTTCGAAACTCAGGGCCTCGTCGATATCGAACGCGATCACCTTGCCCCGCGAGAACCGCACCATGAAGTAGCGGACCGCGGCGACCGCGATCATCTCGGCGATGCGGTGCCGCCCGGCGGGGGGAAGATCGGGGTTCCTCTTGGTCACCTCGCTCTCGGCCTTCTGCATCAACGTGTCCATCAGGTCGTCGGCCTTCACGCCGAGACCCTTGCGGCCCGACACCTCGACGAAGGGCCTCCCGGCGTCCTCGGCGTCGGAGGAGTAGCCGAGCTGCCTCGCCGTCTGATGCGTCAGCGCCACCATCTCGTACGAGAAGTGGATGGATCGCTCGGCCTCGGCAGCATGCCCGGCCGCTGCGAGCGCCTGCGTGAGCAGTTTCTGCAGGTACGACTGCCGCACGTCGATGACGTTGTAGATCGTATGGCCCCTGCCGAAGCTGGGGCGGGCCGTGGTGTCATCGGCCGTCGGCGTCGACGAGGTGGCCCACAGGGGACCGTCCTTGCCCTCCTCACCAAACAGCCGGTAATGGAAGTCCTCCCCAAGCAGGCCGAGCTTCCAGAACTGGTACGCCATGTCCTTGCCGACGTACGTCACGGTGCCGTTCGATCGGACGATGACTTTCTCGGCCTGATCAGCCTCGTCAGTATCGGCGTCCGGACTGTCGAGCGCCGTGTCCGCGCCGGCGGCGTCTCCGGGCGCGTGTGCGGCGGCATCGTCGATCCGCATCACCCAGCAGCCTGCCAGCCGGCCGCTCTCCTGGTAGTAGACCGTGCCCTGGGCCTTGAGGCGCTCGAAGGCCTTGTTCCAGAAGTGCAGGCGCAGGATGTCGCCCTCCCAGGTCAGCAGGTCGTACTGCACATTCAGGCGTGCCATCGTTCTCAGGTGGCAGCGGACGATCCGGTCGGCCACGAAACGGCCGATCGCCGCCGACTCGCCTTCGCCGTGCTCAATCTGGTGGAGCGTGGCGGTCCGGACGGCAAGACGGGCCTTGTCGGCGTCGTACCACCCGGTGACTCGCGCGTACAGATCCCAGCAGTAGTAGTCGAAGCGCGGCTCCCGGGCGATCGCCTCGACGTCGGCCAGCGTCCGGTCCAGGAGATGCTGGAAGCCTACGACGACGTCGGCGAGCTGGACGCCGGTGTCGTCGATGTAGTTCTGGATCTCGACAGGATGACCGAGGAACCGGAGCGATCGCACCAGCGTGTCGCCCAACGCCGCGTTCCGAAGATGCCCGATGTGCGCCGCCTTGTTCGGGTTGATCGCCGTGTGCTCGACGATGGTCTTCTCGCCCGTGGCCGAGGCACACGGGCCGATCCGGTTCGAGAGGCGGTCGGCGAGGAATCCGGTACGTTCGAGAAACACGTTGAGATACCCGTTCGCGGCGCACTCGACCCGCGCGATCCCCGGGATGGTCCCCAGCCTGGTGCCAATCTCCTGGCCGATGACGCGGGGCGGCTTCCGGAGGCGGCGGGCCAGCTCGAAGGCCAGTGTCACGGCGAGATCCCCCAGTCCCCGATTCGGCGGAATCGCGATCGGGATCGGCGGCAGGTCGGACGGGGCCAGGCCGTAGAGGTCGGTGACGGCCGCGATGACACGGGCACGGAGGAGTTCCTGGGTCGGCAATATCATGTCTGGTTCTTCCGGAGCAATGTGACGGGAGCCCGATCGTGCATCTACCTGTAGAGCCTGTTAGAAAACAAAGGGATCAGCCAACAGGGCCTTGGCGATCCGCTGGCGGTCGGTTCTGCGCGGTGCAGGCGCGTTGCGCGCGCGCCAGGTCATCCGGGGTGTTGATATTCAGGAGCAACAGGCCATCCGGGTCGAAGGCCGCCAGTTCATCCGGGCCGAGTTCCCGCACGCGAACATCGCTCAGCAGGTCCACGACTTTCAGGGTTCCGGCGTCCATGCGGCGCCGGATCGGGGCGGAGCACGCCGGCCCGTAGCAGGCACACAACGGATGATAACCGTCGCTGGAACGGGGAATCGCGATGTCAGCCTCCCATCCCGCTTCCAGCACCCGCGCCAGAAATGGCACGGTGACAAACGGCATGTCACACGCCAGCACCAGGACCGGGCTGTCGGCGCCCGCCACCGCCGTGTAGATGCCTCCCAGGCTGCCGCGGCCCGGACAGACATCAGCCAGCACCGGCACGCCGGCGTCGGCGAACCGCTCTGGCTCGTTGGCCACAATGACGACGCGGTCGACCAATCCGTGCAGCAGCTCGATGTGACGCTGCAGGATGGTGCGTCCTCCGATGACCAGACGGCTCTTGTCGAGCCCGCCCAGACGCCGGGCGCGGCCGCCGGCGAGAATAGCTGCAGTCTGCATGTGGCCGCACGCGGCTCCAAGTAGAAGTACAGTACGTTAGCAGAAAAATGGGTACGGCGGTAATCGACCAATTGCTGGCGGCGAGCCTTCACGAAGCCATTTCGGAGGTCCTTCCGCTGCGCCTCGACTTCTACGAGTCGTGGCTCAGCGCGAGGGGCTTCCGGTCCAGGCGGGTGTCGCTCGCCGGGATCCGGGCGGTCTTGAGTTTTCTCAGGGTGGAGGACGACCGGTACGACACCGTCACGCGTCGTGCGGGGGAACTGGCCGCCATGTGGATGTACGAGGACCTCCCGCCGATTCGCCGCCGGTTGCTGCGCGCACTGCCTCGCGCGCTGCGGGTTCGCGCGGCCGTGGCAGTAGCGAAACACCTCGTGTGTGCGACCTGGGATCAGACACGCGTATCGGCTCGCTGGCGCCGCGGCGTCGGGACGATCACGGTCAGGCACTCGCTGTTCTGCGACGTGCGGGCGCTCGCCCCCGCTCCCTTGTGCGGCTTCTACACGGCCATTGTCGAGAGTTGCATCCGGTTGCTTGGAGTCGAGGCGGACGTCAGCGTCGAGCGTTGCCAGGCGCGGGGTGATGGTGCATGCGCCATCGTGGTGACTCCCGATGCGCTTGGGGCTCGCGCGGGGACTGTTGCGGTGCTGTGGGTGGTATTGGCCGGCGTCATGTCGACGACGCTGGGCGCCCAGGCCCTGATGCCAGTGTCCGCCGGCCGCGAGCGTGCCCTGGTGATGCCCTTCGAGAATGCCTCGCGGGAAGCCAGGCTCGCGTGGCTGGGCGAAGGCTCCGCGATCCTGCTGGCCGATGAGTTGCGGTCTGCCGGTGTCGATGCCATGACGCGTGACGAACGCCTGCGCGCATTCGATCGGTTCCAGGTCCCGCCGCTCGCGACCCTGAGCCGCGCCACCGTCATCCGCATCGGAGAGCTCGTCGGCGCCGCCGACGTGCTGACCGGATCGATGGGCATGGACGGGGACACGCTTGTCTTGAAAGCCCGGCGGATTCACCTGGACACCGGGCGCCTGGACCCCGAGACGATTGAACGAGGCCCCGTGGGCGACTTCCAAGCCACATGCCACCGGCTGGCGCGCCGACTGTGGGCCGGGGAGTTGGAGGCCGCCTGGTCCGACGAGGCACGCGGGCGCGCCGACGCGGCGGCGTCGCCGGCCGCCTTCGAGCAATACGTGAAAGGGCTGCTCGCGGAGACCCCGGCCGGGCAGGTGCCCTATCTGAAGATGGCGCTGCAGCTGCAGCCCGATTTCGACGCTGCGCGGATCGCGCTGGCGCAGGCCTGGATCGCAGCCGGCGACTACCGTGCGGCGATCGAGGCGGTCCAGCCTGTCAGCGAAGGCTCGCCGCTCGCCATCGACGCGCGGTTCCTGGCGTCCATCGCGAACATGCACGCGCGCGAGTATGGCGCAGCGTTTCAGGTGCTGTCGGGGCTCCATGCGCGCGCGCCTTCGGCTCTCTTTCTGAACAACCTGGGCGTCGTCCGGCTGCGGGCCGCCAGCCTGCCGCCCGAGGCGGGGCAGGCCGCCTGGTACTTCAGCCAGGCGCGTACGCTCGACCCTCTCGATCCCGATTACTTGTTCAACCTGGGCTACGCGTACTGGTTGGACGGCGATCCGCGGGCGGCGAGCTACTGGTTGCACGAAGCGGTGCGCCTGGCTCCGACCGATGGCGCCGCGCATGCGCTGCTGGCGCAGGCGCTGCAGGCCGGCGGGCAGAAGGCGGAGGCCGCCGGCGAACTGGCGCTGGCCCAGCGTTTGTCGTCGGCGTTCGAGGGTCTCGATGTGACAGGTGCGGCCGCCGCGACCCCGCCTCCAGGCCTCGAACGCCTGAAAGAGACGCTCGAACCGCCACGGGCACAGCGCATCGACGCCGCCCTCGAGATGGTGGGACAGCGCGATCAGCGGGAGCTCTCGATGTTCTACCTCGACCGCGGCCGCCGGTCGTTCGAGCGGGAGAATGACCGCGATGCCGAGTCCGACCTGACGCGGGCCCTCTACCTGGCTCCCTACGAGGCCGAGGCGCACCTGTTGCTCGGTCGCACCTACCTGCGAACGGGCCGGCTGCGGCAGGCGATCGACGCGTTCAAGGTGTCCATCTGGAGCCGGGACACCGCGGCGGCACGCGTGGCGCTGGCGGAGGCGTATCTCGAAGCCCGCGACCCGGCAGCGGCCCGCGCCGAGGCGGAACGGGCGCTGGTCCTCGACCCGGCATCCCTGCACGCCCAGAAACTGCTCGAACGGCTCCGCTAGGAGCGGGCGCTCCAGTATAATCATCCCGCGCCCGCGTGACTGGGCGTGAGGGGCTGCTCTCATGGCTGCTATCCTCGTCGCTGGCCTTCGCGGCCGACCGGTGTCCCGCGCGCGGTGGTTCGCTGCCTCCCTCATTGTCGCTGGCGTGCTCGCCGCGGCGTTCCCGGCAGCAGGGCCGGCCGAGAACGCTCCACTGGTAGTCGTCGCCAACGTGGAGGCCCTCATCCACCCGGTGTCGGCCGAGTACATGGTTGAGACGATCAACCGTGCGGACGCGGCTGGCGCGGCACTCCTCGTGTTCATTCTCGAGACGCCTGGCGGCCTCGTGGACTCCACGCGGACGATCGTGACGCGGATGCTCGCGGCGAAGACGCCGATCGCGGTGTTCGTGGCGCCGTCGGGTGCCCGCGCCGCCTCGGCCGGCTTCCTGATCACGATCGCCGCGGACGTGGCCGCCATGGCGCCGGGAACCCACATCGGGGCGGCGCACCCGGTGTCGGGGCAGGGCGAAAAGATAGACGAGACGATGGCCAAGAAGGCCGCGTCCGATGTCGCGGCCTATGCCCGGACGCTGGCGAGCGGCCGCGGCCGCAACGTCGAGTGGGCCGAAGAAGCGGTGCGGGAGAGCCGTGCTTTCACGGAAGACGAGGCGCTCAAGGCGACCCCACCGCTCATCGATCTCGTGGCGACCGATGTGCCGGACCTCCTGAAGAAGCTGGATGGACGGGAGATCCGGCGGTTCGATGGACGGGTGCAGACGCTCCACACGGCCGGGGCGCGTGTCGAGACGCTGAGGATGACTTTCCGCCAGCAGGTGTTGAGCACACTCGCGCATCCCAACATCGCGTACATCCTGCTCAGCCTCGGGGTCCTCGGGCTGACCATCGAGCTCTGGTCTCCGGGCGCGGTCCTGCCCGGCGTCGTCGGCGGCATCTGCCTGCTGCTTGCGTTCTTCACCTTCCAGGTGTTGCCCGTGAACTATGCCGGCGTGCTCCTGATCCTGTTCGGCCTTGGCCTGCTCGTGCTCGAGGTCAAGGTGGCGAGCTACGGCCTGCTGGCGGCCGGCGGCATCGTCAGTCTCCTGCTGGGCTCGATGATTCTGATCGACGCCCCGACGCCGGAGTTGCGCGTGAGCCTGAGCCTGATTGTTCCCGTGGTCATCGCGCTGTCGGCTATCCTGTTGTTCCTGGTCCGCCTGGCGATCCAGTCGCAACGGCGCCCGTCGGTGACCGGGGTGTCCGGCATGCTCGGCGCCACAGGCACCACCCTGACCGCGATTCCGGCCGGCGGTGAAGGCCGCGTGTCCGTGCACGGCGAAATCTGGACCGCCCGGTCCGTCGAGGCGCTGGCGGCGGGCGACACCGTACTCATCAGCGGCGTTGACGGACTGGTGCTGACCGTCCGTCGCCGCTCAGTGAAGGAGGAGTCCAAGCCATGATGGAGTATCCACTACTCGTCGTCATCGTCATTATCGTGATGTATGTGGTCGGGTCGATCAAGATCCTCGCGGAGTACGAGCGCGCCGTGATCTTCCGCCTCGGCAAACTGCTTCCGGCGCCGAAAGGGCCGGGGGTCGTTCTCGTCTTCGCGCCCATCGACCGGATGGTGCGGGTCGGCATGCGGACAGTCGTCATGGACGTGCCGCCCCAGGACGTGATCACCCGCGACAACGTGTCCGTGAAGGTGAATGCCGTGGTGTACTTCCGGGTGGTCCACCCGCAGAACGCCATCGTGCAGGTCGAGAACTATCACTACGCCACATCGCAACTGGCGCAAACGACGTTACGAAGCGTCCTCGGGCAGGTGGATCTGGACGATCTGCTTTCTGCCCGCGACCGGTTGAACGCGCAACTGCAGCAGATCCTCGACCACAACACCGACCCGTGGGGCATCAAGGTGTCGGCGGTGGAGGTCAAGCACGTCGATCTGCCGGAGAACATGCAGCGCGCGATGGCCCGCCAGGCCGAAGCCGAGCGCGAGAAGCGTGCTAAAATCATCCACGCGGCGGGCGAACTCGAGGCATCGGAGAAACTGGCGCAGGCCGCGCTTGTGATCGGCACGGCGCCGGAGGCCATGACGCTGCGGTACCTCCAGACGCTGACCGAGATCGCGGCCGAGAAGAACTCGACCATCGTGTTCCCGCTGCCCATCGACCTGCTGCGGGGGCTTCTGAACAGGCCGTAGCCCGGACGCAGTGAGGCGCCTCTATCCATGGCCGACGACCGCTCCCGTGGCGTGCACCTGACGGACAAGCAAGTGGTGTTCGTATTCATGTCGGCGACCGTTGTCGCCGGCGTGGTGTTCTTGTGTGGCGTGGTGGTGGGCCTCGGCGTCCAGAAGGCACGGGGGCCGCTGCCTGACGCGACGATGATGTCGGCGGCGCAGGTGGTGTCCGACGGCATCGCCGGCGAGGCACCGGTCGGGGACCCGGCGATCCGCTCCGGCGTTGCGAGCCCCGCCGCTGCCGCCAGCGAGTTCACGTATCCCGAGCGTCTGGGCAAGACGCCGCCGCCTGAGCAGCTGAAGGGGCCGGCGCAGGCGCCGGCCCCGGTTCCCGGCCAGCGTGAGCCGGTGGTTCCGCCCGAGGTGCCGGCCGACGGCGCCGGAGTGCCAGAAACGGCCGCGAGCACCGGCGACTACACCGTCCAGGTCGCGGCCGTGAAGAAACGTGCGGAGGCCGATCGGATCGTGAAGGATCTGAAAGCGAAGGGCTACGACGCCTACGTGTTCCTGCCCGACGGTGGCGATCAGCTCGGAGTCTTTCGGGTCCGCGTGGGGTCCTTCAAGGACAAGCAGAAGGCTGATGTCCTCGCACAGCAGCTCACGCGCGAAGGAAAGGGTTTCAAGCCCTGGGTTACCCGCTAGCCGTTCTCTCCGGCGTCCTGCTGGCCTTGAGTTTCCCGCGGTACGGGCATCCACTCGTCGCGTGGGTTGCGCTGTCACCATTGCTGTTCGCGATCAGCCGGCCCGACGCGAGGCGGCCACCCCGCTCGTTCGTGCTCGGGCTCGTTGCCGGTGTCGGCTACTTCGGCGGCACCGTCTACTGGACACCGGAAGTGCTGCGCGCCTTCGGCGGGCTCAGTTGGCCGCTGGCGGCGACGGCAGGCGGCCTGCTCGTGGCGTACCTGGCACTCTTCCCTGCGTGTTTTGCGGCAATCACCGCACGCGTGTGCGCCGGCGTCGGTTCGCGCGGGCTGCTCATCGCTCCTGCGGCGTGGGTGGCGACCGAGGTTCTGCGCCGGTGGGCGCTCGGCGGATTCCCATGGGTGTTGCTCGGATCGAGCCAGGCCGGTGTGCTGCCCGTCGTTCAGACCGCCAGCCTGGCTGGCGTGTATGGCCTGTCGGCGCTCATCGTCCTGGTGTCGGCGGCCCTCGTGCTCGCCGTGAGCGGCGAGGGCCGTCTGCGCGTGACCGCGCCGGTGGCCGCCGCGGTGATCGTCGGCGGACTGGCCCTCTGGGGGGCCTGGCGCGTCAGCGAAGGGTCGCTGGTGTCCCACGGGCAGCCGGTGCGGGTGGCGCTCGTACAGGGCAACATCCGGCAGGACGAGAAGTGGGACCAGGACAAGTCTTCGCGAATCCTCGACACGTACTTGCGGATGACGAGGGAGGGCGCCCGCCAGGGTGCGACCCTGGTGGTCTGGCCCGAGTCGGCGACGCCGTTCCTGTTCGAGCACGACCTCGGCGGCAACGCGGCGGTCCGGCAGGTGGCCAGCGAGATGGGGATCTCGCTGCTGTTCGGCAGCGATCAGTACGAAGCGGCCCAGCCGCCGCGTTATTTCAACTCGGCGTTTCTCCTCGGGCCGGACGGCCGCACCGCGGCGGTGTACCGCAAGATGCACCTGGTGCCCTTCGGCGAGTACGTGCCGCTGAAGCGGTTGTTGTTCTTCGTGGCGCCGCTCGTGGAGTCCGTGTCGGATTTCACGGCGGGCCGGGATCCCGTCGTCATGCCCCTGGGTGCGCACCGCCTGTCGACGGCGATCTGCTACGAGGTGGTCTATCCCGATCTGATCGCGGCGTTCGTGGGACGAGGCAGCCAGTTGCTGGCGACCATCACGAACGACGCGTGGTACGGGCACTCGTCCGCGCCGTACCAGCACTTCTGGCAGGCCTCGTTGCGGTCGGTGGAGCAGGGCCGCTACCTGATTCGTGCCGCCAATACCGGGATCAGCGGCATCGTCGATCCGTACGGGCGGGTGGTGGCCATGTCGCCGATCTTCGAGCAGACCGTCGTGCTCGGCGACGTGCGATACCTCGACCACCGCACCCTCTACGCCCGGACCGGCGACGCGTTCGCGTACGCGTGCGTGCTGGTGACCGGCCTCGCGTGGCTTGTCACGCGGCGCCGCACGACGGCGGCGCACCTTTCGCGGTAGTATTGAGGATGGACATCCCGACATCCCCGCACGTCATGGGGCCAGGCACGATCTCTCACTTGAGTCTCATGGCGATCCGGGCGGGACAGGAGGCATGGCTGTGGCATTCGAATTGGAAGACCTGGTCCGTCGGCACGAGGGCCTCGTAGGACGATCCGGCGAGTTGCGGAGGTATCTTTGAGGCAGGACGCCCGCGCGACGAGGCCGACCAGCTCGAGACACGAATTGGCCAGCCCGACTTCTGGAAGGACCAGGCGGAAGCCCAGCGCGTGCTGCAACGCCGGCGGCGGCTGCAGGACGAGATCGATCTGATCCAGTCGCTCAAGACGCAGGAAGAAGACCTGGACGTCCTCGTCGAGTGGGTGGGGGCCGGTGAGGACGTCGGCGCGGACCTCAGCGCGGGGCTCGATCGGCTCGATCTCCAGGTCAATGCGGCCGAGATCAAGCGCATCCTCGGCGGGGAGCACGATCGCGCCAATGCCGTCGTGACCATCCACCCCGGCGCCGGCGGGACCGAGTCCCAGGACTGGGCGGACATGCTGTTCCGGATGTACCTGAAGTGGACCGAGCGGCGCGGGTTCAAACGGGAGATCGTCGACTACCAGCCCGGCGACGAGGCAGGCCTGAAGAGTGCCACCCTGATGGTGACGGGGGAGTATGCCTACGGGCTGATGCTGGCGGAGGCCGGGGTGCATCGCCTGGTTCGCATCTCGCCCTTCGATCAGGCCGCGCGGCGGCACACGTCGTTTGCGTCCGTTTACGTCTGGCCGGAACTCGAGGATGATGTCGAGATCGAGGTCGAGGAGAAGGACCTCCGCGTCGACACGTTCTGCGCGAGCGGACCCGGCGGACAGGGCGTTAACACGACGTACTCCGCGGTCCGCATCACCCACCTGCCCACCAATACCGTGGTGTCCTGCCAGAACGAGCGGTCGCAGATCCGCAACCGTGATGCCGCGATGAAAGTCCTGAAGTCCCGCCTCTACGACCTGAAGCTCAAGGAACAGCAGGCGAAGCTGGATGTACTCGGCGGCGAGAAGAAAGACATCGCCTTCGGCAGCCAGATTCGCAGCTACGTGCTCCACCCGTACCAGATGGTGAAAGACCACCGGACGAAGGCGCAGGTGGGCGACGTCACCCGCGTGCTGGACGGGGACATCGACGGGTTCATTCAGACCTATCTGAAGGCCAAGGCCAACGGGACGCTCGGCCAGCCATCGTCGTCGGACGACTAGCGAAGCTCGGCCTCAACCCGCCGAGCATTCGTCGCGATCCTGGCTTTGGAAGATATCTACTGCCTGGGGAATCCCACGCCAGGCTGGGTCCCGGCGATGTAGGCCTCGTTGATGGCGCCAGGCGTGGCGGGGTCGACGGGCGTGCCGCTGGCCCGGTCCACTGACATGAACACAATATTGCCCGGCGGTTCGAAGACCGGCGGGTTCTTCCGGTCGCCGTACCTGTCGACGTAGGCCTTCATGAACGACGTCCAGATCGGCAGCGCGGCCGCGGCGCCCGTTTCGCCCGCCCCCAGCGTTTTCTTCAGGTCGAAACCCACCCACACGCCGACCGTGATGTTCGGATCGAATCCCACGAACCACGCGTCCGTGAAGTCGTCCACGGTGCCTGTCTTGCCGGCCAGGGGCCAGTCGAGCGCCGCGGCCTTTGCGGCGGTGCCGCGCTCGACCACGCCGCGCAGCAGGCTCACCATGACGAAGGCGGTGTCTGCACGCACGCCTTCCCTGGCGATCGGACGCCGTTCCTCGAGCAGGGTGCCGTCGCGTTCGACCACCTTGATGATGCTGTAGGGCTGCATACGCACGCCCTGGTTCGGAAACGCCGAGTAGGCGCTGGTGACTTCCAGCAGCGTCGCTTCAGACGCGCCGAGCGCCGTGGAGAGGTACGGCTGGAGCGGCGACTCGATCCCGAGCCGCCGGGCGTAGCTGATCACCTGCGGCGGCGTCAACTGTTCCATCATCTTGACCGTCGGCACATTCCGCGACTGTTCGAGCACGCGCCGCAACGTGATCGTGCCCTCGTACTTGTGATCGTAGTTCTGGGGCGTGTAGAGCGGCTGCCCGGGTCCGGCGTTGTAGGCCACCGGCGCATCGACGATCAGCGACGTCGGCGTGTATCCGCGGTCGATCGCCGCCGTGAAGACGAACGGCTTGAACGCGGACCCGATCTGCCGCGGGGCCTGGACGGCCCGGTTGAACTTGCTGCGGCCGAAATCGAAGCCGCCGACCATCGCGCGGATCTGACCCGTGCGGTTGTCAATCGCCACCAATGCCCCCTCGACCAGCGGCGTCTGCTCCAAGGCCAGCGCGACCGTCGCACGTGCCTCGTCGACCGCGGTCACTTCGACGTCGATCACGTCGCCGGGTGTGACGAGGTCGGCGGCCGACTGGCGGCGGGTCCACTCGAAGCCGGCCCGCGTGAGCACGCCCTGGTAC
>Ga0315273_10011027_pt1 | contig 11553 bp, 11 predicted proteins | sample YL17G02_0_MG_FD_205753 | JGI IMG/M metagenome (GOLD analysis project Ga0315273, IMG submission 205753) | Sediment microbial communities from Yellowstone Lake, YNP, Wyoming, USA - YL17G02_0 | ecosystem: Environmental > Aquatic > Freshwater > Lake > Sediment | place: USA: Wyoming | collected... | reverse complement strand
CGCCGCGCGCCACATATCGGCGAGGCGAGGCGGCAAAATGCATACCGACGATCAGAGCGCTGAAGTGCGTCGCGCTCGACCTGAAGACCTCGCCCACCCGCTGGTGCGCGAGCGACACCAACCGGCCGCGCGACGGGAACCAAAGGCCCAGGCTCCGGCTGACGCCCAACTCGCCCGGCTCCACGTCAACCCGCAACCGGCCTCCGAGCGGCTCCAGAAGCGCCTCGATCGCCTCGCCCAGGGGCCGGCCCTCGAGCGACACGTCGCGGATCGGAACCGCTTCGAGCGTCTGGCGAATCCAGCCGCGCGAAGGCACGTGCCAGACGTCTGACTCGGCGAATTCTCCGAGGAGGTAGGCGACGGCTTCGTTCAGCGTCCAGGCGATCGCCCCCGACGGCGACGCCGGCGCAAAGATCGCGTACGTGTCGCCGTCGCCCGGATCGTACAGGACACCCGAAGCGTTCGGCCGACCGTCCGGGTTGAACACGAGGTCCAGGCCGGCGACTCGTTCGGCTCCGCCTTCCGCCGTCTCGATTCGCTGTCCGCCGACGCGCCGCCGCAAGACCTCGGCCGAGAGGTCCTCGGCCTCGAATCGCAGCGACTCGCCGTCGGGCGAAAAACCCGTTTCCACCTCGAGGATTCGCCCCTCGAAGATCACGAGGTCTCCGCGCGACGCCCCAGGCAGAACCCCGCCGCGAAGCAGCCGCGCGGTGACCCAAAGACCCGGACGGATCGCCGGCGCTGCCGCTTCCAGACGAACGTCCACGCCGTCCTCGCTGCCCCGGCCGAGACCGACTGAAAAAGTCGCGCGCGGCGCGCGACCCATCTCTGTCTCAACCGTCTCAAGGCGCGCTCTCGGCGCGGGCCGGCCGTCAATCACAACCTGCACCTGCGGCGCCGCCAGGACCGTCACGGCCGAGGAGCCCCCGAACCACGCTGCGCAATGGGCCGGAGCCGTCACGGCACCACCTCCGCTTCAAGAGCAGCCACTTCGCCGGGCGCGTCCGCGTCGGGAGTCACCGGGGCGGTGGCGGGCTGTTCGTCCCACACCTCGCCTTGGGCGACCGCGCGGACCGCCAGTTGGTGTTCGGCCCCGCTCGCGAGGCCTTCAATGGTCGCCGCGTAGGCCACACGGCCCATCTCGTACGCGACCTCGCCGAGCGGCGAACCGTAATCGATCGTGCCGCCGCCGCCATCGCCAAAGATTCGGAACACCTGCGGCACGACGCCCGTGATGCCGGGGCGGTACCGCCAGGTCAGCCGGATCGCGCCCAGGGGCATCGCCTGCGCCCCAATAGCCAGCGCGCCGGCCGGCCGATCCGGCACCGGTGCGCCGGACGCGTCCAGTTCAATCCGCGCTTCCGACTGCGTGATGGGCGATTCGATGCCTCGCGCATCCACCGGCCGGATGCCGAACCAGTGCACGGTCCCTGCCTCCAGGGGTTCCGTCTGCACCTCGCGGACGCCGGGGCCCGCGCGCGCGAAGGCTTGAGCGTAGTCGATGGATTCCGGCCCGGACCCGCTCCCCCGATACAGGTCGTAGCCTGCTTCGGAGGCGCTCGCTTCGACACTTGTGATCGCAGGCGAGGTGAATCGATCAGCCGTGGCAGAGAGTGTCGCTCGCCACTGGAAATACCGCCCGTCGGGAAGCGTGGCCGGGTCGCCAACGTACGGCTGCCACAGTGCCTGGGGATGGCCGAAGGCGTCGGTTTCGTCCGCGGCGCGTACGTCCCACGAGACGGCGCAGCCCGCGGGGACCTGTTGCTCGGAAAGCAGGTCGAGCCAGTCGGCCTGAATCCGGACGGCATCCAACGTGGGGCCGGCGTACGCGCCGGAAGGAAGCAATCGATGGGGCGTGAAGTTCGACGCATACCGCGCCGACGCCGACAGCCGCACCTCGTCCAGAATGCACGCCGCCGGGGCCGTCCCCTCCACGCGCTGGCCGAGCCGGAGCGTGTAGTTCCCGGCGGCGGCGTTCGCGGCGATGTTGGCTGCGCTCGCGGCCACAAGAACACCGTTGACGAAGAGTCGCAGGGGCGAGCCGTTCGCCGTGGCGACCGCCATGTGCCAAGGGGCAACGTCGGCGAGGACGGCGTCGGCCGCCGCACCCGTCCACTGCGCGTTGTACAGCGTGCCGTCATAGTAGGTGCCGAGGACATAACTCGCTGCCGGTGTCGTGGATCGAAGAGCGCGGAGGAGGATCGTCGGAGAAAATGCGGGTGTTCGATAATTGCCCAGCACACCGTCCGTTCCCGCCGCCGTCGCCCAGGCCCGGACCCAACATTCCAGAGTCAATGCCGAACGGGCGGGCTGGCCTGCAAACGCTCCCTGCAAGTATTGACCTGCGCCGGCGAACCGGTAGCCGGCCTCGACCGACTCGGCGCCGTGGTTCGTTAGGTCATGGCCGGCGCCGGAGGCGTCCGCCAGACCGGCCCCCTCTCCCTGGCAAGCGCCGTCGTGCAGATGCCAAAGACCGAGCGTCTGGCCGTCGGGCACGAGTTCGTCGAAGTCCACCTTGAGCCCCTGGCCGGTGACGATCCGCACACCGTCGCGTTCGCCCCCGCCGAAGTTCTGCTCATCCATCCGAAACACAAGCATGACCCGCCTCCCGCACGTCAGACAGCCGCCAGATTCACCTTGTACGTCGTCCCACCGGCGCGGAGCCGCAGTTGCGCCAGGTCCGAACGGACCCACTGCTCGCCGTCCGCAGGCGACGCCGGGTCGTCCGTCCGGACGGGCACGAGCCAAGCGGCCGCATCAATCGCATCGAGGTTCGCGTTCAGACACGCGTCCCAATCGTCCACGCGCTCGCCATGGGCGGGCTTCTCGAGGTTCAGGTTCGGCGTGAAAGTCGAAGGCATGTGTTTTCCTTTCCCTGCACCAAGCGCCCGGTCAGACGTCGGGGCTTGCTTCCCAAGCCAGCGTCGCACGCGCCCCCACCAGGTCGAAGCCTGTCACGCGAAAGTTCTCCGGCGGCCGGGGGGCCGGCAAGACGGCGACCGCCGTCTCCGAGGCCGACACCAAACGGTTCCCCGCCGCGTCCACCGCCACGACGCTGAAACGCCACGCCCCGGGCTCCAGGTCGTCCGTCACCCACTCGTATCGCCCCGCGCTTTGGCCGTAGCCTCCCGCGCCGTAGCCGCCGCATCCGTATCCCCAAGGCGCCTGGCCCCCCGGCCGCGCCGGAATCGGCGCCTCGTTGAGCGGCGCTTCGTAGTCCACTGTCCCCGTTCGCCCGTCGGCGAAAACGTCGAACGACTCCAGGTTCGCGTCGAGGTACAGGCCCGCTTGCCAGGCCAGGCGAACGCGCGCACCCTGCTCGGCCTCCAACCCTACGAGTTCGCCGCCGAGGTCCGTCCCCCGGTCAGCCGCGTCCACCGCGACAACCTCAACCAGAACCAGCCCGAGCGCGCCGCTCCCGCCGACCGGCCCCAAAACGACCAGCCGCCGATCCGCCGGTGCGGCTGTCACACCGGCCAGGCGTCCGTTGACGTACACTTGGTGCCACCGGCCCCCTTGCGTGGACTCCCACGTGACCTCGAGCGCTCCCGCCGGCCCGACGGGGTTGCCTTCCGCCATGTCCACCACGAGCGGCCGGACGCGAACGCGCGCGATTCCCTCCGTCCAGTAAGCCACTCTTCACCTCACCAGTTGCCGGTACGTGATGCGGTACCGCCGGTGCCAGTTCAGGCCGACGAGGGGCGGCCCCAGCCGCTCGAATCGTTCCATGCGGCAATTCGCGTAATCGGTCCCGTCTGGGGCCGTCAGGATGTAGGCCCGCCCATCGATGAACGATTCCACGGCCTGCTCGAGTTGCACAAGTGCTGACGCCGACGCCGCCGAAAGCACGCCCGTCTGAAGGATCTCCCGCGGCCCGTCGCCGAGGTCGAGCGCCAAGCCGCCCGCCAGGCCGTTGAACGCCTCGTCCTTGACGCGGCGCACAGGGCTGCCGACCGCCACGACGTGCGGGCCGGACGAAAACAGCAACTCGTCGTCCAGCGCCGCCGCCCCTGCCATCGGCTCCTCCCACCGGCCCGAGGCGCCGCAGAACGCGAGCGCCGTCGGCTCGCCCGGAACGGCCTCCGAGAGTTGCGCGGCTCCGACCCGCGTCGCCCCGACCGCCGGCACAAGTTCGCCGTCGCGCGCCGCCGGCGGTCCATCCTCCGCCAGGCCGCCGAGCGAGGGCTCCGCCAGGAGCGCCTCGCGGCACGCCTCGGCCACTGATGCCAGCGCCTCAAACGCCTTCGTTCCCACGAGCGCCCGGTCGAGCACCGCCGCACACCAGTGCACCAGGCGGTACCGCCCTGCCGGCACCTCCGGCCATGCGAGCGTCTCCGCGCCCGCCGGCTCAATCGTGACGGCGACATAGCGGCTGAGCGGAACTTCCACCTTCTGCCCCGCGCTTTTCACGCGGACCGTGCGGACGCCCGCCACCTGCCCGAGCCGCTCCGAAATCGCTTTCAGAATCGCCACGTCGCTTGCGTTCATTCTCTTTGCCTCATGGCGCCTGCTGCGCGCCGTTCAGTCGCGCCGCAGCCGATGGCTGCCGAGCGACCGCACATCGTCCGGCCGGCCGTCCGCGTCGCGATCCACGGCCAGGCGCACCTTCGCCACCTCGTCTTCGTACAGGCGGGCATAATGCTCGGCCTTGCGCGCGAGCGCCCCGTCGGCCGGCCCGCCCGCCGCCTGGCCGCGGAACACTGTCGCCAGCACCAGCGCGACGCTCGCCCGCCGCAGGCTCCGGTGCTCCAGGATCCACCGCTCCAAATCCTTGGCGCCGTCTGAAGCATCCATCTCCAGGCCGAACCGCGCCAGCAGCGCCCACCGCGCCTCTTCGTGCTGCGGATCGAACGTGTGGATCGCAAAGTCCAGGTCCGTCGCCGTCGGCAGCGGCACCCATTCGTCCACCGGGCTGCCGACGAGAGTCGCCAGCAGTTCCGTTTCCCCCTCGACGCTCACGACCTCGTAGTACCCGTCCACCCCCTGGTCCGGGTTCGCCAGGTGCACCACATGGCCGGGCCGGACGCGCGCAGCGACAAACGCTGCGTCCGGCACGGTCACCTGGTAGATAAGGCTCGACGCCCCTTCGCCTCGCGTGAGGCACTGATGCTCCGGGGCGATCTCGCGAAAGAGTGCCGGCTCCCACTTCAGCAGGTCCGCGTCGGTCGAAAAGTTGGCCATCCCTCGCTCTCCTTTGTGCCACTCGCCTCCAACACGAGGCGCCCCACGCGTCGGCCGGCGGGGCCGACCGCCGAAGCGGCCGGCCCACGCCCGGCCTCATGCCTTACGACGTCGCCAGCCCCCGGATCACGCCGTGGGCCCCTTCGTTCCTCAGTTCCAGCGTGTACTCGCCCAGCACCTGACCCTTCTCGAAGTCACCGGTGACCGCCAGCGGCCGGTATTGGAAACTCCGGCCGGCCAGCGGCAGGACCTGGATGCGGCTCGAATCGAGCAGCAGACAGGCGTCCCTCGGCACCCAGCGCGACAGGATCACCCGCTGCACGCCGAAGTCGCTCTCGTAGATCGCGATCTGGCTGGCGTACCGCGGATCGTCGGCCGCGTACGCCCGCGAGTCGGCGCCGAACTGGCTGATCACGCGCTTCTGGTACCCGTTGACGGCAATCAGGTCCACTTGGCCGCTCGACTGCTCCCAGATGAGGCGCAGTGCCGTGTTCAACTTCTCCTCGTCCAGGTCGGCCCCGCTCGGGAATCCGCCCGTCCCCGGCACGAACCGGTTCGTCCCGACCCGCGGCAGGATGCCGTTCATCGTCCGCCGCACCGTCCCCGAACCTTCCTCGTCTGCCGCCGGCGCCACGCCGTTCACCACCGTGTTCTCCAGGTCCCTCAGGAGTTCCCGGACGGCCTTGGTCTTCTGGAAGTCCAGTTCGTCCGCGACCCCCAGGTGCCGCACCGCCAGTTCGCTCCCGCTCACGACGAGGGCCTTCGAGAAGATCTGCGTCCAGTTGCCGCGACGCGCCCGGAACGTGAACCGCGCCGCGTCGGCGTCCTGCCCCTCGAGCGACGCGTTGCCCAGGATGTTGAGCACGTCGCCCGAAGCCACCGCCTCCGGCGTCGTCCCGCCGTAGCCCCGCGCGACCGTGATCGTGTCTGCCCCCACGTCCGTCACGAGCATCAGTTCCTCGGCGTCCTCGCACCGCAACTGGTCGCCCACCCGGAACCTGTCGGCGTGGGCCACCTCCAACTCGGTCTCGGTCTCCGGGTTCGACGGCGTCGCCGTCAGTGCGTCGGTGTTCGGCAGCAGTTCGTCTTCCAGCCACTCATGATGCGTCGAGCGCGCCTCCACCTGGGCGTCGCCCAGCGCATCCAGCAACGGCGTCTCGGACGGGCTGATGATGCTCACCAGGTCCGACACGTCTTCCGCAATTTCCGGCAGGCCCGCGCCCGCCGAGTAAGTCGCTTTCCCCGTAAACGGCATGTTCGGCTCCTTTGCTCTGGTTCCGGGCTCGCCGCGCTATATTCCGCCGCGCCGCGCCCGCATGTAGGTCATCACGTCCTTCGCGTTTCCCGTTTGGCGCGCCTGATCGGCCAGCCGATCCAGGACGCGTCGCTGCCCGCTCGTCCCCGCCGGCTTGACGCCCGTCGTGCACGGCCCAAGTCCGCGCGCCGCGGCCCCGGCCGCGGCCGCCGGCTCCCCGCGCAAGTGCGGCTTCTCGGCCAGCAAGGCCCGCGCGAACGTCTTCAGGTCCTCCGGCGGCTCCTGGCCGGCCAGCCGGTGGCGCGCCAGCGCCACGGCCGCCTCCACGTCGGCGCAGCCCGCCGCCAGGAACTCCCGTTCCAGCCGGCGGTCGCGCTCGATCGCTTCCACCCGGCCGCGGAGATCCTCGGCCTCGCTCCGGGCGGCCGTCAGGTCCGCGCCGAGCCGCGACGATTCCTCCTCGCGCTCTCCGCGCATCGCCTCCAGTTCCGCCTCCAGCGCTTCGGCCCGGCGCTCCGCCTCCTGCGCACGCCTGCGGTACTTCGCACTCTCGCGAATCACTGCCTGCGGCTCCTGCCGCCCTCCGCTCGACGCGGACTGGCCCGCCTGGGCTCCTCCTGCCGTGGACATCTTGTCCTCCTCCTTCTGTCTAGTCCGCCGCCGGCACGGCGACGGCCATGCGTCAGTCATCCGGCCCGTACCCGAGTTCCCGGAGCACCGTTTCGGCCGGCACGCCGAGGTCTCGCTTCGCCTTCGCCTCAGCGAGTTTCTCGCCCAGGTTCTCCGGCAGCGGCGAAGGCCAGTGCAGCCGCGTCCCCCGCGCCTCGGCCGGCGTCTCCAAGATCCCCAGTCGGTCGAGCGCCTCCAGGATCATCCGGTTCGCTTCCACCAGCCCGGCCCCGTACGTTAGCTGCTTCCGCTCCAGCCGCGCCAGCGTTCCCATCAGCACCACGCGCAGCGCCGTCGCGCTCGAAAGGTTCCCCAGTTGGTCCTTCAGGAGGCCCGCCGCCAGCGGCGTCACGCCCGAGACCTTGTCCATCGCCTCGCGCAGTTCCGCGATGTGCGACTCTTCGCTCGGGCTCTCCGCGTCGCCCCCGAACTCCTCGATCGAGGCCTCCGGGTTGTCCGTCGCCCACATCCGGCCGGGCGCCACGGGGCGGTCCTCGAACCCCTCGATCCCGCGCCCGAGGTACATCTTGAAACTCTGGAACGTCACCCGGTTCGCCCGGTCCGACAGGCGCGTGTTCAGTTCGTCCTGGAGCGGGACGAGCGGCTCGACTTCCCCCAGTCCCTCGTAGTGGTAAGGATGGGCGAGGTTCTGGATGTGAACGACCGGGACACGCCCGAGGGGATTTTCGCCCTCGCCCGCGAGTTCCCCGTCCTCGTACCGCTGCCACCACCGCGGACCAAGGATCTCCAGCACCTCCACCTCGTCGATCTCGGGACGCGACCGGCCGAGCAGCCGCTCCGCTCCCGGCGCGCCGGGATCGGCCACCCGGTTCGCCTGTTTCCGGAACGTCTGAATCCAGTACCGCAGACGCCGGTAATCGTCCTCCTCGAGGATCGGCAGAACCCGCGGCGCCTCGACGGCTTCGATCGCCACGGCCGACGCCGCTCGCGATTCCACGCTTGCCCCCTCGCCAGCCTCCACCGGCCTCGCACGGACCACCAGGTCCACGAAGCCGTAGATCGCCCCAAGCAGCGCCGCTTCCTCCAGGAGCGCCTGGCCCCCGTTGGCTGCCCACACCGCGCGGAGCACCGCCTCGATTTGCGACGCGAGGTCCCGGCTCTCCGCCAGGCTCTCCACCGCGACCGGCTTCCCGGCGAGGTAGTGCACCCCGCAGTCCACTCGCCAGCCGATGTCGTTCTCGATGACGACTTCTTTGCGGCGAAACGCGCCGTACGGCACGCCTTCGCCGCCGTACCCCAGGTGCGACCGCCCCGTGATCCGCGCCGGCAGGCCGAACTCCTGCGCCTGCGTGTACGGCCGCGCACACGCCGCCCAGTCGCTGTCGATCGACCGCACCGCCTCCAGGTCCGCCAGGCCCGCCCCGAGCGGCGACAGGTCGTTCTTGTAGTACGCCCACAGCCGATTGAAATGAATCGCGCGCGGGATCGCCTCGTCCCGCACCAGGTATTCGACAAGCCGCTCGTCCAGTTCCGGGTCCGCGAAGTTACGGAAGTCCAGCCGCATCGGCTTCGTCACTCCGAACCTCCTTCCATCGCGCCCGGTCGCCACGGCGACTGCTTCTTCGATAGGAGGCGCCGGACGCCGGCGTTTCACGCGCCCCGTCGCTGCAACGCTCCGGCCGAACGCAAAGGCGGGCGGGCGCCTCCGCGCCGGCGCCTTCCGCCCGCGACCTTCTGGCCGCAGCGGCGAAACGCGAAGACGCGCCGCACACGCCCTCCACCCTTGGGCGGCGCGCCGCGTCCCGTGTCACCAAAAGGTCAACGCCATACAGTTTCCCGTGCCGCCAAAGACCGCAACTCCTGCCCGGATAAGGACTTGCGAATTCCCGCGGTTCGGCCGGATTCCCCCGGAGGGTGGGCACGTTTGTGTCACGTCCGCGCGGGTCGCCAGGGAGCGGTTCGAGGCAGGGCCTAATCGGCTTGACCCCCGGCGCCCGCCCGCTACGATAACCGGGGCCGAAGGATGCGTTCGAATCGGCCGAGGAGCCCCGCGAAAATGGAACAGGCCATCGCCAAAGCCGCCGTTCTTATCGAGGCATTGCCGTATATTCGCCGCTTCCGCGGACGCACCGTCGTCGTGAAACTCGGCGGCTCGTTCATGGACGTCCCCGAGGACCTCGAGGCCGTCTGCGCCGACATCGCCTTCATGCGCGCGGTCGGCATCCGGCCGGTCGTCGTCCACGGCGGCGGCAAGGCCATCACCCGCGCCATGGAGGATGCCGGCCTCGAAGCCAAGTTCGTCGCCGGCCTCCGCTACACCGGGCCCGAGGAACTCCGGATCGTCGAGGACGTCCTCGCGACCGACGTCAACACCGAGATCGTACGGCTCCTGGAAGAGGCCGGCGCCCGGGCCGAGGGACTCACCACGAAAAACCGCTGCGCCCTCGTGGCTGAACCTCTCAAGGCCAAGGACGGCGAGGATCTCGGCTTCGTCGGACGCGTCGTCCGCGTCGATGCGCTCCTCCTGAGGGGTCTGGTGGACCTCGGAACGATCCCCGTCCTCGCGCCGCTCGCCCTGGGGGCCGGCGGCCAGAAATACAACTGCAACGCCGACGAAGCCGCCAGCGCCGTCGCCCGCGCCCTGGAGGCCGAAAAGTTAGTCAACGTCTCCGACACGCACGGCATCCGGCGCAAGGCCGACGACCCGGAAAGCCTCCTGTCGCACCTCTCGGAACCAGAGGCCGAACGCCTGCTGGCCCAGGGCGTCATTTCGGGCGGCATGATCCCGAAGGTCCGCACGATGCTCGATGCCCTCAAGGGCGGCGTCAAGAAGGCCCACATCGTCTCGGGGCGCGTGCCGCACGCGCTGCTCCTGGAAATCTACACCGACAAGGGCGTCGGCACCGAGATCGTGCCGTAGCCGACCCCCTTCGACCGGCCAAAGGAGGACGGCCCATGAAGCGCTGGCAGATCCTGGCGGGCCTGGGCCTCGTGGCCCTCTCGGCCGCTCTCTACTGGGTCCACTATCTTCTCTTCCACGACGCCCACCACATCTGGATCTACCTGCTGGGCGACGTCGCCTTCCTCCCCGTCGAGGTCCTCCTGGTGACCCTCATCCTGCACAACCTCCTGGAGCACCGTGCGAAGCGATCGCGGCTGCACAAACTGAACATGGTCGTCGGGGCGTTCTTCAGCGAGGTCGGCACGGAACTGGCCGAACGTCTGGCGGCCTTCGACGCGGACCGCGCGGCCCTGGCGGCGGACCTGGCGGCGGCGGGCGAGTGGCCCGAGCGCCGCTTCGCCTCGACCGCCCGGCGCCTCCGCGACGCCCCGCGCGCCCTCCAGACCCCGCGCGGCGACCTGGCGGGACTGCGGGTCTTCCTCGTCGCCAAGCGCCCGTTTCTCCTTGCGCTCCTCGAAAACCCCAATCTCCTGGAACACGAGGCGTTCACCGACATGCTCTGGGCCGTCTTCCATCTGACGGAGGAACTCGCGCGGCGGCGCGACCTCGAGGCAGGGCCGGACTCGGACCGCGAACACCTCGCCGGCGACATCCGGCGGGCGTACGGCCGGGTCCTCGCCGAGTGGCTCCTGTACCTGGCGCACCTGAAACGCGACTACCCGTACCTCTTTAGCCTCGCCGTCCGCACGAACCCGTTTGACCCGCAGGCACGGGGCGAGGTCGCCTGAGCGTGCTGATCCTCGGTTTCATTGCGAGCGTGGCCGACCGCGAGAAGGTCCTCGCCCAGGGGATTGAGCGCGGGTGCCTGGAGTGCCTTCGCACAACGCCGCACGTCCTCGTGGAGGAACGCCGGCAACTCTCGATCTTCTTTCTGCCGGTCTGGCGCTGGAACCGCCGGTTCTATCTCGTCTGCGGCGGCTGCGGCCACCCGGAACCCGTCCCGCGCGAGGACGCCGCCGCCCTCCGCCGCGGCGGTGAATAGTCGTGCCAGCGACGGCGAACAGAAAGGGGGGAATTATGTCGAACATAACGCCGGAGCCTGGCGACATCCTCGGCACACGACCCGCCGGCGAAGGACGCGCCGGAGCCGCACAGTTAGGGCGCGCCGGCCTCGGACTGCTTCGCCACCGCGCCCTGCGCGCCTGGGGACTTGCCGTCCTGACCTTGGCATGTCTTTTTGTGATCTCGCAACTGGTCTTCGCTCCGCTTAGCATCGGCCTCTTCGTTACCGACGGCCATGATTTCGGTTGGTGGTGGTGGCACATCACAATTATCGTGAACATCGTCGCCATAGCGCCCTTCCTTGCTGCTTATGCGTACGCACTACTTCTGCTCTTGCAAGGCCGCCGCGCGGGTGCAACAACCTTGTTCAGCCCCTTCCGCAGCACCGCGCTCTGGGCGAATACCATGATTGCCGGCAGCGCGGCGCTCTTGGTGCATTGGCTGGTTCCGTGGCTTGGGCGACGGATTCCCTGGACTGAACTGCAATCCGGCCTGGTGGATGAAAACTCGCTCCTGGCCAAGA
>Ga0315273_10011026_pt1 | contig 11553 bp, 10 predicted proteins | sample YL17G02_0_MG_FD_205753 | JGI IMG/M metagenome (GOLD analysis project Ga0315273, IMG submission 205753) | Sediment microbial communities from Yellowstone Lake, YNP, Wyoming, USA - YL17G02_0 | ecosystem: Environmental > Aquatic > Freshwater > Lake > Sediment | place: USA: Wyoming | collected... | reverse complement strand
TGCAGGTCGATGCCAACATGGTCCACGGCTGGTCTCCTCTCTGCGCCTTGAGCGCGTTACACACCCCGTGGAGCGTCACGCTACCACGAACGGGGAGATCAGCCGCTTCATCCTATCTGGCCTCCACGAGACAGGTGCAGGCGGGATCTTGAGACCCAGCCTCCACCAGACAGGTGCAGGCTGAGGCTGAAGACCCGGCGTCCACGAGACGGGTGCAGGCTGGGCCTTGAGGCCCGGCGATCCTGGTGCGTCGCCGGTGATCCGTGGGTGCCACGTCGGGTACAATGATCGACGCCCCCGGAAGACGCCGGCGCGCGGCTTCGAGCGCGCGAGACACCGACATGATCTACGACTTGATTGCCTGGCTGCTGAGCCCCTCCGCGTGGTGGGGCCGGGTTCGCGTGGAAGGCCTGGACAACGTGCCAACGGAGGGGCCGCTGCTCGTGGTGCCCAACCACGACAGCCAGTGGGACCCCGTGGTGATCGGCCTCTCGATCAGGCCGCGCCGCCGCCTGCGCTATCTCGCCCAGGCTGAGTTGTGGCGGATCCCGGGCGTTGGCCTCGTGCTCGACGGCATGCGCCAGATTCCCATCAAGCGGGGGGCGGGTGATGCGGCGGCCCTGGATCGCACCGTTCACGCGCTGAAGGCCGGCGATGCCGTGGCGGTCTTTCCCGAAGGCCGACTGTCCTGGGGAGAGCGCGTGCGGGCACGAAGCGGCGTTGGCCTGCTCGCCGGCTGGGTGCCGGGTGCCGGGATCGTGCTGTGCACGATCGAGGGCTCCACCGACTACGTGCGGTTTCCGAAGCGGCCGCGCGTCACGGTGCGCTTCTTCCCTCCGGCGGGCGGCCCTCCGCGGCCTGGAGAGGAGCCAACCGCGTTCGCGGCGCGCCTGCTGCAGGAACTGCGAGATCGCGTCCCCGTGACGCCAGCGGGTCGCAATCCGGTGATTGGCGGCCCGCCGCGCGTGCGACGGGCGCTCGCGCGCACGAACGCGCTGACCGCGCAGGCGCCGCCGGTCTCCGATCCGGCTGTCCAGGAAGACGCGCTGGACTGACGCTGGCGGGCCGCGTCCCGGCCGGCGCATGGGCGCCGATGGGCGTCAGGCTGGCTTATTCTGGCCGAACAACCCCTCGATCGAGAGATATCGCTCGCCTGTGTCGTAACAGAACGTGAGGATGCGGCTGCCCGACGGGCATGAAGGCAGGGTCTTGGCCACGGCGGCCAGCGCGGCGCCGGTCGAGATGCCCACGAGCACGCCTTCCTCGCGCGCGCATCGGGCTGCGAACGCGAAGGCTTCGTCTTTCTCAACCGTGACCACCCCATCGAGGACGCCGGTGTGCAGGTTCGCGGGAATGAAACCCGCGCCTATTCCCTGCAGCGGATGCGGCCCGGGTTTGCCGCCGCTGATCACGGGCGATGCCGCAGGCTCCACGGCGAGCACCTTGAGTGTCGGGAAATGCTGTTTCAGCAGCTCTCCGCAGGCGGTGATGTGGCCGCCGGTACCGACGCCGGTGATGAGGTAGTCGAGGCCGTCCGGGAAATCCTGCAGGATCTCGCGGGCGGTTGTCTCCCGGTGGATGCGGATGTTGGCGACGTTGTCGAACTGGCTGGGCATCCACGCGCGCGAATGCTCCTTGACCATCGCCTCGGCCCGCGCGATGGCCCCTTTCATGCCAAGTTCCCGCGGGGTCAACTCGAACGTGGCACCGTATGCAGCCATGAGCGCCCGGCGCTCCACCGACATCGACTCGGGCATCACCAGGATCAGCGGGTAGCGCTTGACCGCGCACACCATGGCCAGTCCGATCCCGGTGTTGCCCGACGTCGGCTCGATCACGGTGTCGCCAGGCTTCAGCCGGCCGTCGCGTTCCGCTTGGTCAATCATGGCCAACGCGATCCGGTCCTTGATGCTGCCCCCGGGGTTCGCGCGTTCGAGCTTCATCCAGACGTGCACGCGGCTGTCGAACAGCCGGTTGATGCGCAGGTGCGGTGTGCCGCCGATGACGTCCAGTATGTGTTTCGCGATCACGCCTGTGCTCCTTTCGCTGACGGCCCCGACGGCCCGCGTCGGCTGGCTCTCGACGTGCGGATCCGTGCGCCGCTCGTCTGGGACACGGTCGAGCGCGGCGGGACGCTCTCAGTGAGCCAGACGTTGCCACCAACGACGCTGTCGTGCCCGACTATCGTGGCGCCTCCGAGGATCGTGGCGTTGGCGTAGATCACCACGCGATCCTCGATGGTCGGGTGGCGCTTGGACGCGGTGAGCGACTTATCCACGCTCAACGCGCCGAGAGTGACGCCCTGGTAGATCTTCACGTGATTGCCGATGATCGTCGTTTCGCCGATGACGATCCCCGTGCCGTGGTCGATGCAGAACGACGCGCCGATGCGCGCGCCGGGGTGGATGTCGATGCCGGTCCGCTGGTGCGCGTGCTCGGTGAGAAGCCGCGGGAGAACCGGCACGTCGAGTTGCGACAGTTCGTGAGCGATTCGATAGACGGCAATGGCCAGGAAACCCGGGTACGCCGAGATCACCTCATCGACACTCCTGGCGGCCGGGTCACCGTTGTAGATCGCCTCGGCATCGAGCCATAGCCTGTCGTACACGCCCGGCAGGGCGTCGGCGAAGGCCCGGACGGTTTCGCTGACCGGGCGCGCCATACTCGGGGCGAGCGGCGTCAGTACTCCGGCGAGGTCACGCAGGATCCTCTGCAACTGGCTGTGAATGTCGTTCGCCGATCCGGAGATGTCCTCGGAGAGATGCGGAAACAGCGGCTTGAGCAGTCCGTCGGCGAACCGGGAGGCCCAGCCGCTTGCCCGTACGACGGGAGGATTCGAAATCCAGCGGTCGGCCACGCGCTCGGCAAGGGTCCTGATTGCCACGCCAGCATCAGGCTGGCCGGACTTCGCCGGCATACCCGCCGGACGAGTTAACTCTCTGCCGGAATAGGAGTTCCAAGCTGGAAACTCATCAGCCCGCGGACCGTCCCACTGCCTGTCCATGCTGCTAAGACGCCGGATGGGCCCTGCCAGGTACCGGCCGGCGGGCGCCGAACCGGTGGTCAGGGATCCGCCGCTGCCCTGGTGACCGACGTTCGCTCACGCCGGGCTTACCTGTAGGCGAGAAACAGGCCTGGCGCCAGGTAGACGACCCCGAACCGGATGATGCGCCCGATGATGCCAATCGTCATGAACGCAGCGAGGGGCAGCCGCAGCGTGCCCGCCATCAGGCTCACGCCGTAGAACGGCGGAAACCCGGTGACGGCACTCACGGCCACCACCGTCAACCCGCGCGCCGGGCGCTTTGCGAACGCGCCCGCCGCTTTGGACGCCGCGCCGCGCCGGATCCACTTTACGTTCAGCGCGCCTCTGCCGGCCTCGTACAACGCGAACTTCCCCAGCATCTGGCCCGCTGTCGCCAGGGCCACGATGGCGATCGGCGACGCCTGTGTCAGAGTCGCCACCGCCAGCACGTACAGCTCGAGGTTGATGACGAACGGGATGAGGCCGCTCGCCAGCGCAATCAGGAACGTTGCGGCCCACAGTGCCGCGGTACCCAGGGCCGGAAGGTCGGCGAGGTTCATCATGGCTCGGCCTTTTCGACTGAATCACATGTCCGCCGAAGGCGCCGCGGGATCACAACGTTCGGTGAGTGACGCCGAACATGCGCCGCGCCACCACGGCAAGGAAGTCCCGGTATCCCGGGGCCAGGAACAGCCAGAAAAGCAGCTTCACAAGCCATGAGGCTTCGAACCCGGGGTTCCGTTTCTTCTGCCTGTCCAGCATCGCCGTCAGGGTCTCAGCCGGCCGCTCGCGGATGCTGTCGAGCACGGCCACCCGGTGGACGCACGAGACCGTGCAGAACGGCGCGCACGGTTTGGGACGGCTGGCTTCTTGCACGAGGTCGGCGGCCGCATAGCGCTCGAGCGGAACCCCGGGCTTCCCGCGCTGCTGCGAACAGCGGTGCACGAGCCCGTCTTCGCAGATATAGAGGAAGCGCCCCCCGCGCGGCAGTGCCAATGGTTGGCCCGGCCGAGACTGAGGTTCTCCTGGAACTGATCGCATTGAGCGAATGAGAAGAGCGACGTGTTCAGGCGCAGGATCCGATCGATCGCGTTCCGGTGGGCTTCGTCCAGCGGCTGCACCTGGCCGTTGTGGTCGTGGACCACGCCAACGGTGCTGGTAAGACCGAGGCCGCGCGCGCGCCTGGCGATCTCGTACGCGTCCCCCGGGTTGTCGATGCCAGCACCGACGACCGAGTTGATCGTCACCTGGAACTCGGCAAGAGAGGCCAGCCAGACGAGCCGGTGATCCAGGACGCTCAAGCTCTTCTTCGACACGGCATCCGGCGCCCGATTGTCGATACTGATCTGGAGGTAGTCGAGGCCGGCCCGGTTCAGACGCCGGACTCTCTCTTCGGTCAGCAGCGTGCCGTTTGTGAGGAGTGCCGCCAGGGCCCCACGTTCGCGGATGCGAGCGACGATCCTGTCGAGGTCCGGGTGCAGCAGTGGCTCGCCCCCGCTGAGCGTGATGACGGTCGTGCCGAGTTCGGCCAGGCGGTCAATGCGCCGCAGCAACGAGGCGGTCGGAACCGGGTCCGAGCAACGGTCGTACTCACTGCAATAGGCGCAGGCGAGGTTGCAGCGGCGGGTCACGATGATCTGGGCAACGATCGGGCGATCAGGCGAGTGCATGGCCAGTGCGAACATCCGCGTCTCGCGCAGGACCCTCTTGACGCGTTTTAGCCGGTGTCTGACTATGACCAGCGCTCCGGGCCGTGGCGCTGTCGGGAGGTGCGTTCCCGGCGGAAGACGCCTGCGCTGCGGACGGGACACCTGGCCGTGGAGGTGGTCCTCGGCTGGGGCAACAAGGTCGACGGAGACGAGCGAGCGTGCCACGGGCTGACAGACCGGACCCATCGCGTTCCCCCTTGCATTGGCGGGTCATTCCGCGTCTCACATCTCTAGTTGCGCAGAGGGATGCGTCTTCGGCTCAGACGGATTGACGGCGGGCTATTGAACCGGGCGCGATGGACCATTCGCGCCGCAGCGCAGGCGGAGGGGTGTTCGTGACGCCTTTACCTGGACGGTCGGCGGTGGGGTGTCGGCGGATGGGACCGCACCGGGCGCGGTTGCTGTGCGCGGACTTGCGATGCGAGGCTCAGCGCCTCGCCAAGCGTGTCTTCGTCCACCGCGTCCAGGCGCACCCTGGTGCAGCCCTGACGGCCCCAGGCGCCGCTCTCCGGTGTGAACGCACCGGGGTGGCTCTCCACGAATCGCTGCTGTTGCTCCGGTGTGATCTTCACCATGCCGTGCCGGTCGTCCGCATGAAGCGTCGCGAAGATCCGCCCGTGGGACCGGAAGTCCGGATGCCCCATGTGGGCCCCCTCGCTCGCATCCTTCATCCCGAGGGCGATACGGCGGAAGTCGTCGGCCGTCTGCCCGGCTCGCTGGTGCCGGGGCCCTGACGCTGACGATGCCCGCGCCGAAGGGCGAGATGTTCTTGCATTCACGGCAACAGAATGACAGAGCCGGCGCATGGAAACCTCCGTCAGACCTGGCCCCAATGTGCCCCGGGGAGGTAGGTGCCGACGTACCAGCGGTGCCCCTCCAGGTCCTTCGCCATGTACCCGCGCGAGCCGTACTCCTCGTCCCTCACGTCCTGGATGATCGCCGCGCCCGCGGCCTTCGCGCGCGCGCAATGCGCGTCGGGGTCGTCTACGCGCACGCACAGCGCCTGATTGACCGCCGGCAGCCTGCGCGGGCTGACGACCCCGATCTCCGGCCTCGACGTGCTCACCATGATCACGCCCGGCCCAAGGCTCAACTCCGAATGCGTGATGGCGCCCTCCGGCCCCGGCACGACCAGCCGCTTCTCGAAGCCGAACGCGCGGCACAGCCACTCGATCGCCGCTGGGGCATCGTCGTACGACAGCGTAGGATAGATATTGGACGTCACCTGGCTTGGCATGCAGCCTCCTTCGCGCGCAGCTGCGGCGCGGAGCGGAGCCGGTTTCTCAGTCGCGGGATCGTATAGACGCTAACACGCGAGGCGTCCATCCCGGTGGTGAACACCAGGACCGTCGATGTCGCCATCGAGACGACAAGACGTATGCCATAATCGGCCGGGAAATCGGCGGAGGCCTGGCCGCGCCCGTCCGAACCGGCCCCGCGTCGCGCTGGAGGCACTCATGAGCGAATCCCTGAGCGAAGGCACGCCAGACGCTGCGCCCGTCGCCAACAACTGCGCGCAGTGTTCGAAGGCCCTCACGGTGGGCGACACGGTGGCCGCGGGCGATCGCCTGTTCTGCCGCTCCTGCTACGTGTCGCTTCGCGCGGAACTCGAGAAGGTGGTCGCGTCGATGTCCGCTGACGTGAATTATCCGCAGGCCGCCATCGGCGCGGTGCTGGGCGGCGTTGTTGGTGCGCTGGCCTGGTGGGGATTCACGGTGCTCACGCACATCAGTTTCGGCTTGTTCGCCGTGGCTATCGGCTACCTCGCAGGCCACGGCGCGGTGAGGTTTGCCGGCGGGAAGCGTTCCGGCGGCCTCCAGGCGCTCTCGATCGCGGTGGCGCTGCTGAGCTACCTCGGCGCCATCTACCTCGTGAACATGACGTTCATCAACAAGGCCCTCGCCACGCAGGGTGAGGCGTTTCGCGTCGGGTTTCCTCCGCAGAGCCTCGAGTTGCTCGTCCGCGTCGTGACCGTCGACTTCGGCGTGATGGACCTCGTCTTCCTCGCCATTGTCGTCTACGAGGCGTGGAAGATCCCGCGGCCCATCGCGCTTCCGCCGGAGGCGACGCCATGAGCGACTCCCGGATGGACGACGAAGCGCGGAAACGCCTCGAAAATCTCCGCGCCGTGCTGGCTGGGCCGGGACCGAAAGGCGCTCCGCCGCCCCGGTCTGGTACCGGAGCCCGGGCGGAGCCGACGCAGGCCGACAGCGCCCATCATTCTCACCACACGCGCAACACCGCGCTCGGCGGCCTGGGCGCGGCAGCCCTGTTCCTTCTCGGCAAGCTCAAGCTCCTGGGCCTGCTGGCGGGAGTACTCAAGCTGAACACGCTGCTCAGCATGGTGCTCAGTATCGGGCTCTACTCGATGGAGTGGGGCCTGCCGTTCGCGATCGGATTCGTGCTCCTGATCTTCGTCCACGAATGCGGGCATGCCATCGTCCTCAGAATGGAGGGCATTCCCGCCGGGGCACCCGTCTTCATTCCCTTCCTGGGCGCGGTCATCGCGATGCGCGGCATGCCACGCAACGCCTACGTCGAAGCCAAGGTCGGGATCGGAGGCCCGATCCTGGGATCGATTGCGGCGTGGGCCGTGCTCGCAGTAGGCCTCTCGTCCGGGAGCGCCATGTTGGTAAGCCTCGGCCACGTGGGTATTCTGATCAACCTGTTCAACCTCATCCCGGTCTCGCCGCTTGATGGCGGCCGCATCGCCGGGGCGTTTTCGCGCAGTGTCTGGATTGGCGGGTATGTGGTCGGCATGCTCGCACTCCTGCTGACCCGATCGCCTCTGCTGCTCGTCGTGCTCGTGGCCGGCCTGTTCACGATGTGGCAGCGCTGGCACCATCCCGTCCCCGGCTACCACGACATTCATCCGGGGAGCCGGCTGGCCGTGGGGATTGCGTACGCCACGCTCGTCGTCGCCCTGGCTCTCACGATGCCGATTGGGTTTGCCGTCCACCCTGACATTGGCCCGTAGCAGCCCTGTCGGCCAAGGCCCTGGCGCTACTTGATCAGTTTCATCAGTTCAGCCACGGCGGCCTCGAGTTGCTGGTCCTTGCCCGTGATGACCACCTGATACTCGTTCATCAGCTTGATGTCGGGCTCGGTCTGGGAGTTTTCGAGATACTTGCCGGTTGTTGAGTCCTTGACGCCGACGCCCGGCACGCCCCAGCGGAGGCCGTCCTGCAGGCTTTCCCACCCGGCGAACGTGCACGTGCCAGGGACGGGCATGCCCACCAGCGGGCCGAGCTTGAGGGCTTTGTACGTATAGGCGTAGCAGTGGCCGTCGCTGTAGTTGGCCTCGTTGGCGAGTGACACGCTCGGCCTGGTCCAGCGGAAGTTCGGCTCGAAGCCATTGCTGCGCGTGTCGGTGGTGTAGTCGAAGAACTTCTTCCCGCTGAGGAACATCGCGAGGTCGGCCACCAGGTCGCCGCCGCCATTGAACCGGGTGTCGACCACGAGACCCTTCCGCAGCGCGTACTTGCCGAGCGCTTCTTCGAAGGTCGATCGATAGGCGCCGTCGTTCATGCCCGGCACGTGGATGTACCCGAGTTGGCCATGGCTCAGCCGATCGACCTCGTCCTGGTTCCTGCGCACCCAGCGGGCGTAGAGCAGCCGGTTCTCTTCGGCCAGCGTGATGGGCTTCGTGATCACGTCGGACTTCTTGACGCCGTCGGCCACCCCGAGCAACAGCGGCTTGCCGGCCTTGCGGTTCAGGAACTGCGCGATGTCCGTGTCGGGCGTGATGGCCTGCCCGTCCACGGACTCGATGATCATACCGGGCTTGATGCTCATCCCCGCCTTGTCGAGCGGGCCGTCCTTGACGACCTCGGCGACCTTCACGCCGGCCCCTGCATACGCCTGGTCGTAGAACACGCCCAGCGCCGCCGTTGCATCGTCGGTCGGGGCTGAGGAGGTGTAACTCGAGCCGCTGTGGCTGATGTTGAGTTCCCCCAGCATCTCGCTGAGCATCTCCGAGAACTCGTAGTTGTTGCTGATATGCGGGAGGTACTTCGCGTAGACCGGGCGGATGGCCAGCCAGTCGACGCCGTGGTAACCCGCCGAGTAGAAGGTGTCGCGCGTCCGGCGCCAGACGTGATCGAACATCGCCGCGCGCTCGGCCTCGGTGTCCGCCACGATTTCACTGCTGAAACTCACGCTCTCGCGCTTCGCGCCTGCGGGGTCGATCTTCGAGATCGTGCCGTCGGCCAGCAGGAAGATGTTCTTCTGGTCCTTATCCCACTCCATGCTGCCGTCGGTGGAGTTGAGCGTGACCAGCATCTTGGTTTCCTTGGTCCGCAGGTTCGTGGACCAGAGATTCGCGTTTTTCTCGAAGCGCGCGAGGTAGTAGAGGGTTTCGCCGTCCTTGCTGACGAGGGCGTCGCTCAGAGACGACGAGTGGATCGTGAGCTTGGCCTTGCGGATGTCCAGGCCGTCGAAGTCGATCGCGAGGTCCTCGACCTTCGTCTCCTTCGCGACGTCCTTCTTGTCCTTGTCCGCCTCAACCTTGGGCTTCTCCTTGTCCTTCTTCTCCTCGGCCTCCTTCACCAGCGCGTACTCTTCCTTGGTCAAGCGGAACCTGTCCCAGGCGTCCCTCGTGAAGAACATCGCATAGGCGTCCCGCTGTGCCGCGCCGGTCTGGGCGACCGACTTCAGTCCGTCGCGATTGCTGAACCACAACATGGCCTTTCCACCCAGGATCCACGTCGCCCTGCCGTCGTTGAACCCGCTCAGCGTGAGGTTGGCCGGCGTGCCCTTGCCGTCGGCGCGGACGAGGCCCACTTCGCCCGGCGCGATGCCGGGGACGGAGTAGTCGAACAGCAGCCACTTGCTGTCGGGGCTCCAGGTGAAATGATGTGACGGGCCGCCGGCGAAGATCTCCTTGTCGGTCAGCAGCGTGCGCGATTGCTTCGACTCGACGTTGAGGATCTTCAGCGTGTTGCGATCCTCGATGTACGCGATCTCCTTCCCGTCGGGTGAATAGAGCGGCTGGTAGTTCTGCTGCGCGTTGGCGACGACCGGCGTTTCTTTGACGAGGGTCGAGGCGTAGAAATGGGGCTCTTCGTCGCGGGTCTTCCGGGCCTCGTAGATGGCCCAGCGGCTGCCGCGCTCGGAGGCGTAGATGACGCCCTTGCCGTCGGGCGAGAAACCGACGCCGCGCTCTTCCTCGGGCGTAGTGGTGATGCGCTTGGTGACGCCGCCGTCGACGCTCGTGACGAACACGTCTCCCCGGGCGATGAAGGCCACTTCCTTGCCGCTGGGCGACACGGCCATCTCGCGCGCGCCGTTCGTGACGGGAACCACGCGCTCACGGTTGGCCTTCGCATCGGCGGCGATCGAGACGCCTACTTTCTGCGGGCTGCTGCCGGCCTTCATGGTGTAGAGATCGCCGTCGTACCCGAAGCACAGGACGCCGCCATCGGACTGGCTCAGGAAGCGCACCGGCAGCTTCTTGAACGACGTGACCTGCTGCGACTTGCCGCCGTCCACGCTCATCTTGTGGACGTTGAAGGTCCCGCTTTCTTCACTGAGGTAGTAGAACGCCTTGTCGCCGTCGGTGAAGACCGGGCTCCGGTCCTCCCCGGCGAAGGTGGTGATCTTGCGGTGCGTGCCGGTCTTGATGTCGTGGATCCAGATGTCGCGCGTGATGGCAGACGAGTGGTGCTTGCGCCACACGTTCTCGCCGCCCTTCTTGTCGTGGTAGAGCAGGAACTGGCCGTTCCTGCTGAACTTCACGTCCTCGGCCGGAGTCGTCTGCAACTGGACGGGGCGGCCGCCGGCGGCCGCCACCTGGTACAGCTCCGGCTGCGATCCGGTGGGATAGAGCCGGTTGGCTGCCGTGTCCATCCGGGCGGCCCCGAACACGACCGCCTTGTCGTCCCCCGTGAACGTGTACGGGTATTCGGCGGCCGAATGGAACGTCAGGCGCCGGGCCTCACCGCCCTCGGCGGGGATCACGAAGACATCGAAGTTGCCGTAGCGGTCGCTGGCAAAGGCAATCTGCTTGCCGTCGTGGCTCCAGACGGGCATGAAGTCGTGAGCCTGGTGCACGGTCAGCGGAACGGCGGTCCCGCCGGTGGCCGCCACCCGGTACAGATCGCCCTTGTACGTGAAGACGACGGTCTTGCCGTCGGGCGACATTGAGGGATAGCGGAGCCAGCCGGGGGTGGACTGGGCGGCGGCGGCGGACACGCCGCACGCAAGGACACAGCAGAGCGCGAGCAATCTGGTTTTCATACCCTTGGGCCTGGCAAGGAATCGATGGGACACCTGAAGGGGTCAACGGGGCCGATTCTAGCCCCTCGGACGGGTTTTCCGCCAGCGCGGTTTGCCCGGGCGCGCTGACAGCTGAGATATCATCCGCCAGTGCCCGCCATTGGGCCGAACGGGAGGTGTGATGTTTACCGCCGAGACCTACACGAATCGCCGTGCGCGACTGGGCGCGTCCTTCCAGTCGGGGCTTCTGCTGTTTCTGGGGAACGACGAAAGCTCGATGAACTACGCCGACAATACCTACCCCTTCCGCCAGGACAGCACGTGGTTGTACTACTTCGGGATCGATCTCCCGGGGCTGGCTGCGGTGATCGACGTGGATGAGCACCGGACTGTCGTGTTCGGAGACGATCTCACCCTTGACGCCATCGTGTGGACCGGGCCCCAACCCACGGTCTCGGAGTTGGCGTCGCGTGCGGGAGTCGCGGATACCGCGCCGGCTTCGGCGTTCACCGACGTGCTTCGCAAGGCCCAGTCCAGCGGCCGCACCATCCGCTTCCTTCCGCCATACCGCGGCGAGCATCGCCTGAAACTGGCGGACGTGCT
>Ga0315273_10011025_pt1 | contig 11554 bp, 12 predicted proteins | sample YL17G02_0_MG_FD_205753 | JGI IMG/M metagenome (GOLD analysis project Ga0315273, IMG submission 205753) | Sediment microbial communities from Yellowstone Lake, YNP, Wyoming, USA - YL17G02_0 | ecosystem: Environmental > Aquatic > Freshwater > Lake > Sediment | place: USA: Wyoming | collected... | reverse complement strand
CTATTACGAAGGACTTTACGTTGACTCCAGCGCAGGTGTCCGCGAGCAGCGCAGGATTCAGGGCGAACCCTCCTGCGGGTGGAACGCTCGCCCCTGACGCGGCCTACGCGGGTGGAACAATCGTGGCTGTGACGGCCAACAATGACGACCACATAGTTGTGCAGACCGCAAGCGGCTTGCAGTTTCCCGGAATTTCCGGCAATCTAACGATGCAGTTGGGCGTTTACCAAGGACCGACTAGGATTATTCTGCCGTGGGCCACGACTTTGTATGAGGCAGTCGTTCCGGGCATCTACGTCTACATGCAAAGTCTGATCGGAGCACCGTCGGCTATGCGATTTTCAGCCGCCCCACCATGATTGGCCGGTATCTTGCTGATGGCAACATCTACGCTACGTTGGTGGCTCCTCCTGTGGCGGGAGATTCCTTTAACGGTGGCTTTCGCTACGATGCAACCGGCGCACTCTACATCACGGCTGTCACCAGCGGGACTGATATTTATGTCTCGGGCAAGCGGACCTCCCTGTTGGGCCAAGTGGTGGTCGGCAATGTCCCACCTCTTGCATCTGGTCGCCGCCGGTTTATGTCGGGGCAGGTGTTTGACGTCGCTGACGACACACTTGGTCGCCAGATCAACAATGTCCCCGTCGCGTCTGATCCGTTTATCAATGGCCTTCGTGAAGGCCCGAACGGTGGCGCATACATGAACACCATCGGCCCGCCCGCTACCCCATAGGAGAAAATCATGCCCGAAATTTCCACCGCCCGTTCATTCTCTAAAGACGACATGGACGCTGGCAAATCTGACAAGGAACTCGCCAAGCAGAAAGCTCTTGCTAAGCAGCTTCGCAACATTGTTGTCAAAGTTCCCGCTGAGGGCGACGAAGCCGTCCAGCAGGAAAAGCGCCAGCAGTATCTGAAGTAGCCTCACGCGAATCGGCTCACGTGAGTGCTTTATTACCGCCGAAACTTAAAAAGGAAAATTTCCATGGAAACGTTCAACAGCGATATCTCGCACTTTGATCCTCGAAACCCGTTTGCGGGGGACGAGAAGATGCCCATCAAGTTCCACATGGGAGCGCTCGAAGACTCCGAGGAAACGGTGAAACAGGGCCGCCCGATCTTCAAAGACGTAGAGTTCATCACCATATTCGTTTCCAAGGACAGTATCGTCGACCGGCCCGTGCGTGATGATGACAAACAACGGTTTCCCCGCCAGTATCAGGGTTGGAAACTCACCGGCGCTTCGGTTCCGGGAGCGGCGGGAACCCCGCTGGAGAATTGGGCGCAAATCAGTCGTGCCCAAGTCGAGGAAATGAAGTATTTCAAGGTATTCACGGTTGAGCAACTTGCGGAAATGCCCGACTCGCAAGTCGGCGGTTCCGGCATGGGTGTTCAGCGTCTTAAGGCGCTGGCGAAAGCCTTCGTCGAATCGGCCAAGGGTGAACTTCCGCTGTTGAAAATGCGGATGGAATTGGAAGCTCGCGACGGCGTCGTGACCGAGCTTACCTCCGAAGTTCGTCGGCTTACGAAACTTGTGGAAAACATGGCCAAACAAGCGGCCTAAGGAATCGCGATGGCATCTCTTCAGAAGTTACAGCCAATTCTATTTGAAGTGCAGCAAGCCTGCGCTCAGTTAGGATTGCCTAAACCAAACTCGGTATACGATTCTCAGGACGATACCGCTCAACTGATGGGGGCTGTCGCGAACCTTGCTGGTATCCTGCTTACTGATAGCTTCTTGTGGCAGGACTTGCAGGACGTTCTACCTATCCTTGGGGACGGTGTAAAAACCGAGTTTCCGTTACCCGAGGATTTCAGCTCTATCGTGGATAACACGGGCTGGAGTAATACGATTCGCCGGCCTGTTCTCGTTCTTAATCCGCAGCAATGGGCGGCAATCAGCTCGTGGCTTTCCCAATCGTTTTACATCAACCCTGCTTGCCGGATTTACCAGAACAAGCTTCAGTTCATGTCTCCCCCGCCTGATGGGGCTACGATCAAGTTTCAGTATCGCAAGTGTAATTGGGTCACTGATGGTAGTGATCCGACTATTCAAAAGTCCATACTGACCCAGAACTCGGACATTCCGCGGTTTGACTGGTTGATGATGACGCTAGCCATTAAAGTCAAGTGGCTTGAGCAGAAGAAGATGGACACTACGGCGGCGCAGTCTGATTTGAATGACCGCTACCTACAACTTACGCAGCGCGACGAAGTCGCCGCTACGCTAACACTTTCAGGCCCACAGCCCGGATCGTTCCGGTATCTGGACAATTACTACAACACGCCCGACACTAACGTAGGATTCTAATGTTTCGTGCCGTCAACCGTCCTGTTCCCAAGGCGAAACCTCAATCGGGAGAAGTATACCCGTTTACGATTCCTTATCGCGGACTTGATGCGCGCAGCCCATTCGCAGTTATGCCGAAGGATTTTGCGATTGAGCTGGTAAACGTCGTGTCAGAAACTTACGGGTTACGGACTCGTAAAGGCTATACCGAATGGGCGACAAATATTCCGGGGGGAAGCGTTTCTGTTTCAACGATTATGTCGTATTACCCCCCGACAGTTGACCCTGTTGTTACTGCGCTTGCCGAGTATGACCCCGATATTATGTTCATCAGTCCCTTGGATGCGTCGGGGCCTGCCGGAACTCTCTTTGCGGCAAAGGGTGGGTTCATCTACGACGTTACGACGGGCGGAACGGGGCCGTGGGTCGCTGAAGTCGGCGTGACAGGGACATCGGACTACTGGACTAGCGTCAACCTCTCGAATATCGCAGGGTCGCACTTGCTGGCGTGCAATGAAAATGGCGGGTATACGATCTACAATGGCACGGTTTGGGATATGCCCATCCAAGGAGTGGCTCCCGGAGAAATCGAGAATGTCAATCCCGCGAATCTGTGCTACCTTATCACATACAAGAAACGTGTGTGGTTCGTAGAGAAAAACACCACTCGGGCATGGTATCTCCCCGTAGACCAAATCACGGGCAAGGCTACCATGTTTGACTTCGGGTCACAATTCGATCAGGGCGGGCAGCTTGTCGCCTTGGAATGCTGGTCGATGGATAGTGGAAATGGTATGGACGATCAACTCGTCGCCGTTAGTTCTCAAGGCGATGTGTGCGTTTACGCGGGGATTGACCCTGAAGATGCTGCGGGTTTCAATATCGTCGGCACATTCTATTGCGGGCCGCTGCCCGTGGGCAGACGATCAGTCCGGGCTGACGGAGGTGATGTTTACATCCTTAGTCAGTTCGGAGTCCAGCAACTCAGCAAGTTGATGACTACGCAGTCCCTTGCGGCGCAGGAAGCTCAGCGCCTTACCTACGAAATTGACCCCCTTATCGCGCGCATCATGCAAACTGAAGCCGACCATTTGGGCTGGCAGATCTTAGATGTTGCGCGAGAAGAGCTTATGCTTGTAGGCATACCCCGACAGTCCACCACTATGGGCGGGGATTTTCTGGCCTACAAGACCACCACGAAATCGTGGTCAACATTCGATTCTACGAATTACGCCAGTGTGCGCAATATCAACACTCTGGTATTCGCGGGGACTTACGATGGTCGTGTGGTGAAAGCGTTCAATGGTGCGCTTGATAATGTGCTTATTGGATCGCTAACAGGCGACCCCATCAAGTGCCGCGTTACTCCCGCATACAACAGTCTGGATAAGCCAGCGCTATACAAACACGCGATGATGCTGCGGCCGAGTTTCTTGGCCACAGAAACTCCGAAATTGACTATCACCATGCTGTCGGACTACGGCCCACCCAAAGAAATTGTGGCTCCTACTCTACCCAATCTGGAAAGCTACCGTTGGGACAACCCCGCATCTCTATGGGATGTGGCTAAATGGGGAGGATTACTTCTTCCGATAAAGCAATGGCTGGGAATCGCTGGCTTGGGATTTGCACTCACGCCGCAATTGGACTACTATTGCGGGGGCGACACGCTTCTAACAAATATTGATATCTGGTTCGAGCCGGGCGGGGTGATGTGATGGTGGCGCTACCGAAAACTCAAGAGGAATACAACATTATGGTAGCGTTCCTCCAGCATTACGCCTTTGTCGTGCCCACGAAGGATATGCACTTCATCGGGTGGGTGGTTGACAACAAGCTGGTGATGTTGGTCTGCTTGAACGGCTTCTTGGGGAAGGTCTGCCAGATGCACGTTGCTATGGTTCCCGAATGGAAGTTTACCCCGAGGGCTATGCTGCGGAAAGTCTTCCATACTGCATTTGTCGAGTTCAAGCGGGAGACAGTTTTAGGTATCGTCAACTCTCTCAATGACTTGGCGATGGAATATGACCAGCACCTTGGCTTCAAAGAACTCTGGCGGCTACCCAAGATGCACGACGAGGGTGGCGACATCGTAGTTTTCGGTATGGCCAAGGACGATTGTCGGTTCTTGGACATGCTTGAGTCTGTGGAGGAAGCAGTATGAGATTCGACCCTATTGCGGGACAATTCCGCACCTACGAAGGTGGCGGGAAGGGACAACCTGCTGCTCCTGATTATGCAGGCGCGGCGGCAACACAGGCGACATCTTCCAAGGAAACAACGGCGCAGCAGAACTTCGCCAATCGCCCGAACATTTATACGCCGTGGGGTCAGCAGACCTGGGACACCAGCTCCACCACCGATCCGACCACAGGGGTGACTGTCCCGGTGTGGTCAAGCAACATTAAGCTGACACCGGAAGAACAGGCGTCGTTGACCGGTCAGCAGAAACTCGGGGCTGCGCGGACTAACACGGCTCAAGGACTTATGGGGCAAGTGGCCGATGCCACCAAAAATCCATTTGATTGGGCCAGTATGCCTGCGGCTCCTGGAAATATTTCCGACGAGCAAAACAAGACGTTCAAGCAAATGCAAGCCGAGGTGGAGCCCGGACGTATGCGGCAGCAAGAATCTCTTAACACTCGGCTAGCGAACCAAGGTTTGCCGATCAACAGTGCCGCGTATAACAACGCGAATACTGCGCTTCAGGGAAACTTTGCCCAAGCGGACAAAGGGCTGCTCGCGCAGTCCAGTCAGCAGGGTATATCCAACGTGGCTGCACAGTCGCAGCTTCGCCAGCAGGCCATCGCCGAGGAAGCACAGCGTCGCGGCATTCCGCTGAACGAGATGAACGCGCTTATCAGCGGCCAGCAAGTCAGTATGCCTCAAGGATTCGCTGGTGCGCCGAATACCACAGCCAGTCGGTCGGAGCCGAATCGAGCGCTAGATGCGGCCATTGCTCAGGGTAACTATCAGAGCCAGAACCAGAACGATTGGGGTAGTGCGCTCGGCGGGATTGCGGGCGTTGCGGGCGCAGGTATGAAGATGTATAACTCCGACCGTCGCCTGAAATCTAACATCGTGCGGATAGGGGAGCACCCCGTTGGCGTGGGTATCTACGAATACGATATCTTCGATCGTCATGAGATCGGCGTTATAGCCCAAGAATTGCTGGCCGTGCGCCCGGATCTCGTGGCAATGGATTCCAACGGGTATCTGATGGTTAATTACGGAGGTTTGATATGACTGAAGAAGAGCGCCTACGTATCCTAGCGGGTTTGGGCGATGTTTCGGGCGGTGAGGATGAACTCACCATGCAGTTGGAACGGGCCAACGCTATGCGACAATCCATGCAGGCAATCAAGGGTGGGAAGACCGGGGGCAATATCGGGCGGGGCGCTTACGGAATCGCTGCTGCGATGACTGACTACGGCGCCGACAAGAAAATGGGTGAAGTGAATAGGTCGCGAACAGGGGCCTACGCAGAAATGCTGCGTTCTTTAGATCGTAGGAAACGGGGCTTGGGTGACGGTATGGCGGATACCACCGTGCCCGATTACAGCGGAATGGTAGGAGCCGGATACACGGGTAACTGATTATGGAAGATCCACTGGTTGGTCAAATCATCGCGGCGGAAGCCCTTAAGCGGATGCCAAGGGTTGCGCCTTCGGCCGGAGAGTTGCCTGCGCGGGGCAAGAACACGGCGGGCTACGTCAAGAAAATGGGTGCTGAGCTTGCGCCTGATTTCCCTCTGCGTGAAGTGGTCAAACCCGTGGTCGCTCCCGACACCCCCGCAGAGTTGGCTCTCAAAGAGTTGCAGGCTAGGACGCTCAAGCGTCTGGAAACAAAGCCGGATTACTCTGGGCTTGAGGGTATCAATTACAGTCGTGCGGAAATGGGTGCCCCTGAAGTGGGGGCTGGACTTTACATGTCTATCCTTGGGGGTAAACATATGAAGGAGGCTGGTGGCACTATGCTGAAGGAGGCTTTGAAGAATCGCGAGCCTATTCGGCCTAACGCTGCGGATATTGGCTGGACTGATCCCGCCACCGGCAAGGTGGTGGAGAACCCCATGCTGCGCGAAACGCGGGATACCGCCGTTATCCAGCATCAGCTTGACCAAGCTATCAAGACGAGGGAGTTTGAGATTACGGAAGCCCGCCGGTTGGGCGATCAGGCTCTTGCGGAACAGAAACACCAAGAACTCAAAATTTTGCTGGCCCAGAGACAGGGCTCCACGATCATCCACAATAACCTGCAAGATGAAGCTGCGATGGTGCGCGCCCAGAACGCAGGGGCAAATAAGGAGGACGCATTAACCAACGAGCAGCGGAACAAGGTAGCTGCCCACGATGCAGACATCGCCACCGTTTCGGGGGCGCTGGCTGCGGCAGAAAAAGCGCAGCATATCTTCGGATTTAAGCGCGGGCTTCCCGGAGCAGTTGCTGGTCAATTAGGCGAAACTCTGGCGGGGCGCAAGGACAATCCGGTAGAAGCTGAGGCTCGTGCGCGGGTGTATAACGAAGTTGCCGCGTTGGTGAAGTCGCGGGCGGGAACTGCTGAGTCTGCTCGTGAGGGTGCGCGTATACTGACTTATGCCCCCGGTCCCACGGACACATACGATCAAGTGAAGAACAAACTGCAAGCATACCAAAGATATCTCCAGGAAAAACGGGGCGCTCTGAACGTAGTCGTGCCCAAACATCCGGGCGGCGATAGGCGTGCTAATGATAGACGCACTCCTGTAGAAGAGGTTATTCCTGAGGGCGCTGTCCGCGAGCGGAAATAATGGCTGAATTCTCTGTCACCGTTGAGGGCAAGGACTACGACGTCACGGCTGCCGACAAAGCTACCGCATGGCGCTACGCTAACGCAACCCACGCGAAGGCCAAGGCACGGTTAGGACAGGCTACGGGCTCTCCAACGGCGGCGGGCGGGGCCACGCCTACACCCCCTATTTCAAGTGGGCCGGAGCCTGTCCTAAGGCCTCTCATAGCGCCCGGAGCGGAGAAACTTGAGCGGGTATTGAACCCGCCGGAGAGAGCTTTCGCCGCAAACATGGCTGAAGGTGTTACATCTGCTTTCACTGGTCCCGCTCTGTCCGTCAAGCAACTTGCAGGCGGCAAGGTTTCTGATGAGGAAATAGCGGCAGAGCGGGCGAAGACAAGCACAGGTGGTGGGATGGTCGGTAATATAGCGGCTAATCTGTTGACACTTGGGGTTCCCATTGGGAAAGTCGTTCAGGGCGTCGGGTGGGCTGCTAAGTTTCTGCCCAAGGCGCTCGGTATTCGTGCAGGCGTGGAGGGCGCAGCGGTTCCAATTGCAGCCGGAGTTACTGCCCCCGTTCTTAACGCCAGAAAGTCGGATGAATCTATTCCCGGACAAATGGCGGAGTCTGCGCTTGTGGCGAAAGTATTTCAGGGAGTGGGTAGCCTTCTTATAAACAGTGTGACCAAAGGTCTTATCACTCCGAACAAAGACTACAAGATGTTGGCGGGTGCTCGGGTTGACCCCAAGAGGTTTAATACTCCTGGTGAAGAGGGCGCGTATATGACTCCGGGACAAGGTGCAGAAAACGCCTTTCCCAAGACACTGGAAAACATATTCAAGCACATACCTTTCTCCACGAGCGTCGTCAAAGAAAGTAGGAATCGCCCACTACTACAGGGTAAGGACATCCTCGCGCACAGAGCTTCTTCTGCGGATTCCATACAAATGCCGCTGGAACGGGGTGTGGCTGTCAATGAATTAGCTGACCAGAGTAGTGCCGCTTACAATCATATTCTGGCGGGGACAGTGAATCCTGCTACGGGGCTGCCAGTCCCGAAGAGCATCCCCATTGGGACTGCTTTTCGCACTGCAACGCTAGCAGATTCCAAGAAAGCCCTCGTAGGGATTAAAGATCGGTCCAACCATGAGCAGGCTTTCGAAGAAGAACTGCACCAAATGCTTTCGGAATACCCCATAAAGCTGAGCGGCCCGCAGTGGCAAGAATTACGCAGCCGTGTTCGTGAGAAGGCCCTCGTGGAAGCGGGAGGTATTGGAGATCCTGGGGAGGCGGCTAAGAAAGCCGCAGCTTGGAACGCTGTAGACAAGAATCTTAACGTTCTGCGAGACCAGCACTTCACCCCCCACGAAGTTTCGGTGCTTGGCAACCTTGACAGGAAGAGCATCCAAGAGCGGATACTCACAGAGGGGTTGAAAGATACCAGCGAAGTTGGCGGGGCTAAGACAATGAAGAATCTCGTGAAGTCTTACGAGGATCTCACGCCCGCCGATATAAAGATCAGGGCGCATCCTGATCCTGTTCTGGCTGCGCGGGGTGTGCTGGCGGGGCACGATGCAGACATTTACGAACCCATTAAACGGTCGGCATTGCTCCCGATGGAAGCTGATACTCTGGCTAATCGGGCTGGCTACGGAGCGTCTGCGAATACCTTGGGTTCTTTGGGATTGCTGGGATTGGGCGCTTTTGATCCCGCAAGTGCGGCTGTGGCCGTAGCAGGTCTCGGCCTCACTCGTGCAGCGGCGAAGGGATACACAGGACAAGCAGGAAGTCGGTTCCTTATGGGAAACCAAGAATGGCAGAAGAAAGCTACTGAGGCTCTCCGGAAAATGCCCAAGGTGATTAGAGATTCCTCCCCATCCGCGGCCCTCGGCGCTACTACGGACGAGCGCCCATACCCCTATTAGGAGATCAACAATGTCACGTGATTTGAACGGTAACTACACTCTGCCCGCTGGGAATCCGGTTGCTCCCGGAACAGTTATCGTGGCGGCGTGGGCCAATCCCACAATGGACGACATCGGAGCAGCGCTAACGGACAGCCTGTCTCGTTCGGGGCAGGGTGGAATGCTCGTTCCCTTCAAGAATGCCAGCGGCACGGCGGCTAATCCTGGAATGACATGGGCTGACGAGCCGTCGTCGGGCTGGTATCGCGCAGCTTTCCAGGACTTTCGTTACGCTATTTCTTCAGCAGACATCTTTCAGATCACAATCAACGGCATCAACATCGCCGCGGGAAAGACGGCCCCGTGGCCTGCATCCGCTCTACTCTTAGCCAAGGGCAGCATATATGCCGCTTCGGCGGCGGGCGTGGTCGCCGCTCTAGCCGTAGGCGGTGACGGATTGGTGCTGCAAGCCGATGCCACGCAGCCGCTCGGGGTGAAGTGGGCGAGTATTAACGCCGTCGTGGATGTTCCCCGCACATGGGTCACCCCGCAACGGGCCGCGCATGTCGTCACCGCTCCCGTGGGAACCTGCGACATGACTGCGGGCAACGACTTCACCTGTCAGGTCATCGCCGCATCACAGTTGACCTTCACCAACCTCGTTGATGGACAGCGGGGAATGATTCAATGGAACAACACAGGTAACTTCGCCGCTACCTTCGGCGCGATGGTTCGCAAGGGGACTACCGCCATAGCTGATCTATCTCTAACGGGAACGCGCGTGGTCTCGTATTGGTGCGTCGGTGCGGTGGTTGACATCGCCTACTCGGAAATCTTGTCATGACCGTTGCTGCCTTCGCAGTTCCGGCGCTGCACCACGGCGCACCCAGTCCTGGACTGCCGCCCTACTATCTTCAGCGCTCGTTGCTGTTCTACAAGCCTGCGCTCACGTTTATGAATAGGAGCGCGCCGCTGGTCTTGCCGACTGACAACAAGAAGTGGACTCTAAGTTGGTGGTATAGCGATGCCAACAGCGGAGCATACGCACCGATCTTTGTGGCGGGGCAAGACCAGACCAATCTTTCGCTAACGGCCATCAACGGCAATGGGCAGATCGATCACTATTTGCTGACAGCCAATGCTGTCACCTATCGGATAGCAGGGGCAACCAATGTCGCGGCCTTGGGCTGGTGTCACATCATGCTGGTGTTCGACTCGGCTAACGCCGTGGCTGCGGACAGGCTGCAACTCTGGGTCAACGGCGTGCGCGAAGTTCCTAGTTCCTATACTGCGCCCACCTTGAGTGTCATGTCATACTGGAACAATGGCGGTTACACCGAATACATCGGCGTGGCGTTCAGTGCCGACCCGACTTATGGCGGCTACCTCACCGCCTACATGACCGAAATCAACATGGTTGACGGACAGGTGGTTCCCGTTGCCAGCTTCGGCCATACGTATCAAACCAAGTGGGTTCCTTCTAAGTATGCGGGAACTTACGGACTCGCAGGATGGCGGCTGAATTACTCCAACGCGACAAGCGCGGCGAACCTAGGGCTTGACTCCAGCGGCCTTAATCACAATTTCACGATGGCTAATTTCGACCCGCTCTACGGACATTTGCTTACACCGAGCAACACCCTACAAAATGACGTTTACAACGGTGGCGCAAAATCAGTCTCACAACACACCTACCTGCAACGCATGGTTCCAACCAACGGCAACCTTCGCAACTGGACGTATAGCATCTGGCTATACCGCTACGATGGGGCAGGCGCGCAGCAGTTCATCGTAGAGGGCTACCTGAACCCCCAAAACTACTTCTACCTGGAATTCACGGGGGATGGAAGGCTTGCGGTTGGGCAGTATGAGGGCAATGTTCTTACGTTCAACTTGCTCTCCGTGCCAGCGATAGGGATTGATGGCTTGTATCATCACATTGTGATGTCTGCCGATACGACTAACGTCAACGCGGCCGACCGCATTAAACTTTTCATAGACGGCGTGCGCTGCGCGACTACCGGAAGTTCGCCAGCTCAAAGCCAGCAACTCTACCTCAACCTCGGGACTGGACAGGTGCTTCATGGTGTGTCGCACGTTCCTTCCTATTATCTGGGCGCGCTCATGTCCCAGATATACTGTATTGATGGGATAACGTATCCGCCGACGCTGTTCGCTTTCAATAACACTGCTGGAGCAGTCCCTCGGTGGGAGCCTATACGATATGATGCAACCTACCAAGGTCAAAGCTGGTTCTACAACTTCTACCCAGATTCACTATTTGGCACAGACAAAAGTGGCCTCGGAAACAATGCAAGCGCGGTCAACTTCACCTTTCCGACATACTCTACGTTCATAACAGTTCCCAACACGGCCAATCAACCGTGACCCGCAAACCATCATTGTCTGGCTGTTTGCCCATAGGCTACCCCCTTACCCCTGCTGTCCCAATGCCCCGGACAGGCTTAGGACAAGCCACTTTTGCCTCTAAGTGCCTGTTTTTGCTGGTATTTGCTCTTGCAGGGTGTAGCAGCTTCACAGCAGATAAAGCGGTTGTGATGAAGATGGATCTTGACATGGTTTGCGAGG
>Ga0315273_10011023_pt1 | contig 11554 bp, 9 predicted proteins | sample YL17G02_0_MG_FD_205753 | JGI IMG/M metagenome (GOLD analysis project Ga0315273, IMG submission 205753) | Sediment microbial communities from Yellowstone Lake, YNP, Wyoming, USA - YL17G02_0 | ecosystem: Environmental > Aquatic > Freshwater > Lake > Sediment | place: USA: Wyoming | collected... | reverse complement strand
CGACCCGGCCAGGCGCGGCAAGGTTAAGCGCTACGTCCACGAGCTCGAGGCGGGGCTGCTCGAGCCGCGCCGCGTCGACCGGAGCGTGCTCGCCGCGATCGCCGAGGCCGTCCACGCCAAGGTCGAGGACCTGTTCGCGTGGCGCCCGCGCCCGCTGGCCGTGGAAGGCGTGTTCCTGCGAGCCGAGGAGCCGGCCGCCCAGGTCATGTCCGCCCCCGCCGAGCCGGAGGAAGAGGACGAGATCGACCGCCTCTTCCATTCGGAGCGCTGACACTGGACAATCAGGACATGTCTGGCGGCCCAGTCACCGACCCGCGCGCGTACGCGTTGCGGGAGCGCTACCACGCGCACTTCGGCGGCGATGAGCTGCCCGTGCCCGTGGAGCGGATCGCCGAGGACCTGCTCGGCCTGGCTGTATCCGAGCGCGACGACCTGGCCGTCTCAGGCATGCTCCTCCCGGCAGAGCGCGAGATCTACGTAAACGCCGAGGACGTCCCCACGCGCCGCCGCTTCACGCTCGCCCACGAGGTAGGCCACTGGGTGTGCCAGTGCCTGGAAGGCAAGGGCGCCCCGGTGATGTGCCGAGCCGAAGACGTGTCCGAAAGCGCGGACCGGACGCTCGAGCGCGAGGCGAACGTGTTTGCCGCCGAGCTCCTGATGCCGGAGCCGGCCGTCCGGGCGGAGTTCACCGGCGGCGGCGAGATAGCAGAGCGCTTCGGAGTGTCGAGCGAGGCGATGGCGTGGCGGCTCTACAACCTCGGGTTGGTCGAGGAGAGCCCGGCTGCTCATCTGGAAAGGGTCGACTCGTGAGTCCTCTAGCAGCCTGCAGGCTTGCGGATGTCGCCCCTCGCGTAGCGGACGACATAGTCAGGATCTAGTGCTGATGGAGACGGCGAAATCGGTGAGCATCTCCCGCCTACTTCGCGCGGTGGTCAACCTACGTGCGTGGCGTGACGCAGTTGACTCCCAGGGTGCCATGCACCTTTGGGGGCTTCTCGCGGCCAAGAAGAAAGGGATCAGTACATCAGCGAAAGTCTCCTTCGTCGAATCGGACGATCGTGACTTCTGGGATTCCTACATGCGCGTTCGTGACACGCAGAAGCCGTACTTCGACCCGCTGACCGCTGAGTTCAGGATCGAGAGTCACTACCACAGCAACGTCGCCACGGCACGCAAGAACACTTTCGTTGGTCGATGGAGCGCAGCAACCTATGAGATTGACGGAGATGACGAGAGGTGGCAGCTGACGTCGGACTATCTGAACATACTCAGCACGAAACTCATCTCGAAGGGCGGCAAGGAAACCAAGGTTCCCGCGCCTGACCTGGTGGCTTGGCTCTACCGGAACGAGCGCCTGGAACCAACGACCACGGTCGCTTCATTGCTTACGAAGTTCCGGAACGACTTTCACCTCACTCCGGCTGAGTTTGATGCTCTGTTCAGCGAAGTGCCTGGTGACGGTTGGCCCGACCCGGACGCCCAGTACCTCGCCGATCACCCAGTACGGCGCGAGGTAGTCGTTGCAATCGCAACGGATCCTGACCACTTCGATCTCACTGAGACTCTCAATGCCCTAAATCCACATCAGGAGGAGACTGTGCAGCTGTCCGACGTAGTGCGGCTCACCAAAGAGGGTCGTCGACAAGTAATTGTTCAGGGGCCGCCCGGGACTGGAAAGACGTACCTCGTCAAACGTGTCGCCGCGAGCCTGCTCGGCGCATCTGACTCGGACATCGAAGGTGGCGCTCTCGAAGAGTTCCTCGCCGCGAAGCAGTTCGGAGAGTTTTCGAATATGGAGAAGCTCGTCTCCGACGTTAATGAAGCCGGTGGTGTGTGGGACATCATCCAATTCCACCCAAGTTACAACTACGAAGACTTTGTTCGGGGAATCACATCTCGAATCGACGAAGAAGGTAAAGCCATCTTTCGCAACGAGAATCGGATCTTCGGCACTCTCGCAGAGCTATCGGCAATCACTGATGCGCCAGTTGTCCTCATCGTCGATGAGATCAATCGAGGCGACCTTTCGAAGGTCTTGGGCGAACTGGTGTATGCGCTGGAGTACCGCGGCGAGGCAGTACGCAGCATGTACGACGTAGAAGGGTCGGCGCTGCTGACGGTTGGTCAGAACTTCTTCCTGCTCGCGACGATGAACACCGCAGACCGTTCCATCGCTTTGATCGACTACGCAATTCGGCGCCGGTTTGATTTCGTGGATCTGTATCCAGATCGAGAGGCACTTTCGGAATACATCGCGTCGTCTCCTCTAAAGGAAGTTGGAGGTCGTATTGTCGAACTCTACGATGTTGTGCAGGCACTGTTCGCGCCGGGCTCCGACTATGCCGTCGGCCACTCGTATTTCATGGCTACTTCGACCGAGACGCTTGCGACGAGAATCGTGTTTCAGGTGCTGCCGCTCCTAGCCGAGTATGCGAAAGAAGGATTGCTTTCTCAGAACACGACCATCGGCTTGCCGGACTGGCCAGGCTCGGTCGGACTCCCCCTACATCATAAGCGACCGTTTGACGTAAAGGCTGAACTCAAGAGTTGGCTAGACGCAGGTTCGCCTTTGACGGCGCCTACAACTGATGAGATCGAGGCGATTTGACGGAACTACTGGGTGCTCTGGGTAATCTTGTTTCGGAGACAAAGGAGTACGGCAGGAATATTCTTCGGCTCTCTGAGTTCGCCGAGAGTCGGGAGCTCACACCGGAACAGGTCACTGTCCTGCGCACCAACGAGGGCGAGCTGGTGGCCTTGGGCCTGAAACTAGGCGCTGACCTCGACGGAGGCATTCGCCTGCAAGCGTCGGGTGTGGTCGGGATCGCCCGATACGTCGAGGGATCCAAGCAGTTGATCGTGCAGGTCGAGCCCAAGATTGCTGAGGCAGACGTGTTCAGGATGCTTGATGCCGTCTACGGGCTCTCCCCACTCTCAAGTAGGTCGGTGGATATTCCCGTCGAGAAAGGGACTCCAACTACTCTCTTCCTCGATTTCTTCCTCAGCCAACTCCGGTCATTTCTTCAACGTTCGGCATTTCGTGGGTACCGCTTTGCGGAAGTTGTTGAGCCAGGGAGAATCCGTGGACGCCCTCTGGTTGGTCAGTATCTCAGCGGTAGCGCCTCACGGGGGCGAGCGTACGAAATGCCCTGCCGATATGTGGAGTTCTCACCAGACGTGTTCGAACACCAAGTACTTGCGTATGGACTTCACGTCGCGTCCGGCTTGATAGACCTCCTGTCCGATCCGTTCCGCGAACCTCTCCACGCGCGGGCGCGTGAACTAGCGAGATTGCTCCCGGGTGTGACACTCCGAAGGATCGACGTTCGTGATATTGACGCGCATCGGTACTCACGTCTGACCGAGAACTTCCGTGCGATCCACAAGATCGCGCGAGTGTTGATTGGCGGCTATCGCACAACCCTCGCGCCTGGAAGCCGCGTCCCATTTACATCGTTTGGCGTGAACATGGGCGAGCTATTTGAGCAATATGTCATTGCCCTTCTTCGCAGAGCCTTTCCTACGAATCTTGTGTACCAAAAACCGAGGCTCAGTCACTCCGTGGTGCCTTTTGGCAAGACGATCGAGCTCGACGGGCTACTTGTCGGCAAGCTCGAGAGGGCAGTCGTGGAGTGCAAGTACAAGGACATCTCTTCGCAAGCTCGAGACGACGGGGACGAGTGGATCGGCGACAAGATTCGATCCGCCGATCTTTACCAGACGATCGCTTACGCAACTCACAGAGCAGTCACAGCAACAAGTGCGCTCATTGTCTATCCCGCCTGGTCGGCGGCAGCGCCCGCGGTCGAGTGGGGCGATCCCACCCGTGACTTCGGTTGGGTGCCTGGCGGCAAGCTGCCAATCCCTTGCTACCTGGTCGGCATCAACCTATCCGCGGATTGCGCAGCGCTGACTTCCGCGCTTGCATCGTCGGTGTCGAGAGTCGTCGACCTAAGCACCACGTCGGCGACATCGAGCTCGAGCTCGGTCAAGGCGTCTTGAAGTTCAAGAAACCGTCCCCCGTGAATCGTTGTCGGGGACGAAGAGGCTGAATAGGCCGCAAGACACTCGCCCCAGAGCATCACCCGCACATCCGCGGGGCCGACACGTTGTCCGTGTTCATGGCGCTGAACAATCTGACGCGTGTGACCCAACACTCGCTCGAGGATGCGAGTCCGCATGTCGTCCCATGCCTCGGGGAGGCTGACAGCAGGCTCTACCGCTGGCGCCTTCGCGCATACGTGAATCACATCGTATGCGACGGAGTTGCGATTCGAATGGAAGACGAGGTTCCCACTCCGCGTGCCCTCCGAGGCCACAGGATAGGACGCGGTCAAGACGAAACCGGCGTCTCGGAGACTCTGCCCGAGCTTCGCCCAATGACGAAGATCGGTGTGGTGGAAGGTGAACGCGAGAAGTCCGTTCGGCATTAGCACGCGGCGGGCCTCCCTGAAGACCGCCGTCAATCCTTTATGAAAGTCAGCATCGCTCTTGCCACGCCGCGCGTTTTGAACAATTTCAGCCGACTTCGGACTCTCATCGGGCGCAAGCTGCGGATGTTCACCGCCAAGAGCGACTTTCAGCCAGACAAAGAAGAAGTCAGCAAGCTCGGCATACTGAACTGCATCCGCGTAGGGCGGGTCAGTGATGACGAAATCCACCGACGCATCCGGGATTTCTGTCAGATGGCGGGAATCGCCAGCATGAAGACAAACATCTCCGGCGCCTGTCAAGACATCGTCCATAGACGAGGCCTGGCGCACTCGGAGATGCTCGCCCGTCTCGACCCGTGTCCGCTTGCCCTCTGTGTACCTCGCATCGTAGGGATGCTCTATGTACCGCTTGCCAGCGATCACACCCTTGAACGCCGTCTGGAACGTCCCGCGTCCCTTGGCGCCACCCCAAACGTTGCCTTCACACGCGCCAACTTTTGGATGGAAGTCATGCCGACCGAACGCACCAGCTGACTGCGCGTAAGGAAGGTAGTAGATGTTCAGCATGTTCTGGTGCTCGAGTGTCGCTAGGAAAGCGCTAACCAACGCCTCACGCAGTGCCGGGTCTTCCTCAAGGAGGACGTGCTTGAGAATTGATGCCAGAACCAATCGCTGGCGAGGGTTGAACAGCTCTATCCAGCGCGTGTAGTTGTGGATGACCAGGCGGTTCGTCTTCTCATAGTTCTTGATCTCGTCGCGGGGCCACGGCAAGTCCTCGGCTTCCTCTCGCCAGGACTTCTCGGCAATCTCTATCCGCATTAGATCCGCGGCGTCAGGTGTCTTGAAGAAGCGATGCCCAACGCGGGCACAGGTCTGGCACGTACCGACCTCTTCGACAACCCCGCTCGGCGGCGAAACGGCACAGCTTCGACAGTAGCCCTCCAACGCGTAGTAATGAAAGGGCAGCGGGCCATCGTGGGCTCGCGCGGACTCTGTGAGCGAACTGACGTGCCCTGCCGAACAGGTGAATGTCGCGCCGCGGCCAGCCGCGTCATCCCCACAAGAAGTTGTCTGGCAGTGAGGGCAGGTGACCACGGACGGCACATCGCCGATGTGACCGTGGATGAGTCCACATCCGAAGCAGAGCAACGCATGCACGTCTGCTGGCTCCCGACGAAAGTCGGCCACCTCGTTGACGAGCGAGGCGTTACCGCACGCGATGCACTTGATCGAGCGATCGTCGGCACATGGGGTTCCCGGAGCGAGTGTCACTCTCTGACGGCTCAGAAGCCTGGAATGACCGCATTCGTCGCAAACGTGGTCAGAAACGTCCAACGGCACAGTACCCCGCCGACGACCAATGGCGAAGTCACGGAACAGCCGAACCTTCTCCCCACACCCCGGATGAGCGCAGAAGCCGACCTTCGCCCAGAACGAGTACATGACATCCGCATCTCGCTCACAACAGGGGCAACTTGTCGTATAGAGAGCTTGTGCTAGCGGCTCGATCTCCGCCGCGATGCGATCGTGGGCCGCGAGAAGCGCTCGCTCATCAACCGCGGTGATCTCGTTTCGTACGACGAACCACGCGAGGGGACTCAGATCAGCGCCAATGACCCGGAAGCCGAGGCGGAGCCCCTCAACCACAGTCGTCCCTCCACCCATGAACGGATCGAGGATAACCTTGTCTCGAAATGACGGATGGCGTTTCCGACCGTTGGAATAGAACTCCTCTTCGAGGTCTGAACCCTCGCCAAGGGCTACCCCGAGTAGCATCGCCCGGAAGACGGCCGACGAACGTCGGGCCCACCAACGGTTCATGCTGTAGACCGGCTTGAAGGCTGAGCGCTCGCGGTGCGCCAACTCGCTAACGAAGGCGACATCGAAGTCTCCCTCGATCGCCGCGATGCGCCTTTTTTGGTCTACCAGTGCCGCCTCCCAAGCCAAAACGTGGATGATAGATCGAGGGTCGGCTTGACCGCGGGTTCGCGGCATCCGGCGCGACCGAAGAGCCATACTGCGAACCCAACCCAACCCAACGTCGCGGCAGGGTGTGCGAACTTAGCGCCGACGTACTCCCGGCTGAGGCAGCAAATAGAAGCCGCTCGGTACTTCGAGCCTGACACTGCCCCGGGTGATCGTAGCGACTGACACCAGGATGGATCGCTCTGCCTCAGGCGAGTTGCCTGCGCGAACGAAACACCACTCGACGCAATGGAACTCGCGGGCGGCGCAGATGGGCAGTAGAACACCATCTCGTCTTCGCCGTCGTCATCCAGATCAACTAGGTGCGCCTCCCACCCCCGTGCGCGGTCAGTTGCTTCGTCCCCGCACTCCTCGCATCTCATCCTCTTGATTCTGAGCGCTCGGCTACCCGGATGTAAGTGGCCGAAAGGGCCATCGCTTCCGCGGCCAGGCGGTGTGAGTCACGAAGGAGCGGACGGTTCCGAAGTGTCCGAAAAGTCGAAATCGTGGCAGTTGGAAGATGTCTGCTCCTTCTCCCCTCGGGGGTTCCCTACGAGGCGAACCGGGGTGGGTGGGCGCCGCTCTCGGGTACCTCAACCTCTCGCCTGCAACACCATCGGAGATGGAGACTCCGTCCTTCCGGGCATCCCATCGTCGCGGAGTAGGCTGTCCGCATGTCAGACATCACGGAGCGTCAGCGGCTTGAGTTTCTGCCCGGCGTTGCAGGAAAGCTCGGGTGGTACGTCTACGCGCTACGCGATCCACGCGATCGGACGGTGTTCTACGTCGGCAAAGGGAAAGGCAGCCGCGCCTATCAACATGCCCGTGCTTCACTACGCGCAGACGGCGACCGCAACCTTAAGCTCAAGCAAATTCAGGAGATTCGTGCCTCTGGCAGGGAAGTCGTCGTTGAGGTTGTTCGGTACAGGCTGAGTGATGAGAAGATCGCGTATCTAGTCGAGGCCGCCGTGATCGACGCTTTGACGATTGGGCAGCCGGCAAACCTCAAGAATCCGATCGCTGGGCACGGCGACCGCTGGTCGTCGCTTGAGCAGCTTCGTCATCTTGCGGCCCCTCCCGTCGATATCCGGCCCGAGCATCGACCATGCATCCTGATCCGACCCGTCAAGAAATATAGAGAGGGAGGAAGCGGCTACAACATGACCGCCGACGAACTCTGGGAGATCACGAGGGGCGGCTGGACTTTCCGCCGACGCGACAACCACTACAAGTACGCCTTCTGTGTTCACGACGGGATCGTGCGCGGCGTCTGGCAGATCACCGGTTGGGACGAGAACGAGGAGCATTGGGGGAAGGGACGTCGCGGCTTGGTCGGCGAGCAAGCAGACGACACGATCTGGAAACGCTACGTCGGTAAGCACGTCGGCCACTACTTGCCCGCGAGAGGCGGACAACTCCCCTACACGCTCGTCCGCCAGTCGCCGTAGCCATTCCAATCATCGACACCGCACGACCCAGCCGAGAGGAGAGCTATGACCGATCCCCCGTCCAACTCACTCGCTCAGTATCTCGACACGATCGAGCTTCAATTGAAACGCACAGGCGTTTTCGCTTCGGTCGAAATCATCGCGTACCGGGACGGACATGCCGCGATCGGCACACACCCACTCAACGACAAGGAAGAACTGCTTCTAGCCGTCGCGTACCTATTCGACCGAGCGCATGCAGAAGCGGTGGTCCACAAGGCTTTGATGTGACGGCGAGTCACGGTTCAGTCAAGTCGTCGGAAGTGGTGTAACCGTCTCAACTGGTGGTTCGACGAGTCCGTGAAGCGATCGGAGGGATACAGCACGTTCTTCAAGGGCGCCGAGCGGTTGTCGCTTTTCTTCGATCTCCTCCCGGAGTCGGAAGATCGCGGATTCAACTTCGCTCTCTTGCGGGAATCGCAGACGGCGTTCTTCCGGCTCGTTCATCGCAACTAAGCATGCTTGACGGGACGGTCGGAGCGTCGGCCGTCGCGTCTTCAGGGACGGATCCCCTCCGAAATCGGATAGACACCCCGCGTAAGAGCGCTCCGCCGGCTGGCGGATACTTACTCGGTGCAGCTCAGAGACGGTCGCCTCCTCCTTTCGCCCTCCAATGTCACGGGGTTCCTCGGCTGCGAGCACATGACCTCGCTCTCGCTGCAGGTCGCGCGCGGCGAGCTCGAGAAGCCGCGCCTCGTAGACGATCAGGCTGAGCTCGTCTTTCGCAAGGGGCGCGAGCACGAGGCGGCGTACCTCGCGCGCCTGCGCGCCGAGGGCAAGACCGTCACCGAGATCTTGCTCGAGCCCGACTTCGACTGGGATCGCGCGGCGCGCGGGACCGAGGAGGCGATCCGGGCCGGCGTCGACGAACCTCTGTTGCGGCAGAACGTTCCTTCGGATAGAACATACGTTCGACTGGCCGATGACCACGCCATACTCAACCGTGATGCCGATCAGCGGGACGAAGCTCCCCGTCAGGAGGCCCTGTATCTTGCAGAGAGGATCTTGCGCCGCTATCAAGCCAGTCGATGGAACGCGCCGAACTCACGGGTCTCTGGTCAATCCAGCCGATCAGCAACCTCGCGTCGATTGCGGAGCGTGGCATTCTGTGCCACAACCGGGCGGCGAGACTCCCGCACGCAGATGTGTCGATGCCTGAGGTTCAGGACATCCGCCGAACGAAGCGTGTTCCTGATGCCCGCATCCCGCCAGCTCGATGGAAGCCTCTTCACGACTACGCGAACCTCTATGTCTGCCCTCGAAACCCGATGCTCTACAAGCGCCTCGACCGTAAGGCTGAGCTTTGCGTCCTCCGGCTTGGCGTGGACGTACTTGATCTGGACGGGGTCATTGTCACGGATGGGAACGCAGCCGGAGGCCCGACCCGCTTCTTCGGTGCGGCAGTCGGGATCGAGCGAATCGAGCGGGACGTGACCTTCGCTGAGTGGTGGACGCACGCTGATCCGTACGAAAAGGCCGAGCATCGGCGTCGTATGTGCGCGGAAGTGCTTCTGCCGGAGGTAGTTCCCGCACATTTCATCAATCGCGTCTTTGTGGCAGGGCAGGAGCCGCGCGATGCCTGCCGAGGGCTTCCCTGGCCTACCCAGATCAACGGGTACATGTTCTTCGCATGAGCACGAAGCGTCATTCGATCGAGGTCGTTGTCGGTGACATGTTCGAGTCTTCGGCTCAGACGCTCGTGAACACCGTCAACTGCGTCGGCGTAATGGGGAAGGGCGTTGCGCTGGAGTTCAAGAAGCGATTCCCGGACATGTTCGCCGACTACCTACATCGGTGCGAACGGGGTGAGGTTCACCTCGGTCGCCCGTACTTGTATCGAACTCTCATTCCGCCTCACGTGCTCAACTTCCCCACGAAGGGCGACTGGCGCGCTGCTGCACGACTGGACGACATCGTCGCTGGGCTTGAGTTCCTGGAGGCGCATTACGACGAGTGGGGGATCACGTCGATGGCCGTCCCTCCACTTGGTTGCGGGCACGGTGGGCTGGACTGGAGCATCGTGGGTCCGACGCTCTATCAGTACCTCAGTCGTCTCAGCATCCCCATCGAACTATTCGCACCCTACGGAACTCCTCACGCGGAGCTTCAACTGCGGTACCTCCAGAGGTCGCTGTCATCGGCCGGCGCGAGCGACGATCCCTCCGTAGCACCGGCACCTCGTGTCGATCCCGCGTGGATCGGTCTTGCAGCGACTCTGGCGCGGATCGAGGCGGATCCGCATCACTGGCCGATTGGCAAGACGTCCTTTCAAAAGCTCGCGTACTTCGCGACTGTTGGTGGTCTTCCGACTGACCTTAAGTTCACCCGGGGTCAGTACGGGCCCTACGCGCCAGGTCTCACGTCGATAGCGACTCGACTTATGAACAACGGGCTTGTCGAGGCACGGCCGCTAGGTCGTATGACCGCGTTCGTCGTAGGCAAGACCTATGACGCAGCAGGGCGAACCCACGCCGACGAGCTAGCGCGATGGTCTGAGATCATTGAGCGACTTGCCGATCTCTTCGCAAGATTTCCGCGTACACGCGACGCGGAGCTTGCTGCGACGACTCACTTCAGCGCCGCTGAACTTGAGCGTCGGTTGGGTCGGTACCCCACCGAGGACGAGGTGGTAGCCGATGTTCTGGATTGGAAGTCGGACACACGCCCGCCCCTCAAGGATGCCGAGGTGCGCGGGGCGATGCGGAGCCTCGCGATGCTCGGATGGTTGAAGCTCGGTGGCGGCGACGAGGCAGCTATCGATGACTTCGCGCTAGCGGGCCTCGAGGTGACGGGCCCACGCGTACCGTGGCCTGGCACGTCCGAGGTCGATCGCGTCGCTAGCCGGGCGGCGTCAGATGGTGAAGGCGTACTGCTGCGCTCTGGCAGCAAACGCACGTAGAAGCTCTCAGTGCCACTCGCGAGAAAACGGGTCGTCCCCGGGGCGGGAAGAAGATACACCTAGCAGAGGAGGCTTCTGGAGTGGGCCGCGCTGACTCGAGCCAGCGACCTTCGGATTGTTAGTCCCGCGCCTCCATCGAACGTTAGACGGCGCCTGTATGCGAATTGGCGGGCTCGAGCAGGAGCAACGCCAACAGCGCCGTTCGCTCCGGCATCTGCATGGTGCCCACCCGCTCGTCCGTCGCATGCGAGCCTTCGCCGATTGGGCCTCGGCCGTCCAGGGTGCCGGTGAAGAGGCTCGTGGTTTTGGCGTCCGAGTTCCCGCCGACGAGGCCGGCGTCCTCGAGCGACAGGCCCAGGCCTACCGCAGCGGCGGGTCGTCAACCGCGAGGAGGAGGTGGTTGACGGCGGCGCGGATCTCGTCGGCCAGCTTGCCGGTTGCGCCGAGAGCTGCGACATCGTCGAGCCCCCAGCGGCGCAGCAGGCGGAGTCCGGGCCGAAGGTGCGCCGGACGCTGCCCCAACCGGCCGAGAAACAGCGCGAGTTCGGAATCGTCCTCGTGCGAGGCGAAGCCGCGCTCGAGTAGCCACGGCCAGAGCTCTGCACGGATCGTGCTTGGATCATGCTGGCCGACCTGGCGGCCGTCCGTCCCGGCCCACCTTGCGACGTACTCCTCCGGGCCGATCGTCGGGTTCATGTACAGCCGCTGGCGCGGGCTCGAATTCCAGAATGCGAGGTGCGGCCGCGTGTCGACCTCCCAACCCCCGTCAC
>Ga0315273_10011021_pt1 | contig 11555 bp, 7 predicted proteins | sample YL17G02_0_MG_FD_205753 | JGI IMG/M metagenome (GOLD analysis project Ga0315273, IMG submission 205753) | Sediment microbial communities from Yellowstone Lake, YNP, Wyoming, USA - YL17G02_0 | ecosystem: Environmental > Aquatic > Freshwater > Lake > Sediment | place: USA: Wyoming | collected... | reverse complement strand
TCCATTTTCGGAATGGCAGCCCTGCACACTCACAAAAAAAATTAACCCCCTCTAAAAATGAAAGAACAGCATCAAAATTTCCGTTTCGGATAAACCGCCTTATTTTAAGTAACCGCTTTAAATAATTTGGTTCCTCGATACAATTCAATGATATTCCAGCCTCCTCAAGAACCGGATTAAAAAAAGGATTATCAAAATATGTAATAAAAGATACTTCATGTCCTTTTTCCTTAAAGCCTACTCCCAATTCAACTAATTGACGCTGAGCACCTCCAGGGCCCAAGCAATCAATAAAGCATAAAATTTTCATTAAAGAATAGTTTATTCCAGATTTTGCGTATTGCTCCCGGTAATATATCCAAGTAAAATTGCCTGCATAAAAAATCCCTGATCAGTGTATGCCATAGAAACCATGGAAATAAAGAACCAAATAAGTGTGATTGTCATCATCAGGATGCGTTTATCGATAGACCATTCCCTTTTCAAACAACACCTGACAGCAGCATAGAATAAAGACAGGTAAACAAAAATTCCCAAAAGCCCGAAGTTAGACAACATCTCCAGCCAGTCGTTATGAGCATAGATACCAGCTATCCATATGGATGACGCAAATCCATAGCCAAAAATCATTTTAAGGATAGTGTCGCTACTATACCATTTGTCCAGGATTGTTGTATAAATAATATTTCTTTCGCTTGAATCCCCTTCCAGCATGGAAGTCATCCTCTCCTTCACAAAATCATTTCCTGCCATCGAATTGTAGACAAAGCCACTAAGTCCTATCAAGATAATACTTGCCGTCAGAAAACCCTGTATACGATTATCCTTCTCAATGGTAATCATCTGATAATAAAAGTACATAATCAATCCTATTAATCCTGCAAAAATTGCACCCCTCTTTGCTCCCTGTATAATAAAAAGCGTTATTATTACTATCAGTCCTACCGATAAAAACTTCCTTTTTCTTATCAAGAATACAAATGGTATGAGACCTGCAAATGAATAGGAAATATTATTGACCACCTCTGATTCATCAACATCAAACTGGTAAACAAAAGTGCTTTGATTTGTAATGAACAGGATTATGATTACAGGAACCATTAGCAATAGGAATACAGTTAAGTGACTTGCCTTAAGTAACCCTTTCTCAGCAAAATAAAAGAAGGGGTAGAAAGGGAGCATGCCTGATAATATGTTTTTAAACATATCGCGGGTAAAACCTTCTGATACATCTGAACTGAAGATAAAACCTGTAATATTGAGGATTATCATTATAGTCCATGCATTATAAAAAATACTTTTATGTTCATTCTGCAGTAAGGTTTTAACAAAATAGATACCTGAAATTAAGATAATAGCCACAATGCAGATCTTTGAATAAACAGAACCTTCTGTATAAAGGCAGTTCAGCAAATAATAAATTGCAAAGAGCAAAAAAAGAAAGTCACGTACAATTCTGTTAAAAGACATGCTATATTGATATCTTCTTGAAGAATAATCAGAAAGTAATTATCCTGTTTATTGCTGAGATTATTGATGATCCTTTTCCTCCTGCAGAAGAGAAATGAAATGTATCAGCCTGAGTACATTGCTTCCAAAAATATTGTAAAAGCCCGGCTCAAAGATCCACTTTCCTTCAATCATGCGATATCTTCCAGGAATACTGTTTACATACATCTCTGTTGGATCATAGCTTCCAAACCATGTCTGAAGTTCATTTACAAAATATTCTCCCTTTTTGTTTTCAAAGATATCAAAGCACATTGTTGTAAAATGAAATCTTTCAGCAATGTTGTAACAGAAATTTAACAAATCATGAGATGGACCGATCATCCTTTGCTTTCCACTACCGCTGAAGAAGACCTGGCTTTGATCCTTCCATTTCTGGTATCCAAACCAGGAATCTCCAACTTTTATCACCCGGTATTCTCTTGCTTCATCAATATATTCCTGCAACAACATATAGCCCCATTCAATAGAGCGCTTCTCAATTTCCAGTTTGCGATAATAATAATTAAAAAATAAATGTTTGGCCATTTTAACAGCTTGCTTTTTGTTTTTTAGTATTTCAACTCCACTTGCACCAGCCCCGGAATTAGTTTTGAAAACAACCGGGTATTTGGTTGTTTCAAGGAAGCTCTTTGCTTTTGCGAAATCGTAAAAAACTGAAGTTAAAGGATGTGGAATTTTATTAATTGATAAAAAGCTGGCTAAAGTTCGCTTTGATTCATAGATGTTTAATTCACGTACTGAAGGATAAATCTTAAAATTTGTTTCTGTGGCCAAAACCTGTGTTGCTTCATGAAATGCATCACGAATAATAATATTGGCGAAAGCCGGATAAATAAATATCCCGTTATAATCAGAATTCGTTATTTTTTTAAATAGAGATGGATCTTTAATGTCGATTACAGTATATTCTACTTTAAGTGCCTTGCAGGATTCTTTAATGTTATACAAATCATAATCATTGGAATCCAGTAAAAAGCCAAATTTATAGTTTCTATCCAATTTTATTAAACTCTCAAAGTCAATAGTATATTTATCAAACGCTTCAAAAGTGTTAAAATTTTCAAGATCATAAGTCCTGAAAAATCCTTTTTTTTGAATTTCAATAATATCAAACGGATCACTCAAACTACCCTTGTTTAGTTTGTGAAGTATATCAATGACCTTGAAACTTTTTAGTACAGGATAAACATTCGCTAACAATATCCGCGAAAAGCGGAATCTTAACAATTTATCTAATAAAACATTAATAATCTTCATGCCAGTATACTAATTAATATACACATTTGACGGCAGGTTTTCACTCAGCAATAAATAATGGTTTGACTTACTTTTTCAGACTTTCAATAATCAGGTCTCTGTGTGCCTCACACCTGATCATGTTTAAAATAACATGTTTCTTCTTTTTTGAAAGCAACCCAGGTAACAGGTTCCTGAATCTTAACGATTTATAAATGCGGGAGTTGAATGCTTCAAAGTTAACTGTGTAAAGCTTCTTTCTCTGGATCACCAATTTATTCCATTCCTGGTTTAGTAACCTGCTATTGCGGATTACATTATTAATCTCTTCAAGTTTTGTGTCAAATTTTTCCCTTTCAATGGTATTTAATAAGAACACACCTGGCTTGCCGTCGCATTGTCTGAATGGGATTAAATCAAACGAGATACTGTCTTCATAAATGTTAAATTTTACAGCATATCCATAATTCCAGTCAGTGTCTCTTAAACCATCCCAATCAAATACAAAATTTCCCAGGCTGTAAAATATGTATCCTTCATTATATTTCTCATATCCGCTATAGCAATGAGTGTGATGCCCTACAACAATATCTGCACCGGCATCTATGAAAAAACGGTATGTTTCGACCATTCTTGGGCTGGGGAATGGGTATCCTTCATGCCCTCCGTGAATAATAACAATAACATAATCTGCTTCTTTTCTGGCTAACCTTATATTATAAAAATTTATAACCGGATTTAATGGGCTAGATCCAGCTGTATCTTTGCCTGCAGTTGAGAATTCGTTTTCAGAAAAATTAAGAAAAGCAAAGCGTTTATTTTTAATAACTTTGAAAAATATTTTTACGGCTCCTTCAAGATTTTTCCCAGCACCAACAAAATCTATATTATTTTTTTCACATAATTGAATTGTTGAAAGCAATCCTTGTTCTCCTTGATCCAAAATATGATTATTGGACAGGGTTAATAAATTAAATTTTCCATACGATAGAGCTTTAATAGATTCTTCTTCGGCTCTTAAATTGGGACCATTTTTTGGAATTGGATTCTTTATACCTGTTAAAGGACATTCCAGGTTTGTGATGTTTATATCATTCTGTTCAAGATAAGGTAAAAAGTCATTATAAATATCTTCAAACCTATTTCCCATAACAAGTTTCTCAATTCTTTTGTGAGGACAAAAATCACCAGTAATTAAAATCTTTATCATACCTTTGAAGTGTTGATTAATTCACTTTTATATTTACTAGCGAAAACCAATGTTATAAATCCCCTGATTCCCCAAACTAATATAAGAGTGATTGCAACACCGATATAGGAATACTTAGGAACAATTAACCATGACAAAATAAATCCACCAATAGAGCAGAAGATAATAATGTTCCTCAGTGTATTTTCTCTACCTATCAAAACCAGATAATTCTGGCCGTATGTGTTCATTAGAAACATGAATATTGGGCTTACTGCCATTATTTTTATTACTCTGGCTGATTCTGCAAATTCATTCGTATAAAATATCTTTATCAACCAATCAGCTCCTAAGAACAGGCCCAATCCCATTACAAAATTGACTGCAAAACTTATTATTACGTAGGTTTTGTGTCTATCTAATCGTCTCGCCAGGAACGGATAGAATGTACGTGAGAGGACCATTGATAGTTGATCTGCCAAATCAATGAATTTTGAGCCACCTGAATATAAACCTGTTGCATTAACTCCAGAATACATCTTTAATAATATTACTGAGAAATTTGTATATAAATTAGGCAGGAATAAACAGATAAACATGTTCCAGCTTTCTCTTATAGTTGTCATTAAATCCTGTACCGATGGAATAATAAATTTTACTTTATACTTTCTTAATATAAATGGAATGGAGATGATACCGCTTACAAAGTATCCCAGAGCAGTTAATAATGGCTGAAAAATATAATCACTCTTTTCTTTTATGAAGATGAATACAAGTCCCGTGAATAATAATTTTGCAAGCAAATTTAGAAGTGTAATATATTTCATTTCTTCCATAGCCTGAAAAAACCAGTCGGGGAATAATATATATCCTGGTATATATAAAAATGTTAATAGAAGGATTACCCTATTTTCATAAAATGCGGGTAATGTGTAAATGAATAAGATTAATATAAATAGACTAATGAGCATTAATATAATTTTAGCTGCCATTATTGATGAAAAGATTTTTGATACTCTGTCTGTATCTTCTCTACATCTCACTATATCCCTTACAGCAGTATAATTAAATCCAAAATCTACTAGTGTTTGAAAATAAATTATGATTGCGGCAGCAAATGCTATCTCTCCAAATTTATCGACACCAATTACTCTTGCCAAGTAAGGTAACGTAATTATAGGAAAAACATAACCTAATACTTTCAATGCAGATAAAGACAAAAAGTTTTCTGCTAGAACTTTAACATCTCGACTCTGCTTAAACCGATCAAGCAATTTCCCCAGTATATTTTTCATTCTAAAAAAATTCAGACTATCAATTTGTAAGATATTAAGGAATATTTAAGACCTATCTGTCTCGGGATTTTTAATCTGAATTTATTGTAACTTAATCTCAAAACTTAATCGCTTTGTAAAAAAAAGATTACCATTCATCATAAACTGGAGAATAATGTAGAATATCAGTCAGAATATTGGGATGTCCAAATAAGTTATTTTTAAATGTGTTCATCCTTTGTTTGTTAAGAAAATATTAGAAAACCGGGGCTTGGTATAACAAAAAACCAGATTTTTCGTTAAGATACTTGTATTAGTTAATGCGAACATATCATTAGTCAAAACACTGATGTATATATGAGAACCTTATTACTGATAATATTTAGCATCTATAGTACGCTAATAGTCTCAGCAACTAATTATTATGTTGCACCCACTGGAAACAACACTAATATTGGCACAATTAGCCGTCCTTTTAAGTCTATTAATTATGGAATTACAAAACTGAAAGCGGGAGATTTTTTATATATCAGAGGAGGTACTTATCATGAAAAAGTTACTGTTGAAATATCAGGTACTGCAGAAAACAGAATAATTATATCTGGTTACCAGGTAGAAAATGCTATTATCGATGGAGAGTATTCTCTTCCAGGAGGAAGCGTGTATAGTTTTCTTGTTTCTATAACAGGAAATTATGTAACATTCCGGGACCTTACAATTAAACATTCATCAGGTGGTCTTCTTTTTCTCGGTGGAGTTTATACTTATGCAATAAACATTATTGGAAATGGAAGTCATGAAACAGGTTTGGTTGCAGTTGGAAATTACGACCTGTTTGATGGTTGTTCTATGACAGATAATGGTAATGGATATGGGATAAATGGACAAACTACCTGGGGTTCTGCGTTTGGCATTCGTGGAAATAATATTACAATACAGAATTGTATTTCTTATAACAATAAAGGGGAAGGATTTAATGCTTATGCAGGATCCAAAGGTGTCATTATACAGGATAATATCTCATATGACAATGAAGCTGTTCAATTCTATATTGATTCATCGACAGGTATAATTCTTAGGCGTAATATCGCTTATTGTACAGTTAGGGAGGGATATAACCCAGGCTGGGGCATTGTAATCGGAGGTGAAACTGGTGAACCATCAGATTTACAGATTGTAAATAATTTATGCTTTGGAAACAGAACCAATCTTGTGAGTGACAGTAATGTTGAATATGCAAACAACTGGATTATAGCTTTTAATACTTTTGTGAATGCTAAAAAGACACCCGTTCAGGTATCCAATGGAGATAACATGGGAGTCTACTTCAATCCAAATCTGGTTATTTTTACCAATTCAATTTTCAAGAATAATATAGTCATTGAAGAATCGAATAATCAGGTTCCAATTAATACTACTTTACGCAATCCGCATTCCGGATTCACATTTTCAAATAACTGCTGGAATAAAACACCTGTAAAATCAGCTCAGGGGACCAGAGATGTAATGGGAGATCCTTTAATTTCTAAAACTGGAAGTACTTCTGCCGGTCAACTGACTGGTGATTATTTCAAATTGTTGAGTTCATCTCCGGCAATCAATAAGGGAGAAATTATCAACATTATTATGGATGATTTCTTTGGCAATTCCCGTGATGCTTTGCCTGACATCGGAGCTCATGAATTTTATGCAGTTGAACCTTTTGTTAAAATAATGAAAATAAAAGTCACAGGATCTAACGATTCCATGATCATTGCTAACGGAGCATCACTTCAGTTAAATGCAGTAGTATCACCTTCAAACGCTACCAATAAAGAAATTATCTGGTCAGTTACGAACGGAACCGGACAAGCTGTCATTAGTACATCTGGACTGATCACCGCCATCTCACCTAGTATTGTCACAGTAACAGCAATGGCACAAGACGGTTCAGGTGTTTTTGGCACGCTCGGGATTACTATTGTTCCAATAACTGAGGCTCTGAATGAAATGTTGATTTATCCGAATCCTGCTCATACTTATTTTTTTATTTCAGCGCAAGAGCCTGGATGGCTCCCTGCATCAATAAAAATTGCCAATTTATCAGGCAAAATCATACTAGAGGATAAGATCTATACCCATATTAAAGAATTAAGAATACCAATCGGGTTTGTTAACGGTATTTATATTGTTCAGCTTTCTTCGGAAAGACTTATTTATGAAACTCAGAAGCTGATAATTCAAAACTAGGAATATCTGGCGAATCGTATTAATTTTTTATCTTAGAATCAGATCTTTTCCACCTTTTCCAGCCACTCCTCCCGCCAAAACAGAAAACAACTGCGGTCACAAGGCCCAAATACAGGAGTCCCATTGCAAAAAATGTTTTCAAGCAGAATTAATCCACGCGTTTTTTTACGCTTGTAATCACGTTCATCCAGAAAATACTGCATCGTTTTGAATACATGCTGCTCCGTACCACAATACTGAAACATATCCGGGAGAAAAGAACAGCCTTTTAATTCCCCGAATGGATCAAGTGTATTGATAATTTCTTCCTTTATCCTCACCCTTACTTTGTCTCCCTCCTTTAATGAGTTCTCAGGGATGAGAGCTTTTACTGAACTTTGCTGGGATGAAACTCCTCTGAACCGGACAGAATGGTAATAAATTTTTTTTAGCCAATTCTTAACATAATAGTTCCATGGAACAGCCATAAAACGTTTAAAGGCAGCGTAGGTGGAAAGTGAAGGATGATTTGAAGCAATAACAGAAAATTTTTGTATGCATGGAAGCTGACACCCATCAATAACAACTACTGGGGTTCTTCTGTTCTTTTTAATCATGCCGGTAAACATCAATTTAATTTGGAGTATTTAATGATCTGGTTGAGATCGATCTGCAATAAAATAATAAGTTCAATATTTCAGATATAAGTTTGTTAAATCAATTGTACTAAACAGTTTGAGCTTTTCTTTCTAAAAAATTGATCTCTTCTTTCAAACATTCTGGCCAGGTCTGTTTGTTTAGCGGACGCTGGCCTTCAATAAAGAAACGCAGCATCCCCTCTGCTTTCGCTAGTTGTGGATTCGAAGGATAATGCTGAAGCAAGTTCCGGACTAAACTATGGAGTGCGGGTACCACTAAGGGCTTTATAAATGGATGAAATTCCACACGCTGTCGGACTGCCCTGGGCTCAAAACTCATTCGAAACTTAAATTCATCTACATTTAAAGGTGCATCCAGAGACTGAACTGTAAAGAATATTCCGCTTGTGGGTTCCTGTCTTAATAATTCACAACAAACCGAATAAAACAATGCGTTATTCACATGGTCATTCAAGTAACGGCAATGACACAACGCATAAGGCACAGTAAATACGTTATCTATCCGACAAACAATAAGAGCCCCTGCTAATTCTCCATTCGAGATGGCCGCAAAGGCATGGAATCCCGTTAAATCTGTTGCTGAGCGACACAGTTGTTCCCATTCTTTCTGCTGCATGCATCTTAAACGATTTTGTCGGATCAGGGTGTCCTGTTGTAAAACCCAACCTTCATGTGCCAGCCGGTCAAATGTAATCTGCTCCACATTAAAATTTCTTAATCCACGCTTCACTCCGTTACGTGCTTTTTGTTTCAGCATCTGAAGATTGTAACACTTGTTCAGAACGATATGGTAGCTTATCTTTCCTTCGTGATAATCAGGTGGTGCTGAATAACGTAATGCAATTATTCGATGCTTAAACATCAAATTGTGAATTTCGTCCTCATCAGGAGTAATCAGCCAGTGGTAAGGAAACGACTGAAGGACATGAGGACCAGCATCATACCAGAAGCTGCTACTCGTTCTATATATTTTATGGCCCTGGCGTCGTAACCATTCGGCAAATGTTTCTGCATTCATAGAGTATCTCTAACACATGTCTAAATAATGCATTCACTTAAAAATTGTCATTATTTTCTTGAGTTAATAAGTTCTAATTTTAATGAATATACCTCTCATGGAAAGTAATAACTCAATGATCCTTAAAAAGGTTATTTAATCCTTTTTTTTAAATAAATTTTGAAAGATCTTGGAGGAGTTCTTTCGATTCCTTAAAAATTTATCGGACAAAGAAGGTGATTTTTTTACTCCATTTTTACTTTTTTCATTATTGTATGTATACCTATACTTACCTCCGTATCCATATCTTCTGCCATTAGTTATTACGTCGTTTATGAGAAGACTTAACCCTTTTATATTGCTGTTTTTAAGGTCTTTTACAGTGTCTGCAAGTAGATCTTTAAAGGTCAGGTTCTGCCTTACAACCAATATACATGCATCTGCAAGTGAGGCAAGGTGGAAGGCATCTGAGACTGTTCCAACAGGGGATGAATCAATTATGATGCAGTCATATTTTTTCTTCAGCAATTTAATCATCTCATCTGTCTTATCCAGTGTGGTAAGTTCAGCAGGATTTGGAGGAATCGGTCCGGATGTTATAATATGCAAATTTCCATAGTATGTTTCATTGATAATATCCTCCAACCTGTCTTTCCCAATCAGCCACGTTGAAACACCATGCTCATTATCAAGGCCGAAGTCGGAGAATATTTTAGGTTTCCGAAGGTCAAATCCTACTAGTACAGTCTTTTTACCTAACAGGCTATAAGCCGATGCCAGATTTATTGCCGTTACTGTTTTCCCTTCATTTGGCATTGATGATGTTATTAAAATCACAGGTGCTTTAATCTCTTTGGTAAAGAACCCCATTCTAGACCTAAGATGGCGAAAAGCTTCCGTAACAGGCGAATCAGGCTCATCAAGTACCGTTGTACACTTTTTCATTATGCTATGAGGTATATGTCCTGTAATGGGAATGTCAGTTATTTTATTTATTTCTTCAAATTCCGTTATCCTGATGCTAAAGATATCAGTAAAAAAAATCCACAGGAAAGGAAAACCAATACCTATCACCAGAGCAATTAAATAAATTAAGGGTTTCTTCGGTTTTACCGGGTCATTTTCAAATTCCGGATAGTCAATCATTTCGTTATCAGCAAGATTAGACGCTTTTTGCATTTGTGCAACTGTTCTCTTTTCAAGCAGGAAAGTGTAAAGTTCATCGTTTAGTTTGTATTTTCTTTCAATACCCAGGAGTTGCCTCTCGGTCTTAGGCAAAGCAGAAGCCTGGGCATTAATGGTGCTAATCTGCTCCTGATTTTCCTTCAGAGCCAGGCTATTTGCCCCTTTTATTCCTTTTAATGTTTCCTTCAGAGCCTCCTTAGTATTCAGGACTTTTTGTGCAAGCTGACTTTGTAAGGGATTTTTGTCCCCCATGCTCTTACTGTATAATCGTCCTTGCTGATCAGCAAGATCTGAAACAAGTTTTGTAAGTCCGGGATCAACAATTCCCATTGTGGCAGGGGCAATTGGTACTTGGCCAACAACATCTTTCGCCAGGTATTCTTCTAAATAAGCATAATAGTTAGACTCAATCCCGAGACGTGCCTTTTCGTTTTCCAGACTCATAGCCTGGTCGATAATAACCTGACCCTGAGCAGAAATATTCATCACCATGTTTCTTGAACGGAACTGCTGTAATTTGTTCTCGGTTAAAAACAGTGAATCAGATATTCCTATAAGCTGATCATCGATGAATTGAATTGTTCTTACCGCTTCATTATTCTTTTTGTCAAGAGAAATGTTCAGAAATAGCTCAGAAAGTTTATTGAGGAAAGCCAGATCTTCTGTTTTATTTGTTCCTTCAAGACTAATTCTCACAATAGATCCCTTTTTCGATACAGGATTAACTCTTAATCGCTTAATATAACTCTCCACAAGCTTCCTGCGATTATGATAAATGAAGTATAACTTCCTGTTACCATCTTCAGAAAGCCAGCCAAATTCTTTAAGTTCAATCCGGAAGCTACCGCCTGTAAATTCAATATTCTCACCAAATTTAGCTTTTTTGTGGAATGTAATTGAATCGTTAGATCCAGCGTCAAGACGGAACATATTATTGCCCAGATATTTAAAGGCAAACTCAATATCTTTAGGAAGTTGTATACCTGTTTCTAATACTATATTTATTGGCTGGACAGGGTATACAGATCTCTTTTTTATAACTCCGCGATAATAAAACTCAATGTCGAAAGGCAGTTCATCCAGTGTCTTACTTACAAGAGTTCGTGATGAGAGTTTCATAGTCTGGTTATCGAGGTTCCTCATTCCAGCCATAAGACCAAACCCTTCGAGGAGTTGATCGTTTCCTGTAGAGCTCGATTTCTTACCTTCCTCTATGAGAAGTGTAGACGATACCCTGTAAACAGGTATGGTGAAAGTATTATACAAATAAGCTAATACCAGAGCTGCAATCAGGG
>Ga0315273_10011019_pt1 | contig 11555 bp, 14 predicted proteins | sample YL17G02_0_MG_FD_205753 | JGI IMG/M metagenome (GOLD analysis project Ga0315273, IMG submission 205753) | Sediment microbial communities from Yellowstone Lake, YNP, Wyoming, USA - YL17G02_0 | ecosystem: Environmental > Aquatic > Freshwater > Lake > Sediment | place: USA: Wyoming | collected... | reverse complement strand
TGAAGCGCCACTCTTTTCAAAATAGCCCCCTTTCCCGCGGCAACAGTCCCCTTTTAAGTGTGGATATGTGGGAGCATGCTTATTATCTCAAATACCAAAACCGCCGGCCTGAATATTTGGAAGCTTTCTGGCATCTGGTCAACTGGCCCCAGGTCGAAAAAAACTTTTCCTCTATCTCCCCACCATCTTAAAGAATGATCTCACTATTTTGCCGTCTCCGAAGGCAAATCTTAACCCTTTTAAATCCTCCTGTGTTACGAATGCAATCTGATCAAACTCTCTTCTTTCAAAACGTTTTAAAATTTCCGGCACCCACTCATCATCGATCTCCAAAATAAAATAATTGTTTCTGTAAGTTACCCCTTTTCTTATTCTGTCAGGTGATCCGATAAAAACCGGCCTGTCATCAGTTAATGTTTCATTCGGCATACCGGTTTCTTCTTGAATTTCCCTCAATACTTCGCTGTTTAAATCCGATTTTTCAGCCTTGCCTCCGACCAGGCACCACTTTCCCCCTTCATATGTACCTGCCGTTCTTCTGCCGATACCTACAAAGCCGTCAATTGTCACTAAAATACCTCTTACCACTTGGTGAATTTCGTTTTTTCCTTCTCCTTTTTCCGGACTCATGAAAGGAATATATCACACCTCTCAGGTGTGAAAGCTAATTCCCCCCTAGATTAGGGGGGAATACAAAGGGAGTACCAAAGAGATCCCCCCCCTTGAAATTAAGAGGGGTGGCGGGGGAGTTGATTGCACACACTTGCACACACCGGGAGTGTGAAGGCTGTTTACTTTAGGGTGTATTATTGAGACACATGGTAGAAACCAAAAGGAAAATAAACGAGACCCCGGAAGTTGACATTTTTATTGATTCGAGCCCGGAAAGTCAGAGAGCTAAAACATTATTGGATCAAAGGGGAGTTTCCTACACAGAAACTACTTTTGGAGAAGACTTAAAAGCTCCGCTATCACCTGTTCCTCCATTTCTTAATTCCCGCGCCGGACAATATCAGGGCCTCTCCGGTTTTCAGGATTATTTGATCGTCAGATCGTTGGGTTAACATGTGTAAAGAAAGAAGATCTCATCAGCCTCCTAAAAAAAGCATCGCCGAACTTGATAGATTAATTATTAGTTTTTATGAAGAAATGGGTGCTATAAGAAATGGCTCGGATTCTGCAACAGTAATTCCAGAAACAGTAAACCCCCAAACCAAAGAGGTGATAGTTAAAATCCAAACAGATGCAGAGCGCCAAGCATTAGACGAGCTCGCAAAAGAGCGTGGAACTATTAACGCCGGCACTTCACGTTCGGGAATAGAATCATTTCTGAATAGGTAATCAATCGATATTCCCCCAATCTCCCAAATTATCCCCATTTTCCCCTCTCTACAATTGTGGAGAGCGGAAAGCCTGCCTGCCGGCAGAGGGGTGAGGTAGCATAAGAACTTTGGGGGGGGGTGCAGGTTACTTCCACACCAGAACTAATAACGACCCGACTGTCATCAACAACACTCCGACCGCCGTTCCCCAGTTGATTTTTTCTTTGAGAATCAGAATCGACAACACCACAGTAAATACCAGACTAAATTTATCAATCGGCGCTACCTGGGAAACGTTCCCGATCTGCAGCGCCCGGAAATAAAACAGCCATGATAATCCGGTAGCTATTCCCGATAATCCCAAAAAAATCCATGTGTTAACTGATAAATGATTAATTGTTTTTGCTGTTCCGGTTAACAATACCACCCCCCAGGCAAGAACTAATATCACCGTTGTCCGGATTGCCGTCGCTAAATTAGAATCCACTCCCTTAACTCCTATTTTCGCCAATATCGCCGTCAGCCCCGCAAATACCGCCGACAGCAACGCATATCCCCACCACATGATTACTATTATATTCCCCCCTAGATTAGGGGGGAATACAAAGGGAGTACCAAAGAGATCCCCCTCTTGAATCAAGAGGGGGTGACGGGGGAGTTACAACCAGTATTGATTCAGCAGAACTTCAGCTTCGGAGTATAATTTGAGGCTATGCGTTTATTGGTTGTCGAAGACGAGCACCGGATCGCTAATACTATTAAAAAAGGTTTGGAGCAGGAAAGATACGCCGTCGATCTGGCTTACGACGGTACTACCGGTTTTGATCTGGCCTCTACCGAAGATTACGATCTGATAATTCTCGATCTCCTCTTGCCCGGAATGGATGGCCTGACCGTTTGCCGGCAGCTGCGGGCCAAAAGTATTCACACGCCAATTTTAATGCTGACCGCCAAAAGCCAAATCGCAGACAAGGTTGAAGGCCTCAACGCCGGTGCTGATGATTATCTAACCAAACCCTTTGCCTTTATTGAACTTCTGGCCCGGATTCGGGCCCTCTCCCGCCGGCCGGCCAAGTCTTTAAACACTATCCTTAGTCTAGCAGACCTATCCCTTAATCTGCATACTTATGAAGTCACTCGTGCCGGTCACCTGATTAACCTTTCCGGTAAGGAATTTTCCCTGCTTGAATATTTTCTTCGTCATCCCGGCCAGACCATTACCAAACAGCAACTGATCGATCACGTCTGGAATTATGAAGCCGATATTCTTCCCAACACTGTCGAAGTATTTATCAAGAATCTCCGCCGCAAAATCGACGAGCCCTTTCCTGACAAACCCCCTTTAATTAATACTATTAGAGGATTTGGGTATAAGTTAATTGAAAAGTCCCCCTCTCCTGAAATGAGGAGAGGGGCTAGGGGTGAGGTCTAACAGACTATATGTTCACCCAAGCCAGAATCAAACTCACCTTTTGGTACGTATTAATAATCATGTTCATCAGTTTGGCATTTAGCGGGGTCATTTACCGGGTTTTAATCAACGAACTTAGCCGTTTTGAACAACTACAGCGCTTCCGTACCGAACGCAGATTATGGGCCGATAATTTTCATCCTCTACCCATTAATACTGAATTACTGGAAGAGACGAAACATAGAATTCTTATAATGCTTTTCCTGACCAATTTAGGGATATTAGTTTCCTCAGGAGCTCTGGCTTATTTTCTCGCCGGTCGGACCCTAAAACCAATTCAGGATATGGTTGACGACCAGCACCGGTTTGTCAGCGACGCTTCCCACGAACTCAAAACACCGCTTACTTCTCTAAAAAGTGCATTCGAGGTTTTTTTACGGGACAAAAAGCGGACTTTAAAAGACGCCGATACGATTATTTCTGAGTCCATTTTCGAAGTTGACAAACTTCAGTCTTTATCCGAATCCCTCCTTCGTCTTAGTCAATATCAAACCACTGGCAAGTCCCTTTCTTTTACCTCTGTTCAACTTGGTGAAGTTATTAACACAGCCATTCGCCGGATTTCTCCTCAGGCAAAAATTAAAAACATTGAAATTTCCTCGCCATTAACTGCCGTCAGTCTGACTGGAGATATGTCAGCATTAACGGAGCTGATGGTTATTTTATTGGATAATGCAGTCAAATATAGTCCAAACGGGAAAACAGTGAAAATTGATACTCACTCCGATAGCCGTTGGGTAAAGGTCACTGTTGCCGATCAGGGATCGGGGATTCCGGCCGCCGACCTGCCCCGCATTTTCGATCGTTTTTACCGTTCCGACTCCGCCCGCTCAAAGACGGACAAGGGTGGATATGGTTTAGGCCTGGCTATCGCCAAAAACATTGCGGCAGCCCATCATGGTTCTATTGCCGTTGTCAGCCGTCTTGGTCAGGGATCCGCCTTTACGGTCCGTATTCCCCTCCACCCACCTTTCAGCACAATTTCAGTTATTGCCCCTAAGCTACACTCTCATGTTGCGTAAGTTTCTCGCTCGACTTCGGGTCATACCCCTTTGGGGAAAAATTCTGGTTATCCTTGTTCTCGTAGGTCTGGCCTGGGTAGGAATATCCCGATATGCAAGTCAAAAATCATCCACACCCCAATACCAGACCACTGCTGTCGAAAAGGGCACTTTGATTAACTCCATCTCCGGTTCCGGTACCATTACCTCAGGCAACAACACCAACATCACCACCAAAGTTTCCGGTGTTGTTAAAGAGGTTTATGTTACCAACGGGGATACGGTTTCCAAAGGTCAAAAAATTGCCTCCGTTTCTCTCGATGATTATGCTGCCGAACGGCAAACCACTGCCTGGGTCAATTATTTAGATGCCACTGTGGCCGTTAAACAGGCCATTGCCGATAAAACCACAGCTGATATTGCCATGTGGACAAACCACCAGACGGTTTTGGATGCTCAAACTGCGGTTGATAATAATTCATATACCGAGACCCAGCACATGATCGCCCACAAAACCCTCGACCAGACCCGCAAACTTTTCACTGTCGCCGAAAGTAAATATTTAAACGCCGATGCTGATATTGCCGCCGCCCAATCCAAGGTATCTTCGACTCGGCGCGATTATCAGGAAAACTCTTCCACTATTATTGCTCCTTCCGCCGGAGTGATTAGTAATCTGGCATTAGCTCCCGATTTTGTCATTGCCGCCAGTTCCGCCACCAGTAATACCAGCGGGGCCACTATTGTTTCTTCTCAAACCATCGGCAAGATAGGTAATCCCAAAGGCCAGTTGATTGCCACCGTTAACCTGTCGGAAATCGATATCGTCAATGTTAAAGCCAACCAAAAAGTCACTCTGACTCTGGATGCCTTTCCTGACAAAACCTTCACCGGTAAAGTGCTGTCAGTTAATACCAGTGGCACCGTTAGTTCCGGGGTCACTAATTATCCGGTGACCATTCTTTTAGATTCTGTTTCGGTGGATATATATCCCAATATGAGCGTCAATGCCCAGATTATCACCGCTATCAAAACCGATGTGCTCCTGATTCTCTCAACCGCTATCACCACGGCCAATGACCAGTCCACTGTCCAGGTCAGAAAAAATAATCAAAATACTACCATTACCGTCACCGCCGGTCTTTCCAACGATTCTCAAACCGAAATTACCTCCGGTCTTAATGAGGGCGATCAGGTGGTCATCTCGGTAATAACGGCCGCTTCCCAAACTCAAAATTCTACTATTTCCCCTTTTGGCAGTTTCGGCCGGACCACCACTGGCAGGGGAGGTTTTTAGCCATGGTTGAGCCCCTTATCCGCATCTCTCATCTTTCTAAAATCTACCACACCGCTGATTTGCAAACCACCGTTTTATCAGACATTTCCTTAACCATCAACCAGGGGGAATTTGTAGCTATTATGGGTCCGTCCGGATCGGGTAAATCTACTCTCATGCATATTTTGGGAGCCTTGGATCTGCCCACTTCCGGTACCTATCTTCTTGCCGGGCGGGATGTGGGCCGTCTGTCCGACGATCAGCTGGCCGATATCAGAAATCGCCAAATAGGCTTTATTTTCCAGGCTTACAATCTTCTCCCCCGGACTTCGGCTTTGGATAATGTTAGGATCCCCATGGATTACGCCGGAATTCCCGATTCCGACCAGATTACCAAAGCCAAACAATTGTTGGAATTGGTAGGTTTAGCCGATCGGCTCAATTACCCCCCCCACAAATTATCCGGCGGCCAGCAGCAGCGGGTGGCCATTGCCAGAAGTCTGAGTTTGGATCCGGCTATTCTCTTGGCCGATGAACCCACCGGGAACATTGCCTCAGCCCAAGCCGAAGAAATTATGGCCATTTTTAAGCGCCTTAATCATATCGGCCACACCATTATTATGATCACCCACGAGCAGGATTTAGCCGAGCATGCCCAGCGGATTATTCATTTGTTTGACGGCCGGATTATCAAAGACGAGATTATATGAAATTATCCAAACTCATCTCTTCCGGCTTCCGCAACCTGGCGGTCAATAAAATGCGGACTTTCTTGGCCATACTGGGTATAGTTATCGGCATCGGCAGTGTAATCGCCTTAATCTCCCTGGGGGAATCCAGTAAACGGGCTGTTCAGTCTCAAATCCAATCCATTGGTTCAAATCTTTTGACCGTCAGTCCCAGTTCTTCTCAGCAGGAGGGCGTTCGGGGAGCCGCCGGCGGAGCTACTACCTTATCCAACGCCGACGCCGCCAGTATTATGCAGTCGGCTACCGTTACCACTATTAAAAACGTTTCTCCCGAATATACGGGTCGGGCTCAGGTCATTGCCGGTCGGAATAATACCAATACCCAAATAGTCGGCGTCACCCCGGTCTACACGGAAGTCAGAAAAATTTCCTTGTCTTCAGGCAGTTTTATTACCGCCCAGCATCTTACTTCCCTGGCCAAGGTTGCCGTTCTGGGCCCCACTGTGGTTGAAGATTTGTTCGACACCGGGGTTGATCCGGTTGGCCAATCCCTGCGTATTTCCGGGAAAACATTTCAAATTATTGGGGTCACTGTTTCCAAAGGCGGGACCGGCTTCCAAAACCAGGATGACCGGATTTTCATTCCCTTGTCCACTGCTCAAAAACAACTTTTTGGAGTTGATTACTTATCCAATATCGCCTTGGAAGCCAACAGTGAATCAGTGATGACTCTGGCCCAAAATCAGGTCGGCTACCTGCTTTTGTCTCGCCACAAAATTTCAGACGTCGCTAATGCCGATTTTCGCATTATGTCCCAGGAAGATATTTTAGCCACAGCCTCCCAGATTACCGGGACTTTTACCAATATGCTTTCCGGTATTGCTGCCATTTCTTTATTGGTCGGCGGCATCGGCATTATGAATATCATGCTCATGTCAGTTACGGAGCGGACTCGCGAAATTGGTCTGCGTAAAGCCCTGGGAGCCAAGAAAAAAGTTATCATCTCCCAATTTCTTATCGAATCGATTATTCTCACCTTTACCGGTGGAATTATCGGGGTTTTCTTGGGAATCGGCGGTTTTTACCTTTATACCCGTCTCAACAATACGACTTTTGCGGTTTCCCCGTATTCCGTCCTGTTAGCTTTCGCTGTTTCTGCCGGTATCGGGGTGTTATTTGGCTGGTATCCGGCTCAAAAAGCCGCCAATCTCCAGCCCATAGAAGCCCTGCGATATGAATAATTCTAATTTAATACCCTTCTTATTTTCCCCCCTAGATTAGGGGGGAATACAAAGGGAGTAAATAAAATAATTATTGAAGGAGGTGAATAAAACTTAATGAACCCCAAAACTATTCTTATCACCGTGGTTGTGGCACTGGCCGTGGGTGCCGGTACTTTTTTCGCCGGTACCAAATATCAGCAATCCAAAACTCCCGCCCGCCAATTTCGCCAATTAGATCAATCCGGTCCCCGGGGTAACGCAAACCTGCCTGCCGGCAGGCAGGACTTACGTCCGGTAGCCGGGGAAATTGTTTCCGCCGACGATAAATCTATTACTGTAAAAATGACTGACGGCAGCAGCAAGATAGTGATTTTGGCCGCGTCGACCGAAATCAACAAAGCCAGTACAGCTTCTGTCAGCGAATTAAAAGTCGGGGAGAAAGTCTCGGTTTTTGGCACCAATAATTCCGACGGCAGCGTTACCGCCCAAAATATCCAGTTGAACCCCATTTTTCGCGAATTCGGCATTCCCTCCCCCACCCCGGCAAAATAATTAACATCTTTCCCCTCTCCTGGATTAAGGAGAGGGGGATTAAGGGGTGAGGTTTTAGTGTTCTTGACATTCTCCCCAAAGGTAAAATTACTTCTTCCCCGTCAATTGTTTGATTCCGTCAATCGCCCGCAGAATTTCAATCGGCACCGCAAATACCACTGTATTCGACTGATCCGAAGAGATGTCATTGATGGAATTTAATGTCCGCAGGTGCAGCGCCCCCGGTGTTTCCGCCATCGTTCGGGCGGCTTTAGCCAGGTTGATCGCCGCAATTACTTCTCCTTCGGAATTGATAATCGTGGCTCTCTTTTCCCGCTCCGCTTCCGCCTGTTTGGCAATCGTCCGTTTCATATCAGTGGGCAAAACAATATCTTTAAGTTCCACCGCCATCACATCCAACCCCCATTTAGTGGCCATCGATTCAATGATGTCCCGGATCCGGTTGGCGATGCTGTCCCGGTTAGTCAGCAGTTGATCCAGCTCTACTTCCCCGACAATGTTGCGCATCGTTGTCTGTGCCAATTGGTCAATGGCAAAATAAAAGTTTTCCACTTCCAGAATTGCCTTGGAGGCATCGGTAATTTTGTAGTAAATCACCGCCGAAATTTGCGTCGATACGTTGTCTTTGGTAATCGCTTCCTGCTCCGGTACCCCCACCGCTTTGGTCCGGATATCCACTTTCTGAAAAGACTGAAAAACCGGCAGCACTATCTGCCATCCCGGTTCCAAAATTCGGGTATACTTCCCCAGGGTAAACAACACCCCCCTCTCGTACTGATTAATCTGCTTAATCGACCCCAGCAGAATAATTACGATAATCAAAAATATTGGCAGCAAAAACATTATGGTTTAATATTATCATACCAAATGACCAAACGATATTTGATTGTCCTATCAGTCTTATTAGTCCTAATAGTCCTATCTGTCCTATCTTGGTTCTTTTTCCGTCGTTCCTCCGCTAATTCGTCAAATGCGGCTGTTGCCGTTTCCACTCCCACCCCTTCTGTTATTACTGTCTCCTTTATCATCGAGAGCGGTCAATCCTATTTCAAACCCGGCGAAATCAAAGTCAAACAAGGCGACCGGGTAAGAATTACCCTCAATAACATTGAAGGTTCTCACAATCTGGGCATCGACGAATTCAACGCCAAAACCAAAACCATCCAGACCGGAGAATCAGATACAGTGGAATTTTTAGCGGATAAAAAAGGCACTTTCGAATTTTACTGCAGTGTCGCCAATCACCGCCAAATGGGCATGGTCGGCAACCTGATTGTAGAATAATTTTCCAACAGGAATATAAGTAGCGTTCTCCCTCTTAGATTAAGAGGGAGATGCAAGAGGGAGTTACCTATTTATTATCTTTTCCCAAGGGTAACTCTGATCCCCAAAATGCCCGTATCTGGCCGTTTCCCGGTAAATCGGCCGGCGTAAGTTTAGTCCGGTGATTATTCCTTCCGTTGATAAGTCCAGCAGATTCCAGGCAAATTTTTCAATTTGGGCTTGGGATTTTTTCCCGGTATCAAACGTCTCCACTTCCCGGGCAATAGGCAGTTTATATCCGATTACATAAGCCAATTGCACCTCGCATCGGCTGGCCAATCCTGCTGCTACGATATTTTTGGCAATATACCTAGCCGCGTAAGCCGCACTCCGGTCAACTTTAGTCGGGTCTTTTCCGGAAAAGCATCCGCCCCCGATTCGCCCCATGCCTCCATAAGTATCCACAATGATTTTCCTCCCTGTTACTCCGGTATCAGTAGCCGGTCCTCCGATCGCCCATTTGCCGGTTCCGTTAAGAATAACTTTATCCGGTTCCACTTTATCCAATTTATACTCTGTCAGAACCGGCAGGACAGCGAATTTATACAAATCACTCCTTACCTGATCCTTGGTCACTTTGGGATCATGCGGATTTGCCAGCACTATAGTTTCCACTTCCGCCGGCCGGCCTTTTTCATACCGCACCGTCACCTCGCTTTTACCGTCCGGTCGCAAATACGGCAGCCTTTTCACCTTTAACTCATCCATTTTCCGGGCCAATTTATGGGCCAGCATGATAGGTATTGGCATCAGTTCCGGTGTCTCGTCGGTGGCGTAGCCGAACATCATACCCTGGTCCCCGGCTCCGCCGTCGTTCACTCCGAGAGCAATATCCGGTGATTGCTGGTGAACAAAGACATCAATGGGGGATTTATCCCAAAACCCCAGATCTTCCCGGGTGTATCCCAAATCCCTGATTACTCTTCTGGCGATAGCGGCAAAATTAAGCTTTTTGGGGCAGGTAACTTCACCGGCAATAGTAGTGTGGTTTTTAGTGACCAGAGTTTCCACCGCCACTCGGGATTTAGAGTAAAAATTTAGTGCATTATCTAGAACCGCATCGGAAATCTGATCACAAATTTTATCCGGGTGTCCTGCGCAAACTGACTCAGAAGCAAAAATTTTATAATTCATATATTTTTCCATCCGCCTTTGGCGGAGGGCTTGTCTTCCGGCACCGCTGTCCTGAGCCAAGTCGAAGGACCCGGTTGCCATCCCGTGCTGGCCACGGGAACTCTTGACAAACTCGTTTGACAATACAGAGCCTTCGTCTTTTTGTCAACTTTTATACCTGTATCTTTGAAAACGAGTAACTTCCGCAGACAAGAAAAACTGCCGTTACTAAGAGTAAAACTACCATATCCAGATGAATTCCATAAGTTGACACTCCGATTAACGTTCCCCTGATGGCGTCCACACCGTAAGACAGGGGATTAATCCTGGCTATTAACAGCATAAATTTCGGCATTTCCTCTGTGGGGAATAGTGCCCCGGACAGGAAAAAAATCGGCATCACCAGGAAATTCATGATCAGCTGGAATCCCTGCATGTCTTCCATCGTCGACGCAATCCAGGTTCCCAGCGAAGTAAACATGACGGCCACCAGAAACATAATCCCAAAACCGGCCAATACCAAAATCAAACTTCCCGGCCGGAACCCGACCAACAGAGTCAGAAAAAACACCACAATTCCCTGAATACTGGCGACCGTCGCCCCTCCCAGGGTCCTCCCGAACATAATGGACAGTCTGGATACCGGCGCCGCCAAAGTTTCTTTCAAAAATCCGAACTGCCGGTCCCAGATGACATCAATTCCGGAAAATAGCGCCGTAAACAGCACGCTCATGAGAATTATTCCCGGAGCCAGGAATTCCATATAGTTGCCGTTGCCGGCTTTTTGGTAAATCGACCCGAAGCCAAACCCGAAAGACACCAGAAATAATAACGGTTGGGCCAGTGATCCGATCACCCTCGGTTTGGACCGGAAATATCTTTTTAGTTGCCGGAGCCACAGAATATATGCCGTATTCATAAATTTAGCGGTGATGCATTCTCCTTCTGGCTCTTAACGCGTCCAGAGGTGTGGCCTCTTCTTCCCGGATGGTCTTGCCGGTCAGAGCCAAAAAGGCCTCCTCGAGTGTTTTCTTCCCGGTTTGTGTTTTTAACTGCCCAGGGGTTCCCATCGCTACGATCTTGCCGTGATCGATAATCGCTACCCGGTTGGCAATCTTCTCCGCTTCCTCCATGTAGTGAGTAGTAAAAAAAACCGTCATTTGCTCAGCTTTATTAATTTGTTTCAAGTATTCCCACATATGGTTTCTGGTTTGGGGGTCCAGTCCCAGAGTCGGTTCGTCCAAAAACAGTATTTTTGGGTGGTGCAATAACCCCCGGGCAATTTCCAGCCGCCTTTTCATACCCCCGGAAAAGGTTTTTACCAGACTATTTTTTCTGTCCCACAGTTCCACAAACCCAAGCATTTCTTCAATTCTTTGATTTTGCTCTTTTGCCGGCACCTGGTACAGCACTGCATGTAATTTCATATTTTCCCAGGCTGTCAGTTCGTCATCCAGGCTGGGATCCTGAAAAACAATCCCGAAAGATTGCCTCACCTGGTTCTGGTCTTCCTGCGGATCAAAGCCGTTGATGGTCATTTTCCCCTCCGTTGGGTTTAAAAGCGTCGTCAGCATTTTGATGGTGG
>Ga0315273_10011018_pt1 | contig 11555 bp, 7 predicted proteins | sample YL17G02_0_MG_FD_205753 | JGI IMG/M metagenome (GOLD analysis project Ga0315273, IMG submission 205753) | Sediment microbial communities from Yellowstone Lake, YNP, Wyoming, USA - YL17G02_0 | ecosystem: Environmental > Aquatic > Freshwater > Lake > Sediment | place: USA: Wyoming | collected... | reverse complement strand
CTGTTCGCCCATTAAAGCGGTACGCGAGCTGGGTTCAGACCGTCGTGAGACAGGTCGGTCTCTATCCGCTGTGGGCGTAGGGGATTTGAGAGGAGCTGCTCCTAGTACGAGAGGACCGGAGTGGACCGACCGCTGGTGTGCCAGTTGTCCCGCCAGGGGCATTGCTGGGTAGCTAAGTCGGGCAGGGATAACCGCTGAAAGCATCTAAGTGGGAAGCTTGCCTCAAGATAAGATCCCCCATCGCGTAAGCGAGTAAGTGCACTGGAAGACTACCAGTTCGATAGGCGGCAGGTGTACGCACAGTAATGTGTTCAGCTGAGCCGTACTAATGCACGAGGGCTTAATTCACGTGAGAGTGCAAAACTTGATCTAATATTCCGCTCAGTTGTTAGGTGCCAACGCACTTTACTTCGTAAAGAAGCTCTGTTGGTGACGCTAGCGAAGGGGGTACACCCGGTCCCATCTCGAACCCGGCAGTTAAGCCCTTCAGCGCCGATGGTAGTTGGGGCGCAAGCCTCTGCGAGAGTAGGTCATCGCCAACGGAGCTTTTTTAATTGGTCTTCAAGGCGGCCAACCACACCTGTGGCTGGCCGCTTTGCTTATCCCGCCTTCCTGTGCTACAAGTGTCCTGCTTGTGCTGATTTCAGGCAACGAGGAAGATATGCGAACGACTGCCATCGTGCTGGCCGCCGGCCGGGGCGCCCGGATGAGATCTGCATTGCCCAAGGGTCTCCACCTCTTGGCCGGCCGGCCTCTGGCGTATTACGCCGCTACGGTGGCCGAGAGGGTCTCCGGTGCTCCCCCACTCGTGGTGCTCGGTCCCAGCGCCGACCGGCTGCGGGAGGCGCTCGGCGGCCGAGCGGTCTATCTCACCCAGCCCGAGCCGCAAGGAAACGCGCACGCCGTCCTTCAGGCGCGCGAGCTGTTGCAGGATCAGGCCGGCCCGATCCTAGTGATTCCTGCGGATATGCCCCTCCTGTCAGAAGCAACTTTGCGCAGGATGCTCGCCAGCCACACCCAACACCAAGCTACGCTCACTTTGCTCGCGGTCGGGCCAGGAGATCCGCGGGGACGAGGCCGCCTTGTGCACGATCGTGCGGGCGCGGTGAGCGGAGTCGTAGCAGAAGGCGCCTGCACGCCGGAGCAGCTCGCTTCTTGCGATCTCAATTCCGGCGTCTACTATTTCTCGGCCGGATGGATGTGGGAGCAGCTGCCGCGCCTTCGCCTGAGGCACTCTGGCGAATCCGACCTGGCCGACCTGGTGGGCCTCGCGCACGTGCAAGGCCTAGCACCCGATGTCGTGTACGCCGGGGATCGCGATGAAGTCATCGACGTCAACAGCCGCGTGGACTTGGCCGAGGCAGGCGAGCTGCTGCGCGCCCGCATCAACCGTGCCTGGATGGAGGCCGGTGTGACGCTCCTTAGTCCGTCCACCACGTACATCGATGCGGACGTGACGATCGGCCCGGATACGACGATTCTGCCCAACACATTCTTGCGCGGAAGGACCTCCATCGGCTCCGATTGCCGAATCGGCCCCGACACGATGGTTGAGGACAGCGCCATTGCCGACCGGTGCCGGGTCACGATGTCAGTCCTCGAGGGGGCCGCGATGGAAGAGTCCTCGGACATCGGCCCCTTCGGCCACCTTCGCAAAGGTGCCAGGCTTTGTCGCGGTGCGCACATGGGCAACTTTGGCGAAATGAAGAACGCAACCCTTGGCCCCAACAGCCTGATGGGCCACTTCAGCTATCTGGGCGATGCCGAGGTCGGAGCGAACGTCAACATAGGCTGTGGAACCATCACGTGCAACTTCGACGGGAAACGGAAGAACCCGACCGTGATCGAGGATGGCGCTTTCATCGGCAGTGACTCTCTGTTGGTGGCGCCGGTCCGGGTCGGACGGGGGGCCAAAACCGGCGCTGGCTCGGTCGTGACCCACGACATCCCGGCTGGGGCGGTCGCCTACGGCGTGCCGGCGCGAGTACGTGAGGGCGCCGCACCCTCCTCCGGCTCGAAGCCATCTTCTCGGGAGGTCGACGCGGGCCCGGCAGCGCCAGGATCGGCGCCCTCCAGGGAGTAACTTTGCTTGGACGCCCATAGCTGGCTCCTCGTAGCCGCGGCGGTCGCCGGTGTACTGCTTTCTGGCTTCGCGGCTGCCGCTGAAATGGCGCTGGCTTCGGTCAGCCGCCTCCAAATGCGCCAGGCGCTCGCGTCCAACGGCAGCCGTGCCCGATTGGCGGATTCTCTCCTCAGCGAGCCTGCGCGCTTCCTCGCCACCCTACTGGTGCTGAAGCTCGCCGGCTTCGTGCTGGCCATCGCATCTTCGACACTGCTGGCCTGGGGTTTCGGCGGGGACCGAGGCGCGCTCTGGGGCGCTTTGGTGATGCTCCTTGTGCTGGTCGCATCCCAGCTTCTGCCACGAGCCTGGGTTGTTGGCCGGCAGGAGAAGACCGCCCTTTTGATTGCGCCTCTCGTGCACGCCCTCGCCATCGTTCTGTCGCCGCTGACAGCGCTCATGCGCCGGGTGGGCCACGGCGCCATCCCCGACGGCACAGCCGAAGAGAGCATCTTCCTCAGCGAAGACGGGCTCCGCTTCTTGCTCAACGTGACGGAAGAAGAGACCACGATCGAGGACGACGAAAAGGAGATGATCGCCTCGATTTTCGCCTTCGGCGAGACGCTGGTCCGGGAGGTCATGGTCCCGCGTATCGATGTTTCTGCCGTTCCGGTGGATGTGTCGATGATCGAGGCGCTGGATCTCATTCTGCAGGCAGGCCATTCACGAATTCCGGTATATCACGACACGATCGACAACGTTATGGGCATCCTCTACGCGAAGGATCTGCTTCGCTACTTGGTTGATGGCCGTACAGACGTGCCCCTGGGCAAGATCCTTCGCCCCGCGTACTTCATCCCCGAGTCGAAGAAGGTCGATGAGCTCCTCCAGGAACTGCAGCAGCGCAAGGTGCATATGGCCGTGGTAGTGGATGAGTACGGCGGCACCGCCGGGATCGTTACGATTGAGGACCTGCTCGAGGAGATTGTCGGCGAGATCCAGGACGAGTACGATGCCGAGGAGCCGACTGTCGAGGCAGTCGACGACCGCGAGTACCTGTTCGACGCGCGAGTGGCCCTCAATGAGGTCAACGAGTTATTGGGCGTAGAACTGCCCTCCGAGGGCGGCGACACGCTCGGAGGGTTCATCTATAGTCAGCTGGGCAAAGTGCCCGCCGTCGGCGACACGATCGAGTACGGCGAGGTGACGGTCGAAGTACTCTCCGTGGCAGGGCGCCGAATAAAGCTCGTGCGGGCGAGGTGCAACAGTACAGACGGGGAACCGACCCGGGAAGTCGAGGGAGGATCGGGTGATTGAGGCCGATATTCCGGCGCTGGTCCGGGCTGCCACGGCGGCGCGCGACCAGGCCTATGTCCCCTACTCGCACTTTGCCGTCGGCGCGGCGCTAGTGACTGAGGACGGCAGGGTGTACACCGGCTGCAATGTCGAGAATGCGTCCTACGGGCTGACGATCTGCGCAGAGCGCAACGCCGTATTCCATGCCGTCGCCGAGGGTTCCCGGCGCATCTCGGCAATTGCGGTCGTCACGACGAACGGTGTTGCCCCGTGCGGCGCCTGCCGGCAGGTCCTCGCAGAGTTCGGGCCCGATATGACCGTCGCGATTGCCGATACGTCCGGTGGGCTGCAGGTCCTCTATCTCACCGATCTGCTGCCGTGTGCCTTCGGCCCCAAGGATCTGCGTCAGGCCTGACGCGCCCGTATCCGGTTGGCACCGTGCCTGGTCTGACAGCACCCATCGGGTGCGCCAACCCTCCGGAACTGTGGAAGCGGACCCGCCCTGGCAATTTGCACACTCCACAACATCCGCAATTCGTTTGGCGCTGCTCCTCCAGGATGCTATAATCCTTGCGTGCAACCCTTGGTTGAGCGTCATGAGCTGTCCGGACGTCGCGAGCGGCTCTATCGCATCTCCGCAATCGTGCTCAGGCGGCGGGATATGGGAGAGGCCGACCGCCTGTTGACCGTCATGACGCGCGAGCGCGGCAAGCTCGTGCTGCTGGCCAAAGGGGTGCGCAAATCGGCAAGCCGAAAGGCGGGCCATCTTGAGCCCTTCACGCATGTGGAGTTGTTGGCCGCCAAGGGACGAAACCTCGACCTCATTACACAGGCCGAGACCCTGTCGCCTCACCGCCGCCTGCGGGAAGACCTGTGGCGCAGCACCTGGGCCTATTATGTCGTCGAATTGGCGGATGCCTTCACACAAGACGAAGATCCCAATCAACTGCTTTTCGATCTACTGCTCGAAACGCTAGGACGTCTTGACACCGGCAGCGAGCCCGCTGTTACTGTGCGATACTACGAGCTGCACCTCCTGGCGGTGGTTGGCTATCAGCCGCAGCTATTTCGTTGCGTTGAGTGTGGCGAGCTGTTGAAGCCCGAGATCAACTTTCTAAGCCTGGAGCGCGGCGGAGCGCTGTGTCCCAAGCATGGTGCGCATCGCCCCGAGACAGCGGCCCTGCCGTTGACTGTGCTCAAAGTCCTGCGCTTCATGCAGAGCCGGCCCTGGGAGCAGATCGCCCGTCTGCGGCTCGGCGTGGAAGTAAGCGGGCAGGTCGAAGGCATCCTGGCACGGTACATCGTGCACCACCTGGAGCGCACCCTGCGCTCGCCTCTGTTCCTCGACCGTATTAAGCTAGGGCTGGCCCAAGCCCCAGATATGATGGTCGCAGCCAGCGGCAGGAGCGGCGATCCGTGATGGCGGAGAAGCGACGCCGGCTCGTGCGGCGTGCGCCGCGTTCGAGGACTGGCGGCGATGCAAGTTCGTGAATACCAACAATGGCTGGAAGCGTGGGATCGGACGCGCGGCTGGGATCGGGTTTCCGTCGCCCACACATTGGTGCATGCTATGGAGGAACTGGGCGAGGTCGCCCGCCTCGTGCTGCAATGGGAGGGTTACAAGAACGCCACCAGTCCCGAGCAGCTCCGCACTGACCTGGCGGAAGAGCTCTCAGACGTCTTTGTCTTCTTGTTCAAAGTGGCCTACCAGACCGGGGTTGACGTCGAGTCGGCACTCGTTTTCGGTCAGGAGAAGGCTGAACGCCGCTACGCCGACCTTGAACTGTCTGCAGCCGAGCTCGAACGCTATCAGGCACGCCAGGACGAGATCAAGGCCACCCAATCGGACTCAGAGGAGCAGCAAGTTAGATGACCCCCGAACCAAAGTCATTTCAAGACGTGATCATGTGTCTCCAGGCCTACTGGGCGGAGCACGGCTGCCTCATCTGGCAGCCCTACAGCGAGAAGGTCGGCGCGGGGACGGCGAACCCTGCAACGGTGCTCCGCGTGCTGGGGCCCGAGCCGTGGAATGTCGCCTATGTTGAGCCGAGCTATCGCCCGGACGACGGCCGCTACGCCGACAATCCCAACCGCATGCAAATGCACACGCAGTACCAGGTCATCCTCAAGCCAGCGCCGGCCAATTCCCAGGAGCTCTACCTTGGCAGCCTGGCTGCCATCGGCTTCGACCGCGACCGGCACGACATCCGCTTCGTCGAGGACAACTGGGAGTCGCCTGCCCTAGGTGCCTGGGGGCTGGGCTGGGAGGTCTGGCTCGATGGACTGGAGATCAGCCAGTACACCTATTTCCAGCAGGCCGGAGGTTTCCCCCTGGACCCGGTAGCGGTGGAGTATACCTACGGTCTCGAACGGATCGTGATGTACCTCCAGGGAGTTAAGGAAGTCTGGCAAATCGACTGGGGCAGCGGCCGCACCTACGGCGAACTGCTGCGCCGGCCGGAAATCGAGCACTGCACCTACGACTTTCAAGTAGCCGATGTGTCGCGGCTCAAGCAGATGTACGACCTCTTTGAGGCAGAGGCCAAGAGCGCGCTGGCGCACCGCTTGGTGATCCCGGCGCACGATTATGTCCTTCGGTGCTCGCACACGTTCAATCTGCTTGACGCACGCGGCGCCATCGGTGTCACGGAGCGCGCCCACTATTTTGCGCGGATGCGCGACCTGGCTCGCCAGGTTTCCGTGGCCTACCACGATCAGCGCAAAGATGCCGAGTTTCCATGGCTCGGCGGCCAGCGAGCCGCGGAGTTGCCTGGCTTAGCGCAGGCCGCTGAGTCCAGCGCCCCCACTGTCTCGCCAGCCTCAGGCGAGGCGCAGCAGGTCGCACCGCAAACCTACCTGTTGGAGATCGGCACGGAGGAGTTACCTTCTGCAGATCTGGCCGATGCAATCGCCCAGCTCGAGATCACCGTGCCCCGACTGCTCGATGAGCTGCGGCTGTCCCATAGCGAGGTCACCGTCACCGGCACGCCGCGCCGGCTGGTGGTACTGGTATTCGGCTTGGCAGCCCACCAGGTCGGACAGGAAACGCCGGTCAAGGGCCCGCCGGCGGAAAGGGCGTTCGACCCCTCGGGCGCTGCGACTCTGGCGGCGGCCGGCTTCGCTCGCAAATACGGTGTATCGGTAGATGCCCTGGAAGTGCGCTCGGAAGGAAACGGCCGCTACGTCTACGCGGTCGTTCGCCAGGAAGGCCGTCCCACGCTCGCAGTTCTTTCCGCCGCCATGCCCGGCCTCGTTGGAGGGATCAAGTTCGCCAAGACCATGCGGTGGGATAGCTCAGGAGTGAATTTCTCCCGGCCTATCCGGTGGCTGGGGTCTCTCTACGGAGAGGCGCTCGTCTCTTTCTCCTACGCCGGGCTAGCCGCCGGTCGAAGCACGCAGGGTCCGCGCGCCGAAGGCTCTCCCGAGTTATCAGTCGTGAGCGCTGCCGAATATCTCCCGTTGATGGCCGAGCATCGTGTGATCGTGGACCGCGCGGTTCGCCGTTCGACCATCGCTGCGCAGGTTGAGGGCCTTGTCGAACAGGTCGGCGGCAGGGTGCCGGACGATCCCGGTCTCTTGGATGAAGTCACCGATCTGGTCGAACAGCCCACTGCCTTGCTCGGGGCGTTCGCCGTGGAGTACCTGCGCCTTCCCAAAGACGTGCTCATCACCGTGATGAAGAAACACCAGCGTTACTTCCCGGTGATCGATCCGGAGGGCAAGCTCTTGCCCTATTTCGTGGCAGTGCGCAATGGCGGTGCCGAGCATCTCGACATCGTGCGGGCCGGCAACGAAGGCGTGCTGCGGGCCCGTTACGCCGATGCTGCCTATTTCTTCAAAGTTGACACAGCGCGCCGGCTTGAGGAGTTCACGCCTCGCCTGGCCACGCTCACCTTCCAGGTCAAGTTGGGGTCCATGCTCGACAAAGTTCATCGGGTCGAGCAGCTGGTGCCTGCCCTCGGCGCCGCCCTCCATCTTGACCCTGCTGAGCTGGCCACCGCAAAGCGCGCCGCCGGGCTCTACAAGAGCGACCTCGCGACTCAGATGGTCGTCGAGCTGACCTCGCTGCAGGGCATCATGGGCCGGGAGTACGCCCGCCTGTCGGGCGAGACGGAGGCAGTTGCTTCCGCCATCCACGAGCACTACTTGCCGCGATTCCAGGGTGACGCGATCCCCTCCAGCCGGGCTGGGCTGGCACTGAGCGTCGCTAACCGGCTCGATTCGCTGGTCGGGCTCTTCGCAGTCGGGCTCGCGCCTACCGCCTCAGCCGATCCGTTTGGGCTGCGCCGAGAAGCCCTCGGCCTGGTCCAGGCGCTAGTCGGGGCCGGCCAACCGTTCGACTTGCGGCCCGCTCTCCAATCGGCCGCCGGGTTCATGCCCGTCCCGGTTGGGGCAGGCGTGCAGGCCGATGTGCTCTCCTTCATCCGTGACCGGCTCTACGGCTGGCTGCGTGACCAGGGTCTCCCTCACGATGTGGTGACCGCGGTCCTTGCCGAGCGCGGGACCGACCCCGCACTTGCCGCCCAGGCCGCAAAGGAACTCGCTGAGCTGGTGCAGGGTCCTGGCTGGACAGACGTCTTCACGGCGTACTCGCGCTGCAAGCGCATCGTTCGTGCGCTTCCGGATACGTACCCGCTGGTGCCCAACCTGTACGCCGAAGCCGCGACTCGTGGGCTCTACGCTGCCTGGCAAGAGGTGATCCAGGCGCGAGCCGGCCTGCCGGCGCGTGGCGTCAAAGTCCTCGCTGCCGAGCTGTGGGCGCTACAAGGGCCCGTCAACCGTTTCTTCACAGAGGTTCTGGTAATGGCCGACGATCCTGCCGTCCGCCAGGCGCGTCTCGCGCTGGTCCAGCGCATTGCGGACCTGCCCGCCGGAATCGCCGATCTGACACAGCTGCAGGGCTTTTAGTGGTGGAGTAAGCCGTGATCCCCCAGAAGCTCCGCCTGCACAACTTCATGTGCTATCGCGAAGAGCAGTCCCTCGACTTTGCTGGCATCCACCTTGCCTGTCTCACAGGCGACAACGGGCACGGCAAGTCCACGCTGCTCGACGCGATCACTTGGGCGCTCTGGGGCAAGGCACGGGCCCGCCGCGACGACGAGCTTATCAGCCTGGGCGAGACGGACATGTGGGTCGAATTCGAATTCGACCTTGGGGGGCAACGCTACCGTGTCTGGCGCCAGCGGAGCAAGAAAGGACGCGGCCAGGGCGATCTCCACTTCTACATCCGGAAGCCGGCAGATGAAACCTGGCAGCTTCTCGACGAAGGCGGCATGCTGGAGCGCCAGGCACAGATCATCCGCGCTCTTCGGATGGAGTACGACACCTTTGTCAACAGCGCCTTTCTCCTGCAAGGTCGGGCGGATTCGTTCACCGTCAAGACCGCCAGTGAGCGCAAGCAGATCCTCGCCGATATTCTGGACTTAAGCCGCTACGATCGGTACGAGGAGCGCGCCAAAGAAGAGGCACAGCTGCGCAAGGATCTGGCCGCGCGCACCGCGGGAGAGATCGAATCGATCGATCGCGATCTTGGACGGCGGGCCGAGCATGAAGCACGCCTCGCAGTGGCACAGGTGGCTGTCGCAGCGGCCGCCCAGGCGTTGCGCATCGCCGAGGCCCAGCGAGCCCGCTACCGGCTTGCCGCCCAGGAGCGTCAGGCGCAGGCGCGCCAGCTGGCCGACCTGAGAATTCGCCTGGCCCGCGCGGAACGCGATCTGGCAGATGTCCTCCAACAGCTCTCAACCGTCCGCAACCGCCTCAAGCAGTTCGAGACGGTGTTGGAGGAGAAGGCCGAGATCGAGGCCGGTTGGGCCGCACTGCAGGCGGCGCGCGAGGCGGAGGCCGGCTGGAATGCCCGGCTTCTCCGGCACAGCAAACTTCAGGAGAGCGTCAGCCGAGCAGTCCTGGCCGTCAGCCACGGCCGCCTGGAGCTGGAGGCCGAGCAAAGAAGGCTGGCAGGCCGCCAGCGCGAGTTGGAAGGCCGGGTGACTGCTGGCGAGCAGCAAGCGGCGATTCTGGCGCAGGCACAAGAAGTCCTGGCCCATCTGGCCGTTTGCGAAGCCCGCCGTGAGGTTATCGCCGGAGAACTGCTCGAAATCGCTGAATTGTCGGCCGCCTGCCGGGCTGAGAGCGAACGGGTCAAGTCCGAAGGTCAGGCTGCCAGGGAGAAGGCTGAGATCCTGGCGCAATCCGCCGAAGCCCAATGTCCCCTGTGCGGGCAGCCGTTGGATGCCGGCCGGCGAGAGCAGATGTTGGCCGGCCTGGCTGGCGAGCGCGAAGCGCTGCTCTCGCGCTATAGCGCCTGCCATGCCGATTTGGCCGGCCTTGTGGGGCGCAAGACCGCCATGGAACGCGAGGATGCCGAGTTGGCGCTCGAGCTTAAGAAACGGGATGCGCGGCAGCGCCAGGCTGCACAGGCTGAAGCGGCTATCAACGACGCCATGTTTGCTGCTGAGGAACGGACCGCAATTGCCCCACAGCTGGCGGGCATCGCGGCCCGGCTGGCGACGGAGGACTACGCCCCCGACGCGCATGCTGCGATGTTGCGGATAAAGGCGGAGCTCGAGACGATCGGCTACGACGGCGCCGCGCACGCCGGGGGGAGGTCCCGGCTGGAAGAGCTGGAGATCTACGACACGCGCTACCAGCGCCAGCTCTTGCCCGCCTACGATGGGATCGCTGATGCCCGCGCTGCTGAGGCCTCTGCCGCGGCGCAGGCTGCGCGGCGCCGGGCTGAGCTGGACGCCGATCGGGTCACGGAATCGGAATTGACCGCTGCCGTGGCTGATCTCACCGAGCTGGAAACAGCCTTGAAAGCCGCCGTCGCTGCCTACGATGGTACCGCCGAGGCTGAACGCCGAGCGCGACAGGGCGAGGGCGCAGCGATGCAGCAGCTGAATGCACTCGTCACGCTTGCCCAGCGCCGAGTCCAACGTGCCGGTGAACTCGATGCGCTCAACGCCGAGATCGGCGTCTGCACCCAGCTCCGCGAGGCCTTCGGCAAGAAGGGCCTCCAGGCGATGATCATCGAGAGCGCAATCCCCGAAGTGGAGGCCGAAGCCAACCGGCTCCTCGCCCGCATGAGTGAAGGCCGGATGAGCCTGCGGCTCGAGACTCAGAGGGAAAAGGTCACTGGCGGGGTTGCGGAAACCCTCGACATCATCATCTCCGACGAGCTGGGCGCCCGTGCCTACGAAATGTTCAGTGGGGGCGAGAGCTTCCGAGCGAACCTGGCGCTTCGTATCGCAATCAGCAGGCTGCTCGCTCGCCGGTCTGGCACCCAGCTCCAGACACTGGTCATCGACGAGGGTTTCGGCACGCAGGATGCCCAGGGCCGGCAGCTTCTCGTCGAAGCGATCTACTCGATCCAGCGGGATTTCGAGCGCATCATCGTAATTACCCACATCGAGGAGCTCAAAGACCGCTTCCCGGTCCGCATCGATGTTCTCAAGGGCGAGAATGGCTCGCATGTGACCGTCGGGTAGGAGCGGCCCGCAGAGGAGCCTATGGTCAACTTCGACGACATCGCCTCGGCTGCTCGTTGTATCGCCGGCGTCGCCCACCGGACACCGGTCATTACCTCAGGTCTGCTAGATGCCGCCTGCTACAACCGCATATTCCTGAAGTGCGAGAACCTACAGCGCGTCGGGGCGTTCAAGTTCCGCGGCGCCTTCAACGCCGTCAGCCACTTGGCTGCCCCCGAGCGGGCGCGCGGCGTGATCACTCACTCATCCGGCAATCATGCGCAAGCGTTGGCGTTGGCCAGCCAAATTCTGGGCGTGCGTGCGACGATTGTCATGCCGCGGAACGCGCCGAGGCTCAAACTGGCTGCCACCCGAGACTACGGGGCCGAGATCGTTCTCTATGACCCGGTGGTCGAGACCCGAGAGGCAATCTCGCAGGGCCTGGCCGCCGAGCATGGGTACACCCTGGTACCGCCTTACGATCACCCGCTGATCATTGCCGGCCAGGGCACTGCGGCGCTCGAGCTCTTCGCGGACCTGGGCGAGCTCGACTATCTGTTTGTCCCGTGCGGCGGCGGCGGGCTCTTGAGCGGATCAGCGATCGCTGCCAAGCACATGTCCCCCGGCTGCCGTATCATCGGCGTTGAGCCGGCAGCCGGCGACGACGCGACCCGCTCCTTTCACTCTGGCGTGCTGCACACGGTCCGCAACCCCGACACCATCGCCGACGGCGCGCG
>Ga0315273_10011014_pt1 | contig 11557 bp, 13 predicted proteins | sample YL17G02_0_MG_FD_205753 | JGI IMG/M metagenome (GOLD analysis project Ga0315273, IMG submission 205753) | Sediment microbial communities from Yellowstone Lake, YNP, Wyoming, USA - YL17G02_0 | ecosystem: Environmental > Aquatic > Freshwater > Lake > Sediment | place: USA: Wyoming | collected... | reverse complement strand
ACCGTCTGGCCGCCTTCAAGTCGTGCCAGGGCCAGAAGGTTGTCGGCCATCGCCTGCGTCTGGCCGACGATGGCGAGACAATCGCGGAGGGCCTGCTGGTAATCGCCGGCGGCGCGGGCGCGGGAGAGGGCCACCTCCACCGTCGACCGCATCCCGGCCAGGGGCGTGCGGAGCTCGTGGGCCACGTCGGCGGTCAGGGCGCGCTCCCGCTGGAAAGCCGCTTCGAGGCGCGCCAGGAGCTCGTTGAGGCGGCGGACCACCGGCACCATTTCCGCGGGCATGCGATCCTCGGGGAGCGCGGCCGCCAGGTTGTCCTCGCGGATGGCCGCGATCCGTGCCGCCAGGGCGTCGAGCGGGCGGAGGCCCTGGCGGACCGTGGCGGCGGCCACCAGGAGCGCGAGGAGGATCGTGCCGCCGGCCGCGCCTGCCAGGAGCCACCGCAGCATCGCGAGGTCCCGATCGAGACCGGCCGTGTCGCGCGCGACCACGAGCGTCAGGTTCTGGGGAACCACAGGCGGCGCGGACGCGCTCTCGGCCGCGGGCTTGTCCTCGCCCTCCTGCTCATCCTCCACCTTGGGCCGGAACCGGAGAGCGACGGCTCGCCCCGGACGCTTGTCCGGCAGCACCAGCGGATAGAAGCCGGGCGTGCCGGGGGCGCTTTCGCGCCGCTCGAGGTCCCGCTCGCCAAGCGAGGAGGACCGCCGGAGGACCCGCCCGTCCTCGTGCCAGAGCTCGAAGTAAGCGGGGCGGTCCGCGCGGCGGAACTCGGGCATCTCCCCCTCGTCGAACTCGACTTCGACCGTCGCCTCTTCCTGCTTGGCCGAGGCGGCGATCGCCCAGGCCGTGGCGGCCAGGTTATCGTCGAAGCCGTTCCGCAGCGCCCGCTCGATGGCCGTGTAGACCACGACGGCGAAGACGGCCAGCAGGAGGGCCATGCCGCCGATCGTCAGCCCCACGAGCCGCCACTTCAGCGATGGCATCATTGGCCTTCCCCCGCCCGCGCGCCGCGGGCCGGGAGACTCGCCGCGCCACGTGGCGTTGTTCTGTAGCGCGAACCGGTCATTCGCCCCCTCCCAACCGGTACCCCCGGCCGCGCACCGTGTGGATCAGCGGCGGCTTGCCGGGCCGCTCGAGCTTGCGGCGGAGGTAGCCGATGTAAACGTCGACGACGTTGGAGTCGGCCTCGGAGTTGAACTCATAGACGTGTTCCCAGATATCCATGCGGCTGACGACCTCGCCGGCGCGCATGGCCAGGTACTCCAGCAGGACGTACTCGCGCGGCGTCAGGTGCGCTTCCTCCCTGCCGCGCCACACGCGCTGCGCGGGGGTCTCAATGCGGAGGTCGCCGACACGCAGGGTCGGGTTCTTCGCCCGGTAGGCCCGGCGCGCCAGGGCCCGCACCCGGGCCAGGAGCTCCGCAAAGGCGAACGGCTTCACAAGGTAATCGTCGGCGCCGAGGTCGAGGCCGCGGACGCGGTCGGCCACCGTGTCCTTGGCGGTCAGGAGGAGGACGTGGCACGGGCGGCCCTCGGCCCGCAGGCGCTTGAGGACCGTCAGGCCGTCGATCTTCGGGAGCATGAGGTCGAGGACCACCACATCGTACTCGCCCGTGGTGGCGTACCACAGGCCCTCCTCGCCGTCGGCGGCGGCGTCGACGGCGAAGCCGGCCTCGCGCAGGCCCTTGGCCACGGACTTCTGGAGCGGCGGATAGTCTTCGACGAGCAGGACGCGCATGGCACCCTCGGCCGCGGAAGATGACGCCGACGGGCATCGGCGATGCCGTACCTGTTTGGCGTGTGGACGTTCACTTGCAGGGTGGCATGCCCAGGCCACCTTTGCCTGGGCATGTTCCCGGATGTCCGGCATGCATGCCCACGCGAACGGCGGCGTGGGCATGCCACCCGGCTATCCGGAATGACACGGGATTAAACACGTACGCGATGCCCACCGGCGTCGGATTCTACCTCACGCCGCGCGACCTGTCAGCTCTTCGCTTCGGGCTTCGCTTCGGGCTTGGCGTCGTCATCATTGTCATCATCGTCGTCTTGGCCCTTGACCTTCCACTTGAGCGGCTCGACCACGGTGCCGTCGGCGGCCACCTCGATCTCGCCCTTCTGGTCGCCCTTGACGAGTTCCGCCTTGAAGGCGATCTTGGGCGTCCCCAGTTTCACATGCGTGGCAACGCCCTTGTCGTCCTTCCTGACTTCGGCGCGGATCTCCTCCTTCGCGATCTCCTTGATTTGGGCCCCGTCGGCAGCCTTGGAGATCGCCGCGCGGGCCGCTTCGGGAACGTCCTTGAGCGCCACCTCGGTCTCGATCTCGACGATGGTGCCGTCCGGGGCCACCGTGACTTCGATCTCGGCCTTGTCCTGCTTCAGTTCGACCTCGAACATCTTCATGCCGTCCTCATCCTCGGCCTTGACCTTGGCGATGGTGGCGAGGGGGAAGGCGTCCTTGATGGCCTTGGCGGCCGCCTCGGGAAGCTCGACCTTGGCCTTGGCCTCCTCCTTCTTGCACCCTTCGTCTGCGGGCAGAGTGGCCGCGCCCATCAGCGCCAAGGCTATGACTGCCATACCCATCAGCAACCAGCGTGTCCGGATCATTTGGAACCTCCTTGGTTCGAACCCACCATCCTCGCGGCCCGCCGACGCGGTCGGGCCATCGCGAACGGGTCGGCTTCGCCCCTTCGCCATTTCATAGCAGCTTACTCGTGGAAGATGAGAGGATAATGAGAAAATGGGGGGATTTCCAGGCAAAGAAACCGCCGACGGGTGTCGCGGTCATATCCGCCGGTAACGCCTCAGTTTACGGGTGGCATGGCCACGCGCTGTTGCGTGGCCATGAGTCCCGAAGCTCGCAGGAGCATGGCCGCGCAAAGGCGCGTGGCCATGCCACCCCCTGACGTCTAACATCCGCCGCCCTTTTTCCGCCGCCCTTTTTGAATGCCGCCCTTTTTGAATTGACGCTCAGCCGCCTCACGGATAGAGTATGTTGTTTTATTGGGCGGGGAGAGTGTGCGCCTTGGGCGCTTCAGGCAACGGCCTCAGCGCCGCGGGAGTAGTGTTTGCCCATGACCCTGGAAGAGCTCCGCAAGAAGATCGACGAGATCGACGGGCGGCTGGTCGCGCTGATGAACGAGCGTGCCCAGTGTGCCGTCGAGATCGGCCGCCTCAAGCGCGAGGCCGGCCAGGACTCGGTCTACGCCCCGGAGCGCGAGCGCGAGGTCATGCAGCACATCGTGGCGGCCAACCAGGGCCCCCTCTCCAACACCGCCCTCATGTCCATCTGGAAGGAGATGATGAGCGGGAGCCTGGCGCTCGAAAAGCCCCTCAAGGTCGCGTACCTGGGGCCGGAGGGGAGCTTCAGCCACCTGGCGGCCATCGAGAAGTTCGGCCGCAGCGTCCAGCTCGTCCCGGTCCGCGACATCGCCGCGGTCTTCGACCAGGTGGCCCGCTCCGACGGCGACTACGGCATCGTGCCGGTCGAGAACACCACCGGCGGCGCCATCCGCGACACCATGGAGTGCTTCCTGTGGATCCACGGGCCCGTCAAGATCTGCGCCGAGATGGCCTTGCCCGTCCACCAGCACCTGCTGTCGAAGACGACGCTGGAGCGCGTCAAGAAGGTCTACTCCAAGCCGCAGGTCTTTGACCAGTGCCGCGACTGGCTGGCCAAGAACCTGCCGCAGGCCGACCTGGTGGCGGTGGGCTCGACCACCGAGGCGGCCCTCCTGGCCTCGCGGATCGACGGAACGGCGGCCATCGCCTCGAGCATGGCGGCCGAGCTCTACCACCTGAACGTGCTGAACCCGGCCATCGAGGACAACCCGCAGAACCAGACGCGGTTCCTCATCCTCGGCCGCGAGAGCGCCAAGCCCACCGGCCGCGACAAGACGTCGCTGTTGTTCAGCGTCTCACACAAGGCCGGGGCGCTGGTCGAGGTGCTCGACATCTTCCGCCGCTTCGGCATCAACATGACGAAGATCGAATCGCATCCGTCGCCCTCGAAATCGTGGGAGTACTTCTTCTTTGTGGACATCGAGGGCCACCACAAGGACGAGAACATGACGGCCGCCCTCGAAGAGGCGCGCCAGCACACGCGGGAGCTGATCGTCCTGGGGTCGTTCCCCGTCACGGTCACGGCGGGGGTGACGCCGTAATTCTCTCCGGCCCGCCGCGGGAGCGGCGGAAGATATCGGCCGGGTGGATCTCCCGCCGCTCCCGCGGCGGGCTCGGGATAAGCGTGCGACTTCAATGATCATCGTCATGCAAGCCAAGGCGACCGAGCAGAACCTCGACGGGGTCATCCGCCGTATCGAGGACCTGGGCCTCAAGCCGCACGTCTCGCGCGGCGAGTTCCGGACGATCGTCGGCGCGATCGGCGACGAATCGCTCCTGAAGCCGGAGTTCTTCGCGGGTCTGACGGGCGTCGAGTCCGTCATGCCCATCATGAAGCCCTACAAGCTCGCCAGCCGCGACTTTCACGCCGAGGATACGGTCCTCAAGATCGGCGGCTTCCACATCGGCGGCAACTTCCTCGTCGTCATCGCGGGCCCCTGCTCCATCGAGAGCGAGAAGCAGATGCGCGAGACGGCCGTCGCCGTCCGCGACGCCGGCGCGGCCATCCTGCGCGGCGGGGCCTTCAAGCCGCGCACCAGCCCGTACAGCTTCCAGGGCCTCGGCGAGGACGGCCTCCGGATCCTTCAGGCGGTCGGCCGGGAGGTCGGGCTGCCGACCATCACCGAGGTCACCGACGTGCGCGACCTGGAGCTTGTGGCCCGGTACGCCGACATCCTCCAGGTCGGCGCCCGCAACATGCAGAACTTCCGCCTGTTGGCGGAGGTGGGGCGGACCGACAAGCCCGTCCTTCTGAAGCGCAGCCCGGCGGCCACCATCGAAGAGCTGCTGATGTCGGCCGAGTACATCCTGTCGGAGGGGAACCACCGCGTCATCCTGTGCGAGCGCGGCATCCGCGGCTTCGACAAGGCCACGCGGTACACGCTGGACCTCTCGGCCGTGCCGATCATCCAGAGCTGGTCGCACCTGCCGGTCATGGTTGACCCGAGCCACGCCACGGGAAAGCGGGAACTCGTGACCCCGATGGCCCTGGCCGCCGTGGCCAGCGGCGCCCACGGCGTCATGGTCGAGGTGCATCCGGACCCCGACAAGGCGATGAGCGACGGGCCGCAGCAGCTCGTGCCCGACGCCTTCAAGGTCCTGATGCAGGAACTCGCGCCGATCGCCCACGCCGTCGGGCGGCAGCTACAGACATCATCAAATAGGTAAACCACCTACTTAACCCGCCGTGAATACACGGCGGTCAACCGGACGATATTGAGCCCGCCGTGAATACACGGCGGGCCAAACGCGGGCAGCATCGAGGAGCGCCGGCAAATGCGGAAACCCTTCATCTGCGCCAACTGGAAAATGAACACCCACCGGGCCGGGGCCGTCGCCCTGGCCGCGGCCACCGCCAGGACCGCCGGCCAGGTCAAGGCCGTCGAGGTCGGCGTGTGCCCGCCCGCCTGCTACCTCGAAGCGGTCCTCGCGGCCGCCAAGGGCACCGCCCTGGTGGTCGGCGGACAGAACATGCACTACGAGGCCGGCGGGGCCTTCACGGGCGAGATCGCCGGCCCCATGCTCAAGGACCTGGGATGCGCGTACGTCATCCTCGGCCACAGCGAGCGCCGCCACGTTTTCGGCGAGACCGACGAATTTATATCGAAGAAGGTCCATGCGGCCTTCGCGTTCGGCCTCAAGCCGATCCTGTGCGTCGGAGAGAAGCTCGAGGAGCGCCAGGCCAACCAGACGGAAGCGGTCGTCCGCCGCCACGTCACCTGCGGCTTTGCCGGCCTCTCGAAGGACCAAGCGGCCCAGGTGGTGATCGCCTACGAGCCGGTGTGGGCCATCGGGACCGGCCTGACGGCCACGCCCCAGCAGGCCCAGGAGGTCCACGCGTTTATCCGCGGGCTCCTCGCGCCGCTCTACGACGCGGCGCTCGCCCAGCAAATCCGCCTCCAGTACGGCGGCAGCGTCAAGCCCGACAACACGCGCGACCTCATGGCCCAGGCCGACATCGACGGCGCCCTCGTGGGCGGCGCGAGCCTCAAGGCCGACGGCTTCGCCACGATCATCACCGAGGCCGCGAAGGGCAAAGGGCTGTAGCGTCCAGCCGTCGCCGGTAGGGCGGCGATCAAGAAAGGCGAGGTACATCTGTGGAAACGGTATTACAGATCCTGTTCCTCCTGACGGCCGTGATCCTGACGCTGCTGGTGCTGATCCAGCGCGGTCGCGGCGGCGGCCTGGCCGGCGCCTTCGGCGGCGCGGGCGGCTCCAGCGCGTTCGGCACGAAGACGGCCGACGTCTTCGTGCGCGCCACCGCCATCGTCGGCGCGATCTTCTTTGTCCTCTCGGTCGTGACGGCCATGTTTCTGAGGCCCGCCCGGGAGACGCCGCGCGAGCCCCCCGCGGTCCCCGCCCCGGCCGAACCGGGCACCGGTGCCGCCACGCCCGCCGAAAAGGCGGAGAAGGCTCCCGAGAAGGCGGCGCCGACCCCGGCCGAGAAACCGGGTGCCACGCCCGCCGAGAAGCCGGCCGGCGGCACGGCCGCTCCGGCGCCGGCCGAGACGCCGAAGACCACGCCGGCGAAGTAGAGCGTGTAGCCGTCGCCGGTACGGCGACGATCCTTTGCCGGAAGCGCAGCGGAGTCTGCCATGCACGCACAGGAGGGTCCCATCCTGGAGGCGTTTCGCGAGGCCCAGGCCCTGCTCGAGGGGCACTTCCTCCTGACGAGTGGCCTGCACAGTTCAAGATACCTCCAGTGCGCCCTCGTCATGCAGGACCCGGCGCGGGGCGAGCACCTCTGCCGCCAACTGGCCCGCGCGTTCGCCGACGAGAACATCCAGTGCGTCGTCGGCCCGGCGATGGGCGGCATCCTGGTCGCCTACGAGTTGGCGCGGGTCCTCAAGGCCCGGACCATCTTCGCCGAGCGCCAGGACGGCAAGATGACTTTCCGCCGCGGCTTCGCCATCGAACCGGGCGAGCGCGTGCTCCTGGCGGAAGACGTGGTCACGACCGGCGGCAGCCTGCGAGAGGTCCAGGATCTCCTCACGGCCGCCGGCGGCAACGTCGTGGCCATCTGCGCCCTGGTGGACCGCACCAGCGGCCGCGAGGCCGGCTTCGGCATGCCGCTGACGAGCCTCGTCAAGGTCGACGCCCCGACCTATTCGCCGGAAGATTGCCCTCTGTGCCGCGACGGCCTGCCGCTTCAGAAGCCGGGCCGCACCGGCAAGAGATGATTTTCTGCCACCTGTCTAGCCCGCCGTGAATACATGGCGGGCGAGGCGTGGCGATACTTAGCCCGCCGTGAACACACGACGGGCGGCACGACGAGGCCCATAGGAATCAACGATGATAAGAAGCATGACCGGCTACGGCGCCGCCGAGCGGACCAACGACCAGGTGCGCATTGCCGTCGAAATCCGCACCGTCAACAACCGCTTCTTCAAGGCGAACCAGCGTCTTCCCGAAGGCCTCGGCGCGGTCGAGATGACGATCGAGAGCCTGCTGCGCGCGAGCATCAGCCGCGGCACGGTCAACCTCACCCTGGCGGTCCAGCCCAAGGGCGAGTCGGCCCGGGCGCCCGTCAACACGGCCCTGCTGGCCGCCTACCTCAAGGACGTGGTCGATTTCGGCGAGGCGAACCTGCCCGGCTTCCGACCCGAGGAGGTGCGGGTCGAGGCCCTGCTCGACCTGCCGGGCGTCGTCGGCGGCGAGGAGGTGCTGCTGACGGGCATCGAGGACCTCCCGGCCCAGATCGAGGCCGTCGTGAAGGAGGCCCTCGAACGCCTCAACGCCATGCGCGACCAGGAAGGCGCGGCGACCGCCCGCGACATGGCGGCCGCCCTCGACGAGATGGAGCGGCGCGTGGCCACCGTCCTTTCGCGCGTGCCGGCGGTGCTCGAGGAGTACCGGACGCGGCTCAAGGAGCGGGTCACGGCCCTCCTGGCGGGGGCCGAGGTGCCGATGGACGACCAGACGCTGCTGAGGGAAGTCGCGTTCTACGCCGAGCGGTCGGACATCAACGAAGAACTCTCGCGGCTCTCGAGCCACATCCAGCAGTTCCGCGAGCTGCTGGCGGCCTCCGGGCCGGGGGGGCGGAAGCTGGAGTTCCTCACGCAGGAGATGTCCCGCGAGGTCAACACCATCGGCTCGAAATCGAGCGACTCGCTGATCTCGCGCGACGTGGTGGAAATCAAGGTGGGCGTCGATCGGCTGCGCGAGCAGTCGCAGAACGTAGAATGACGAAGTCCGAAGACCGAATGACGAATGAATGACGAAACGCCAATGACGAAGGGGCGAGCCGGCCCAAAGTACGACTTGGAGGAAAGGACCGCGAAGTTTGGAGAGGCCGTTATCGCTTTCGCCAAGACGGTGCAGCGAAACGCCATAACATTGCCGCTCATAAGCCAACTGGTACGGTCGGCAACGAGCGTCGGAGCCAACTACTGTGAGGCGGATGATTCGGAATCCAAGAAGGACTTTCGGCACAAGATCAGTACGTGCCGGAAGGAGTCGCGGGAGACGAAGCACTGGCTGCGCATGCTGGTGGCAGCCGATGCCGACCTGAAAAGCGCCGCCAGGCCGTTGTGGCAGGAGGCCAAGGAGTTGAATCTCATCTTCTCGGCCATATTCAGGAACTCGAAATGACGCCGCTGCCACCTTCGTCATTGCCGTTTGTCCGTTTCATTCGTCATTCGGACTTCGTCATTCGTCATTGGGGGAGTCTGGCTGGTGATGGCTGAGACCTACAAGAATCGCGCAGTTCCGCCTCACCCGGCCACGGCCCTCGCGCTCGTCGTCCTCAGCGGCCCGAGCGGCGTGGGCAAGACGACCGTGTGCCGCGAGGTGGCCTCGCGCCTCGGCCTGATGGAAAGCATCAGCGCCACGACGCGCCAGATCCGTCCGGGCGAGAAGAAGGGCGTCGATTACTATTTCCTGAGCCGCGAGGAGTTCCAGCGCCGCATCGACGCCGGCAGGTTCGTCGAGTGGGCCGAGGTCTTCGGCCACCTCTACGGCACGCCGGTCGAGGAACTCCAGCGGGCGCGCGCGGCCGGGCAGGCGCTGCTCCTGGAGATCGACGTGCAGGGCGGCATACGGATTAAACAGAAGTTCCCGGAGGCGTTGGCGATACTCTTGCTCCCGCCGGAACCTCAGGCCCTTCGGGCGCGCCTTTCGCGGCGCGGCACCGAGGCGCCGGAGGAGGCGGAGCGGCGGCTTGCCAAGGCCACGGAGGAGGTGGCGACGGCCCGCGCCGCGGGCTGCTACGATGCCGAGGTCGTCAACGACGATCTTGGGGCCGCCATCAACCAGGTGGTTTCCCTTATCGAAACACGGAGGAAGCGGAATGATTGAGGCACTGAAAAGCGATGACGTCGTCAACAAGGTGGGCGGCCGGTTCAAGCTGGCCGTCCTCGTCCAGAAACGTCTGGTCGACGTGACCTTCGGGGCGCCCCTGCTGGTGGAGCGCGGCTCGAAGACCCTCATGGAGGCCGTCATCCAGGAGGTCCTCGAAGGCAAGATCACCCTGGAGATTCCGGAGCGCAAGCGCGTGGCCGCCCCGAAGGCCGCCCCGGCCGCAAAGGAAGCGGCCGAAGAGGAGGCCGAGTAGCGCCGCCAAGCCACTTGAGCCTCTGCGCGGTGGGTCTCCGTACGTGTTCAGCGTGTTGCTTCGGATAGCCGGGTGGCATGCCCACGGCGTCTTTCCGTGGGCATGACTTGACCGTGCCCCGAGGAGCATGCCCACGCGAACAGCGGCGTGGGCATGCCACCCTGCCTATGGACGTCGACACGCTAAACACGTACCCTGACCCACCGCGCAGGAAGCGTGGCGCACAGACCGGAGAACGCAAGGCACGGCGGGTCAGGAGACCCGCCGCGCGAAGTCGCGATGTAGCGCCAGCCGCCGGAGCATTGAGTCATGACCGAGCCCAATCTCGAAATCCTCCGCGGCCGCGAGATCCTCGTCGGCGTCACGGGGGGAATTGCCGCCTACAAGACGGCGATGCTCGTCTCGCGCCTCGTCCAGGCCGGCGCGGGCGCCAGCGTCATCATGACCGAGCACGCCACGCGTTTCGTCGGCCCGCTCACCTTCCAGACGCTGACCGGCCGCCCGGTCTACACCGACCTGTTCGAGTCGCCGGAGGTCTATCACGCCGAGCACATCGCCCTGGCCGAGCGGGCCGACCTCGTGGTCGTGGCCCCCGCCACGGCCAACGCGCTCGCGAAGCTGGCCCACGGCATCGCCGACGACCTTCTCTCGACGGTGCTCCTGGCGATCCAGGCGCCGCTCCTCCTGGCTCCCGCGATGAACGCCCGCATGTGGGCCCACCCCGCCGTCCAGGCGAACGTGGCGCTGCTGCGCTCGCGCGGCGTGCGGTTCGTCGGGCCCGAGGAAGGGTACCTGGCCTGCGGCACCGTGGGCCCGGGGCGGATGGCGGAACCGCCGGAGATTCTCCGCCAGATGGTCGATATCTTAAGCAGCCGCGCGAAGACATCGTAGGCCGGGGCAACGCCCCGGCCTCCATCGGGCGCGGCGGGTCTCCTGACCCGCCGCGCAAGGGCTCGCCCCCGCGCACCGGCCGTTTCTCGCCGCGCGGGGAACGCACGCACGCGGCGGCTCTGGAGAGCCGCCGCGCACGGGACGCGCCGGACGCCCAAGCTCGGGCGCGGCGGGTCAGGAGACCCGCCGCGATCCAGCGCCGATGGCGCCGTGGCCATAGCATGTACCTGAGGAACCTGGCATGCGCATCCTGATTACCGCGGGTCCGACTCGCGAGTACCTCGACCCCGTCCGCTTCCTCTCGAACGCCTCCAGCGGACGCATCGGCTACGCCCTGGCCGCGCGGGCCAAGGCCCTCGGGCACCACGTGACGCTCATCCTCGGGCCCGTCGAGCTGCCCGGCCCGGTCCGGGCCGACGAGGTGGTGCGCATCACGAGCGCCGCCGACATGTTCGAGGCGGTCCTGGCGCGGTTCGACGGCTGCGACATCTTCATCGCCGCCGCCGCCGTCTGCAATTATCGCCCCGTCGTGCGCGAGGAGAAGAAGATCAAGAAGAGCCAGGGCAAGTTTTCGCTGGAGCTCGAGCGCACCGCCGACATTCTCATGCACATGAGCAAGCGCCGCCATCGCCAGGTGCTTGTGGGGTTCTGCCTGGAGACCGAGGACCTCGAGCGGCGGGCACGCGACAAGCTCCAGGTCAAGCGCCTCGACCTGGTGGTCGCCAACGGCCCGGCGGCCATCGGCGCCGATCGCCAGAATGCCGTCCTGCTGACAGGCCGGCGGACCGATCGCCTCAAACAGGTCACCAAGGAAGAGCTGGCCGAGCAGATCCTCGACGCCGCCATCGCCCTGAAGAAGGGTTGAGAAGGCGGCTGGCCTAGTCCCAAAACAAGCGTATTGCCCCGCGCGTAAAGTCGGCCAAGGGGCGTGAGGGGGCGGCGCAGCGAGTTCCCGTCGGGCCTTGCCGGCCCGCCAGGGCGTCGCTCGGTTGTATCT
>Ga0315273_10011013_pt1 | contig 11557 bp, 9 predicted proteins | sample YL17G02_0_MG_FD_205753 | JGI IMG/M metagenome (GOLD analysis project Ga0315273, IMG submission 205753) | Sediment microbial communities from Yellowstone Lake, YNP, Wyoming, USA - YL17G02_0 | ecosystem: Environmental > Aquatic > Freshwater > Lake > Sediment | place: USA: Wyoming | collected... | reverse complement strand
CCTGCTTCACCTTTCGAGGCAGCTCGGGATCCGCGATGAGAGCTCTGCCCATGAGGATGATATCTGCAACCTTCTGATCGAGCAGTTTCTCGGCGACTAGCACGGGGGTTTGGTGATGGGCGGCGAGCGTGGGAGGAGAACCGTGGAGCGAGCGCAGGGGACTCGGAAGGAGGTTGGCCAATTCGGGGTGGACGACTGCTACCACAAATTTTATGATCTCTACGATATGGACTGGGACGTGATCAAGGAGGGCACGAGACGCGGATTCCGGACGGGGATCACTTGGTGCAAAGTCTACGCGTGGGCTTTTGTTGTCATCGGGATCGGCTTTGCAGCCCTGGCCTGGTACAGTCGACCCATACCTTCTTTTCACCTCCATTTCCTTGAGTTTGAATGGCTGATGACATTCATGGGTTTATTTTTTGACATTCCCCCCCTTTCGCGGTTTCACCAGACCTTTGAGCACTTTTCCCCTTTACCTGTAATTTTGAGTACCGTATAGTTTTATTATATGCGATGGTTGTCCGGGATAGAGGGGAACGAATCATTCCGGCAGAAGGAGGGGTGACCGGCAAAAGGGTATTCATTGAAAATTGCAGGCGTTTCGTTACGGCATCAACCAAGACAACCAGAAAAATGAGGCCTCAAATGTCAAAACAATTCCTGCACGCTGCAATTCTGAGTGGAATGATTTTCTACGGCGCCTTTTCAACGGGCTGCATGGGCTGCATTCCACCCTCCTGGCCGGACAGCCCCCTCTATGAAATACCCGTAAACGATCCGGGTTGGACCCCGCCGGCCACGGTGGAAGAGGCAATGGCAGCTCTTGAGGGGCATTACGCCCACTACGACATTGTCGCCTACCTTGCGGAGACGCCCGTCGGACCCATGCGTACCTTCATTATCTCCTATGGTTTTACCGACCTCACACTGGAAGGCGATGAACTCGTCGAATTCGACCGTTTCTGCCATGCAGAGTACAAAGCCAACCAGCCCTTCGTCTCAACTTTCGACGATGCCGCCACACAGGCCATCGGACCGCGCACCACTGCGGTGGATGTGTTCCAGGATGACGGGAATTGGAAGATCTGGCGTCCGGCCACCCCAACCCTCATCGGTATCGACGGCGATCCCGACTTGCCACTCTCCATGGACCCGAACGATCCGAACATCAACGATGACGACAACGACGGAAAGCCGGGCGTGACCGTGAGTCTCACGCTTTACGGCTTCATCCAGGCCGAGCTTTACATCGCACGGCGCGAAATCTTTCAGAACGACCTTACCCTTTACTCCGATGGCAGTCTCTTCGGTCATGTTGTGGACGAGTCGGAACAGCTCGTCATTGGCGCAACCCTCGACTTCCTGAATAAGCCAAGCAACCCACCGCAGTATGACGACCCTGGTCTGAGCCCCATGATGCTTATCCCAGTGTCCGACGACCTGGACACCTGCGATGAACTGATGGCCAACCGCGACGCCCTGTTTCCGCCCCAGCCGGAATTCTGAATCTGAAGCCCCCTCCCGGGCTCTCTGAATTATCCGGGAAGAGACATTGCCGGAAGACACCCGCCAGGGCGAGCTCCTACAGACTGCCCCCCAGGGGCTTGCAGAGGAAGCAGGGCAACAGTTCCAGACAATGAAGGCCACACCCGACCGCATGACACAGGAAAATTTAGGATGCCGATGCCGTGTTGACCTCGCAGGCTCTTCGGAGTTTGCACCCCGCCGTTGATATCTCACCTGACACGTGCAGCAAGAGGCAATTCAAACTTGCCTATCAACCATTGGAAAGAAGTAACCCCTAAAAAAGGGAGACCGAGCAACGGATCTGCACGCTCGCCGAGAAACAATACAAGGGAAAGTATATACGCCTCGATATCCGCTTGCCGCTTCAATGGTCATTTTTGCTTCGTCGACGCGTACCAGGAGCCTGAAGTTCCGAAGAGGCTACCCAAGGACTGGCATGAAACCAGGGACGAAATGCGGAAACGGCTGGGCCCATCGTATCAAGACTACCGAGGTGGCGAAACGTAAATAGACATAGCAGTTCTCGCTCTAATCGGCTTTTTCAAGCGATGACTCGGGAGGTTTCATGCCGGCTTTACTACTAGAAGTGACTCCGTATCAAACACAAGATGTTTATCGGACGATCGAAATCACAGATAAGCACAATCTTCACCACCTACATAGAGTCATTCAAGACGCTTTTCTGCTTGATGATGAGCATCTTTATGCATTTTTCATGAAGAATCGACGTTGGGATAAAACCTTCATGTATGGTGGGCCGAATGTTACCGCGAAGTATTCTGCCCAAAATACTGCGCTATCTTCACTTTCTCTGCACAACAAGCGCTTTCTGTACCTGTTTGATTTTGGTGACGAACTCCGCTACGAAGTCCGGGTACTCGAGGAACGAGAGGCTGAAGAAGGTGTCCAGTATCCACGAATTGTCGATGCGGGCGGTAAGGCGCCGCCTCAATATCGGATCTATGACGAAAATGACGCATCGGACGATGAAAATTTGCCTTCTGAGAAGTCTGCAGGTGACCCTGAAGTACTTGAATCGGTGACCTGCTTGGTTCCGAGAATTCGGGAAGTTTTAGACCGCATAGAGAGCAGAAGTTCCGACCCTGAAGCGGTGGTCGAACTGAGCCAGCAAAACAACGAACTGACTCAGGAACATGATTTAGCACAGGAGTTTGTTCGATTCACCGGCAATGACATGAACCTCATCTATCGTGTCGAATCCATGGTGGAGGCCAACGTCTTTGACTGGATGATGGGTCTTCCACGACGAATGTCGAATGCAGGACTTCTCGAAGGGGGACTGGCACTGGCGCGCAGTTTGTACAGCGTCTTTCAATCAGAGCAGATCAACTGTAATCTACCATTGATCCTCGCAAGAGCTGGGTTTTCGGATGAAGCCAGGGAGCGTTTGGCGGCCCTTCTGTCGGAATACCCCGAGGACTGGTTTGTCCTCCTGATGGCCGGCGAGACGTATCTGATATTCAATGAATGCCACCAAGCAAAGAAATGCCTTGAAGATGCACTCTTTTGGGTGGGTGATTTCCTAGAAGGACGAGATCGAATCTTACACGAAATCCGCAAGGCGAAAGTAGGTCGTAACGATCCCTGCCCCTGCGGGAGCGGGATGAAGTACAAGAAGTGCTGCATCGACAGGGAAATTGGGGCTTCAGCGTGAATTGCAGGATCGCATGGCATCTATGGTAGAAACCCGCAACGGTAGTTCTGGCTTGCGCAAGGGTTCGTCAGTCAAGATCCGCCCGGGCGTAAAAGACCCCGATTATGGCATAGACATCGGCGGATGGCAGGGTAGAGTCATCGATATTCAGGAAGGAGAGAACGACGATATCGCTATCACCTGGGACAGCATTACGTTGAAGAACACGCCTGACTGGGTATTCACTCAGGCACAAACAAGTGGGCTTGATTGGCAGCAATGCTGGCTTCCCGCCTCCGAGGTGGATCCATGTGAACCTCGGGATGATGAGAAAGCGGTTTCCGATACGGCAGCTCGAATCAGCAAGAGGCACGAGTGGGATGACGAGGGCAAGAAAGGGCAAAGAATCCAGGCCGTCCTCTCCAAGGCTCCGGTTGACGACGATCTATCCGAAGTCATGGCCTGGGAGTCTCACCTCAGATCTGTGCTCCATTTCCCCTTCCTCGCCAAACTGAGCGAGGATGCATGGGGATACCCGCTGAAATTTCACCCGACAACAAAAGGGACGCCGAAAGCTGTATTCCAGCGCATGATCTCTCGCCTCCTCCAGATCGCCCGAGGCACCACTATCGCCGATTCCCCTCCACCGCCCAGGGTACCCGATGTCTTCAGTGTAACTCAGATCATCGGCTCTGACGAGCGATTCGGGGTGATGGTAGAAATCGAGTATGAGGATCGCAAAGCCAAGTTTCCATTGTGCGACCTGAAGCCGAAGAGCACGGGGAGCGATCAGGCTAGCGCCTTGAAAGACTACGGGACCTGGATCGCGAATAGATAGGAATCGTAAAAGCACGTCAAAAATCCAACCCCGGTTGGCTGTGGCAACAAAGTTCGTCAGGGAGGAGTGAGAAGCGAATGATATCGAAAGGAGACCAGCATCGTTCCGCCGAAGAGATTGTGGAAGGGTTGCTACGCCATGAACCGATCAATCTCTCTGACCTCAAATCACGGATCAAAGGGGTTGACAAAGAGCGTCTTGCGAAAGCGCTGGCGGACCGACTGCTGCAACCTGACATCCATCCAATGGATTCCAGGACGCTTTCGATAGTAGTCATGCAGGTTGGTGTAGGACGAGAACTAGAGCGATTTGTCGACGCAGTGACGTGCACCGATCTTCCCGGTTGGGTTCGAGCACAAGCACAGGGCATCGTTATCCTGCTCGCCCCAGATCAAGTGTCCAAAGTGGAAGAGCGGATGACGCCCGAAATCCGCAGGGGAATCATTGAGGCAAGTCTTCAGGAATTGATACTTGCGATCGAAGATGAGCCTGCAAGGGGTGAGAACTTGGTCGAAATTCTTGAGACCATATCTCCAGACGTGCTTCAGCCGGCGTGGGAGCACATGGAACTGATGCGCGTAGAAGCTGGAGCCCGTGCGGCCCTCATCTATCGACAACCGCTGCTGCGCGAAAGTCTGAAATCTCTCCACCCAGCAATGCTAGAGAAAGTTTGCAGTGAAGGCGGCACTGAAGCGTCAATTTTGCTGACCGAGCTCAAGAAGTCCGCGAAGGACGAAGACCAACAGCGTCTGCTGCAAGGCATGCTACTTCGGGTTAGGACAGCTGGTATTGCTCCGAAGAAGTCGCTCATGCAAGTGAAGGGCGAGGCCTATGTGAGCTCCTGCGACGGTCAGGGTGCATTCGTCCTGTTCGGACGTTGTCGACGGCGAGGTAGCACATCGACCACCACCGCCGATCTCTGTATCCGCGCTGCGGGGGAGGTCCGCGACGGATTCGTTGTCAAGCGGCACTCCGAGTCGGACTTTCGCGAGATGATGGAGCAGGTAAGTCCCAATCGATCGCTCGACTTTGTGCGCATCTCCTTGCCTGAGGCAGCCGCGCTGGTTGAGGAAGCCATGGCAAGAACTCGCTCGATGGGCTGCTCTCTTGCACCGGAGGTGACGGCAGCGGTCCAGCATTTCGAAGACGCCAGAGATCTGGCTGTCCTTCTGAATGTGCCTGAGGAAAGATCTGATGAAGATATTTCTCTCGAGTCGTTCAGGGATCTATTGGAAGAGGACATCTACGAATACTGGTTCCTGGACGAAGGTGATCTGCGTGCAGCCAGGATACGTGGCCCATCGACGACCAAAGAGAAGGTCTCATGGCTTGTCGACTCTGCTGGCAGGCTGGCTAAAACCGCCTATCGTGACCGCGTTCTGGCCATGGCTCGGCACATGGCACTGTGGCATAGCTGGAATGGAGAACCCGAGATGGCTGAGCTGTTCGCAGCGGCGCTGTCACAGATGGAAAGTGACTTTGCCAACTGCTCCCTCATTCACGCTATCTTGGAAAAATCCATTATCTACCGTAATCCCTCCCTGCCCGTAGCTTCCGAGTATCGAGAACTCGGTAATAAGCGGCAACGGCAGGCGATCAAGGAACTGCTGTTCCACGGGGTCAATTCACCGACCGGATCGGATTTGGCGCTATTGGACTTCACAGAGCTCGTTGTCGAAGTATTCGACAAGATCGTATTCGTCCTTCCCGGCGAGCGGCGTCCCACGAACGATTCATTTTTTTGCATTGGGTACGCAATTGCCAAGGCCTGTCTCCATGAACCGTGGGATGAAGCCAAAGAAATGGAATCGGCTATTGTGAAGGCCATCACGTCAGCAAGCAATTTGACTATCCAAGAGGCTGGACTACTTGCGCCAACGATCCGTCAATCATTGGTTAGGTTCTTTTCGGATTGCTGTGAGCATTGTCCAGTCGGGTGCCTGGACCGGCTGGACTCCAAGCAAACGAAAGCATTTTTCTCGCCTTCCCATCCAGCGGAAGAAGCTTATGTCTATATCGATATGGAAGGATTGCTGGCGCAGAATCCACCTAAACCAAAGAAGCATGGCAAGCCCCGCACGCGAGATCAACGGGAAATGCAGCCATAACACCGCCATTCGATTAGTCGCCCGGAAAGAAACTGTGCCATGCATCTTGAGCTAGTCCACTATGAAAACCTGAAGCACGCCAGAGCTGGTGAGATCGGTTTTCGGACGGGTGAGGAACTGCGCAGATGGACAATCCTTCCAGCCACACCCACCAACCGGGAAGTGATGGCGTGTTTGGCCTTGGCCACAGCATCTCAGCGCATCGAACCACATCTCGACGCGGTCCTTCCGTCTCTCATTGCCAACCCCAAAAAAGCAATTAGACTCGAGTTCGTCGGTGTCCGTCATGATCGGATTGACGATCGCGGGATCATACAACCACGGGTTGCCGGTGGACGTGGTCTGGCAATAGGAAAAGGGGTTTGGACCTTGCCCCCCCAATCTTTGCCTCCCTATGCTCGCGCTTTGGACGTCGTACAAGTAAGAAGAACTTCGGGGATTGTAGGCTGGTTGACCCTGGCTTATGGCGCAGAGCCGATCGGACGCGCGAACGGTGATGACTTCGACTTTCATGACCGGTCCCATGCGTTTCGTCGTTTGTCGTCATTCTTTACCCAGTCCGCACGCCTCACCGATCCCTTGGCTTTTCTCCAGCGAATGCACGACAAGGCCATCCGATGCGGCACTCCGCGACAGAAAGTGTTCCTCGCTCGCCTCGCAGAAATCCTGGGCAAGTGGCTCGATCAGGATTGCGGCTTTTTTCTCTCCCCATCCCCGCGGTTCAAACGCTTCTGGGGTGAGTTGACTGCTTGCGAGCAAAAAGGCACGATGGTATTACTCGATGCAACCAGACATGCTTTCGATGCTTTCCCGAAAGCACTTGATCCTCTCGTTCAGCCCGGGGTCATGATCCTCGAGCAACCCGATCGCTACAATCCACCGAAACGCCTCACCCGTTTTCTTTCCGTCCTCGACGAGCTATTTCCGGCCTTTCAGTTCATCGTCAGTCTCTCGCCGGGGAGCAAGACTCAGTTCCCTAAGCGACTTCTGACCCAACGACTCCCTGTCCCACAGGTTGAGCTTCCCGAGAGATCTACCCGCCGACGGCTTCATTCAGGCGACGTTCTGCTCATCGATATCGACAGCGTTATCCCGAACTTCGCCCTGATGCAACTGAGCCAACACTTCAAGCGACGTGGCAAGAAGGTCACCCTCGTCCGCCATGATCAATGCGTCCAAGGTGCCACCGAGGTGTTCGCAAGCTGTGTTTTCCACAAGCCTTCATCGCTGATCAGGGTTCAAAAAGTTCGTGACCGCTACGGACCTCGCGCACAAATCGGTGGGTCAGGTGTGGACCTTCGCCTGCGACTCCCGGCACGCATCGAACGGCTGCCGCCAGATTACAGCATCTACCCAATTCTTGGCGATCGGGCGATTGGCTTTCTCACCCGCGGCTGTCCTGGCCGCTGCGGATTCTGTGTTGTGCCCAAGAAGGAAGGCAAACTGAGGCAAGTCGGGGACCTTGAAGATCTACTGCAGGGGCGGACCAAACTGATCCTGCTCGACGACAACTTGCTTGCATTCGAAGACTCCACACATTTGCTCGAGCAGATGGCCCGCCGCAATCTTGCCGTCAACTTCAACCAGACGCTGGATCTGCGGTATCTCGATGAAGAAAAGGCCAAACTGCTGCGTCGCCTACGTTGCAGCAATATCAAGTTCACACGGCGCAACTACCATTTCAGCCTTAACAATGCCCAGCATTTCGAGCGAGTGCGCCGCCAGTACGAACTGCTTCGCGTGACCAGGCAAGACCATGTCGAGTTCATCTGCATGTACGGCTACAATACCACGTTGGCCGAAGACGTCGAGCGTTTCCGATTCCTCCGCTCTTTGCCGCGTGCTTATGCTTTTGTGCAAGTCTACCAACCGATACCCGGAGGCCGACCTGCGAGCCTCGATGGATTTTTTAACAAGAATTCAGATCGGCTTCTCGACGAATTGGCAAGTATTCTGTACCCCGAAAACATGAAAAGCATGGAGAAGTACTACCGCTGGGTCGCCGTTGAGTATGCCAATCAGCAAGGTCGCATTCACCACGGACTCATCGACACATTGTTCCGGTACAATAAGCGAGACCAACGTGCGGCGTTCATCGAAAAACTTCAAGCTGCATGCGCTGAGCAAAAGGCAATTCATCGGGGATAGGCCCTGAAATGGCTATTTCTGTGACCGATCAGGGCATCTCGATGTTACTTTCTGCTTATCGGCTCCTCAATTCGAACTAGATCTTGCGCTGTCGTTCCCAACATTTTTCTTTCGCCACCCTCAACAAATCCCTCGTTGAAAGCCCATCGTGCTCCCCGCACAACATCCATTCCTGTATCCCCGGCTCCAGCAACGTCAGCGACAATAACTGCGAGACCCGGTTCCGAGATATCTTCAGCTTCCTGGCCAGTTCCGCTTGATCGTAAACCTCCCCGGAATCGATTAATCCTTGGTATCGATGAGCCAAAGCGAGCATGCGAGCGAGTGGAAGTAGTCTTCTTCCTCAGCGGCCGGAAGCTGTGAGCAGGAATCCTGGTAGGAATCCTCGCGTAACGGTGGGAGCCCAGGGGGCGAATGAGCCCTGGGAGTCGGCCTGGCGTTGGCCAACCCTGTCTGCGTGCGGGCACGCACAGGCAGGCAGAGCCCGAGGTGTTCCAGGATCCTACGGATCACCTCGATGTTGTCAATCACCGCCACTTATGTGAAGCTTCACATAAGTGGCCTTGAACTAAACGGCCAGAGGCCTTTGTCTCTCTACCCGGTTGTCCCCGATGATACTCGGAGCAGGTTCATCTAAGTCCTTCCGATCTTGGTTCTCCTCGAGCGCTTTCAGATCTTTGTTCTAGCCCCCTCCCGATAACCTCCTTGGTTCAATATCATGGGTGGAATAGGTGGTGTTCTTCTCACCATTCAATTCCAACCAAGGAGGTGTGCTATGACTCCCCTACGCCAACGCATGTACGAGGACATGCAAATCCGCAACTTTTCTCCTCACACGCGACACCAGTACATCATCTACGTAGCCGCTTTTGCCAGGCACTTTGGCAAGCCTCCTGACCAACTCGGGCTCGAACATATCCGCACCTATCAATTGTTCCTGCTCGAGGAGAAGGAGGTCTGTCCCGCAACGTTGAATTTGGCGGTTTCGGCCTTGCGGTTTCTTTACCGTGTAACGCTTCAACGAGATTGGGACATACAACTGATTCCTTACGCGAAGAGGCCGAGAAAACTTCCCGTTGTCCTCAGTCAGGAGGAAGTTGTTCGCTTGTTTCAGGTCGTTCGGGACATGAAATACCGCACCGTTCTGATGACCGCCTACGCCGCCGGCCTGAGGGTCTCGGAAGTCACCCAACTGAAAGTCTCCGACATTGACAGCCAGCGGATGTGTATTCGAGTCGAACAGGGAAAGGGGCGCAAGGACCGGTACGTGATGCTCTCCCTGAAGTTGTTGGAGTATTTACGCCGATACTGGGCAAAGTACAGGCCCGACCCCTGGCTGTTTCCCGGCCGTCAAAACGGCCACCTTCCCATCTCGACCGTTCAGGCCGTATGCAAAAGGGCTCGCAGAGACGCCCGTATAAAGAAGGAAGTGACTCCCCACACGCTTCGGCACAGCTTTGCCACACACCTGCTCGAAGCGGGGACCGATATCAGGACCATCCAGTTTCTCCTAGGTCACCGCAGCCTCAATTCAACCATGGTGTATACACATGTCGCACAGAAAATCTATAAGACTCTCAGCCCCCTGGATCTCTTGCCCGACCCCAAGACGCTCAGTTCGTGATGGATAAGCCATCTCTGGAGGTGGCCGACATCTTCCGAGCATACGGGCAGGAGTATCGAGAGAAACACGGCCACACCTTGTCGCTCCAGCAGCTCCGCGTGATGCGCGATATCGAAATTTGTCGCACAGCCCTGTTGGGGGGCCACATCAGAGCGTGCGACGATGAAAACTGCGATCACGTGGAGATCTCCTACAACTCCTGCCGGAATCGGCATTGTCCCAAGTGCCAGAGCTTGGCCAAGGCCAACTGGCTGCACGCCCGTCAAGCCGAGATCTTACCCGTCGATTATTATCACCTCATCTTTACCATCCCGGACGATCTCCTCGGACCGGTTGCGCTTCAGAACAAGGAGGTCTGCTACAATCTTCTGTTCCATTCCGCTGCGCAGACGCTGCTGACCACCGCAGCCGATCCTGAACACCTCGGGGCACAAATCGGCTTCCTGGCGCTCCTGCATACCTGGGGCCAGTCACTCACACACCATCCTCATCTCCATTGTCTCGCCCCAGGGGGTGGCCTGTCCCCCGATGGGCAAAAATGGATCTCCTGCCCCCCCAATTACTTCCTCGACGTAGAGGTCCTCTCACGTCGCTTCCAGCAGTGCCTTCTCGATGCCCTCCGGAACGCATATCAGAGGGGCATGCTGGAATTCCACGGCTCCATCAAAGATCTTGCCCAACAGGATTCCTTTGACCAACTCCTGGATTCCTGCCAAGAGCCCGCTTGGGTGGTCTACGCAAAGCCACCTTTCGCCGGCCCGGAAAAGGGTCTCGATTACCTTGCACGCTATACCCATCGCGTGGCTATCTCCAACCACCGCCTACTAAGCATGGAAGACGGCGAAGTCACTTTCACATGCAAGGATTACAAAGATAGTGGACTCCAGAAAACCATTACCCTGCCAGCCGAGGAATTCATTCGCCGTTTTCTCCTACACGTCCTCCCCAACGGATTCAGCCGTGTCCGATACTACGGCCTGTTCGCAAACCGCTGCCGGGCGAACAACCTTCAACACTGCCGCTCACTTCTCGATAAAGCCCAAGCAACGATCTCGACTACGGTTGCAAGGATGGATTGGCCCGAGCTCGTCCTGTTCCTCACTGGGAAGGACCCTCTGAAGTGTCCGAAGTGCAGCCGCGGACACCTGGTAATTGTCGAGGCGCTGAAACCAGTACCACGAACCCAGGTTGTAGACGCCGGGCCACACCCCGGAATCGATTCGTCATGATGACAAGAGCCAGCTGGCCATATTCCCTTATCTTGTTTCACTTCCTTATCCAGGGAGACAGGACCCGTTCGCCATCGAGCCATAGAACCCCTTCTCTATCTCCTGCCATGGGATCATCCGACCCTCGGAGACATAAACCCACAACTCAAATCACCCATAGACTACCCATGCCGACAACCCCTACAGCCCGTCTTCTCGGAAGTTTCACCTGCCCCATCATCCATTGAACACCCATAGCCATCGTCGGCTGCGTTTAGTTCAACTGATTCTATCCGCAATGCTCGCTCGTTCCTCGCTCGATTCGGATAGAATCCTATTCCTTATGTGCAGTGTTCGATTATGTGAAGTAGTCCCCTCCTGTCTCCTCTTATCTCCTTATCGGGCAGGCCTTCGGCGCAGCAGGCTCGACAGATCCACTGCACATAA
>Ga0315273_10011012_pt1 | contig 11558 bp, 6 predicted proteins | sample YL17G02_0_MG_FD_205753 | JGI IMG/M metagenome (GOLD analysis project Ga0315273, IMG submission 205753) | Sediment microbial communities from Yellowstone Lake, YNP, Wyoming, USA - YL17G02_0 | ecosystem: Environmental > Aquatic > Freshwater > Lake > Sediment | place: USA: Wyoming | collected... | reverse complement strand
GAACGCCGACGCGACCGAACTGGCCCAGATCCTGACCGGGGCGCTGAACAACAAGCCCGTGGCGCTGACGGCGACCAGCCCGAACCGCCAGGCGCTGCTCCAGTTCGTGACCCGCTCGAAGGAGGGCGGCCAGTTGATCTCGAGCGCGCTTCAGGAAGGCGTGCTCATCACGCCCGACCGGCGCACCAACTCGATCGTCATCTCGGCCCCGCTGGAGAACATGGCGCTCCTGGAGAGCCTTATCAAGGCCATGGACTCGACCATCCCGCGGACGGCCGAGATCCGCGTCTTTGCGCTCGTCAACTCCGACGCCCGTGCCATGTCGCAGGTCCTGAGGGACCTTTTCCGCATGCAGGCCGTCGGAGGCGTCGGCAAGCAGGCCATCGAGTACACCCTTGTCCCCAAAGAGGGAGGCACCGAGAAGGGGCCCAGCGCCACCGTCGGCTCGGCCGAGGACGTGGCCCTGACCGTCACGGTCGACGTCCGCACCAACAGCCTGCTCGTGGGCGGCACGAGACACTACGTGGACCTGGCGAGCAAGGTCATCGAGGAACTCGACCAGAGCACGGCGGCCGAGCGGCTGACGGAGGTCTACCGGCTGCGGAACGCCCAGGCCCAGGACATCGAGGCCGCCCTGACGAACTTCCTGAACCAGGAGCGGCAACTCCTGGAGCAGCAACTCGGGGTCGGCGGCGCGGGAACGTCGCAGTTCATCCTGGAGCGCGAGGTGGCGATCGTGGCCGAGCAGACGTCGAACACGCTGCTGTTGTCGGCCAGCCCGCGGTACTTCGACGTGGTGGCCTCCATGATCGAGGAACTCGACCAGCCCCCGCCGCAGGTCCTCATCCAGGTGCTTCTGGCGGAGGTAAGCATCGACGACATCAACGAGTTCGGCATTGAGGGGCGTTACACGGGCGTCATCGACGGCCACACCGCCACGGTCGGGACGGCGCCGGCGTTTGCGGCGTCGGCCGGTCTGTCGCTGAACCCGGGCTTCAGCGTGTCGGTCACCGGCAGCGACGTGAACTTCCTCCTGCGGGCCATCGAGAGCCAGGGCCGCCTCGAGATCCTCAGCCGGCCGCAGATCCTCGCCTCCGACAACCAGCAGGCCACCATCAACGTCGGCCAGCGCGTGCCGTTCATCACCAACAGCCGCGTCACCGAGAACGGGACGACCATCAACACGATCCAGTACGAGGAGATCGGAATCATCCTCGAGGTGACGCCGCGCATCAACCCCGACGGCTTCGTCAAACTGGATGTCCGGCCCGAGATCAGTTCGATCTCCGACTCCACCGTCCCCATCAGCGAGGGCGTCAACGCGATCATCGTCAACAACCGCCGCGCCGAGACCACCGTCACCGTCCAGGACGGGCACACGATCGTCATCGGCGGCCTGATTACGACGCTGGACCGCAACCGCGTCAACAAGGTCCCGTTCCTGGGCGACATCCCGGTCCTGGGGTGGCTCTTCCGGTCGAACCGCGTCGTCAAGGAACGGTCCGAACTGCTCATCATCCTCACCCCCACGGTGCTGAGGAACATCGAGGAGGCCGACCGCGAGACGAGTTCGCAGGTCAAGCGGCTGAACGTGATGCGCGAGTCCAAGGACACCCGGATGAAGGGCAAGCCGCTGAGTACCATAGACGGCGGCATGTGGCTCGACCGAAGCGCGGAGCCCTCCGAGCCGCCCGCGCCCCCGGCCCCGGCCGCCAAGCCGCCTGTCGCCAAGCCCGTAACGCCGGCGGCCGCTACGCAGCCTCCGACGCCGGCCGCGTCCGCCCAACCTCTCATGCCGGCGCGGGTCCGCACGAAGGAACCCACGCCATGATGCGGGCGGGCTGGGGCCTGGTGGCGGTCCTTGCGATCCTCGTGGCGGCGGGGTGCGAGCAGCAGGCGCAGAGCGGGGCCAAGGAACTGAGGTCCGTCAGCCGGACGCCTCCGCGGCCGGTCGACCGCGTCGACAAGATCGAACTCTTTGCCGCGCCCCCGGCCGCCATCAACTGGGACAACGTGCCCGGCGTCGACGGCGTCCAGGTCCGCATCCTGATGTACCAGGTCGACAGGCCGGAGCCGATTCTCGTCAAGGGCACGGTGGAGTTCCTGATGTACGGGGGCCGGCTGGAACAGGAGAGCGCGTCGACGCCCACGCCGCTGAAGGTCTGGCGGTTCACGCCGCAGGAAATGGAGATGCGCCGGTTCCGCGGCATCGCCGGTTGGGGGTATGCCCTCCAGTTGGGATGGGGCCGCGACGTTCCGCAGGCCAAGGTCGTGAGCCTGTCGGCCCGATACCTGCCGTCCTCCGGGGCGGGCGTCTCCTCGGCGCCGATCCTGATTGCCGTCGCGAGCCCTGCGCGGACGGGCCCCGTCCGTAGCATCCTCGGCGAGCCGAGCGGCGAAGGCGCTGCGTCCCGGCTCAAGGACGGGATGGCCGCGGCCGCACGCCCCATGAGATTCCGCCGCGAGACCATCGACCCCGACCCGCCCGGCGCCCAGCACGACGTCACGCTGCTGGCCGACGTAAACCGCGACGGGCGGCTCGACATCCTCATCGGGTGCAAGCGCGGCAGCGCCAACCTGTTCTGGTACGAGAACCCGTCGTGGAAGCGCCACGACATGGCCTCGGCCCCGAACCTGGAGGCCGGCGGCCTCGTCCTCGACGTCAACGGCGACGGCCGGCCCGACGTCGTGGCGGGGCAGCAACTCGGCAGCCGTGAACTCTACTGGTTTGAGTGCCCGGCCGATGCCACGGGCCCCTGGACGAAACACCTCATCGAGAACCGCTTCGAGCAGTATCATGACCAGGCCGCCGGCGACGTCGACGGCGACGGCAAGATCGAGATCGCCGTGCTCTCGCAGCGCAGCGGCGTCCTCGTGTACTACGACATCCCGCCCGACCCGACCGTGTCGCCGTGGCCCAAGGAGTCGTGCCACGAGGTGGGCACGGGGCTCCAGGACGTCGAGGGCCTGCTCGTGGTGGACCTCGACGGCGATAAGCGGCCGGAGATCGTCGCGGGGACCACGATCTTCCGCCGCAGCGCCAAGGACGGCACCTGGAAAGGCGAGCCGTTCGCCCCGGCATTCACGAAGACACGGGTGGCGGCGGCGGACCTCGACGGCGACGGCCGCCTCGAGATAGTCCTCTCGGAAGGCGAGAGCGCCAAGGGCCGGCTCGTGTGGTGCAAGCCGCCGTCGTGGACGCCGCACCCCCTGCGCGAGGACCTGTTCCACCCGCACAGCCTCGCGATTGCCGACTTCGACGGCGACGGCCTGCCCGACATCCTCGTGGCCGAGATGGGCCTCGGACAGAACAAGAACCCGCGGATGTTCATCTACCGCAACTGCGGCAGGGGCCGGTTCGAGGAGGTTCTGATCTCGCAAGGCGTGCCCACCCACGAGGCCAAGGTCGGCGACGTCAACGGCGACGGCCGGCCCGACATCGTCGGCAAGCCCTACGAGCCCGAGCGGCACGTCGACGTCTGGTTCAACGAGGCGGCCAAGGAGCCTTGAGTGACCCGCGGGCCCGCGGGCAGGGCTCCGGAAACAGACGCCCCTTGCCGGGCACCGGCATTTTTTCGTTGCATCTCGCGACGCAAACCCAAAGACTCTGCGTGGAGAGGGGTGGTTGGCGCCTTGCTGTGACGCCGACCCCGAGGATTCCGTTGAACATCAGGTGCGGGCCGCGGGCCCGTAAGGATTGGGAAGGTGTTTGAGAGTCGGTCACAGTTGCTTCAGCGTCCGCTGCCTCCGGATTTGGCGGCGACGCTGTTGGCTGAAGGCATAGACCCCGCGAAGGCGTGGCTCTCGGCCGAGACGGACCTGAACCTGGCGGGCGGGTACGAGCCGGTCTTCGCGCTGGTCGACCCGGACCGCCTGCGAACGGTCGGCTGCCCGTGCGAGCGGTGGCCGGGGCCGGTCCGGATCGACCTGGCGCGGGGCAGCATCAAGGAGATCCGCACGCGGCAGGGCGTCGGGGGCGGGTTCCTCGAGGCCCTCGTCGAGGGCGTGTACGTCGAGGTCCTCGCCTACTCGAATGCCCGGGCCGACCTCTTCCACAAAGTCGCCGCGAAACTCAAGGTCTGGATCACCGGCGAGAACCCCACCGTCACGCCGGAGGACGACTACAACCCCCGCAAGTGCCCCAAGTGCGGCATGACGCTGGAGTTCAAGGGCGACCTGTGCCGCCGGTGCATCAACCGCGGGGCCATCCTCTCGCGCGTCGTGCAACTCATGCGGCCGTATTCCCGCTGGGCCATCGTGATGCTCATCATCCTGCTGACGAGCATCGCCCTGCTGATGGTGCCGCCGCTCCTGACGAAGATCCTCGTGGACGACGTCATCACACCCGCCATGCGCCTGGGGCGCGACGCCGTCCTTGGGCCGCTGAAGTGGCAACTGCTGTACCTGGTGGCGGCGATGTTCGGCCTGAACCTGCTCCGGACCGTCTGCGACAGCCTCAACGGGCGCCTGTCGAGTTTCGTCGGAACGCAGATCACCTGCGACATGCGGGAGGCGGTCCTGGCGCGCCTGACGCGCCTGAGTGTCGACTACTACGACCGGCACAGCGTCGGCCAACTCATCAGCCGCGCGGGCTACGACACCGCCGCCTTCAATGACCTCATCCGCAACGTGACCGGCGGATACCTGGCCCAGATCCTGGTGGTCATCGTGACGGGGGCGATGCTCTTCAGCCTGTCGTGGAAACTGGCCCTGTGGACGCTGCTGCCGGCCCCGCTGGTGATCCTGGCCAGCACGTTCTACTGGCGCCGGGTGTACCCGCGGTACTTCCGCGTGTGGGACGCCCACAGCCGCCTGATGAATTCGCTGAACTCGATCCTGTCGGGCATCCGCGTGGTCAAGGCGTTCGGGCAGGAGGGGCACGAGGAGTCGCGGTTCGGCCGCTCGAACCGGTACGTCCGCGACTCGGCCCGGCGAGTGGAGTACGCCACGAGCCTGTTCAACCCGTCGATGGGCCTCATCTTCAGCCTGGGCGGCCCCATCGTCTGGTACGTCGGCGGGCTCGACGTCATCCGCAGCGCCAGTCTCGTCCGGCCCGAGTTCACCTTGGGCGACCTCATGGCGTTCTTCGGGTACATGGGCATGTTCTACGGCCCGCTGGCCCACATGACGACGCTGACCGACTGGCTGACGCGCCTCCTGACGGCCGCCCAGCGGACCTTCGAGATCCTCGACACGGCCCCGCAGATCGTCCAGGCCGAGAAGCCCAAGGCTCTGCCCTCGCCGAGCGGGTCCATCCGCTTCGAGAACGTCACCTTCGGCTACCACCGGCACGAGCCGGTCCTGAAGAACGTCTCGTTCGAGATTCAGCCGGGCGAGCACATCGGCGTCGTCGGCAAGAGCGGCTCCGGCAAGACGACCATCATCAACCTCATCGCGCGGTTCTACGACGTGGACGAGGGCCGCGTCCTGATCGACGGCGTCGACGTCCGTGACCTCGACGTGAACGACCTGCGGCGGGCCATCGGCGTCGTGCTCCAGGAACCGTTTCTCTTCCGCGGCACGATCAACGCCAACATCACCTACGGCCGCAGCGATGCCACCCCGGAGGACGTCCTGGCCACCTCGAAGGCCGCCAACGCCCACCGGTTCATCATGCGGCATCCCCTGGGGTACGACACGTACATCGGCGAGCGCGGGGCGGGCCTCTCGGGCGGCGAGCGGCAGCGCATCTCGATTGCCCGCGCGCTGCTCTACGATCCCAGGGTCCTCATCCTCGACGAGGCCACCAGCAACGTCGACACCGAGAGCGAGGTCCTCATCCAGGAGGCCCTGGCCCGCGTGACGGCCGGCCGGACCACCCTCGCCATCGCCCACCGCCTCAGCACCCTCAAGAACTCCGACCGCATCCTCGTCGTCGACAAGGGCAGGATCGTCGAGCAGGGCAGCCATGGGGAACTCATGGAACTGGGCGGACTGTACTACCGCCTCGTCAAGATCCAGACGGAACTCTCGAACGAGCCGAGCATCGACGGGCTCGCCTTTCGGACGAAAAAGGCATGACCGACCTATCCCCACAGGACGACGGCGCCCAGATCAGCCAGACCGAGATCCGGTTCCTGACGCCCGACATGTGCCGCATACACCTCGGCACGCACGACGCCCTCCACGTCACCGTCAAGAACGAGCGGATCTACGGCGGCGTGTACGCGGCCTACGCATTCCCCGTGAGGCACCCCGAGGCCTACATCTCGCTCCTCCACACCACGAGCGACGAGGAGATTGAGATCGGCATCATCCGCGACCTCAGCGCGTTTCCCGAGGCCGACGCCACGCTGGTCCGGCAGGCCCTGGAGCGGCGGTACTTCGTCCACACCATCACGCACATTCACCACGTGGGCTGGAAGTACGGGTTTGTGTTCCTCGACGTCGAGACCGACAAGGGCCACGCCGAGTTCCTCATGCCTTGGCGGCACGACCGCGCGTTCGACTACGGCAGCCGCGGCAAGGTCCTCATCGACGTCGACGACAACCGCTACCTTATCCCCGACCTCGACAGCCTCCCCACGCGCGAGCGCGACGAGTTCCAGCGCTACATCTACTGGTGACGCCCGGCAGGCAGGGGTGCGGCAGAGGCGGGGGCACGTCCGGATAAGCCCGGTCGCCGACGCGCCCTGGCCGCCTTGGCGACGGCGCGCCGTGGCACATCGTCTGAGGGCACGCTCACCGCACAGAGGCCGTCAGCCCTTGGGGGCCTTGGCTGGCTTGGCGGCCTCCTTGGCGGCAGCGGCTTCCTTCGCGGCGGCTTCCTTGGCAACCTGCACCTTCTCGACGAGCCTCTTGATGGCGTCCATGCGGTCCTGCTGCGGATGCCGCCAGTTCTCGGGGAAGGGCAGGCCGGCCTTGTCGGATTCGGCCTTCAGTTGCTCGCGGACGGCGTCGATCTCGGCCTGCGTCGTCTTGTGGGTCTGCTGGAGTTCATAGGCGCTGTAGAAGCGGCCCTCGAGCTCGACGATGCCGTTACGCAGCCGCAGATCCTCCGGGGCCGCACGCAGGGCCTTGGCCATGTCCTCGACGCGTCCCTCCAGGACCTCCGTCTTGCGGTTCTCGGCCCGGACCTCCTCGTTGGTGGCCAGGGTCTGGTTGAGGGTAGGGGCCTGCTTGGTCTCCAGGTCAGCGCCGAGTTTCTTGAGTTTCTCCTCGCTCTGTTTGATGGTGGACTCGAGTTTGGGGACTTCGGTCCTGGCGGTGGCCTGCTCCTTCTGGAGCACGGACAACTCCTGCTGGTACTTCTTCATGGCCAGATCGTTCTGCTGCTTGATGGCCTCGACCTTCTCGCGCCACATCTGCCGGGCGTTGTCGCTGGAGCTGTTGTTGTTGCTGCCGTGCCCGTAGCCGCTGCTGCCGCCGTGGTCGCTGGAGCCGGAGTCGGAAATGCGCGGGGCGGAGGGGATGTCCTTCAACTTGGGCTTCGCGGGGGCCTGCTTCGAGAGGGTCCGGCTGCACTCCCGCAACCTGTTCCGGGCCTTGGAGAGCTCCGCCCGGATGGGCCGCTCGGTCTCCGAGACCTCGCCCTTCGTCGCGGCGAGTTCACGCTGGAGGTCCCCCAACTGGTCCCTCACGGCGTCGACCCGCTTGGACGCCGCGTCCATTTCATGCCGGCCCGCGAGGTAGTCCTTGAAGAGTTTCTCGATGGGGACCCATGCCTGCTCGTACTTTACCTCGCCCTTGGCGTAGTGTTCACTGGCGGTCTCGACGGCGGCCGTGCCGGCCGCAGCGGGCGGTGCGGCGGGATCGGCGGCGATGGCGCCGAGGCCCCCCAGCAAAAGGACAAGGCTTGCCGCCACGAGCATTCCTGCACAGCAGGCAATCCTATGGTATTGCACGGGTCGTTCTCCTGGGCGATAGGGCATTCTACTTCCACTGATTATATACGATTCAGACGGCCCACCGGCAAGGACAATTCGCTCCCAGGGCAATTTGCCCCCCGGCGTAACCCCTCAGCCACGGCGGTGCTTCCTCGCGCCGCGTGGCATGGCCGGAATTCGCCTGCCCCAGCCCGCCGCCAGGGGGCGGCCGACAAGGCCAACAAGGCCTTGCAGGGGCCCCCCGGCGTCATTAGACTGGTCGGACCGGTCTAGGTTCCGGTTTGGGGGTTGGCATGGCTCATCGCAAGGAACGTTCGCGCCCGCGGCCGGACTTGGCGTATGCGCGACAGGTGCTCGAACTTGAGGCTGGGGCCCTCCAGGGCCTGGTAGGCCGCATCGGCAAGGATTTCGCCGACGCCGCCCGCATGGTCTACGCCTGCAAGGGCAACGTGGTCACGAGCGGCATCGGCAAGGCCGGCATCATCGCCCAGAAGACCAGTGCCACCCTGGCCAGCACGGGCACGCCGAGCCTGTTCCTGCACCCCGCCGACGCCGTCCACGGCGACTTGGGCCGCGTCCAGCCCAGGGACGTCGTCCTGATCCTCTCGTACGGCGGCGAGACGGCCGAGGTCACCCGCCTCATCGGCCAACTCGAGAAGATGAACGTTCCCATCGTCGCCATGACCGGCAACCGCGATTCCACCCTGGCCCGCAAGGCCAAGGTCCTGCTGTGGATGGGCCACATCGACGAGGCGTGCCCCATGGGCCTCGCCCCGACGGCCACGACGACCGCCATGCTGGCCCTCGGTGACGCCCTCGCCCTGACGGTCCTCAAGATGCGCCAGCAGGTGGGGCGATTCGGCCGCAAGGAGTTCGCCCTGTACCATCCGGGCGGCAGCCTCGGCCGGCAGCTCATCATGGTCGAGACCGTGATGCGCCAGGGGGCCAACCTGCCCGTGGCGCGCGACCACCTCACCGTGCGGCAGGCCCTCGCGAACCTGCGGACCATGCGCCGCCGCAGCGGCGCCGTCTGTCTCGTGGACGGTCGCGGCAGGCTCACCGGCATCTTCACCGACGCCGACCTCCGCCGCCTGCTCGAAACCGGCCGGCAGGACCGGCTCGACCGGCCCATTGCCGAGACGATGACGCCCCACCCCAAGTTTGTGCGCGTCACCGACACGGCGGCCGACGCCATCCAGATCATCAACCGCTATTTCATCGAGGAACTGCCCGTGGTCGACGCGCGCGGACGACTCGTCGGCCTCGTCGACGTCCAGGACCTTCTGGCCACCGGCGTCGGATTGTAGGAGATTCGGGTGCTCGACGGCATCGACCTTCTGGTGCTCGACGTTGACGGCGTCCTGGCCGACGGGCGGATCATCTTCGATTCGCGCGGGGCCGACGTCAAGGTCTTCCACGTCCTCGACGGGCAGGGCATCAAGTACTGGCTTCGGGCCGGGCACCAAGCGGCGGTCCTCTCCGGCCGCACGTCCAGGACCATCCGCAGGCGGGCCCAGGAGACCGGCATCCGCGCCATCTACACCGGGGCCAAGGACAAGGCGCCGGTCTTCGAGAAGATCCTCAAACGGTTCCACTGCCGGGCCGAGCAGGCCTGTTTCATGGGCGACGACCTCGTCGACGTGCCCGTCATGGCGCGGGCGGGGTTCGCCGTTGCCCCCGCGGGCGCCGTCGAGGAGGCCAAGCGCGTGGCCCACTACGTGACGCGCAGCCCCGGCGGCGGCGGTGCCGTCCGCGAAACCATCGAACTCATCCTGAAGTACCAGGGCCGCTGGGATGCCGTGACCGCGCGGTACCGCGACCAGCTGCCCTCCGACCTGCCCGCTTCGCGGCGGCCGTGGAGGGCCGGCTCATGACCTTCCGGCGCGTCATGCTCGTCGTCCTGCCGCTCTTGGCCGCCATCCTCGTCTTCATGGGGTTGAGGCTGCTGTACCTGAACTGGGAGGCCAGCCTCACCATGGGCGAGCCGATGCCCCGCGGCGGCACCCCCGACATGCCCGTCGGCGTCGAGGAGATGACCACCGTCGAGAGGATCGGCCACGAGGTCTCGACCGACGTCAACCTGGTGCGAAAGGACATCACCGGCCGCATCGAAATGCGGTTTCTGGCCGACCGCATCGAACACAAGACCAAGGAGACGGCCGACATCGAGCGGCCCCGCATCCAGTTCTTCACGAAGGGCGACGAGATCATCACCCTCCTGGCCGACCGGGCCAGCGCCGTCACCAAGGGAACGCTGTCGAACGTGGCCGACATCCAGTCCGGCCGCCTCTGGGGCAACGTCATCCTGGCCCACGACCGCGGCACGCCCGACGACCTCGCGGACGACATCCTCGTGGCCCTCGACGACGTCACGTTCGAGAACGAGGCCTACGAACTGGCCACCGACGGGGTCGTCATCATGGTCGGGCCGGAGATGAGCCTGACGGCCCGCAGGATGCGCATGGCGCTCGACCGCAAGACCCGCCGCATCAACACGATGACCTTCTTCGAGGACGTTTTCATCACCATGGAGACGGGCAACCGCATGCGGCTGAGCGTGATGGGGGCGCCCCCGGATTTGGCGCCGGCCGCGCCGGCCACTGCCGCCGCGGTCGCCGGCCCTGCCCGTGCCGCTGGCGCGCCGCCGCGCGATGGACCCGCGCCGGCCGCCGAGACGGACGTTGGCGAGCTCTGGCGCATCGACATCGCCGGAGACGTCGACGCTCGCCAGGTTGACCAGCGGCTCCGGTGCGAGCAGGTCAGCCTGTATAACAGGGCGGGCAGGACCGGAGGCACGACCGTCCCGAAGGCCCGGGCGACCGCCCCTGGGGTGGCCCCTGCGGCCGCGGCCGAGACCGCCGCCGGCACCCCCGGCGAGGCCCCCAAGCCCCCCGAGGCCGAAAGCGCGGCCGACGTGCCCTCGCCGCTGGTGGTCATGGCCGACGGGCCGCTCATGATCACTCCCGTTACCGAGAAGGAACGCAGCGCCCTGGGCGACGAGCAGCACCAGTTCACCGCCGTGGGCGAGCCCGCCATCGTCGACGACGCCCAGACCCACATCGTCGGGGCCGAGATCCGGTACAACACGCGGACCGGGGCCGGCAGCGTCATCGGGAAAGACGCGCCGATCCTTCTGGAGCAGCCCGGCCGCCTCCGCCTGACCGGCGGCCGCCTCGACTTCAACCGCATCCAGGCCACGGCGGGCGTCCAGGGCGAGGGCGAACTCCACGCCCGCGCCCAGACCGCCAGCCTTATGGGAGGCGCCCCGGCGGCCGAGCCCAAGCCCGGCGCGAAGCCCGAGGAACCGGGCACCCTCGACGCCTCCTGGGCCCGAAGCATGCGGCTGGACTTCTATCGCCTCCCCACCGACGAGAAGAGCGGCATGGGCGAGATCAAGCACGCCGCCTTCCACGGCAAGGCCGTCGTCAAGCAGCAGGAGGGCGTCCTCAAGGGCGACGACCTGCTCATCGACTTCCTCCCGGCCGAGGCCGAGCGAGGCCAAGCCGTCCAGCGGCTGGTGGGCCACGGCGAGGTGTACCTGAAGAACGCGCAGGGCCTGGGGACCGCCGTGGCGGCCGAGGCGCCCAAGGACCCCGCGCGGACGAACGTCGGCGACATCTCCTGCCAGGACCTCGACGTCCGGTTCATCCGCGACGCCGCCGGCGCCACCCAGCCGAAGCACATGGAGGCGTCCGGGTCCGTCGCCATCAACGATCCGCAGGGCAAGATCCG
>Ga0315273_10011011_pt1 | contig 11558 bp, 11 predicted proteins | sample YL17G02_0_MG_FD_205753 | JGI IMG/M metagenome (GOLD analysis project Ga0315273, IMG submission 205753) | Sediment microbial communities from Yellowstone Lake, YNP, Wyoming, USA - YL17G02_0 | ecosystem: Environmental > Aquatic > Freshwater > Lake > Sediment | place: USA: Wyoming | collected... | reverse complement strand
CGCGGCGGGCGTGACCGCTCCGGGTGCGACCGTGTCATTCGTCGCCACCTGCGACGGCGTGGAGCCCTTGAACGCCGAGAAGGGGCTCCCCGGGAAGATCATGGCCGCCACCACGACGGCGCAGGCGCTCGCGCCGACGACGAAGAGGGGGCGAAGGGCCTGAGGCGTGAGGAGGCCGTGCAGCCACTCGATCACGCTGGGCCGCATCGCCTCGCCCGAGCGGATCCGGTCCATCAGGTCGTCCTCGAAATGAGGGCTCGTCTCCGCCGACGTCGCGACCGAGGCGTCGAGAACGAGCGCCATCGCCCCCTTCAGCTCGCGGAGCGACTGGGAGCAGCGGCGGCAGCCGAGGAGATGCGATTCGAAGTTGCGACGCTCCGCCTGATTCAATTCGTCGTCGAGAAAGGCGGAGAAGAGCGATTCCGCGGACCGGCAGTTCATACGTCCTCCAGAGACAGGTAGGGCTTCAGCCTCTCCTTCAGCATCATCCGGGCGCGATTGATGCGGGATCGCACCGTGCCGCCCGGGATGCGGAGAATCTCGCCCACCTCTTCGTAACTGAGTCCCTCGACGTCCCGGAGCACCACCGCCTCGCGGTAGCGAGGGGGGAGTTTGCGGAGCGCTTCGGCGACCTTCGCCCGGATCTCGCCGGCGTTCAGGTCTTCGTCGGGGAGGGGATTCGAATCGGGAAACGGCAGCCCTTGTCCGCCCGTCTCTTCTTCCAGGGCGTCGAGGCTGAAGGTCCCCTTGTGGCGGACCCGGCTCCTGATTTCGTTCTTCGTCAGGTTCACGGCGATCGTGAAGATCCACGTCGAGAACTTGCCGCTCTTGCGGTAGCGCTCCCGGTTACGGAAGACGCGGAGGAAGACCTCCTGGGAGATTTCCTCGGCGCGGTCCCGGTCGTTGATGAAGCGCGACACCAGATTCATGATGCGGCCGCGGTAGCGCTGGACGAGCGCACGGAACGCGATCTCGGAGCCGGTGGCGCAGCGCTCCATCACGTCTTCGTCGCTCAGCTCGGCCAGGGTGTCGAGCCGTTTCAATCGCACGAGCTCCAATGGCACGTCGTCGTCCTCCGGGTTCATGGCTTTCTACCCCGGGGCTCCCGGCAGGTTCCTGGAAACGAGGCGGTTGGCGACGGTCCGGCGAGGGCGGTCAGCGGCCGGGGGCGGACGGTGAATCGGGAGTTTCCGGGCTCAGCGACAGGCCCGGAGCCGGGTTTCGGACCCGGATCGCCTTGGCCCGCGCGGCGGCCTCCTTCGCCTCGGTGTCGAGGCGGAGGCTCCGGCAGACGTCGGCGAGGACTGTGTTGGCGTCGAGGGATGCCTCGGGACACCCGGCGGCCTGCCGCAGAAGTTCGCGGGCCGACTCCAGTTGCCCCCTCTGATGACGAATTCGGCCCAGCATCAGCAAGGCCTTGCCGTTTTTGGGGTTGAGCTGAATCGCCCGTTCCAGCTGCGTGGCCGCGCGGTCGGTCTTCCCGCGGCGCAGGTCGGTCGAGGCGAGGAAGGTCAGGCATTCCGAAGTCTCCCCTCCGAGGTCCCGGAGTCGCTCGAAGGCCCACTGGGCCAGGAGATTGTCACCGATGGCGCTCGCCGCCGAACCGAGCTCCTGATAGAGCGGAGGGCTGACGATGCCGCGACCGGCGCTCTCCCGAATGAGGGCCACCGACTCGTCGGGGTGCCCGATGAGAGCGTAGCACAGGCTGGCCGCCAGCACCTGCCGCGGCGTCTCGAGACCGCCCATGCGCGCCGTCTCGAGAAGGTAGATGCCTCGGGAGCGGTCGCCTTTTCGGATTTCCAGATACGCCACCACGAGCGACTCCTCGCGCGTCACCCCCGTTTTCGACAACAGATGTCGGTACTCGGAGAGGGCCCTCTTCTCGTCGCCCATCGAGACCGAGGCGCGGGCCCGGAGCGCGATCGCCCGCGGGTCGTTCGCCGCCGGCTTCACCAGCTCGATGGCTTTCAGATTCGCGCCGGCCTGGAATAGCTGGCGGCCGGCTTCAATGCGAAGTTCCCCTTCCTTGATCCCGTTCGACTCGGCCCAGCGGACGAGCTGCCGAAACTCGCTCTCCTTCCCGTGATCGAAGAGGAACGCGCCGTAACCGGCGACGTCGGCGGTCCGCGCTGCCGGAAGAAGGGCGAGCGAGCGGAGGAGATTCTCCTCGAGAGCGCTGTCGCCGACCCGCCTCGCGAGCTGGACTCCCAGGGAAAGGACGCGCGTGTCCTCCGGCCGGAGCTCGAGGGCTAGCTGGAGGGCCTGCTTCGCTTCCTCCAGCCGGCCGTCCTCGAGCGAGAGACTCAGGATTCCCGTGGCAATCCAGGCGAAATCGGACAGCAGGACGTCGGTCCGCTTCAGGTCGGCCAGCGCCGCGTCATAGGAGCGGGAGAGCTCGTTCGCGAGGGCTCGAAGTCCGTAAAGCTCGGGGGGCGCGCCGAGCTGGCGGAGGGGGGGCGTCAGCACCTGCACCGCGCCCTGGCACTCCCCGGCGCGGAGGCGCATCCGTCCCACCAACATCGCGGCGTCCACGTTGAGGCTGTCGCAGGCGAGCGCCCGCTCGCCCCAGATGAGCGCGTCGAAATCCTGGCCCAAGTCTTCGTGCAGGGTGGCCACGCGGGCGGCGGCGAAGGCGCTTTGCGGCTCGAGCGTTGCGAGCGACTCGGCCCAGGCGATGGCGGCCTCGGATTCCCCGCCGGCTTCGGCCAGGGAGGAGCGAACGACGAGCGTGAGGTCGGTGGGAGGGAGAAGGCTGTACTGGGCGCGCGCGGGCTGGGCCGCGGCAACGGCCACGAAGAGCGCGATCAGGAAGGTCGCCACGTCACCGGTCGTTCGTTTGCCTTCGCCCAAGGTTCGTCTCCCGAAAGGGTCCTAAAAAGGGAATGAGGAAGGCCCTGGGGCCTTCCTCCCCTGTTCGAGACGACGCCGTAATTATACCCTTTTAGGATTCCCCATGCAAGGAAGGCGATCCGGCGACGGCCGGAGTGTCGTCCCCATCGGACGGAGCGGACGAACTCGATTCGCCGCCCTCCGGCTTTCCATCGCCTCGCCCACGTCCTCCACGGCGGCCTCTGCCGCCTCGGCGCCGACGACGGCGCCCATCGCGCTCTCCCGCGCTCTCGGCACCGGACTCGCGCTCGGCCGGTTCCGCGCCTTCCACGCGTTCGGGAAGCTCTGCACGTCCTGGAAGCTCCGCACGTCCTGGACGCTCCGCACGTCCTGGACGCTCCGCACGTTCGGGACGCTCCGTGCGTTCGGGACGCTCCGTGCGTTCGGCGCGCGCGGTGCGTTCGCCCCGCTCGCCACGTTCGCCACGTTCCCCACGCTCGTGACGCTCACCGCGCTTCTCGCGTTCGGGGTGGGCGCCCGCCGACGCGCGATGGGACTGCGGACGCTTCTCGCTCTTCCCCGCCAACTTCTCGAAGTGGAGGAGCGCGTCGCGTGCCGCTTCCTGCTCGGCTTCCTTCTTGTTCTGGCCGTGCCCGCGACCGAGCGACTTGCCGGAGACGACCACGTCCACCGTGAAGAGTTTCTGGTGGTCGGGCCCGTTTTCGCTCGAGATGCGGTACTGGGGATGGGTCTTGAACTCGCCCTGCACGTACTCCTGGAGCATCGACTTGTAGTTGGCGAGATTCGCGTCGCCCAGGATGGTGTGCACCTCCTTCAAGAGGAGGCGCGCGGTGAGCTGGCGCGCGGGCTCGAGGCCGCCGTCGAGGTAGATCGCGCCGATGACCCCTTCGAGCGTGTCGGCGAGGATGGAGGCGCGATTGCGGCCTCCGGATCCTCCCTCGGCTTCGCTGAGTAGGATGTGCTTCCCGAGGCCCATGTGGCTCGCGGTGCGGGAGAGAATGACGCGGCTCACGAGGAGCGACTTCATCTTCGTCAGCTCGCCCTCTCGGAGTTTCGTGAACTTCCTGAAGAGGAAATCGTTCACCACGAGGCCCACGACCGAGTCGCCCAGGAATTCGAGACGCTCGTTCGACTCCCCACCTCGACCGGGGGTCGCGTGAAGATAGGAGCGGTGGGTCATGGCCAGGCGCGCGAGCGCCGGGTCCTTGAACTTGTAATGGACGCAACGTTCCAGACCGTGCAAATCGAAATCGCGGTCCTTGCCGCGTGAAACGGTGGCCGGTGCCGACGGGCGGTCCAGGCCGAACAGCTTTCGTAGAAATCTCACGTGATTCGGATTCCGCCCTCGGGCGGAGTCCGCCTATGCCACGTATCTCGACAACGCCAGGGTGACGTTATGCCCACCAAAGCCCAGTGAATTGGAGAGGGCTGCCCGCACTTCGACCTGTCGCGCGGTGTTGGGGACGTAGTCGAGATCACAGTCGGGATCGGGGTTCTCGAAATTGATCGTCGGAGGAAGCGTCTTTCGCTCCAGGGCGAGCACGCAAATCACGGTCTCGAGCCCTCCGGCGGCTCCGAGAAGATGCCCCGTCATCGACTTCGTCGAGCTGATGGCGATCTTCCGGGCGTGATCCCCCAAAACAGACTTGATGGCTTGGGTTTCGTACTTATCGTTGAGTGGCGTGGAAGTGCCGTGGGCATTCAGGTAACCGAATGACTCGGGGCTGAGCCCCGAATCGGCGATCGCCGCCCTCATGGCCCGCGCCGCACCCTCACCCTCGGGGGCGGGCGCGGTCATGTGATGGGCATCTCCCGTTGCGCCGTAACCGATGAGTTCGGCGTGGATGGTCGCACCCCGGCGCTTCGCGTGCTCGAGTTCCTCGATCACGAGAACGCCCGCTCCTTCTCCCATCACGAAACCGTCGCGCTGGGAGTCGAAGGGTCGCGACGCCCGGCCTGGCTCGTCGTTACGCGTGGACATTGCCTTCATGGAGCAGAATCCGGCGAACGAGACGGGAGTCACCGGCGCCTCCGCGCCTCCCGTGATCATCACGTCCGCCTCGTCGTTCTGGATGATCCGCATCGCGTCTCCGACGGCGTGGGCCCCCGACGCGCATGCCGAGACCGTGCAATAGTTCGGTCCCTTCGCGCCGAGCTGGATGGAGATCTGGCCCGCGGCCATATCGGAGATCATCATCGGAATGAAGAACGGACTCACGCGTCCCGGCCCCTTCTCGAGGAGGATGCGGTGCTGATCCTCGAAGGTGCCGATGCCGCCGATGCCGGATCCCACGATGACGCCGTAGCGTGTGGGGTCGACGGTTTCGGGCGACACGCCCGCTTGCTTGGCGGCCTGCACCGCGGCCCCGATCGCGTACTGAACGAAGAGATCCGCGCGGCGGACCTCCTTCCGGTCGAGATACTCCTCGGCCCGGAAGCCCTGCACTTCGCCCCCGATCGTGGTGTCGTAGCCGGTCGTGTCGAACCGCGTGACGCGATCGATCCCCGACTCACCCGCGACGAGCCGCCGCCAGAACGTCTCGACATCGGAGCCGAGGGGCGAAACGACCCCCAATCCGGTGACGACGACGCGACGCGGCGTTGCGCTCTTCTTCATGACTTGGATTCGCTCCGTGACGGCGCGCTCTCGGGGGTTCTCTCCCGGCGCGCGCCGCGCGCGCGTTCGCGCGATCGTTAGGCGTTCTTCGGGACGTGGGACTCGAGATACTTGATGGCGTCGGCGACCGTCGTCATCTTCTCGGCGTCCTCGTCCGGGATTTCGAGGTCGAACGCCTCCTCGAGTGCCATGACCAGTTCCACCGTGTCGAGCGAATCGGCGCCCAGATCGTCGATGAACGACGCTTCCGGCGTCACCTGCTCCGGCGCCACTCCCAGCTGATCCACGATGATCTGCTTGACCCGTTCCTCACTGAATGCGGCCATACGCGTTTACACCTCCCTTTGATTGCATCCCCGCTGATGCGAAGGACGCGATTACATCACCATGCCGCCGTCGACCGGCAGCACCTGACCCGTGACGTACCCGGCGTCCTCCGAACAAAGGAAGGCCACCGCGTGCGCCACGTCTTCGGCCGTGCCCAAACGGCCCAGCGGGATTTGGGACCGAAGCCCCTCCCGCACGTTCTCTCCGAGCGCCTCGGTCATCGCCGTTTGGATGAATCCGGGCGCCACGGCATTCACGGTAATATGACGAGAGGCCAATTCCTTGGCAACCGCCTTCGTCAGCCCGATGAGACCGGCCTTGGAAGCGGCGTAGTTGGCCTGCCCCGCGTTTCCGATGATTCCGATCACCGACGTGATGTTCACGATCCGCCCCCAGCGCTGCTTCATCATCGGCCGCGTGAAGGCGCGGATGGCACGGAAGGCTCCCTTCAAATTCGTGTCGATCACGGCGTCCCAGTCCTCGTCCGACATGCGAACCAGGAGTCCGTCACGCGTGATCCCGGCGTTGTTGACCAGAATGTCGGCCTTGCCGAAGGCCTCGAGCGTCGCGGCGCAGAGCCGGTCCGCCTCGCCGGGCTTCGACAGATCGGCGGTGACGGCCAGCGCCTTTCCGCCCGCGGCTTCCGTTTCGGCGACGAACGCGTCGAGCGCCGCCTGGTCACGGCCCGACACGACGACCGCGGCGCCCTGCGACGCGAGCCGGCGCGCGATGGCGAGCCCGATTCCCTTGCCGCCGCCCGTGACGACCGCGGCGCGGCCCTGAAACGGCTGCGGGTTGCCGGTCACGCGGGCGCCCCCAGAAGCGCTTGCGCCGCCGCCTCGAGCGTCTCCGGCTCGTCCGAACCGAAGAGCGACGCCTCCTTGTCCACGCCCCGCACGAGGCCGCGGAGCACCTTGCCGTGCCCCACCTCGACGAACGAGCGCGCGCCCGCGGCGATCATGGCGCGGATCGTCTGCTCCCACCGCACGGCGCCCAGCAGCTGCGCGCGGAGCGTTGCGCGGATCGCCTCGGGCTCCGTCACAGGCTCGGCCGAGACGTTCGCGTAGACGGGGTACGCGGCCGGCCGGATGGCCGCCGCGTCGAGAGCTTCGTTGAGCGACGCGACCGCCGCCTCCATGAGCGGCGAGTGGAACGCCGCGCTCACCGGGAGCGGGATCACCTTCTTCGCGCCGAGTCTCTTCGCTTCCTCTCCGCCGAGCGCCAGCGCTTCCGGCGTCCCCGAAAGAACCACCTGCCCGGGCGAGTTGTAGTTGGCTGCGGCAAGATCGCGCGGGCGATTCACCGCGCGCAGCACCTCGTCGATCTGGTCGGCCGTGAGGCCGAGGACGGCGGTCATGGAGCCGGGACGGATCGCCCCCGCGCCCGCCATCGCCTCGCCGCGGCGGCGAATGAGCCGGAGGCCGTCGGCGAACGCGAGCGATCCCGCGGCGACATGCGCCGCGTACTCGCCGGCGCTGTGCCCTGCCGCGCAGAAGGGGCGCGCCCCGCGCGCCTCCAGCACGCGATACGCGGCCACGCTCGTGACGAGGAGCGCGGGCTGCGTGTTCTCCGTGCGCGTAAGCTCCTCCAGCGGCCCCTCGAAGCAGAGCTTCGAGAGCGCGAAACCGAGCACCTGGTCCCCTTCCTCGAACACGGCGCGCGCCTCGGGGTAGCGCTCCGCGAGCCCCTTACCCATGCCCACCGCCTGCGAGCCCTGCCCCGGGAAGAGGAAGGCCACGACTCCGGACGTGCTCACCACTCCACCACCGCCGAGGCCCACGTGAAGCCGCCCCCGAAGGTGACCATGGCCACGAGGTCGCCCCGCTTGATGCGACCCGACCGTCGCGCCTCGTCGAGCGCGAGCGGAATGGACGCCGAGGAGGTGTTGCCGTACTTGTGGAGATTCACGAAGACCTTCTCCATCGGAACGCCCAGGCGGTGCGCCGTCGCCTCGACGATGCGCAGGTTCGCCTGGTGCGGCACCAGGAGCGCGAGATCCTCGGGCGTCCGCCCGGCGGCTTCCAGCACCTCGGTCGCCACCGCCTGCATGGCGCGAACCGCGTGCTTGAAGACGTCGTTTCCGCTCATGCGGATCGTGTGGAGTCGAGCCTCGATCGTGTGATGCGAGGGAGGCAAGAGCGAGCCCCCGGCGGGCATCTCGAGGAGATGGACGAGCGAACCGTCGCTGTGGAGGCGCAACGCGAGGATGCCTCCCGGCTCGCCCGTGGACCGGAGCACCACCGCGCCCGCGGCGTCGCCGAAGAGGACGCACGTGTTGCGATCGGTCCAGTTGACGATCCTGCTTAAGGTCTCGACGCCGATGACGAGAGCGGTGCCGGCCGTGCCGGCGCGGATGGCGTCGCGCGCCGTGGAGAGCCCGTACATGAAGCCCGCGCACGCTGCGGAGACGTCGAACGCGAAGGCCTTCTTCGCGCCGAGATCGTCCTGCACGCGGCAGGCCGTCGAAGGAAAGATGCGGTCGCCCGTGACGGTGCCCACGACGATCAGGTCGAGATCCTCGGCCTTCACGTTCGCGTCGGCCAGGGCGCGCTTCCCCGCCTCGGACGCCAGGAAGGACGAGGGCGTGTTCGGATCGGAGATGTGCCGCTCCCGGATCCCGGTGCGCGTGACGATCCACTCGTCGGACGTGTCGACGATCGCTTCGAGATCCTTGTTCGTGAGGATGTGGGGCGGCGTGTAGGAGCCAGTGCCGATGATGTGGACGTCGGACGAGGGTGCGATCATGCGGCCTGCGGTTCCAGCTTCCGGAGCTCTTCGCGAATGGAGTCGGCCACGCGCGCCTCGGCGCAACGGGCCGCCACTTTGATGGCGTTCTTGATGGCGCGCGAATTGGACCGGCCGTGCGCGATGATGCAGGCGCCGGCCACGCCCAGGAGGGGCGCGCCGCCGACCTCCGCGTAGTCGAGGCGCCGCTTCAGCCGCCGGAACGCGGGCTTCAGGAGAAGCCCGGCCAGGGCGGATAGCGGATGCGCCGCGATCTCGTCCTTGATCATCGTGGAAATGCTCGGAATGACGCTCTCCGCGAACTTGAGGAGCACGTTCCCGACGAAACCGTCGCAGACGACGACATCGGCTGTGCCGAGGATCACTTCGCGCCCTTCGACGTTTCCCGCGAAGTGGACCGGGGCGCGCTTCAGGAGCTGGTGCGCTTCGTAGTAGAGCTCGCTCCCCTTCTCGGCCTCTTCGCCGATGTTGAGGAGCCCCACGCGCGGCTTCTCGATCCTCAGCACGAGCCTGGCGTAGATGCTTCCCATGATCGCGAACTGGGCGAGGTGAGCGGGCTTGCAGTCGGTCGTGGCGCCGACGTCGAGGATGACCACGTTCCCTTGAGGCGTGGGAAGGACGGTGGCGATGGCGGGGCGCTGGATCTGCTCGATGCGGCCGAGCTCGATGAGGCCGGCGGCCACCACGGCTCCCGTGTTGCCCGCCGACACGATCGCGTCGGTCTCGCCCGATTTGTGGAGGCGCGCGCAGACGTTGATCGAGGAGTCGCGCTTCTTCCGCACGGCCTGCGCGGCGTGCTCCGACATCTCCACCTGTTCCGTCGCGTGGATGACTCGCGGCAGACGGTCGGAGAGGCCGAGCCTCTGCGCCTCGTCGCGGATCGCCTTCTCGTCGCCCACGAGCACGACGTCGAAGGAAGCCCCGGGCTCCGCTAGCGCCTCGAGCGCCCCCTGGATGTTCACTCGGGGGGCCAAGTCGCCGCCCATGGCGTCCACCCCGATGACCGGTCCCTTTCGTCCCTGGTCCATCGTCGTCGGAAGGCTACGCGCTGCGGCTCGACTCCTGAATGATGACCTCTTCCCCGGCGTAGTAGCCGCAGTGGGCACAAACCCGGTGAGGGAGCTTGGGCTGGCTGCAGTGCGAGCAGAGCGACCGCGACGGCCGGCGCAGTTTCCAGTGTGTGCGTCGGTTCTTACCGCGGGTGCTCGAGTGCCGTCTCTTGGGGACTGCCATTCGCGACTTCCTCTGGTTGCGGGGCGCGTTTTGTTCCCGGGCCGGGCCGGGCGCGTCTCATCCCCCGGCCGCGGCTTTGGCGCAGCGGCAAGGGCCCTGGTTCAGATCTTCGCCGCAGCGAGGGCAAAGCCCCGCGCAGGCTTCCCGGCATAACGGTTGCATCGGGAGTCCCAGAATCACGGCCTCCCGGATCTCGCCGTCGATGGAGAGGACCCGGCCGTCGTGGGGGTGAATTCCCCCGTCTTCTTCGTCCACAGCCTTGTGGCTCACCACGTTGGGATTCTGCACCTTAGCACAGAAGACATCGAACTCCAAATCGAGATTCTGGCCGTACTGGGCGAGGCAGCGGCTGCACTCCATGCGGGCCTCTCCCAGGGCCTTACCGCGGATCCAGATCTCGTCGCCCCGCCGGTCGAGCTTCAGCTGAATCTGAAGTGGGCCCGTCAACTCGGCATCGGCCGCGGTGAGCCCGAACGACTCGCCGGGAAGGTCGAGATCGAGCGTGCTGGCGCCATCCGGAAGTTCGCGCAGATCGATTCGCAAGTTGGGACTCCTGACGGGGCTTCGCGGCCCCGCCGTCTGGGATCGGGAGGGCGCGCCTACCGCGCCGCCCCCACTGCGCCGAACATGAAGTCGATCTCGATCGCGGCGTTTTCGGGCGAATCGGATGCGTGAACCGCGTTCATCCCCTTGCTCTCGGCATAGAGGGCGCGAATGGTGCCCGGCTTCGCCTCCTTCGGATCGGTGGCGCCGATCACTTCGCGCAAGCCGAGGACCGCGTTCTCGCGGCGGAGGCGGCACGGCACGGCGGGGCCCGACGACATGAAGGTCACCAGCTCGCTCAGGAATGGCTTCCCCTCGTGGACGGCATAGAAACGCCGCGCCTGCTCCGCGGAGAGCCGAACCTGCCTCATTTCGAGGATCTCGAACCCCGCCTTCTCGATTTCAGCGAGGATGAGGCCGACCTTCCGTCCGCGGACGGCATCGGGCTTGATCATGAACAGCGTGTCCTGAGTGGCCATGGAACGTTCGATCCTCCGGTTGAGCGTCGCTTCCAGTGGGAGTTCGATCGGAAACGCCGCGGCCGGCGCGACGGGCCGGCCGCGGCGATGGAATTCGTTCTCGCCGTGCGCTACTTCCGGCCCTTCCTCGCGCCGGCCCTCTTCTTGGATGCCGCTTTCCCCGCCGGCGATTTCCGGGCGGCGGGTTTCGCGCGCTTCGCGGCCGGCCTCTTGGGGGCGGCCTTCTTCTTGGCGCCCTTCGGCACCGCCTTCTTCTCGGAGCCCTTCCCACCCATCACGACCTTGAGCCCGGCCTTCTTTCGGCTCTTCGCCAACGCGATCGCGACGAGCCCCGGAATCTCCGACGGAATCTTGGCCACCGGAACGCCGGCCCGCTCGAAGCGGGCGATCTTTTCCGCCGCCGTGCCCGCGCCGCCCGAGACGATGGCGCCGGCGTGTCCCATCCGCTTTCCGGGGGGCGCCGTCTGGCCTGCGATGAAGGCCACGACCGGCTTCGTGATGTGCTCCTCGATGAGGGCCGCCGCGTCCTCCTCGTCGGTCCCTCCGATCTCGCCGATCAGGACGATGGCATCGGTCTCCTCGTCGGCCTCGAACTGCGCGAGGGCGTCGACGAAGCGAGTTCCCACGATCGGGTCGCCGCCGATGCCGATGCAGGTCGATTGCCCCATCTTGGCCCGCGTCAGCTGCCAGACCACCTCGTAGGTGAGCGTGCCGCTCCTGGAGACGAGCCCGATGCGGCCCGGCGCATGGATGAAGCCCGGCAT
>Ga0315273_10011010_pt1 | contig 11558 bp, 10 predicted proteins | sample YL17G02_0_MG_FD_205753 | JGI IMG/M metagenome (GOLD analysis project Ga0315273, IMG submission 205753) | Sediment microbial communities from Yellowstone Lake, YNP, Wyoming, USA - YL17G02_0 | ecosystem: Environmental > Aquatic > Freshwater > Lake > Sediment | place: USA: Wyoming | collected... | reverse complement strand
CTGGTGAAGTTGGACGGGGATCGGAGCCTTGGATAGCCTTCCGTCCGGGTTGCTTCAGGATTCGTTCATCAGGTCCCGAACTCGAAGGGAGAGACACGAATGAGTGGCCAGGTTCGCTTCACGGACCGCGTCTGTCTCGTCACCGGCGCGAGCAGCGGCATCGGCCGGGCGTGTGCTCTCGCACTGGGCGCAGAGGGCGCGAAGGTGATCGCCGCGGGGCGCCGGCAGATCCGGCTCGACGAGGTCGTGGTGCAGATTGGCGCCGCCGGGGGCGAGGCCATCGCCGTGGTGGGCGACGTGCGCGAGGAGAGCGCCTGCCGCGCCTGGGTGGATGCGGCGGTGAATCGGTACGGGGGCCTCGACGGGCTCGTGAACTCGGCCGGCGTGATGGGCAGCGGCGGGCTGCTGAACCTCGAGCCCGCGGAGTGGGACCGCATGATGGATACGAACCTGCGCGCCATGTACCTGCTCACGCGTGTCGCCGCGCCCGAGTTGATCAAGCGGCGCGGTGCGGTCGTGAACCTCTCCTCGGTCGCGGGGCCGCGACCGTACGCCAACCTGATGGGCTACGTCGTGAGCAAGGCGGGCGTGGACGCCTTCACGCGCTGCGCCGCGCTGGACCTGGCGCCGCACGGCGTGCGCGTGAACGCGCTGAACCCGGGCGTGGTGGTGACGGAGTTGCAGACCGTCACGAACGCGGTGCCGGACTACGAGGGTTTCCTCGAGCGCTCGAAGGTCACGCACCCGCTGGGCCGCGTGGGGCAGCCCGAGGAGATCGCCGCGCTGGTGCTGTTCCTGCTGAGCGACGCAGCCGCCTGGATCACCGGCGCGACGATCCCGATCGATGGGGGCCGGCAGTTGCAAAGCGCGCGCTGAGCGGCGGCGGGGTGGCGCGAGCGGTGCGCGCCGCTTGGGGCACGGGGTGCAGAGCCCTGGTTCCCCGCCGCCCAGATCCACCCCCGGGTGCTACAATCAATGGTCACTTGCGGCCGTCGCGGGCGGTTCCCACGCCGGCGCCGCCTGCACGTCCCGATCCTCACGAACGTCTGAGGTCTTCACCGCCACCACCCGCCGCCGGAGAACCCCGATGCCGCGCCCGAGGCCTGCTTCCCGCATCCCGCTCCCGCTCCTCCACCTCGTGACGATCCTGGTCGCGTTGATCGCGCTGGCCGCCGGCGAACTCCACGCGGCTCCGTACCTGTTCCCCGCCACGCCGGACGGCGAACCGGGTCAGGTGCGCGACGAGCGCGACGTCGCACCGTTCCTGGCGGCCTGGAAGGCCGCGGGTCTCCAGCGTGCCCGGCTGCTCGCGGCGCCGGCGACCGCGAACCAGCAGGCGTACGACGTCCACTACTACGACCTGGACCTGACGCCCGATCCCGCGACGCAGGTGCTCACCGGCACGGTGCGGATGAAGGCCTCGGTGGTGAGCGGGCCGCTGTCCACCGCGGACCTCGACTTCTACGCCAACCTGACGGTGGACGCCGTCACCTCGGGCGGCGTCGCCGCGACCTTCTCGCGCAGCAGCGACCTGCTGACCGTCAACCTCGACCGGGTCTACGGGAACGGGGAGATGATGGACGTCGTGGTCTCCTATCATGGCGCTCCGAGCGCCGCCGGGTCCTTCGGTTTCAACGTCGCGAACGGCCGCAACCTGGTCTGGAGCCTCTCCGAACCGTTCGGGGCCCGCTCGTGGTGGCCCTGCAAGGACGCGCCTGAGGACAAGGCCGACTCGGTGGACATCCGCGTGACCGTGCCCACCGGCATGATCACCGCTTCGAACGGCACCCGCATCGAGGCCACCGACAATGGCACGATCGCGGTCACGCGCTGGCGCGAGCGCTACCCGATCGCCACCTACCTGGTCTCGCTGGCGAGCTACCCGTACACGGTCACGACCGACCACTACCGCTACTCGCCCACGGACTCGATGCCGATCCAGTTCTTCAACTTCCCCGAGACGGTGGCCGGGGCCGCCACCGTGCAGGCGAGGGTGAAGGACATGATCGCCACCTACGCCGGTATCTTCGGCGAGTACCCGTTCGTCGCCGAGAAGTACGGCCACGCCCAGTTCCTCTTCGGCGGCGGGATGGAGCACCAGACCTGCACCAGCCTGGGGGGCAACGCCTACATCGAGTACATCGTGGCCCACGAACTGGCGCACCAGTGGTGGGGTGACCTGGTCACCTGCCGGGACTTCCACCACATCTGGGTGAACGAGGGCTTCGCCACCTACTGCGAGGCGCTGTGGGCCGAGGCCGTGTCCGGGACGGCCGCGTACCACGCGGACCTGAGCTTCAACAAGTACTTCGGTTCGGGCACGATCTACGTTCCGGACCTGACCGACGAGAACCGCATCTTCGATTCGAACCTCTCGTATAACAAGGGCTCGTGGGTCCTGCACATGCTGCGCCGGGTGCTCGGGGACCCGGTCTTCTTCGCCGCGCTGCGCCAGTTCTACGCGCAGTACGGCTATTCGACCGCCACCACCGAGGACTTCCGCGACGTCTGCGAGGCGGTCTCGGGGCGGGACCTCGACGCCTTCTTCCAGCAGTGGATCTACGGCGAGTACTACCCGCATTACCGCTCCAGCTGGACATCCGCTCCGGCGGAGGGCGGCCACGACGTTACGCTGAGCCTGGAGCAGATCCAGCCCTGGCAGCTCTTCAACATGCCACTCGACGTGAAGATCACGACGGAGGCGGGAGAACAGGCCTTCGTGATCCAGGACTCGCTGGCCGCGCAGACCTTCACCCTGCACGTGGATGCCGCCCCGACGGCCGTGGCCGTGGACCCGGATGACTGGGTACTCAAGACCCTCGAGTCCCCGGTGGTGGATCCGCCGCTGGACCGCCACGTCCTGCTGGTCAACGGTGTGGACTGGGCCTCCTACGGCACCGAGATCACCAGCGCCTACACCGACCACGCTTTCTCGGGCGGCTACACCTTCGACTTCTGGGACAACTTCAGCACCCCGTCCGGCGGTTACCCGGCGGCGTTGCCGGCTCCACTCGGGCACGGCGCAGTGCCCCCCGAGGTGATGGGGCGATACCGGGTGGTGATCTGGGTCGGCAACAACTACAACGGCGACCTGGCTTCGTGGCAGAGCAGCCCGGTCCTCTCGTACCTGCGCGCGGGTGGGAACGTGCTGCTCATGTCGCGCTATGGCGACCAATTCCTCGGCGACTCGCTGCGCGACTACCTCGGCGTCCGCCTTGCGACCGGCACGACGCTCTACGACTGCGTCGCCACGCGCCCGGGCCTGGGCACGATCGCGCGGATCGGCACCCAGAACACCTGCGTCGTCTTCGACACCGTCCGCACGCGCACCGATACGCAGTTGCTCTACAAGGTGGTCTCGAACTACACACCCAACCGCGGAATCGGCTTCATCCGGCAGCCAGCGGGAGGTGGCACCCACCGCCCGGACGGCGGGCGCTTCATCTTCCTCTCCGGACGGCCCTATCGCTGGAACCACGCGAATCTCGCCGCGAACGTCGAGTACATGCTCGAGCACTACTTCAGCGAGAACATCGTTCCGCTCGCGGTGGACGGCCCGCCCGCCCCGCCCGCGCGTCTCGAACTGGCCCCGGCCCGGCCGAACCCGTTCAGCGGCGTCACGGTGTTGCGTTTCGCGCTCCCGCGTCCGGGGCCGGTCCGGGTCGAGGTGCTGGATCCGCAGGGACGGCGCCTGCGGCGGCTCTTCGCCGGGCCGCTCGGCGCCGGCCCGCACGACGTGACCTGGGACGGGCGCAACGAGCAGGGGGATGCCGTGGCGACGGGCATCTACTGGGTGCGCCTCGAGACGGGGGCGGAGGCGGCCACCCGCAAGGTCGTGCGGATGCGCTAGCCAGCGCCCGCCCGGGAAGGACAGCTCCACAGATCCATCCCGGGCCGCCATTTCCGGCTGATGTCGCGCGCCCGGCGCGCCGATAACCTCCTGCGATGGACCTTGCCCAGTTCGTTCATCCGACTGCCGGGGGGCTCGCGTGCGCCGTCGGCGCCGTCGTGGCCGGGGCGCCGCTTTTCAGCGACGGCCTGCGTTCATTGCGGCTTCGGCGCCACTTCGCCGGCCTTGCCGAAACGCCGCTCGCCGACGGCCTCGCGGGCTTCGTGCACGTCAACGGCACCGTGACGCTCGACAGCCCCATGTTCACGCCGCTCTCGGCCGCTCCCTGCGCAGCCTTCCAGCTCGAGGTCCACACTGTCGGGGCGCCCATCGTGAAGACCGTCGAGGAGCGCCGGCCCTTCCGCGTGGTGGGTCGCGAGGCCTCGGCACGCCTGGAATCGACCGCTGGCCGCTGGTCGCTCTCCGCCACCGCGGAGCGCGAGGTCGCGGCCGATGAGCCCCTGACCGAACACCTCGCCCGGCTGCTGGGGCAGGTCCCCGAGGCGCTGTGGTGGCGCCGCGCGGGAGGCCGGCTGCGGCTGGTCGAACGGGCGTTGCTGGCCGGCTCCTCCTGCCACGTCGTGGGCTTCGCACGGTGCGCGCACGCGCTCGAGCAGCCGGCAGCCCTCGAGTTTGTGCGGACCGGCACGGATGCCACGTTCGAGGTGGTGTCCGCGAGCGCCACGGCGCAGGTGTGCGAGCTGTGGCTGGGCCCGGGCGAGTTCCTCGACTTCCTCTTCGTCTCCGACCGGGCACCCGCGGCCCGTGACCTTGACGTGCCGGCGTGGCGGGCGCTGGGCGCGTTCGCCGGGCCGGCGCTGAGCCTGCTCGGCCTGCTCTACCTGGCCGCTGCGGCCGACCAACTGCGCACGCTGGGACGCTTCTAGGAGCGGCGATGACGATCCACGACGTCGAGTTGCCGTTCCTGGCTTCGCTGGCACTGGGCACGGGACCCGTCCTGTTCTGGCGCAGCTTCCGTGATCTGCGCCTGCAGCGGCTCATCCAGAACACGCCGACCTCGCGCATCCGCTCGATGCCCATGGGGCTCGTGGAGATCAACGGCGAGGCAAGCCCGCGCAGCGAGCTCACGGCGCCCTTCTCCGGCCGGCCGTGCGCCTGCTGGCAGGTGGACATCGCCACGCGCTCGCGGCGCAACGGCTGGACCGTCGTCCACCACAATGCCTCGGGGAATCCCTTCTTCCTGCGCGACGAGACCGGCGTTGCGCTGGTCTACCCGCAGGGCGCCACGGTGCGGCTCAACTTCCAGGTCGAGGAGGAGTGCCTGGGAATCTCGCTGCCCGACGTCTACGCGCAGTACCTGCACGAGCAGCGCCCCGCCGGGAACGAGCTGTGGCGCCTTGGCAGCCTGCGCTTCCGCGAGCGCGTGCTGGAGGCCGGCCAGCGTGTCTACGTGCTGGGCACCGCCCTGCCACGGCCGCAATCGGTCGCGATCTCGATGGACGACGAGCTCGAGGCGACCGGCACCGACGACCGTCGCGCCCGCCGGCTGCACAGCCTCGATCACGAGACGCAGGCGATCATCCGGCGCGGCGAGAACGAGAGCACCTACATCATCTCCCAGCAGTCCGAGCGCGAACTGACGATGCAGCTGGGGTTGCGGGCCACGGCCCGGCTGATCGGCGGGCCCGCACTCACGCTGTTCGGTCTCGCCTACTGGCTTCATGCGCTGAGCCTGAGCCGGTGGTTCCGATAACCCCGTCCGGCGGCCCCGCCGGCAACCCCCAGGAGGCAACGGATGCATCCCGGTGAGATCCTCGGTACGGTCGCGGTGCTGTTCGGCGTCGTGGCGCTGGCTGGCGTGTGGTTCTCCATCTACAACAGCCTGGTCGCCCTCAAGAACGCCATCTCGCGCTCGTGGGCCAACATCGACGTGCTCCTGAAGCAGCGGCACGACGAGCTGCCCAAGCTGGTGAAGACCTGCGAGGGCTATATGCAGCACGAGCGCGCCATCTTCGACAAGCTGAGCGAGGCGCGCGGGGCGCTGCTCCGGGCCCAGAGCGTCGGGCAGCGCGCCGAGGCCGAGAACCTGCTGACGAAGGCGATCGGCGGGCTCTTCGCCGTGGCCGAGGCCTACCCCGACCTCAAGGCCAACCAGGGTTTCCTGCAGCTGCAGACGCGCATCAGCGAGGTCGAGAGTCAGATCGCGGACCGGCGCGAGTTCTACAACGACACGGTCGCCACCTTCAACACGCGGCTCGGCCAGATCCCCGACAAGTGGGTGGCGGGCTGGCTCGCCTTCACCCCGGCGGATCTGTTCCACGCGACTGCCGAGGACCGCGAGGACGTCGAGATCAAGTTCGCCATGGTGGCCTGAACCGTCCCGCCCTTCCGAGTGGCACGCGCGGCCTCCGGTGGGCTCCCTGCCGGGCCGGGACGATCCTTGACTCGCGTCGCGAGTCGCTGAACCGTCCCGGCCGGGGCCGCTCCGCCTTCCTGCCATGTCACAGACCCGGGCTGTCGCATGACAGGCCCGCGCCTGGCAGCACAGCGTGTGCCGCGGCGCCGAGTCCGAATCCAGGCCCGTCCCAAGCCCATTCTCCCCAAGCCGTTGGCCCCTGCGCATTCGTGCATCGTCCGGCCCCGGACGAGCATCGGAGGGGGGCCTGTATATTGCATGGTTGCACCCGTCGAGCTGCCGTCAGGTTCTGCTGCCGGGAGGCCCCGCTACGGCATCGGCCTCGCGGGCGCCACGGTTCGCGGGACGAGAGGATCGCGGAGGGAGCGGATGAAGCCGATCGAGGGGATCGAGCACGAACCCCAGAGCAAGGTGCCGGACGTCGAGCGCGTCCCCGTGCCGGACGGTGAGCTGTGCATCATCGCGGACTGGTGCAAGGGCTGTGGCTTCTGTGTCGAGTTCTGTCCCCGGCACGTGCTGGTCTCCTCCGAGGCGTTCAACCGGAAGGGCTACCACCCGCCCAAGGTCGTGAATCCCGAGAGCTGCAAGAACTGTGACCTGTGCGAGATGATCTGCCCCGACTTCGCCATCTTCACCGTGGGCGTATCCGAGCCGGCGTCAGACGAAGAGAGCGGGGGGGCCAAGTGACGCGCGCGCACTACCTCGAAACCTCCGGAGCGCGTACCGTCAAGGCCGATCCCCGCGGAGTCCTCGCCGGCACGCACTACCTGGACGGCGACTTCGCCTGTGGCGAGGGCGCCATGGCCGCCGGCTGCCGTTTCGTCGCAGGCTACCCGATCACCCCCTCCACCGAGATCGTCGAGCGCATCGGGCGCCGCTTCCCCACGGTGGGCGGCATCTTCATCCAGATGGAGGACGAACTGGCCAGCATGGCCGCCGTCGTCGGCGGTTCGTGGACGGGCACGAAGACCATGACCGTGACCAGCGGACCCGGCTTCAGCCTGATGATGGAGAACATCGGCCTGGCCGCGATGATGGAGACCCCGGTCGTGGTCGTGGACGTGCAGCGGGCCGGGCCCTCGACCGGATTGCCCACCATGGTGGGACAGGGCGACATGATGCAGGCCCGCTGGGGCTCGCACGGGGACTACGGCGTGATCGCGCTCAGCCCGCGCTCTCCTCAGGAGGCCTTCGACCTGACCATCGATGCCTTCAACCTCGCCGAGCTCTATCGCGTGCCGGTGCTGATGATGATGGACGAGTGCGTCGGCCACATGACCGAAAAGGTCGTCATCCCGCCGGCCGACCAGATCGAGGTGGTGCCGCGCCGGCTGACGAAGTTGAGCCCGGCGGAGTACCTGCCCTACCGCGCCGGCGAGAGCCTGGTGCCCGAGATGATCCGGGCCGGCGACGGTTACCGCTTCCACACCACCGGCCTCACCCACGACGAGCGCGGCTATCCGGCGATGACCATCGAGACCCAGCAGGTCCTGGTGCGGCGCCTGGTGGACAAGATCCAGAAGAACGTGGACAAGATCATCCGCATCGAGGAGGACCAGACCGCCGGCGCCGACGTGGTGGTGGTGAGCTACGGCATCACCTCGCGCGTCGCGCAGCTGGGTGTGGAGGTGGCGCGCCAGCAGGGGGCGAAGGTGGGCACGCTGCGGCTGGTGGTGTGCTGGCCCTTCCCGGAGGCGCGCATCCGCGAGTTGGCCCGCGGGATCAAGGCCTTCGTGGTCCCCGAGATCAATTTCGGGCAGATGTCGCTGGAGGTGGAACGCTGCGCGGCCGGGCAGGCCGCCACCATCGGGATCCCGCACGCCGGCGGCGGGGTCCACGATCCCGAGGTGATCTGCCGGGCCATCCTGGGAGCCGCACGATGAGCGCGCTGATCCAGTTGGACACGACCGAGACGCCGGAACACCCGATCACCCCGTACATCCGCATGGACCGGATGCCGCACATCTGGTGCCCGACCTGCGGCATCGGCACGGTGTTGAAGTGCTACGGGACGGCGCTGGGCCGCTCGAAGCTGGACCTCGACAAGGTGAGCGTGGTCTCCGGCATCGGCTGCACCGGGCGAGTGGCGGGCTACGTGAAGATGGACAGCTTCCACTCGACCCACGGCCGCGCGCTGCCCTTCGCGACCGGGCTCAAGCTGGGACGGCCCGAGTTGAACGTCACGGTGTTCTCCGGCGACGGGGACCTGATCGGCATCGGCGGGAATCACTTCATCCACGCGGCGCGGCGCAACATGGACCTGCTGGTGGTCCTGGTGAACAACTTCATCTACGGCATGACCGGCGGGCAGAACGCGCCCACCACGCCGCTGGGCGCGCGCTCCTCGACCATGCCGCTCGGCAACTTCGAGCGGCCGTTCAACCTGCCGCACCTGGCCGCCACCTGCGGGGCCACCTACGTGGCGCGTTGGACCAGCATGCACACCGCCCAGATGACCCGGACCTTCACCGAGGCCCTGAAACGCAAGGGTTTCCGCTTCATCGAGGTGATCGCGCCCTGCTCGACCCTGTACGCGCGCCTCAACAAGCTCGGGACCGGCCTGGACCTGATGACCTACTACCGCGACAACTTCGAGATCAAGAACAAGGCCGACACGCGCGAGCTGGACCTCGATTTCCAGAGCAAGATCATCTGCGGCAAGTTCGTGGACGAGGAGCGGCCCACGTTCCTCGAGGCGATGGAGGCGCACTACCGGGACGCGCTCGGGGACAAGTACGTGCCGATGCCGCCCGAGGGGGGGATGCTCCATGGACAGGACTGAGGTCCGCGTCACCGGCTACGGCGGGCAGGGCGTGGTGCTCATCAGCACCGTGATCGGGCGGGCCTGGGCGGTGCACGCCGGCAAGCACGCCGCCATGATCCAGAGCTTCGGCCCCGAGGCCCGCGGCTCCGCGTGTAGCGCCACGCTGGCGATGTCGGAGACCGAGGTGCTCTACCCGTACGTGCGCCATCCCGACGTCCTGGTGGCCATGTCGTCCGAGGGCTTCGAGCTGTACAAGCACGAGCTGAAGGACGGCGGCGTGGTGGTCTACGAGGCGAACCTGGTCCATCCGGCCGTCAAGCCCACGCAGCGCGCCTACGGCATTCCCTCCACCCAGATCGCCGAGTCGCTGGGCCGGGTGCTGGTGCAGAACGTGGTGATGCTGGGCTTCTTCTCGGCGATCACCAAGCTGGTGCCGATGGATGCCATGCGCGAGGCGCTCCGTCTCTCGGTCCCGTCCGGCACCGAGGAGCTGAACCTGAAGGCCTTCGAGAAGGGCCGCGAGTACGCCGAGGAGTTGCTCGCCGGCCGCACGCCCGAGGCAGCGAAGGCCTGAGATACAGATACGAGCGTAGTCACATCGGCCCAGGGTGAGCGCACCGTGCCTCTGCTCGCCCTGGGCCGATGTGACTACGCGGCGGGTACGGCCTGACTGCCAGGACGACCACGGCCCCCGGGACCCGCATTCCGGGGGCCGTGGCGTGGCGCGTGGCTTCGCCGTGGTTTGCCTCCGCCACCACCCGGTGATCGCGCGGGAATCGCCGCCCGCTCGAGTGCCTCCGGCGTTGTCGCCCCCTGCCGCTGCATTGCCGCCGCGGTGGCGCGCGTGTAGCCTGTGGGAGTCGTCATCCGGGAACGGATCCCGCAGGCCGGCGCCCTGGCGTCCGGCCACCGTCGCGCCATCCGGCGCGAGGCACAGGAGGAGCATGAGCGCCATGGCTGGCCCACCCGACGGTCCCGCTGCACTTCCGCGCGCCACCCAGCGGGTGGCCGTGGTCGGCCTCGGGCGCGCCGGCGTCGCGCACGCGGTCATGCTCTCGCACATTCCCGGCTGCGAGCTGGTCGCCGTGGCCGACCCGCGCGCCACCGCCCGCGCCGCGCTGCGCGGCATGGGCTTCACGGTGCCGGCCTTCGCCCGCGTCGAGCGTCTGCTCGACAAGGTCCGCCCCGATGCGGTGGTGGTCTGCGCCGCGCAGTACGAGCGCGCCCGCGTGGCGCAGCTCGTACTCGAGGCGGGCAACCCAGTGCTGGTCGAGCGCCCGATGGCGCGCACGCTCGAGGAGGCCGAAGCGCTCGTCCTGCTGGCGTCGAAGCGCCGCGTCCCGCTCGCCGTGGGGCACCCGCTCGCCTTCGAGCCGGTCTTCGCCCGCGTCCACGAAGTGGTGCACGAGGGCGTACTCGGACCCGTGGAGCACGCCCGCTCGGCCATGTTCGTCTCGCGCGTCTTCGCGCCGCGCCCGCGCCGCGGTCCCGGCCGGCTCGACCCTCGCCGGGTGGCCGGCGGCGTGGTGGCCCATCTCGGCTCGGACCTGTTGTTCGTGCTGGTGCGGATGCTGGGCGTGCCGGTCGAAGTCCGCGCCGAGTGGAGCCTGCTCTACGGCGCAGTCGAGGACGAGTTGCACGGCATGATGACCCTGCCCGATGGCGCCGAGGTCGGGTTCGACTGCTCCTGGAGCGTGCCCGGCTACTCGCGTGCTTCGACCGTCATCGAACTGGACGGCCCCGACGGCAAGCTACTGGCCTCGGACGAGGCGCTGGAACTGGATCTCTCGCGCGCGGGCGCCGGCTTTCCTTCCGGCTACACACGTCTGCGCGACGCGGACTTCGACGCTCCCGCGCGGTTCGACTTCGGTGGTGAAGCGCTCTGGTCGCACGATGCCGCGTTCCTCGACTGGGTGGCCGGCGGCCCGGCGCCACCCAATGAGGCCTTCGCCGCGCTCGATGCGCACCGCGTGATGGATGCGCTCTACCGCTCGGCGGTGGCCGGTGGCATCCGCGTGAAGGTGGCCTCATGAAGCGCACCTACGCCGCGCCGCGCCTGCTGCTCTCGGCCCGCTCGCTCGACGGCGTGACCCGTGCCACGCGCGAGCGACTGCTCGAGATCCAGAACCGCTTCCGCGAGCCCGAGTCGCTGGCCGTGACCCTGGTGAAGGCCGTGGACGCGGGCGCCGCCGGCGTGCTCGGCTCGCCTTCGCCGGCGCTCCGCACCGCGCTCGCCGAACTGGAGCGCGTCGTGCCCATCTACGCCGTCCTGCCGGCGCTGAGCCCGCAGGCCTACCGCATGCTCGAGCCCGGTGTGGAGCCGCTGATCGCGCGCGCGCGCCGGGATGCGGGCCTCGCCGCACACCTGCGCATGAACCTGACCGGGTTCCTGCGGCTCTCGGCGTTCCGCCACGGCGATTTCGCCGCGCGCGTGCCCGTGCTGCTCGAGGCCGGGGCCCGCCTGCTGCCGCGCCGGGGTCTGGCCGGCGTCGTCATGGCCGCGCCGCTCACCGACGCCGCGCTGGCCG
>Ga0315273_10011009_pt1 | contig 11558 bp, 14 predicted proteins | sample YL17G02_0_MG_FD_205753 | JGI IMG/M metagenome (GOLD analysis project Ga0315273, IMG submission 205753) | Sediment microbial communities from Yellowstone Lake, YNP, Wyoming, USA - YL17G02_0 | ecosystem: Environmental > Aquatic > Freshwater > Lake > Sediment | place: USA: Wyoming | collected... | reverse complement strand
GGGTTCCAGCGCGAGGGCGTGATCCGCTCGCAGCGCTTCAACCCCCGGCTGGGGCGGCGGATGGACTTCGTCCTCTACTCGGCCCTACCGGGGGAGATCTAGGCCAGACGGCGAATCGGGCCGGGTGGACACCCGCGCCCGGATCGCGCGCTTCCTGCGCAGCCCCTCGCTCGCCCCGGCGACCCGCCGCGCCTACCGCGGCGACCTCGAGGAGCTCGCCGCCTGGCTCGAGCGCCGCGGCACCGCCCTCGACGAGGTGGACGTGCGCGCGCTGACCGAGTACGCGGCCGAGCTCGGCCGCGGCCGGCCCCGCCGCTCGCCGGCGACCGTGGCACGCAAGCTCGCCGCCGTGCGCTCGTTCCTCCGCTTCACCCTCGGCCCCGCGAACGTCCCCGACGTCGCGCTCTCCCCGCGGCGCTCGCGCCGCCTGCCCGACGCGCCCAAGGCCGAGGAGATCGAGCAGCTGCTCGGGCGGCTCGACCGCGAGGGCCCGCTCGGCCTGCGCGACCGCGCGCTCGTCGAGCTCGTCTACTCGGCCGGTCTCCGCAGCGCCGAGGCGGTGGGGCTCGACCTCGCCGACCTCGACTTCGAGCAGGAGCACGTCCACGTGCGCGGCAAGGGCGGCAAGGAGCGGATCGTCCCGCTCGGCGAGGAGGCCGCATACTGGACCAGCCGATACGTCCGCGACTCGCGGCCCACGCTTGCGCGCGGCGCCTGCGACGCGCTGTTCCTCTCGGTGCGCGGACGGCGGCTCGACACCTCGACCCTGCGCCGCACGGTCCCGCACCCGCACCGCCTGCGCCATGCGTTCGCCACCCACCTGCTCGAGGGCGGCGCCGACCTCCGCACGATCCAGGAGCTGCTCGGCCACAGCTCGCTCTCGACCACGCAGGTCTACTCCCACGTCGACGGCCGCCGCCTGAGGAAGGTCTATGACAGCTCCCATCCGCGATCCTGACGTCGAGGGCTTCCTCGCCCTGCTCGCCGCGCGCCGCGCGCCGCGCACGGTCGAGGCGTACGGCCGCGACCTCGCGGCGCTCGCGGCCTTCCTCGAGCACCCGCCCGGCTCGGCGACCACCGAGGAGATCGAGTCGTATCTCGCGGAGCAGCGGGCCCGGGGTCTCGCGGCGACGACGATCGCGCGCCGCGCCGCGGCCGCGCGCGCCTTCTACCGCCACCAGCAGCTGCTCGGCGCCCGCCCCGACAACCCGGCAGCGGAGCTCGACCTGCCCCGGCGGCGGCGCACGCTGCCGCGCACGCTCTCGCCCGGCGAGGCCGAGCGGCTGATCGAGGCGGCGACGGGGACGACGCCGCGTTCGCTCCGCGACCGCGCGCTCGTCGAGCTGCTCTACGGCGCCGGCCTACGGGTGAGCGAGGCGGTCGGGCTCGAGCGCGGCGGCGTCGACCTCGAGGGGCGGCTCGTCCGCGCGCTCGGGAAGGGGCAGAAGGAGCGCATCGTCCCGATCGGCCGCGAGGCCGCCGAGGCTCTGCGCCGCTACCTCGCCCACGGCCGCCCCTACCTCGACCGCCGCCACCGCCCGGAGCTCTTCCTGAACGCGCAGGGCGGCGCGCTCACGCGCGCGGGCGCCTTCCTGATCCTGCGGCGGCTCGCCGCGAAGGCCGGGCTCGAGCCCGGGCGCGTCCACCCGCACCTGCTGCGCCACTCCTTCGCCACCCACCTGCTCGAGGGCGGCGCCGACCTGCGCAGCGTGCAGGAGATGCTCGGCCACGCCGACCTCGCCACCACCGAGCTGTACACGCACGTCTCGGACCGGCGGCGGCGCGAGACCTACTTCCAGGCCCACCCGCACGCGCGGCGGCGGCGCCCGGCCGGCTAGCGGGCCTTCGCGCGGCGGCGCAGCAGCTCGGCCACCTTGCGCGCGCTCTGGCGCAGGTCCGCGTCGGCCTCGTCATCGCCGGAGATCCCCTCGAGGAGGACGATCGTGTCGGCCTGCGGCGAGCCGTTCTTGAGGCAGACGAGCGCGAGGCGCCGGATCGCGGTGTTCGGGTCGGCGGCGACCAGGTGGTGCAGCAGCGGGCGCTCCTTGTTCACCGTGGAGGGGTGGTCGCGGGAGAGGAGCTCGAGCGAGATCAGCGCCGAGCCGCGACACGCCGGGCTCTCGTCCTCGAGCCCGCGCTTCAGCAGCTCCAGCTTCTGCTTGAAGCGGAACTGCCCGATCGCCCTGTAGGCCTGGGCCCGCACGCGGTAGTCGGCCGAGCGGGCGGCCGCCTCGACCTCCTCGTCCCACTGGTTGCGCAGGTCGGCCAGCTCGCGCTCGGCGCCCTGCGCCGCGAGCTCGTCCGCCTGTGCCGCCGCCTCTGCGAGCGTCATCGCCCGAACTCTACGTATGATCGCCGCGTGGCCCACCGCGTGACGTTGATCCCCGGTGACGGCACCGGCCCGGAGCTCACCGAGGCGGCCCGGCGGGTGCTCGAGGCAACCGGCGTCGCGTTCGAATGGGACGTGCGCCAGGCCGGCGTCGACGTGATGGAGCAGGAGGGCACACCGCTCCCCGAGGCGACGCTCGCGTCGATCAAGGAGAACCGCGTCGCGCTGAAGGGGCCGATCACGACGCCGATCGGCACGGGCTTCCGCTCGGTCAACGTCGCGCTCCGGCACGACCTCGGCCTGTACGCGTGCCTGCGCCCGTGCAAGAGCTATGTCGGCGTCCGGTCGCGCTACGAGCACGTCGACCTCGTGATCGTGCGCGAGAACACGGAGGACCTGTACGCGGGAATCGAGTACGAGGCCGGGACGGACGCGGCGCACCAGGTGATCGCGACGCTCAACACGATGCAGCCGCGCCAGATCTCCGCGACCTCGGGGATCTCGATCAAGCCGATCTCGCCCGAGGCCACCGAGCGGATCGCCCGCTATGCATTCGATTATGCGCGGGAACACAAGCGCAAGAGGGTCTCGTGCGTGACGAAGGCAAACATCATGAAGTTCACCGACGGGCTCTTCCTCTCGGTCTTCCGCGAGGTGGCGAAGGACTACCCGGAGATCGAGCCGCGGGAGAACCTCGTCGACGCGGTCTGCATGGGTCTCGTACAGCGGCCCGAGGAGTTCGACGTGCTCGTGCTCCCGAACCTCTACGGCGACATCGTGAGCGACCTCACCGCCGGCCTCGTCGGCGGGCTCGGGGTCGCACCGGGCGCCAACATCGGCACCGAGGCCGCCGTGTTCGAGGCGACCCACGGCTCGGCGCCGAAGTACAAGGGGCTGAACAGGGTGAACCCGACGGCGATGATCCTGTCGGGGAAGCTGATGCTCGACCACCTCGGCGAGCGCGAGGCCGCGGCGCACCTGGAGCAGGCCGTCGCCGCCGTGATCGCGGAGGGTGAGAACGTGACCTACGACCTGAAGCCCAATCGCGACGACCCGACCGCCGTCGGGACGGCGGAGTACGCCGACGCGATCATCGAGAAGCTCGGCAACATCACCTGAAGGAGCACTCATGAGAAGGAAAGTGACAGTCGTCGGCGCCGGCAACGTCGGCGCCACCTGCGCGCTCGAGCTCGGCCGCCGCGACTACGCGGACGTCGTGCTCGTGGACATCATCCCGAACTTCCCGCAGGGGAAGGCACTCGACATGAACCAGGCCGGCGCGGTGCTCGGCTTCGAGCCGAACATCACCGGCACGAACGGCTACGAGGAGACCGAAGGCTCGGACGTCGTCGTGATCACCGCCGGCAAGCCCCGCTCGCCGGGGATGAGCCGCGACGACCTCGTGACGACGAACGAGGCGATCGTCGGCGCGGTGACGAAGGAGGTCGTGAAGCACTCGCCGAAGTGCACGATCGTCGTCGTCTCGAACCCGCTCGACGCGATGTGCCACGTGGCCAAGGCGGTCTCGCGCTTCCCGAAGCGGCGGGTCGTCGGCATGGCCGGGATCCTCGACACGGCGCGCTTCTCCGCGTTCATCGCGTGGGAGACGGGCACCTCCGTCAAGGACGTGACCGCGATGGTGCTCGGCGGCCACGGCGACCAGATGGTCCCCGTCGTCTCGGCGACGACCGTCGGCGGCGTCCCGCTCGAGCAGCTCGTCCCGAAGGCGAAGATCGCGAAGATGGTCGAGCGCACCCGCAAGGGCGGCGGCGAGCTCGTCAACCTGCTCGGCACCTCCGCCTGGTACGCGCCGGGCGCCGCGGCCGCCCAGATGGTGGACGCGATCATGCTCGACGAGAAGCGCGTGCTCCCGTGCACCGTCTACCTCGAGGGCGAGTACGGGATCGACGGCCTCTACATGGGCGTCCCGGCCAGGCTCGGCGCGGGCGGCGTGGAGGACGTGGTCAAGCTGAAGCTGAGCGCCGACGAGAAGCGCTGGCTGAGGGAGTCGGCAGCCGCCGTGCGCGAGGTCGTCGGCGTCCTGAAGCGGAAGTAGCGCGTGGAGCTCGGCCTCCGCGGACGCACGGCGATCGTCTGCGGCGCCTCGCAGGGCATGGGCCTGGCGATCGCCGAGGCGCTCTCGGCCGAGGCCGCGAACGTCACGATGCTGGCCCGGCGGCGGGAGCCCCTGGAGCGTGAGGCAGAGCGCCTCGGTGCGCTCGCCGTCCGCGGCGACGTGACGAACCCGGGCCACCTGGAAGCGGTGGTCGCGCGGACGCTGGAGGCGTTCGGCGGGATCGACATCCTCGTCAACTCGAGCGGCGGCCCACCGCGGGCGGAGGCGGCCGAGGTCACAGACGACCAGGTCGAGGCGGCCGTCGAGCTCCTGCTCCTGTCGGCGATCCGCCTGACGAGGCTCTGCCTTCCCCACCTGCGCTCGAGCGGGCACGGCCGCGTGCTCACGATCGCGTCGACCTCGGTGCTCGAGCCGATTCCCGCGCTCGCGCTCTCCAACGCGATCCGCCCGGGTGTGGTCGGCTGGATGAAGACGCTCGCGCGCGAGGTCGGCGCGGACGGGGTCACGGTCAACGTGATCGCCCCGGGGCGGATCGACACCGAGCGCCTGCGCGAGGTCTATCCCGACGGCCCGACGGACGCCGACCTGCTCGAGATCCCGCTGCGGCGCTTCGGCGCGGCCCGCGAGATCGGCGAGGTCGCCGCATTCCTCGCCTCGGACCGCGCGTCCTACGTCACCGGCACAGTGATCCCGGTCGACGGCGGCCTCACACGGGGCCTTCTCTAAGCTTCCACGGTGCATCGCCTTCGCCGCACGGCCCAGCTCGGGGCCGCCCTGCTCGTCGTGCTCGTCGCGGTTGCCGCGGTGCTCTGGTTCGCTCCGTCGGGGAGCTACATCTTCCTTCCCGACCGGGCGCACGCGGTCGACCCGCTCGTGACGATCCGGGGCGCGAACGCCGCCCGGGGGCCCGGCGGGATCTACTTCGTGGACATCTTCGTGCGCAAGGCGACGCTCGCGGAGCGGCTGTTCCCCTGGCTGCGCGAGGGCGCGGAGATCGTGCCCGCCGCGGCGCTGCTCGCCCCCGGGGTCTCCGACGCGGCGCGCGCGAAGCAGGACGCACGGGAGATGACCCGCTCGCAGGAGATCGCCTCCGCGCTCGCGCTGCGGGCGCTCGGCTACAAGGTCTACGCGAAGCCCACGGGGGCGCTCGTCGAGGAAGTCAGCCCGCACGTTCCCGCGGCCGGGCTCGTGCAGCCGACCGACGTGATCGTGTCGGTCGACGGCCGGCCCGTGCGCGAGGTGACCGACCTGCGCCGGCTGCTCGGCTCCCACCGCCCGGGCGACAGGGTCAGCCTCGGGCTGAGGCGTGGGTCCGAGCGCAAGTCCGTGGTCGTCCGGCTCGTGCCCGACCCGCAGGCTCCGTCCCATCCGGTGATCGGGATCCTGGTCGGCCAGGCGGCCGAGATCCGGCTCCCCCGCACGGTGAAGATCAACGCGGGCGGGGTCGGAGGCCCTTCGGCCGGACTCGCCTTCGCGCTCGACGTGATGGAAGAGCTCGGGCGCAACGTCGACCGCGGCTACCGGGTCGCGGCGACCGGAGAGGTCGACCTCGCGGGGGACGTGCTCCCGATCGGCGGCATCAAGCAGAAGATGATCGGGGTCAGGCGCAGCGGCGTCGACGTGTTCCTCGTCCCGGCTGGGGATAACGCGAAGGAGGCGAAGCGCTTCGCCGGGCGGGTGCGCGTGATCCCGGTCACAAGTTTTCAACAGGCGTTGCATGCGCTGGCAACACTGCCGCCGAAGCGCACGTGAGTCGAAAACAAAACTCCCGCAAACTGCACGGTTTGTGCCGCCGAGACCCCTTGCATCCGGACACGCTCTCCGTATGATCTAGACCAGTCTGACGGGGACGGCTGCAGCAGAGCAAGGGGGATTATGAGCAAACGCACTGATTTGAGCTGCAATGATTGCTACTTCCGGGGAGCGGGGCTGTGCGCGCTCCCGGGAAACACCCCCTGCCCCACGTTCCGCGCGAACAGCATGGGCTCGCTCGCGCCGCCCCGCCAGCCTCGCCTCGTGCCGAGGCCGCTCGGGACGCTCACGCCGCAGCACGTCGCGGCGTAGGCCGTGAGCTCCGAGCACGAGAGCGGCACGCCTGCGCCGAGCAGGTCGCGCTCGCGCTCCGCGGCGGAGATCGCGCTCGCCGTCGTGGTCGTCTACGCCGTCGTGTTCCTGCTGCTGAACACCGGCCACGTGCGCGTGCACTTCGTGTTCTGGACGGCCACCATGGCGCTGAGCTGGGTGATCTTCCTCAGCCTGATGCTCGGCCTCGCGGCCGGGCTGCTCGTGCCGAGGCTACGCGCGCGACGGCGACGGCGCAGCCGCTAGTAACTCCGCGAGCGTCGCGATTCCCTCGCCGATCTCCTCGACCGACGCAAAGCTGTAGGCGAGGCGAGCGGAGCTCTCGCCGCCGCCGTCGCGCGGGAAGAAGTCGGAGCCCTTGACGAAGGTGACCCCGGCGGCCGTGGCGCGCGCGAGCAGCTCCGCCGCGTCGGCCCCGCCCGGAAGGTCGAGCCAGAGGAAGTAGCCGCCCTCGGGCCGGCTCCAGCTGGCCTCGGCCGGGAACTCGCGCTCGAGCGCCCCGAGCATCGCGTCGCGGCGCGCCTTCAGCAGGCCGCAGACGCGCGCGAGGTTCGGCTCGAAGCTGCCCCGCCGGATGAACTCGAGCACGGTGGCCTCGGAGAGGAAGGGCGGCGAGATGTAGGTCGAGGTCGCGACCGCCTCGAGCGACGCCGCGAGGTCGGCCGGCAGCACGAAGTAGCCGACCCGCACGCCGGGGGCGACCGTCTTCGAGAACGACGACGAGTACGCGACGTTCGTGCCGCCCTCGAGCTCGAACAAGAGCGGCGGCGCCTCGCCCTCGAAGCGGACGAGGCCGTAGGGGTCGTCCTCGAGCACGAGCAGCTCGTGCTCGGCCGCGAGCTCCGCGATGCGGTGGCGCCGCTCGGCCGAGAGCGTGCGCCCGCTCGGGTTCTGGAAGGTCGGGATCGTGTAGAGGAACGCGGGCCGCTCGCCGTGGGCGAGCGCGCGCTCGAGCCCGTCGGGATCGAGGCCCTCGTCGTCCATCGGCAGCGTCTCGACGACCGCGCCGAGGCGGGCGAGGATCAGCAGCGGCCGGTCGTAGGTCGGCGCCTCGACGAGCACGCGGCGGCCGGTGCCGACGAGGTGCTGGGCGAGGAAGACGAAGCCCTGCAGCGAGCCGCTCGTGAGCAGGACGCGGCCCGGCTCGACTCCGTGACGCTCGGCGATCCACTCGCGCAGCGGCCCGTAGCCACCGCCTGCGCCGTAGGAGAGCACCGCGGTGCCGTCGTGCTCGATCGCGGCCTTCGCGCAGTCGGCGAGCTCGGCCACCGGCAGGCACTCGGGCGCGGGCGCGCCCCGGGCGAAGGCGATCGTCATGGGACCCAGTCTACGGACCGAAGTACGTGTCGTCGTGCGAGTACGGCGGGGCGCAGCAGCACAGGAACCGAAGCGTGCCCCCGGTGGCGCGGATCTGGTGCCAGGCGCCCGGCGGGATCAGGATCGCGTCGCCGGGCCCGACCGCAGCGCGCTCGCCGTCGAGCTCCATCTCGCCCGTGCCTTCCTCGATGTAGTAGAGCTCTTCCGAGACGCGGTGGTAGTGGCGCCGCGTCTCCTGCCCGGGCTCGAGCGTCGCCTCGGCGAGGCTCTGGGCCTCGGTGTGGAGGAGCTCGCGGATCGTGGAGCCGTCGGCGGTCGTGAACGGCGGGCAGTCGCGGTCTCGGTTGGCGATCTTCATCCGAACGCGGTCCTCAGCGCCTCGCTCGGCGCGCCCGCCGCGCTGTAGCGCGACGTGCCCTCGGCGAGGAGCTCGCGCGCGCCCGCGAGCAGCGCTCCGTAGGAGGCCCGCGCCAGCGCGCCGCCGGTCGAGACCCGCCGCACGCCGGCCGCGGCCAGCTCGGCGACGCTCGGCCCGTTCGGCAGCGCGAGCACGTTCACCGGGATCCCGACCGCCTCGACGACTGCGGCGATCTGGTCGATCCGGGTCAGGCCCGGCGCGTACACCACGCCGGCGCCGGCGTCGCGGTAGGCGACGAGGCGCGCGATCGTGTCGCCGAGGTCGTCGATCCCGTGGATGTGGTTCTCGGCGCGGGCGGTGAGCACCAGGGAGCCGGCCGCATCAGCGGCGACGGCGACGCGGGCGACCGCGACCTCGACCGGGTCGATCGTCCCGGTCGCCGGGTCCCAGTCCTCGACCGAGAAGCCCGCCGCGCCCGCGCCGGCGAGCAGCGCCGCGGTCTCGGCGACGCCGCCCGGGTCGTCGGGGTAGCAGCGCTCGCTGTCGACGTTGAGCGGCAGGTCGGTCGCCGCCGCGAGAGCCGCCACGTGCGCGACGAGCTCGTCGCGCGTCACCTGCTGGTCCATCTTCCCGAGCGACCACGCGAACCCGGCGCTCGTCGTCGCCAGCGCCTCGAAGCCGAGCGAGGCAAGCAGCTTGGCCGAGCCGACGTCCCAGGGATTGGGCATCACGAACAGCTGCTCCCGCTCGTGCAGCGCCCTGAAGCTCACTTCCGGTCGGCCACCAGCTGCGCGACCTCGGTCGGCGTCGTCCCGACCTGCACCCCGCACGCCTCGAGCGCCTCCTTCTTGGCCTGCGCCGTTCCCGACGACCCGGAGATGATCGCGCCCGCGTGGCCCATCGTCTTCCCGGGCGGTGCGGAGAAGCCGGCGATGTAGGCGAGCACGGGCTTGGTCATCGAGTCCTGGATGAACCGCGCGGCCTTCTCCTCCTCGTCGCCGCCGATCTCGCCGACCATCACGATGAGCTCCGTCTCGGGGTCGTCCTCGAAGCGCTCGAGCACGTCGATGAACGACGAGCCGACGACCGGGTCGCCGCCGATCCCGACGATCGTCGAGTTGCCGAGCCCGAGCTGGGTCAGCTCGTGCCCGATCTGGTAGGTCAACGTGCCCGAGCGGGAGACGAGCCCGACCGCGCCCTCGCGGAAGATCTCGCCGGGGATGATGCCGACGTTCGCCTTCCCGGGCGACAGCGCGCCGGGGCAGTTCGGGCCGATCATCGTGATCCCCTTCGGGCGGATGTAGGTGTAGACGCGCAACATCTCGTGCGCGGGCAGCCCCTCGGCGATGCAGACGACCGTCTCGATCCCGGCGTCCACGCCCTCGTAGATCGCGTCCGCGGCGAACCGGGCCGGGACGAAGATCATCGAGGTGTTCGCGCCCGTCTGCGCGACCGCCTCGGCGACCGTGTTGAAGACCGGGATCCCGTCGACGTCCTGCCCGCCCTTGCCCGGCGTGACGCCCGCGACGACCTGCGTGCCGTAGTCGCGGTTGCGGACGCCGTGAAAGCGCCCCTCCGAGCCGGTCAGGCCCTGGACGACGAGCCGCGTGTCGTTGCCGACGATGATCGCCACTAGCTCGGGACTCCCTTCAGGGCGATCCGGTCGAGCCTCATCTGCCCGCCCTGGACGCGGCCTCCGAGCAGCGCCGTCGCGCGCTCGGCGTCCTCGCCCACGCAGCCGGTCCGGCCGAGCCAGGCCTGGAGCTCGAACAACTTGTCGAAGAACTCGACCTCCTCGACCTCGAGCCCTGCCGCTGCGAAGAGCACGCGCCACTCGGCCTCGTCGTAGTTGCGCACGTGGCTCGGGTCGCGGAGCTTCTCGGCCTGCTCCACGTCGTCGCCCATGAACGTGGTGTCGACGACGATCACGCGCTTGCCCGCGACCCGCGCCATCTCCTTGACCGCGGCGCCGACGTCGTCGAAGTGATGCGCGGCGACCCGGCACGCGACGACGTCGAAGCTCCCCTCGTCGAACGGCAGGTACTCGGCGCGGCAGATCACGTCCGGCTGCATCCCCGGCGCGGGATCGCAGGAGACGACCGTGCAGCCGGCCTCGCGCAGCCTCCTCGCGACGTGGCCGCCGCCGGTCGCGACGTCGAGAGCGGTCACCCCAGGCCCGGGCTCGGCCCACTCGACCAGCCGGTCCAGGTCGGGACCCTCCCGGTGCGCGTCGCTCGTGCGGTACTGCTCGGCGTGGGCGTCCCAGTGGCTCATGCCTTCGCCAGCTCCACCGCGCGCCGCGCGCCGTCGAGCATCGTCGCCTCGGGATGGACGTTCGGCCGGTCTGCCTCCGCGAGCAGGCGCCGGCCCTCCTCGGCGTTCGTGCCGTCGAGCCGCACGACGAGCGGGTAGGCGCTCATGTCCCGCTCGTCGAGCGCCTGGAGGATCCCACGCGCGACCTCGTCGCAGCGCGTGATCCCGCCGAAGATGTTGAAGAAGATCGAGCGCACCTGCGGGTCGCGGGCGATCACCTCGAGCGCGTCCACGACTCCCTGCGCGCTGCCGCCGCCGCCCAGGTCGCAGAAGTTCGCGGGACGGCCGCCGACGTGCGCGACGACGTCCACCGTGGACATCGAGAGGCCGGCGCCGTTGCCGAGGATGCCGACGTCGCCGTCGAGCTTCACGTAGGTGACGCCCCGCTCGCGCGCGAACGTCTCCAGCGGATCGGCCGCGGCCAGGTCGCGCATCGCAGCGATGTCGGGGTGCTTGAAGAGCGCGTTGTCGTCGACGGTGAACTTCGAGTCGAGCGCCTTGACCTCGCCGCCCGGGGTCACGATCAGCGGGTTGATCTCGCAGAGCATCGCGTCGCAGCCGACGAACGCCCCGTAGAGGCGGCCGACGATCTGGAGGATCTGCTTCTGCTCGCCGGGGTCGTCGATCCCGGCCGCGTAGACGAGCCGCCGGCCCTGGTAGGGCTGGTAGCCCTCCAGCGCGTCCACGTGCAGTCGCGCCAGCGCGTCGGGGCTCGTCGAGGCGACCTCCTCGATGTCCACCCCGCCCTGCTTCGTCAGCATGAAGAGCGGCTTCTTCAGGCCCCGGTCGAACGTGATCGAGAGGTAGTACTCCTTCGCGATCTCGGAGGCGCGCTCGATCCAGAGCTTGTGGACGACGTGGCCGTTGATGTCGAGCCCGAGGATCGCGCGCGCCTTCTCCTCGGCGTCCTTCGCGTGCTCGGCGAGCTTGACGCCGCCGGCCTTGCCGCGGCCGCCGGTGAGCACCTGCGCCTTGACGACGACGGGGCCGCCGAGCCCTTCGGCGGCGAGCCGGGCCTCCTCGGGCGTCGTCGCCAGCCGCCCCTCCGAGACCGGGATCCCGAAGCGGCGGAAGAGCTCCTT
>Ga0315273_10011008_pt1 | contig 11558 bp, 29 predicted proteins | sample YL17G02_0_MG_FD_205753 | JGI IMG/M metagenome (GOLD analysis project Ga0315273, IMG submission 205753) | Sediment microbial communities from Yellowstone Lake, YNP, Wyoming, USA - YL17G02_0 | ecosystem: Environmental > Aquatic > Freshwater > Lake > Sediment | place: USA: Wyoming | collected... | reverse complement strand
CCTACTGGACAAGATGGCCTTGATGGTGCGATTGGGCCTCAAGGTGAGCAAGGTGTTGTTGGTAATGATGGTTTAAATGGTGATGATGGTATCAACGGAGAAAACGGTAAAGACGTTGACCCTGCAACAGTTACTAATTTAACCAACATGATTAACCAAAATACCGAAGGAATCAATAACGCCAATGATAGGATTACTAAATTAGAAGATACGCAACAGATTGTTGGTGCTGAAGTTAGAATTCACGATTCAAAGAAATGGACAGTTACTTTATTCGCTGATTTTAACATTGTCAGGAATACAGTTGACCGTCAAGGTATCAAGTTTACATACAAAATGGGCGAAAGTTATACCGATAAAGAAATGAAAAGGTTAGAAACACGAATTCAAGCGTTAGAAGTAAAGTAACACAATGTATTGTGGGTGGGGGGCTAATTGCCCCCTCCCCTTGTGTCTTGACAATGGGATATAAAATGTGGTATACTTATATAAAGAAATAATAGAGTATCTATGCGTTATAAAATAATTTTGCATTTATTGTATTCTTATAAAGAAATTGATAAAAAACCTTATTCGCTTTTAGGCTTTTATATTGTAGGTCTTTAATAAGTACCTAAAAGCTCATGCGTTTACTAACGCAAACGCATTTTAAAGCATTTAAAAATCACTAATAAATGCTAAAAAAGGTCAAAACCACGCAGTACGCCTTTGAGGTTAATAAGGGAGTTAAAGAAAGAAGATAACGTTTAACCTAGTGAATCCTGGCAAGATTGTGGGGCTTTTAGAAGGGGATGGTGAGAAAATGGAAAGTTTATGGAATATAACTATTGAAGATTATTTGGAAGTTGTTCGTAGAACTAGACTTGCAGGAATTCAACCTGGCGAATCAATGGAAAAGATTTTTATTAAATATATGGAAGAAAAGGGCCAAAAACCATTCGCACATACGGAACTCAATAAGGATGAACTACTTGCGGATTTAACTCAAAAACATGGCAACATATTGGATATTTCTGTTGATTCACAAGGCCATCAGATATATAGGGTTATAAAGCCTAAAGATGAAGAAAGTGAAAATAGTTAGTCAAAACCCTTGACAATGGGGTGTTAAATATGTTATACTTAGTATAGGGAGAATGAACTTATGTTGACAGAAAATCAAATTGAGCGATTGGGTGACGACCTAAAATTGGTTGCTAAAGCCGTTAAGGTAATGGGCCAGGAGAACGACCAAGTAAAGAGGGCGTTTGCTTTAGGATTGGTAGAAGATTTATTTAATCGGCTTTATAATGATATTTGTGATATGAAGGAAAAGAAAAATGGCTCAATTTAACGTTTTTTATTGTGAAAAGGGTAGAAAGAACGAAATCACCGCAGAAACTTTAGACGAAGCGTTGTCAATTTGTGTGGCTTTATTTAATCAAAATTGCGAACTTCATGCCATTGAAAAAGATGGTAAAATTATTTTCGAGCATTGTGAGATATACAAATTAATTGGAAAGGTAATTTACTAATGAAAAAATTTAATTCAATTGATGAAATGTTTGAGGATATAAAAAAGAACCATACTCTTTGGGATAAAATAATTTTACATCCTTCGATGAATTGGTTGCGTTGGCTTATTTATAATGCTATAGATGTACCAAACGATTTCTATCGTAAATGTAAAAGAGGGTGGCAAAGAGCATATAGGGGCTGGTGTGACGAAGATGTTTGGGGCTTTGATTGGTACTTATCAAAAGTTATTGTTGAAGGATTAAAAAGATTAAAAGTAACAAAACATGGAATACCTATTATTGATGGATTTAATGGCGAGGACGATTTTAAAGCTATGCAAAAAGAATGGGAAAGAATTTTAGATTCAATGATTTGGACTTTTGAAGTCACGCAAAAGATTCAAAATAGCGATTGGTGCTTAATGCCGATTAATGGCTGGACAGAAAATCAACTAAAACTTCAATCATCTTTTCATTTAATGACAGCAGAAGAAACCAGACAGTATTTAGTTGGGTGGGCTAATTTTCAAAAATATTATTTTGGACTTTGGGATTAACAAAGGAGAATAAGATATGAAATATCGAAATAAAATAAAACGTCTTAATCTTAGACAAACAAATTGGGATAATTTATCTAATAAACAAGGTACAACAAAACCTGGGAGTTTTAAAAAATGTTAATTTTATCAATTAAAGAACGCAAAGATGGAAGTGCAGATATGACGTATGAATTAAATCAAACGGATATTACTATCTTTAAGAAAATAGCAAAAGAAAGAGGAGTTCATTTTAGTAAAAAATTTTGTAACCAATTGATTTTAGATGGATTAGATATATTAATTAAGGAGAAATAAAATGATTAAAATTCTAAGTTTGGCAATGATGGTTTTTTTATTTTCTGGTTGTAGTCTTTTAAAAGTGGCTTCGGCCCCCTTTACTCCAACGAAATCAACTACTCCACAGCAAATCACCAAAAATTCTAAACAGATGCGTTGTAGAGGAGAGATTAAAATTTTAGATAACGGAAGCGTTTATTGTTCCGACGGTTTTTATTTATTGGAATCCCAAAGCGACCAGCGTGACCGAAAACTTTCTCTTCGTGAAAAGATTGGTCAATGGATTATGGGAGTATCAGGTTATCTCTTTTGGTTAATTGTTATTTCAATCGCTTTAACTGCGTGTGGTTTGGGATGGGTTGTAAGTTTAGTATGGAACTCTATCTTTGGATTAGGCCGAGTGCTTCGCCAAATTATTAGTGGTGTGCAGAAAGCGAAAAATAATGGTGGGGATTTTGTTACAGCTTTAAATGCTAGTACTGACGAAGATGTTAAAAAATGGATAGCACAATTTAAGTTAAATAACAACATTAAATAACATAATTAGGTTCTAGGGGGTTCTCCCTCAAAATAGAACTCCACCAATTAAAGGAAAAATAATGGAAAATAACATACCCAACCTTTCACCAGAATTAGCAGATATTCTAAATAGAATCAAAGCGTTTAATGTAACAAACCCAGATGCCATCTTTATCTTCGGATTTATTGGATGGAAAGAATCAGATGAAGAATGTGAAGAGTGTGGTGGTCATTGTTCATGTGTTGATGAAGATAAAGTTATGCTTGGTGGACATGGTGATTTAGATACATTAAGGCAATTAAGTAATGACCTTAGAAATGGTATTGAAGATAATTGTAACAAACAAGGATTTGTAAGTTTTTAAAAAGGAGGATAAAATGTCTTACGAAGGTAGCATACAAAGACTTTGTAAAAAAGGACATTATACTTCTCAAGATGCTATGATAGCCATGTATTGTGGTGATGAAGAAAAGTGTTCTCTTTGTGGTGAAAAATTTGTTTGGGAAAATAATGTTGATGAAACAAATGGTTCATTTGATGATGAAGGAAATCGAATTGACGGATATGTGAGTTTAAAAGTCGATAAAGAAACTAAATGCAAAGAATGTGGACACACCCTTGAAGTTACGTATAAAATTCCTAAGACAAAGAGGAGAAAATAATGCCCTACGTCGATAGAAATTCGAGGGATAAATACAAGGAAATAAATAAAGCAATCGCCTTCACCGATAATATTGAAACAAAAGGCGACCTTGAATACCTTGTGTTTATGCTTATGGTTAAATTTATGGAAACACGTGAAAAGAGATATTCAACTCTTCACGATGTTGTTTATGCTGTGGCTCACTGTTCAGATGAGTATCGTAGGAGATTTTTAGATAAGCGCGAAGATGAGGCCAAAGCAGCTAACGGCGACATTACTTCAGGAATTTATATTAATGAAGAGAATGAGGATTAAAATGCAACAGATGGATAAAATAACAGCCGTATTTAAACCAAAAGATTTAACCACACTTCGACCAGAAGCATTTAATGACATTGGTTATTTAGGAACTTGGCAAGCTGCGTGGATAATTGAATCTGGAATTTATACAGGTCAATGGGCAATGATACCGCTTGGAAAAGAGCAATACACTTTTGGTTGGGTTCCTGAAGAAGATTTGGAGATAAAATAAATGGAAGATAAATATTTCAACATAATTAAACCCATCATTTCTAATGTTATTTGTAAGACGGTGGTTGCTTGTGGAGGAAAAATTTCTTCTGACCGCTTAAATGAACTATCAAATGTTTATACAGATAAAATAATTGGAAACATTAAACAAGAAGATTTACGATTAGGAAAATCATAAAAATGGCAAATCTTTTCAAGCGTGTCGAAGAATTAAACAACGCCTATTTAGATATTCGCAACGCCCTGAAGGTTGTAAAGTTTCATGCTAAAGGTGATGAAGCAGATGTGCATTACTGGCGCATAGAAAAAGCTATTGAGGCACTCCACAAATTAATTCTCAAGGATTTGAAGAATGAAGTTATAGAAGAGGAATTTGATAAAATCGTTAAAAAGTTTAAGAGGTAGAAAATGAAAAAGAGATACATAATTGGTGTTGGTTATCCTTGGTATCAGGATGCGTTTGATTCTATTAGTGGTAGAAGGACAACTACACATGGATGTGGAAGTATTAAACTTTATAATAAAGAATTAAAACCAGACGCAAATCCTTTTGAAATTGTTATGCTTGACCCTAAAGGAACTCATAATGGAAAAAAGTATCGTCTAATTCTTGAGGAAGTATAATGCTTAACCGTTGTATAAAATTAGCCAGTAAACTTGAAAACAAGAAGCAGAGAATCTATGCCATAATTGTGGACAAGAAGGGGAGAATCCTTTCTTCTGGCACGAACTCTTACACTAAGAGCCATCCACTTCAAGCATATTACTGCGAACTGGCAACGAAAGAGAATCACAAAATTTTTGTTCACGCTGAACTTCAGGCACTTGTTCATTTGAAAGGACAAGCTGCCGATAAAATATTTGTGGCTAGGGTATCAAAGGATGGTACACCGTTACCGTCCTTACCCTGCCCAATCTGTAGGCTGGCAATTTCCGACGCTGGAATCCATGAGGTAATAACAACATGAGCCGATACAACAAATACCTCTATTTAGAACCAAAAGATAATGTTCCGATTATTGTCTATGCAAAAAATAAACCATCTATTAAAAATATTCCTAGAAGCGGAGCATGGGTAGTTAGAGAGTACATAAATAAAATTGAAGGTTGGTGTATGCCTTGTTTTCCAGAAATAACTTGGCATTATTTAAGAACATTTATTTTTATAGGAAAGGTAAAAGAAAATGATTAAACTTTTAGAAACCGAATTAAGAAAATTAGTTATGGATGGTAAAGTTCATCCTAATACTGCAAGAGAAGCGTTAGATAAATTAGAGGCATCACAAAATTTAAGAAATACTCTTATTGATGCCGAAGCGTCATTATCTTTTGAACATGGATATAAAATTTTAAGAGAAGCAATTCAAAAAATAGTTTATTAAGAAAAACTTGACAACAACCATTTAAATATGTTATACTTAAATCATGGAGAACAAAATGAAAAAGATAGATTATATTTTAGCAGTTGTAATATTTTTTAGTGTTTGGGTGTTGCTTTCAATACTTTTTTCGGTGTTTGGTGTACCTAAAACAATTGCTCCAACACTTATAAAAGAATCATATAAAGAGAGGTACGATGTTTACTCTCGATGTTATGATGTTACAAATGATTATGAAAAAGCGTTAGCTTGTATCGAAATTCATAAATACTTAAAAGATGAATAAGACACTCAAATCATTTGTTGATTATTGCGAAGCTCATCCTCAAGAACGCTTCTGGCAAGCTTTGCGAAATTGGAGTGGTTATAATTTTATTTATAAAAGTTATTATTGTCAGCATTTGTCGAATGATTTATTAAAAGACACCTTTTACATTGAGGACGAAAAATGATAACCGCCATTTTAATGTTAATTGTTGGTTTCTGTATAGGATTGGTAGCTGGAATAATCGTTCATAGTCTAGGAGCCTAAAATGTTTAATCCAGATAAAAAATACATTCATTCAGATGGTGTTGACCTTCCAATCATGTACTGCTATTTGGCAGGGCGAATCGCTGGTGAATGTATTGACAAATGCCTTGCTTGGCGACACAAGATAATTGACTTTTACGCAGATTACAAAGGAAAAGGGGTTTACCCCATTTCTTTTCTTGATGCTTTGAATTCAAAAGAAGCTGATTCTATTGATAAAAAAGGATTAACCTCTTCAATTCCTCCGAACTTAATTTATGATAAAGATATTCTTTCAGTTGAACGTGCAGATGTGGTTGTGGCAATGATGGACGATTACATGGAAGAAGGGATTCAAGAAGAATTGACTATTATTTCAGATGAAAATTGTGATGAAGGTGATACAATTGATAAAATTAATTATTGGGAAAATTCAAAATTAATTATAAAAGATGTTGATTTTAAAAAATCTTTTTATAAATTACAAAATAAAATTCTTGAACGTCGTCCAAATTGGGGAACTGATTATGAAGTATCAATCGCCATGTATTTAAAGAAGCCAGTTATCCTTATCGCTGGCAATGAAAGACAGAAAGCAATGCTTGAGAAGCATCCCTTCATGCGTCGCGCTTCAGTTATTGTTGGGTCAGTGGATGAATTGCTTGATAAAAAATGGTTAAACATTTTGTACAAGAGTATCGCAGGAGCAATTTACTAAGGAGATAATTATGGATTGGAATAAACCCATTACAATTGATAATAAACTCTTTGTTACTTACATGATTGGAAGTATGGAAGCACCAGCAGATAATGATGGTGGTGTTGCTTGGCGACAATATTTAACTCCACTTCTTAATTCCAGAGGAATTTATGCGTTCAATCCTACCGCAGAAGAAATTAAAAAGATAGGTTTGCCTACCGAAGAATTTTTATCTAAACTTAGTGAATTAGTTGATGCTCAAGATTATAATGAATTTTTAGTTCAAATGGGAAAAATTTGGAAAGGCCACACATATACAAAGGTTGAAAATAATCAATACGAAATGGTACATATTCTTGGTGATGTAAATTATGTAGAGTACAGTAACTTTTTAATCTGGCATCATAAAGATGGCGATAAGCCAGGAGGAACTATTGCTGAACTTATTATTGCTTGGACAAGAGGTATTCCAGTTTATTTAGTTACAGAGATGCCAATTACTAAACTAAACAAGAGTTTACTTTTTTTCCTTTTAGATTCAGGACATTCTCAAGGAAGGGTATTCAAAACTTTCAAAGGATTACTTCAATTTTTGGATAAGAAGTATAAATTGGAGGTTAGAAAATAATGCTTGATGATGTAAAACAAAGATTTACAAATTTAATTGACCGAGAAATTTTACTAGCTTATGCAGGTGGTTTAATTGACGGAGAAGGGTGTATTGGTATTTATTATAATTCCGTTAATCATAATTATCAACTTAGAATTTCTGTTGAAATGGTACATAAAGATGGTCTTGAAATTTTAGATAAATTATTTGGAGGAAGATGGTATAATCAAGCAGCCAAGCAACCACGCAGAGCTAGATATAAATGGATGATTTTTAATTTAACAGCAGCAAATGCTTTAAAAGAACTACTTCCATATCTTTATGTTAAAAAAGAACACGCAAATGTTGCATTAACTGGTTGTTGGGATGCTTTTAGAGGAGGAAAAACATTATCTCAAGAGGAAATTAAAATTAGAGAATCAATTCATGGTCAAATGAAAAAATTAAATAAACGAGGATTTTTGAAACGAAAGGAATTAATTAAATGGATTTTAAAGAAACTAATCCAAAAGACGGAATTGGAATTAAAAAAGTTCCATTTATGCTTATTCCAGAAAATGTAATTGCAGAAGTTGGACTAGCTTTTCTTGAAGGGGCAAGGAAGTATAGGTCATATAATTGGCGTGTTGCAGGTGTTCGAGCCAGTGTCTATATTGATGCTTTAAGACGACATATTGGAGCATGGACGCAAGGAGAAGATATTGACTTCGATTCTGGTTTAAGTCATTTAGTAAAAGCTATAGCATGTTTAATTATTTTAAGAGATAGTATGATACAAGGCAATTGGATAGATGACCGTCCTCCAAAGAACAAAGATGGATGGATTCAAGAATTAAATAAAAAGGCAAAAGAAATAATTGAAAAGTATCCAGAAGAATTAGAACCCTACACTCAAGTAGGCGAAGAAAGGAAAACAACATGATTAATATTAAAGTGAGATTTAATGATTCTGATGATGAACTTTACTGCACATTTTCAAAGGAGAGGATTAATTTAGGCGAAAAATACGCTCTTTTGGTTGTGGAAGTTTATCCAGACCAATTCGAGGACATGCCCTATAAATTAGAGAACCTCCCTTGTGAAGATGAATTTGAAGATGATGAACAACCTTTTATTTCACCCACATAAGGAGAAAAGAAATGGAAACTATTTTTAACGTGTTTTTATTAATTATTATGGGTTTTGCAATTGTGGCATTAACTTTTACAATGATATTATTGTATCGAGATTTGAGAGGATAAAATGATATATTTAGTTATTTATATTGTTTATCTTTTAGTTCAAATTTGTTTTATTTTAAATAAAATTCTTAAAAAATTAGAAGAGATTCGAATGGAAATTTGAAATGACCATCACTAAATTAATAGCTATCTTGGAAGATTACAAAAACACATGTCTAAATTATAAAGTAAAAGTTGATTTAGACCATTGTGAATCTCCCGACGAATTCTTCTTTACGATAGATGATGAAGAAAAAACAATAACCATCGTTCAAGGGAATTGTGGGTTATAATGTCTAAAATAATCTTAATTGATTCTTCGGGCATTTTTGTTCCAACAGTTAAAGTCTGTAATCGCCTTAAAATGCAGAAGGCACAAACAGGATTCCCACCCTTTGTAATGCCTAGTCATGTTATGTACTTTAATAGTTTGATTTCTTCTTTGTCAAAAATTGGTATAGATGAGGATGATACAATTATTATGGCAGAAGAAGGACATAGCTGGCGTAAGGATTTAGCGTCATTTTATAAGGCACAAAGAGAAGGATTGAGAGATAAAGACACTTTTACAGATTGGAAACACGAATACGAGATGTTAAATAGGTTACATTCTCAATTAAACAATGCTACAAATTGGTATTTTGTTAGACACGATAATTTAGAAGCAGACGATATTATAGCAATTGCAGTTCGTTATTTTAAAGATAAAGATATTATTATAGTGTCGGGCGATAAAGATTTGTTTCAGCTTGCCTGGTATAAAAATGTAAAAGTATTTACTTTAAACAAGAAAATTAATGGTTCTAAAGGGATGTATGAAGAAATTAAAAACCCTTTGAAAATCATAGACGATAAATGCAAGAAGGGTGACGCAGGGGATAACATTTTTGTAGAACCCAAAGAAGATGCGAACGATGCTGAACTTCGTAGAGTATTAGTTAATCTTTTAGAATTACCGCCAGAGATTGAGAAGAAAGGAATTGATACATTAAATGAAGCATTATCTTATTCTAAAACATTACATTTGGAGTATCTTCCAGAATTTAAAGGAGTTCAAGAGAAGTTTTTAAAGATTTATAAAAAAGAAAAGGTTATAACGTCAGATTATTGTATTGCTTTAAAAGAAAAAAGAACATTAAAGAAAAAGAAAAAAGAAGCCGAAAAACGTTTATTAAAGAAAAAGGAGAAAAAAGATGAAAATTAATGTAGAAACAAAATTAGGACAAGCTGTTTACAGATTCGAAATCGAGGAAAAATCAGATATTGAAGCTCTTCACAAGGCTGCCGTATTAGGTAATCCTCCACTTCTTTGTGACGAATGTGGCAATGATAAAGTAGACCAGTTTAAGCTTCAAAGCAACAAAGATGCTGAAGGAAACACGTATGTTAACGTGGAATGTAATGCTTGTACAGCAAAAAGTAAGCTTGGTTTATACAAATCAGGTGGTTTTTTCTTTCATAAATTTGTTAAGTATGTAAAAAAGACAGTCTAACCCTTGACAATCATCACTAAATTGTGTTATAATTAATTAAAAGGAGAAATTAAAATGGTAGAACGTAAACCTAACGAACAAAAATTAGTTGCTTGGTTCATGGCAGCTAAAAATGTTATCAAATTTAATGGTGATGATACCACTTACAAATTAAGTGAAACTGTAATTAAGGCTTCAAATTTTGAAAGGTTCCCTCTTCAGAAAGGCGATAAAGTTGAAGTTGCTATTACTGATGGTGTTGTCACTTTCTTGAGAAAACAAAAGAGCGATGCTCCAAAATCTGAACCAAAAGGTTCTGAAGAAGCGTATGAGCCAACTCCCGAAGAAGAGGCTGGCCCTACTCCAAAAGTTGAACAAAAAGTTGAAGCTCCTAAAATAGAAGCCCCCACTTCAGATGCAAAAGAGTTAACTGTTTATGCTATTGCTGCTAATAAAAAGGTGGTTAAATTTCTTGAGATTAAAGACGATGGTTGGTATCAAATTGCCGAGAACATTCAAGCCCAAGATTATAAAGTTATTGGATTAGAAGCCAAAAATAGGGTTAAAGTTACTTTTAACGATAAACTGGTCACATCTTTGGTCAGGGTAACTTCAGAGCCAGCAGAAACGACCAAAACAACCACTTCTAGCCCCGATAATGCTAAAAGCGTACAAGGCGGTGTTCGACCAGATAATGATGAAGTTTATAGAGAAAAAAGTACAATTTTAACTCCTAAGAAAGAATGGAAGCCATCATCTTCTTATGATACAGCAGATAGGCAACGGTCAATTGAAGCCCAAGCTGCTGTCAATTCAGCGAATGAAGTTGCTGGAAAAGTAGCAGCATCTATTTCACCAGCACCGACAGCTAATGTGATTAACAACATGATTCGTGCAGTAGCAGAAAGTAATTTTGCTCTTATTCAGGAATTGAAAAGTAAGTAATAACCTTTTGCGTATGTGGCGAAATAAAACGCACCTAAAATTCTCAACTGATTATATCAGCCAAAATTTATCAACTATGGGTTAGGCGTGTAAAACGAAGAGTACACATGCAGGTATGAAACAATCCTGCCATACTAATTTAATAAAGGAAATCACTATGCGTAAGCCTCCACAACAAGAAGGCCAGCCCTCTATTTATCGCCAAGGAAGAAGTCTTTATTTCTTTGATGAGATAAATAATTTTACTGTTGCAGAAGCTCTCCGTTTACTTCAATTAATGGTTAATGAAGCACCTAAAAAATCAGCACAAATAATTTTAAATACTCCTGGCGGTTCAGTTTATGACGGTTTATGCTTTTATGATTATCTCCGTTATTTATCATGTCCACTAATAATTATTGGAACTGGACTTGTGGCCTCAATGGGAGTTATTATTATTTTAGCTGGTGATAAAAGATACGTTACTAAAAACACAAGATTAATGAGCCACCAAATTTCTAGTCAAGTTCAAGGCAAGGTTTCAGACATAAAAATTGATTATGACGAAACCAAAGAACTTGAAAAGATTTGTGATGGAATTATTGCGGAAAGAACAGGTCAATCTTTAAAAGCAATACAAAGTGAATTAAAAAAAGGCGATAAATACTTTGGTGCGGAAGAAGCACTTAAACGTGGTTACATACAAAAGATAGTTT
>Ga0315273_10011007_pt1 | contig 11559 bp, 3 predicted proteins | sample YL17G02_0_MG_FD_205753 | JGI IMG/M metagenome (GOLD analysis project Ga0315273, IMG submission 205753) | Sediment microbial communities from Yellowstone Lake, YNP, Wyoming, USA - YL17G02_0 | ecosystem: Environmental > Aquatic > Freshwater > Lake > Sediment | place: USA: Wyoming | collected... | reverse complement strand
GCCCGGCGACGTGTCCTTGCGCATCGCGACCAGATTCTCCACCCCCGCGACCGTGGAGGCGACGTTCGAGGTGGCCCAAACGTTCGGGTCGTATTCCACGACGCCGTTGAAGTCGCTGCGGAAGGTCGAGACGAGCGTGCTCAGGAAGTAGTCGTGGTATTGTGTCACGTCGATGATGTGAGACGGCCACTCCTTCCAGACCCCTGTATACTGGTCGTAGAATCTGAACTGCGCCCCCGGCTCCAGGCTCAGGCCGAAGTGCGCCATCGAGCCGGGGCCGTCGAAGATGCCGGAGCCGTTGCCGCCCTGACTCACCCTGATGAACAGGATCCCGTCGCACCAGCCCGAGCCGCCCGCCTTCATCCGGGCATACATGCCGACACCGTCGAGGGTGCTCAAGCTCCAGGTGTTGTCTGCCGAGCGGAAGCCATCGCCATCGGTCATGTGCGTGGCGCCCTGCCCGGCGTCATACACAAACTGCATGCCCTGCAGGGCGTTGCCGGGGAACGCCTCCGATATCCCGCCGTCCCCGTGGATGTCGCCGCCAAAGGCGCGGCAATCGCCTTGCGAAAGCTGTCAATCACCACTGTCAACAACGCCTTTCAGACGAACGGCTCGATCTCGCCTTCGCCGCTAATGCCCGGCCAGTTGCTGGTTGAAGAGCCAGGTCTCGTAAGTGTCCTGCTGCCCTATCACAGCCCCGCAGGTCCAGTCTTCGAAGAGCGCCGGTATGCCGCCTTCCTCAACGGTTGCGCGGATGGTCGGATAGCAGGCGGAGTTGTGCGCGTAGACGAGCACTCCGCCCCGCCCGCCGGTCTGGATGCAGGGGACCTCGAAGATGTCCGTGTCGTTCAGCCAGCCCTTGCCGTAGTGCCTGGCAAAGACGACAACCTCGACCCCGCGCGCCTTCCAGTAGTTCACGTTCAGCCGCGCGGCATCCGGAGAGCCTGTGTTCCAGCATACGACAAAGTCCAGATAGTCGAGATACTCCGGCAGTACCGCTGTCCTTCTGGCGCTCCAGTTGATCCCGGTCTCCCAGTGCCAGAAACCCTCGTAGATCGGCTCGGTTTCCGAGGCGAAGTCGGTGTAGAAGTTTAGGCCCAGCAGGACCTCGGGATGCCGCCGCTTCATCTCCGCGAAGGTGTTGCGCCACATGTCGGCAAGGATCTTGCTTCGGAAATGGTCGAAGTCGTCGATCGCCGGCCCCCATTCCTTCCACGGGTCGGGGTAGTCTCTCACGGGTATGTTGCAGATCGGGGATGGGTCGATCTGCTCGAAAGTCGTGTAGCTCGTGCCCCATGCGGCGTTCAGGTTGGCAACGCTCGTGTACTTCTCGGCGAGCCACACGCGGAATGCGGCCACATCCTGCGGGGTCTGGCCGCCCCAGCGCGTTGGATAGAAGTCAGCCCAGGGGTAGCCATACTGCGCCTCGTCGCACAGCCCGATCGGAATCTTGCCGTCGGCGGTATGATACAGATATGGGCCGGCGGTCGATAGGAACTCGTCCAGGTAGTCGGCGTACGCATTCGGGAACCGCGGGTCCAGAGCATCGACCCGCTCCCGACCGTCACCCTCTATGATCCCCGGCCAGAGGCTGATCCCGGCCCATTCACCGACCCATCGCAGCCGAATGTAACACAGGGACACGGGGAAGACCTTGATCCCTTGCGCCGCTGCCTCCTGGAGGTAAGACATATCCGCCCCGCTGCGCGGGTCGTTGTAGATGCCGCCGGTAGAGACGATGTTGTCGCCGCCGAATTTCGCCTTCGCCCCGGCGAGGTCTGCCTTGTCCGCAATCGGAACGAGGACTATCGGTTTGCCGGCGAGCGTCCAGCGAGCGTTCGGCCTCTGAGCAATGGCGAGGCCGTCGGGCGACGGGCTGATGGCGACGACGCTCGCGACTCGACCCGTGCCGCGTATGAGACTGACAACGAGCCTTGTGGCCCACGGCTGGACCTCGACCGTCAGGCTGCCCGTCGATTGTGCAGGGAGCGAGTGGGTGGCGAACGCGCTGCCGAACTCGTCGAGGGCCGGGTGCTTGGGCCACGGGGTGGCCGTGTAACTGGCATCCTTGGCCTGTCCGACCTGGCTGGTGTTGAACGTGGTGTACAGAGTGATCGGGGAGGTCCGCTTGCTGTCACCGTAGTCCACCACCAGCCCGACGCGGCGCTGGCTGCCTGACGGTGAGATCAGATTGACCGGGATCTCCCGGTCGAAGTATTCGCTCGGCCCGATGTCCTGCGGCAGGAAGGCGTACTGCTCCGCGTCGAGGAGCGTGGTTCCTCCGTAGCCGAAGACCTTCCAGATGGTGTCCCCCGTGTTGGTGAACCGGAACCTGGCGACGCTGCCGTTGTCGGAGATGTAGGTGATTCGGGCTTTGATCAGGTGCGGCACGGCGGTGTCGAAGTAGCTGCTGTAGGCGGTGTCGTCCGTGGATACGGCTTCGACACATGCGGTTGCGGAGCCGGTCAGCGTGTAGCTGATGACAGCCTTCTCATAGGCCTTGACCTGCCGCGGCGCCTGGTACTGAAGTGTCACGCCGCCGGTTGCGACCGAGCCGGCTGCGTAGGTCATGCCCTGTGCGGCCGGAGAGGACTGCGCGGAGTTGTTGCCCGCGGCATCGTATGCGGACACGGTGTAGGAGTAGGTCATATTCGCCTGGAGCCCGGTGTCGGTGTAGGCGGTCGTGGTGGACGTGCCCGCTTGGGACCCGTTGCGGTAGATCCTGTATCCTCTGACACGCGCGTTGTCCGTCGAAGCCGCCCACGTTGCCTGAACGGACGTCGTAGAAAGCCCTCGCGCCTGCACGTTCGTGGGAACGCTCGGCGGTTCGTGATCGCCGGGAGCGCCATACACCGATAGGTCGCCGCCGCCGCGAACGATCAACAGCCTGCAGAGGTCGTCCGTGACCCTGAAGCAGGAGCTTATCCCGGTCACCGAGACCAGCTCCGTGAGGCCGGGAAGGTCTTCTTCACTCAAGAGGGGGCCCAGCACCCTGACACCCGTTACGCCGGACTGCGGAGAGCCGCAGTCGAGCATCGAGCCGTCGTCCAGGTAGAAGACCCGTTCGGCTTCGTCCACGTGGGTCACCTTACCCCATATTGTGACAAGCAGGCCCACGTTGGTCAGGCCGTAACCCGGCAGCCACGGGGAGCCGGGGCCCGACATATCGCCGCCCAGGAGCTTGTGATTCATCCCGAGCGGCCGGACACTGGAGGTCCCCGTGACGTGGATTGCCGCATCGACAATGCAACGCTCGCCGCTCGCGAGCTGGGACATCGTGCCGCCCACGTCCACCAGCGTCCCCGCCGCCGGCGCTGCCTCGCCCGGCACAACGCACATACCTGCCGACCTGCCGGGTTCCTCGAGGTAGATGTAGCCCTGAAAAACCGCCGTCACGACCTTGGAGATCATGCCGACCCGTTCCCCGTCCGGGCGTGTCTTTGCGGCGGCGATGCCGAGCGCCTGCAGCGTCGTCATCTGGACAGGCGCGGATCCCGCCGAGCTGTTGTCCGCCGCGTCGTACGCCGAAACGGTGTAGCTGTGCGTCGTGTTGGGCTGCAGCCCCGTGTCCGTGCAGCTTGTTGCTGTGCAGGTTGCGATCTGGCCGCCGTCGCGGTAGACCTTGTAGCCTGTCACCCCGACGTCGTCCGTGGATGCGGCCCAGGTTACGCGCGCAGTTGTCGGCGTCTGGGCGCTCGCCTGGACCCCGCCGGGAATACTTGGCGACTGAGTGTCGGGCAGGGTAGCGCCGGTCGCCCGAGGCGACGACCGCGCCGAGCTGTTGCCCGCCGCGTCGTAGGCCGAGACGGTGTAGGAGTAAAGCGTGTCGGGCTGCAGGCCGGTGTCCGAGTAGCCGGTCGTGGACGAAATCCCGGCGTAACTGCCGTCCCGGTAGACCATGTATCCGGCCACTCCGACGTTGTCCGTGGACGCGTTCCAGCTTACGAGCACCGCGGTTGCCGACTGTCCGACTGCCTGCACACCGGTGGGAACGCTGGGCGGCTGCGTGTCAGGGGCCGGCGGGGTGGTTGCCTGCGCCGGTGGAGAAGACTGCGCGGACCAGAAGCCCGCTACGTCCTGCGCCGAGACCGTATAGGAATAGGTCGTCCCCGGGTCAAGCCCGGAATCCGTGAAGCTGGTCACCGGCGTGACGCCTACCGGAACGCCGTCTCGGTACACGGCATAGGTCCATACGTCGCAGTCGTCGGTGGATTCCGCCCAGGTCAGCTTGATCGAGCTGTGCGAGAGTACGGTCGCCTGAACGTTCGCCGGGACGGTCGGCGGGAGTTGGTCGTCAACACATCCGCCGCCTCGCCCAGCGCCGACGTCTTTCCAGACCTGGACGCGGGCAACCCAGTGCTCGACATTGTCGTATCCCCAGCGCTGGTGGCCGATGCCGATCCAGTTCTCGCCCGCGCCGCCGCGGCCGTAGACGGCCGTATAATGCGCGGTGTGGTCCGGGTCCTCCAGCACGCCGTCCACCCACACTCTGAGCTCGTTGATCTGCGTCTGCGAGTTGTAGTAGGCCCCAAGCTCGTAGGTATGGTACTGCCGCACGTCGATCCCGTGGCAGGACCACTGCTTCCAGACCCCGCTGTATTGATCGTAGAAATTGAACTCGCGGTCCACCTCCAGGCTCAGGCCGAAGTGAGCCATACAGCCCGGGCCGTCGTAGATGCCGCTGCCGTTGCCGCCCTGGTTCAGCCTGATGAAGATAGTGCCGTCGCACAATCCGGAGCCGCCGGCCTTCATCACGGCCAGGAAGCATACGCCGCCGATCGTATTCAGGCCCAGGTCGTTCGCTCTGCTCCTGAACCCGTCGCCGATCGTCATGTGCGTGGCATTCTCGGCGGCGTCGTATTCGAACTGGATGCTCTGCATGGTCGAGCCGTCGGGGAACGGCGCCGTCAGCCCACCAATCTGGTCCGGGTCGCTGCCGTTGACGTGCCAATCGATGACCTTGGTGGCCGCGCCGGCACTGCCGCACGCGAGCCCGAGAGCCGCAACCAGAACCACCAGAACCAGGTCATTGGAACCGTTTCTCGACATACGCGATCACCTTCCCGCAACCAGACTCTACTTCCGGCCGCTGGCCACCTCGGCGGCGAGGCGGGCCAGCTCGGTGTTGAGCAACACCGTTTCCCTCGTATCTTGAAGGCCGATGGTGGCTCCCAGCGTCCAGTCGGCGAAGAGCGCCGGCGTGCCGCCCTCTTCCACGATCGCGCGCATAGTGGGATAGATGGCCGTGTTGTGATTGTAGATGATGAGGCCGCCAAGCCCGCCAGTGTCGATCTGTGGAAGGTAGAACTCGTCTCGTTCGTTGAGCTCGGCCTTGCCGTAGTGCCTGCCGAAGACAATCACATGAACGCCCTTCTTCTTCCAGTAGTTTATGTTGGCTCTGGCCGCTTCGGGCGAGCCGGTGTTCCAGCAGGTTACGAAGTCCAGGTAGTCGAGGTCCTCGGGGAGCACGGCGGTCCTTCTCGCGCTCCAGTTGATGCCCGTGCCCCACTTCCAGAAGCCCTCGTAGATGCACTCCGTATCCGAGGCAAAGTCGGTGTAGAAGTTGAGGCCCAGAAGCACCTCGGGATGCCGTTTCTTGATCTCGGCAAAGGTCTTGCGCCACATATCGTTGTGGATCTTGCTTCTGAACCGGTCGAAGTCTTCGATGGCGGGCCCCCATTCCTTCCACGGGTCGGGGTAGTCCCTGGGGTATATCTCGCAGATCGGGGAGGGGTCGATCCCCTCAAAGCCAGCGTAAGCGGTTTTCCAGCGGGCGTTGAGTTTGTCGATTGAGCCGTATTTCTCCTTGAGCCACACGCGGAACGCCGCCACGTCCGCGGGGGTCTGGCCTCCCCAGCGAGTAGGGTAGCCGAAGCCCCAGGGATAGCCGTACTGCGCCTCGTCGCAGAGGCCGATGGGAATCTTGCCGTCGCTCGTTCGGTACAAATACTCTCCCGCCGTCTTGAGCACGCGGTCCACGTAGTCGGCGTAGGCCTTGGGGAAGTTCGGGTCGAGCGCGTCCACCCGTTCGTTAGTATTGTCTATCCTCCCAGGCATAAGGTCGATCCCGGTCGCCGCCCCTATCCATTGCAGCCGAACATAGCAGAGAGACACAGGGAACACCTTGAGGCCGTGCTTGGCCACCTCTTTGAGGTAATCGAGGTCAGGACCTCTCTGCGGGTAGTTGGGAATGCCGCCTGTGACCACGATATTGTCGCCGCCGTACTTGGCCCTCGCGCCCGGCAGGTCCTCCTTGTCGTCCGCCCCCATCAATACGATGGGCTTGCCGTTGAGCGTCCACTGCTTATCGGGGATCCTGGCTATCCGGAGGCCGTCGGGCGACGGCTTGATTGGGATGACGGCCACGCTCCGGTCGCCTTCCCGGATCAGGCTGATCACGAGCCTGTCGGCCCAGGGCGGCACCTCGACAGTGAGCGTGCCCGAGTCCTTTTCCCGGTTGTTCTTCCAGACGAACGCGCCGCCGAACTCGTCCAGGGCGGGATGGCGCGGGTAGGTACGGAAGTTGCAGGAAGCCTCCAACGACTTGCCGACTTCGTTCTTCGCGAAGGCCGTTGTGATGGTGAGGTCGGGTTCGAGGCTGCCCCGGCTGTCGCCGTAGCCGATGTCCAGACCGACCACTCGCGCGTCGCCCTTGCCGTCTGCCGGGGCGAGAAGCCGGACCGGAATCTCTCGTTCGAATGATTCTTTCGGCGCAATCTCGTGGGGCAGGAACCTTGCGGCCTCTGCGCCATGGAGGCTCACCTCGCCGTAGCCGCATACCTTCCAGATCGTATCGCCGGTGTTGGTTACCCTGAACTTCGCGTTCTCTGCATCTTCCGAGAGGTAGTCGAACCTGGCCGCGACTTGGTGCGGTATTGCGGTGTCGAAGTACTTCTCGTAGGCCGGATTGTCCGTGGCGACGGCTTCCACACACGCGTCTCCCAGGCCGTCAAGCTTGTACTTGATGCTGACCTTTTCATAGGCCCTCATCTGCCTGGGCGTCTCGTAGCGTAGGGTCATCCCCCCGACACGAATAGTGCCCTCCGCGGGGCTTGAGTTCTGTGCATTCGCCGTCACCGCCAGTCCGGCAACCAAGAAGCAAGCAAGAACGCTCTGGCAGTAGCAATCGCTCAACATCATCTGTATCCTTTCTCTCGAATCGGTAAGGAGCAACGGGACGGCTCCTTCCGAGACATCGGCTGCCGCGCACGCCTGGCAGGGGCGCGGCGCTCCCGTTAGCTGAACTCGCTGACAACCTCCGACACCGCCTCCAGGTTCTCGACCGGTGTGCCGGGCACGACATCGTCGGCAGTGCCCAGAAGAAACCTTCTATCTCCAGCCATCTTGTCCAGCAGCTCTCGAACCGCATCCTTGACCTGATCCCGGCCCGCCCGGTAGAGGAAATCGGGAGTCAGTCCCCCGCACAGCGCAGTCTGCGGCGGCAGCCGGTCGGCGATCTCCCAGATTTCGGGGTCGTTTCGTGGCGCCGGGCACGAGAGTCCGCACAAGCCGTCCAGCCTGAGGCTGGCGATGTCTTCCAGTATCGCCCCGATGGGTTCTCCGCTGGTATGGCATATCATGATCTTTCGGCGCGACCTGAGCACCGAGTTGTAATGCTTCAGGAAGGGCTGGTAGTGCCTGCGCACAATCTCCGGAGAGACCAAACCCAAGCCCAAGACTCCGTAGTTGCAGAAGACCTGAAACGGGCCGGAAGCCTTGAGCTCAACGATGCGGCAGTCCAGCCTGTGCCTCAAAGACTCGTATTCCAGCAGTTCCTCGTTCCCATCACAGACCCAAAGCAGGAGTGTTTCGGGCTCAAACTCGCCCAGCAACGCATCTTGAACGGCAGGCGGCCTGAGCGCGTTGAACGCGACCCCCCTGTCGCCGAGGACCTCCAGGTAACTGCGGGCCTCGTCATACGTCGCGCGGACTCCGGTGTTCCTCACGGTATAGTTGAGGATCTTCAGGTCATCGACGTTCCGTATCCGATGCTTCTTCGAGAAAAAGGAGAAGCTGGCGGCATGGTAGGAATCGATGCTGGTCAGCTCTCCCGCGGGCGTCGTTGTCTCCGTCAGGAACTCGTTCTCGGCAATCTCCGTGCGTCGGGACGTGACACCAGGGCACTCGAACGAAACATCCGCCCCGTCCATCCAGCCCATGAAGTCCATCCCGTGATCGTTGTAGAACCGGGCTCGAAAGACGAGGTCTTCCTTCCAGCCATCGGGTCTCTCGACCGGCCCTTCGCGCCCCGCGCTCTCTGCCGCGCTCCACAGGCCCGCAAAGAAGCTCTGCGAGCACAGAGGGATCCACGGCACTCTGTCCCGTTCTTGTCCGCGCAGGGAAGCCAGAATTCTATCACGAGAGGTCAACCATCCGCTCCTTGCGCATCTGTCGGACAAGATCCATCGCCTCTCTCCCGGACTATGGGATCCACCCGAACAACGCCGTTCGATGCGTCTATGACTCGCTCGCCGTCTACTGTGTCCATCACCCCCGCTACTGTGACGTAGTTGCCCTCAGCGACGGCGGCCGGGGAGAGCACCCCGATGCCGCCCGCTCTGTCGGCTTCCTGAATGTAAAACTTCCCCTGGAATCGCGCCGAGACAACCTTGCCCGCCAGGGCGACCGGCGACCCGTCGGGCAGCAGCTTCGAGCTGACCGAGCCGGAGACCTGTGGAGCAACCAGGTAGGCCCCGAGCGCGAGTTCACCGTTGGGCAGATTGTCGCGGTTGTAGCCCCTCAGATGCAGGTAGAAGCCGTCCGCGCCCGGGGCGGCCGAGAGGGCCAGACCGGCCGATCGCTGGGCCGGCAGCTCCGCGGAAGCGTAGCGATAAGCCACCCAGTCGAAGCGCCATTCGCCGACCCCCGGTGAGTTCCCGTGGCCAATGACGAAACCGTCCCAGCCGGGGAAGTAGCTATTGGCGCCGGGAGATACTGTCAACCCCGGCGCCGGCACGCCGTCCTGGTAAAGGGTATAGGCGACGCTCGAGTTGTCGCCCGCTCGGACGTTCTTGACCGTTAGGACATATGTGTGGTAGCCGTAGTCCTCCGGCCGGGAATAGCCGGCCAGCAGATTCCCCGACGCGCCGCAAAGCGTTATTGCCCCGGGCGCGACCGATACGCCCACAAAGCCCCTTAGATAGGAGTTTATGGCGAAGTTGTAGCCACAGCCAGCAAAGCCGTAGGCGTTCTGTGCCGGACGCATCCTTACCGCAATCGAGGCCCCCGCGTCCCAATCGATCGCCGACGTCTGGGAATTCCGATACACGGCGCGAGAGAGGCTCGTGGTGCTCGTGTCCACCAGTCTCCAGGCGGTGGAGCCGTCTTCGTCGATGATGGCCTCGCTCGTGATGAGCGACCCGATCCCCCCGGCGAACAGTGTCCACCCGCTGCCGGTGTCGCCGGGTCGGTTGCCGGCGTCCCAGACTGTCCAGCCGGAGGCGGGCGGGGAATCGTACGGCGACCAGCTCGCCTCCAGGCCCGTCCACGTGTGCGTTGGGCTTGAATCCCAGGAGTATCCGTAGCGGTGAACCCGGCCCGGGCCGAAGCCGCCGACCGCGGTGAATGCAAAGGGATTGTCCGGATACCATACGCCTGCCGCTCGGTCGCAGACGACCGTGGCGGGCGTCGGGGGGAGGCAGAGCGTCGTCACGCAAGCCGCCGGGCTCTCGCCGGAGTAGTTGAACGCCGAGTCATGCGACTCGACCGTGTAACTGTAGGCCGTGTTGGGAGACAGGCCGCCGTCCACGTATGAAGGTGTCGCCGTCGTGCCTATCGCCTGGCCGTCCCGTCTCACGAGGTAACCGGCAATGCCCACCGCGTCGGTCGAGGGCGACCAGGCAAGGGATATCCGGCTTGTCGAGAGGGCCGTCGCGGTCAGGCTAGCGGGAACCGCCCACGTGAGAGCCCTGTCGCCCTTGGAGACGGCGAGTCGCGCGATCCACTCGTCGCCGTCGGACCTGTCGTCTATCCGGAAATCGGCCATGGAGTTCTGGCGGTTGCCGAAGTACGCGTCCGCCAGCGGGAACACGGCGCGCTTCCAGGTGAGCGTGTTTGTCTTGGTGATCCTCGTGCCGGGGCGGTAGTACTGCGGGATGCCGGAGAGGCCGGCGGCTGACGAGTCGTATTGCAGCTCGAAGGTATCCGTTCCCTGGTCGAAGTAGTCCACGATCACGCGGGCTTCGTTGTAGGGGCAGCCGCCCACCAGAAACGTGTCGGAGACGGCGGCGTAGAGATAGGCATCGTCCGCTCCGGGCCCTGTCCGCCTGCACTCGAGGGCGCCTTTCGTCTCGACCGTCGTGTCGCCGTCGGAGTTCGCGACCTGAATGAGCCCGCTCGCCTGGTTCGTCGTTTGGAGGCGCAAGCTAACCGCGTAAGGGCTAGGCGTGAGCTGGAAATCCACCGTCGTGTCGGTTCCCGGCCCCAGGCTGTGGAATCCCTGCGGACCGGTCGAGAAGCCGGCACGGGAGGTGCTCAGATAGTAGTCTCCGGCGGGCAGGACACACACGTAGGCGCCGTTCTTGTCCGTTGTCGCCACCTCGGTCCCACCGGCGACAATCGAGGTGCCCTCGGCTGGACGCCCATTCCATTTCTCTGTTACCCGCCCGTGAATTGTGGCGTAAGGCCCCGTGGCCGAAAGGTTGAATGAGATAGACGTGGACCAGGCGGCATTGCAGGCGGCCGAGGTAGCGGTAGCCGGAGCTTGTCCCGGCGCGGAGACTCGCAGATCGTAGGCGCCGACGCCGATCAGGTATCTGGAAAGGCACAAAGCCCCGGTCGAAAGCGACGCGGTTCGCGAGACCACCTGGTCTGCCAGGAGCGCCTCCACAGTCGCGCCTTGCAGCGGCCGGCCGGCGGCCCTCACTCGCCCGTAGTACGAGGTCGTGGCATCTCGGATCGTCTTCAGGTAGTCGAGGTCATGGCCCATGTAGGAGAACCCGCCGGTGTAGTCGGTGCCTGACGCGCTCACGGTCTCCGTGTTGGTCATGCCCGTTCGAGAGGCCGGCTCCAGGTTCGTGCCCTCGTGCCACTCGTTGAACGTCGTGATGGCGAACATTCTGCTGTCGCACTCGACGGTTCGCAAGGCCACTTCGCGCAGCACACCGTCCAGCAGAGACGTGTAGGCGCCGCCGCTGCGCCTCTGGGTCGGCATTATGTTGTTGAAGCTGGCCCTGCGCACCGCGCGGTCGTTATATGCCGGCGCGATGCTGGGAACCAGGTCCTTGCCCCACGAATACGCGTGGCTCTGGTAGTCAGCAGTGCGGGAGTAAACGTGCCCCACCAGGCCGCTGGTGTCCGCGTAATCGCCGTTCGACTCGCTGCCCTGGTAAGCGTAAGCGAAGATGGAGTCGTAAGGAGCGGTCCTGGTCTGTTCGTCCGCCCAGTTGGTCGTGTCTTTCAGGAACTCCCCAATCAGGTACACCTGGTAACCCCTATCGGCCATCGCCGAGCGAATCTGAGAGACCATGCCGGGCACGTCACCGGAAAGGGCGTTCGAGGCGTACATATAGACCGCCTTCTTGCCGCGGATGGAAAGGTACGACGGGTGGCCGAAGT
>Ga0315273_10011003_pt1 | contig 11561 bp, 3 predicted proteins | sample YL17G02_0_MG_FD_205753 | JGI IMG/M metagenome (GOLD analysis project Ga0315273, IMG submission 205753) | Sediment microbial communities from Yellowstone Lake, YNP, Wyoming, USA - YL17G02_0 | ecosystem: Environmental > Aquatic > Freshwater > Lake > Sediment | place: USA: Wyoming | collected... | reverse complement strand
CCCTGAGAGAGAGAGAGAGCCAACGAAAAACTCACTTTTTCTCTCCCCTCTCCGCTCCTTTCTCCCTCCAAAACAACACCAACACCAACAGTTCTACCGCGAGCTGCCCCCGGCGGACATCACCGACGACTACCTCTGGTCCCGGCTCGAGCCCCTCCTTTCGTACCTGACGGTCGCGGAGAGGGGCAAGGTGCGCGAGGCGCTCAACCTGGCCTTCGACTCGCACCAGGGCCAGGCGCGCAAGTCGGGCGAGCCGTTCGTGACGCACCCGGTCGAGGTCGCGCGCATCCTGGCCGAGCTGGGGATGGACGCCGAGAGCCTGGCCGCGGGACTGCTGCACGACACGGTCGAGGACACCGACGCGGTGAGCTTCGCGGAGATCGAGGCATGGTTTGGGCCCGCGGTGCGGCGGATCGTCGAGGGCGAGACCAAGTTCAGCAAGATCGGGAGGCTCGCCGCCGCGGCCGCCGAGGCGACGGAGGGCGGAGGCGGCGCTGGCGCTGCCGCTGCTGCTGCTGCTGCTGCTGCGGAGGGGGCTGCGAGCAGCGAGCCTGCCTCAACAGCGGCGGTGGCAGCAGCATCAGCAGCAGCGACGTCGCCTGCTTCTTCTTCTTCTCCTCCTTCTTCTTCTTCTCCTTCTTCTTCTCCCTCTCATGACGCAGAGGCCGCTGCCGCCGCCGCCGCCGCGACAGCGGCAGCAGCGGCAGCCGAGTCCGCCGCGGCCGACCTCAAGCAGCTCTTCCTGGCCATGACCGAGGAGGTCCGCATCCTCGTCGTCAAGCTCGCCGACAGGCTCCACAACATGCGCACCCTGGGCGCGATGGCCCCGGCCAAGCAGGCGCGCATCGCCGCGGAGACGCTGGCGGTCTTCGCGCCGCTGGCGAGGCTGCTCGGGCTCTACTCGGTCAAGGAGGAGCTCGAGGAGCTCGGGTTCCGCTACGCGGACCCGGCGGCGCACGCGCGCACGCGGTCCCTGCTCGACGCCGTGGCCGCCGCGGCGGCCCCGGGCCTGGGCCTGGCGCGCAGGGCGCTCGAGCAGGCGCTGCGCGGCGACCCCTACCTCTCCGCGCGCGCCGGCTCGATCTCGGTGAGCCCCGTCGTCAAGAGCGCGTACTGGGTCCACCGGAAGGCGCTGCAGCGCGGGCTGCGGCTCGAGACGGTGTCCGACGTGGCGGCGCTGCGGCCCGCGGCGCTGCGGGTGGTGATCGCTCCCAGGGCCGTGAGCGTGGCGGCCAACGGCGGCGGGGGCTCGTTCTCCTCGAGCCCGGGCTCGGGCCCGGCCTCCTCGGCCTCGCCGGCCTCGCCGGCCTCGCCGGGCGACGGCGGCGGCGCGGCGCTCTGCTACCACGCGATGGGCGTCGTCCACGCGGCCTGGGCCCCTCTCCCGGGCGGCGTCAAGGACTACATCTCGACGCCCAAGTCGAACGGGTACCAGTCGCTGCACACGACGGTGCTGCCGTTCGGGGCCGAGGGCGGCGGCGGCGGCGGCGGCGGAGGGGGCTTGCTCGAGAGCGGCGAGCTCGAGGGCGCGGCAGCGGCAACGTCGGGCCCCCCCGCGACCACCGCCGCAGCCGCAGCCGCAGCCGCAGCAGCAGCCGCAGCAGCGGCGGCAGCGGCGGTCTCCCTCTTCCCGCTCGAGGTCCAGATCCGCTCAGCGGAGATGCACCGGCTCGGGGAGTACGGCGTGGCGCGCGACGCGGCGTGGGGCTCCAAGGCCGCCAACTCGTCGTTCTCGCCGACAGTCAACGGAGTCAACGGCAGTTCCGCCGCGAATGGAGTCAACGGCGGCAGGTCCGCCAGCATCGGCGTCAACGGTTCCAACGGCTTCTCTTCCAACGGCTCCTCGACCTCTGCTTCTTCGGTCGTCAGCGGCGCGCCTCGGATCACCGGCGCGTTCCTCGGCGGAAATGGCAACGGGAGCAGCGGCGACGGCAACGGCAGCAGCAGCAGCAACAGCAGCGGCGGCAACGGCAGCAGCAGCGCTCCCGCCTCATCTTCATCCCCTCCGCCGCTCCCCACCGCCACTCCCGCGGCCTCCTCCCCGCTCTCCGTCGACCGCAGGGCCGCGGCCCGCCGCGCCAACTGGCTCGCGTCCATCCGCGAGTGGCAGGCCGACTTCCTCGGCTCGCTCTCGGCGGCCGAGTTTGTCGAGTGCGTGACGGGCGACCTGCTCGGCAGAGCCGGGGTGTTCGTGTTCACGCCCCGGGGCGAGATGATGCGCCTCCCGGCGGGCGCCACGCTCGTCGACTTCGCCTACCACGTGCACACGGACGTCGGCAACCAGATGATCGGCGGCAGGGTCAACGGCGCGCCGGCCCCGCCGCACACAGCGCTGAGCAACGCCGACGTCGTCGACGTCGTCACGCAGCCGGGCCCGCCGACGAGGCTCGCGCTGGCCGCGCACGCGGCGTGGGCGAGGCACGCGAGGACGCGGTCGGCGAGGCACAAGATCGCCAAGTTCCTCAAGGAGCACGGGTGGGTTGACGAGGAGGAAGGGAAAGGAGAGGGAGGGGGGGAGGGAGGAGGGGAGGGCGAGGAAGGGGGAGATGCAGCAAGCGCCGCCGGCGCCGGCGCCGCGGCTGGTGCTTCTCCTGCTGCTGCTGCTTCCGCTTCTCCGACGACCGCCGCTGCTGCCACCTGGGACGCGCTCAGCTCCGGGTCCGACGGGAGGGTCGGCACGTCGACTCCGAGCAAGGCGACGGGCGCGCTTGCCGGGCGTAGGAGAGCGGAAGCAGGAGCCACCTCCGCTTCGGCCGAAGCTACTCTGGCGACGGCGACGACCTCAAAGGCTCGCCGCCGCGCCTCCCTTCCTCCCTCCTCTCGCCCCGCTTCTTCTTCTTCTTCTTCTTCTTTTTCTTCTTCTTCTTCTCCTTCTCCCAGTTCCAGCAGCTCCGTCACCTGGCTCACCGTCGAGTGCGCGGACCGCGCGGGCCTCCTCGCCGACGTCGCGGCCGCGATCGCGGCCCAGGGCTCCAACATCCTCTCCTACTCTGGCGAGCGGAGCAGCTCGGCTCCGTCGTCGTCGAATCCTCTGGGGAAGCCGCAAAAGACCTTCGTCATGAAATATGAGTTGGAGCTCGCGGTTCCCTCTTCTGCTGCCGGTCCCTCCTCCTCTGCCTCCGGACAAGACGGCTCGGAGCCCGAGGAGTTTGACGACGACGACTACGAGACCCCCGAGGAAAGGGAGGAGCGGCGCGCCGAGGCCGCGCGGGCGGCGGTCGAGTCGCTGTGCTCGGCGCTGGAGGACGCGCCGGGGGTCTTGCGCTGGGCCGTCGGCTGCGGCTTGCCTGACTCTCCGTCTCCGTTGGCGACGGAATGAAGGCCGTTTTTAACAACTCCAACCCCCCACTCGCCCCCCCCCCAAAAAAAAAACATTTTGTAAAATCTCTGGCTTTCCCTTTCCTGTCCCGGGAAAGAAAGAAATGGAAAAAAACCGTGAATGTTCTCCCCCCCTACTTCTCTCTGGTTTGCCCTTTGATGACGAGAGATGTCACAACATCGCCATCGCAGTCGCCGCCCGCCGCTCGCGATCATCTCTTCCCACGGCGAGAGCGCAGCGTTGCACAGGCTCGATGGAGGCAGCGGACCGATGACCGTGCTGCTGCTGCACGCCAACGGCTTCTGCGGGCTCATGTGAGCAGTCGATTGACACCGGAGCGAAAACGAAAAAAAAAAACACGTTGGCTAGCAAGAAACTCACCTCCTCCTCCTTCCCTTCTCTTTTCTCTTTCCCTTCTCCCTCAGGTACGAGCCCCTCGTCCGGCGCTCCTCGCTCTCCTCGCTCGCCACCGTCTTCGCCCTGGACATGCCCGGTCAGGGATCGTCCCCGAGACCCAGGAGACGGGGGAAGGGGTCGCCGGGAGCCCTCGAGAGTTACAGCTTCTTGGCGCTCGCGGCTGTTGATTGGCTGAGGGAGAACGAGATCGTCTCCTCCTCCTCTCTCTCTCTGCTGTGCGCCTTTGGCCACTCTGGTGGGGGGCTTGCGGCGCTGAGGGCTGAGCAGCAGAAACCGGGGACGTTTCGAGCTGTAAGAAGAAGAGTATTTTGTTTTTGGCGTTTGTTGTTGCTGCTACATTCTTTTCTTCCTCTTCTCATGCTTTCCCTCCCTCCCTCCCTCTCCGCCTCCTTCTCTTGACACAACGCAGCTCTACCTCTACGAGCCCGTGATCCTGACAGCAGAAACAGCAGCAGCAGCAACAGCAGCGGATCCTTCCCAAGAGAGGAGCCAGAGAGAAGAAGAGGCTTCGATCTCGTCCCCTTCCTCTGCTCTCCCCCCCCCCGCGCTCTCTTCGACGCCGTCGCTCGAGGCCGGAGCCAGGAGGCGTCGCAGGGCCTTCAGCTCCAGGGAAGCGGCCCTGCTCTCCCTGCGGAGAAAACCTCCGTTCTCGCTGTTCGACGCCGAGTGCGCGCGGATCTACGCCGAGGAGGGGATGGTCGACGAAAGGGAGGGCGAAGAAGAGGGAGGCGAGGCGGAGGGGGCAGGGAGGAGGAGGAGAGCAGCGGCGGCGGCAGCTTTGCCTCCACCGACATTCTCCTACTCCACCACCACCGCCTCCGCCCCCACCGCCGCGGTCTCCCTCGCCGCCTCCCCCGAAGACGAGGCCGCGGTCTACCTCGAGGCTGGCCCGCTCGGGGCAGATGCCGGGAGGAGGCTGGGAGCCGTTGCCGCTCCCGTGCTAGTGGCTGCGGGCGGCGGCGTGCGAGGCGGAGCGAGCGGCGCTGCCGGCGGCGGAGGCGGCGGAGGCGGCGGAGGCGCGGCGACGAAGGGGCAGAGTTCAGGTCTCCTCCACGCGCCGCTCGCCAGGGCGGCCCCGCGGACGGCTCGCCTTTTGCCTCGCGGCAGGCTCGAGGTTTATCGCGGGTTAGGCCACCTGGGCCCGTTTGAGAGGCCCGAATTCGTCGGAGAGAGGGCCGCAGAGGCGTTTGGGAGGGCAGTGGCAGTGGCGGAGGGGGCGAGTGCGAGCTGGGGGTCGCTGCCGCCGGAGAGGGAGCTGGAGCTCCTCCGCAGCGGCCTTTCCGCCAAGCTGTAGAGAAGATGGGCTTGGAGAGAAGAACTTTCCTGCACTGAGCGCTTTGTGAATAAAGAAGGAGCGAGCTAGAGGTGCAAAAGTTTCGCCGGGAAGCGAGAAGGAGTGCGGAGTAGGAGACGAGAGAGAGAGAGATGAGGTTGAGTTTTTTTTTCCTGACGATTTTCCCCTCGAGCCGGCGAGGCTCACTTTCCTGAAGAACTCTTCTTCGCTCGCGGAGAGTTGAGAGCGCTTCGCTCGATTTCTCATTCTTTTCTCCCTCTCTCTCTCTCCTGCTCGCGCCATGGCGCCCGGAGAGAACGAGGCCCCATTGCCTTTGCAGCTAAGCGAGGGAGGCGCTTCTGCGAGGTGAGGGCAAACTCTTCTTTTTTTGCCGAAATGCAGACGCTCGCTCGCTCGCTTTCTTGCATTTCGAGCCCTTCTTGCCGTCGTTCCCCCATCTTCTCTCTAGCCTTGTTTTGTGCCTCGCCTGAGAATTAAGAGAGGGGAGGCATGCTCCAAGCTCCCAGAGTGCGCGAGTCGCTGAAAGACGCGGGATTCAAGGAAGACAACAGAGGCATTCGTTTTGCTCTCCTCGCGTTTGTTCCCACCTCTGTTCGCCGCTGCGCTTTGCGCGATCTCTTCTTCTTCTTCTCAACCTCCTCTCTCTCTCCCTCTCTCTCTGTCTCTCTCTCCGCCCCCACCCCCCCCCACCCCCCCGTCCCCATCAAACGCCGAAACAACGCAGTTCGCTTCCGGCCCCCAAGCGCAGATCGGCAAGACTGTCTTCTCTCGACGGCAGCGGCGGCGCAGCAGAAACAGCAGCACAGGCAGCAGCAGCAGCAGCTGGCTTCGGAGGGGGCCCCTCGCCTCCTTCGACTGCAGCTGCCGCCGCCGCCGCCGCCGCCGCCTCGGCCTCCGACTTCAGCTACTGGCGCTCAAAGCTCGCCCCGCCCGCATTCGTCTCTTCGCGGCGGCAGCAGCAGCAGTGGCAGCGGCGGCAGCAGCAGCAGCAGCAGCTGCAGCCTGCTCTCCTCCCTCGCGTCGTGCAGGACGACCCGATCCAGCTCTCTGGGGAGAGTCCCGAGGCGGGAGGCGGCGACGGCGTCGGAACCCTCGAGGAGCGGGTGCAGCTGCCTCCTTCGCGCCGACGGCGGCGGCGGTCGAGCGACGGGGAAGCGAGAGCAGCCGCGGCGGCAGCAGCAGCAACAGCAGCGGCGGCAGCACCAGCGCTGCCACCTCTCGTCGCCGCCGCTTCTGCAGCTGGAAACGTCGTAGCAGCGACGGGCGTCTTTGCCTCCGCTTGTTCTTCCGGGAGCGAGTCGGAGCTTGCCGCTGCCTTCGATGCTACAGCGGCGGTGGTGGCGGCGGTGGCGGCAGCAGAGACGACTCCGGCTGCCGCCGCTCCCGCTCCTGCCGTAGTTCGCTGCTCCCCTCCGCTGCAGCCTCCGTCGCTGCCCTTGCAGCCGCCTCAGATGCTCCAGACGAACTCGACGACGCCCGAGGCCGCTGCGGGGGCTGCTGTTGCTGCTGGAAACGGAGCGGGAGCAGCAGCAGCGGGAGTTTCTGTTGGGGCAGTCGCGGCCGCGGCGGCAATGACGGCGACGACGGCGACGGCGACGGCGACGAACTCGACGACGACGTCAAATTTCGTCGAGGCTCGCGCCGCGCGCCCCGGGGCAGGCAAGCACCGCCTCAGCAACTCGAGCCTGACCGGGAAAGGCATTGCGCCGACCCCGAGCAACGCGGGCACGATGCCCGGAGGCAGCGCTCTCGCCCCAGCTCCTCCTCCTGCTTGCCCCCCTCCTCCTCAGCCTCCTCCGCTGCCTCCGCCGTTGATGCCGCTCTTCTTCCCTTCCCCGGCCTTTGCCCCTGCCGCCGCAGCCGCCGCCGCTCCTGCTCGTGCGGCCAGCTTTGGGCCCGGATCGCAGCAACAACAACAGCAGCAGCAGCACGTGCACGAGCAGCAGCACTTTCCGTCCCCGATTCTCCCGGGAAACAGCTTGGGGAGCCCCAGGCTGAGCTGCGGAGGGGGAGTTGGCCTCGGAAGCGCCGCCGGCGGCGCCGCTGCCGCTCCCGTTGCCGCTGCCGCTCCCGCTCCAGCTCCTCCGCCGCCTCCTTCCTTCTCCCCCGAAGGCAACACCACCAGCACCGCCAACGCCGACGCCGACGCAGACGCCGACGCCAACGCAGCAGCAGCAGCAGCAGCAGACCAGCGGGACCCGCTCCTCCTGACCTCGTACCTCCTGCCGGAGCAGGCCGCGGCGCTGGGCGTCTCCAGGCTCTACCCCTGGCAGGCAGCGGCCCTCGCCCTGCCGGGCGTCCTCCGCGGCGGGCGGTCCCTGGTCTACTCCGCCCCGACGGCCGGGGGGAAGACGCTGGTGGCCACGATCCTGGCGTTGCTCCGCGTCGACGCGAGCAGGAGGGCGGGCAACGGAGGCGCCTCCCCTTCTTCGTCCTCCTCGCCTTCGATCTCGTGCCGCCCGGCGCTGCTCGTCTTCCCGTACAACTCGCTGTGCCGCGAGAAGGCCGACCAGTTCGAGAGGCTGCTGCGGCCCATGGGCCTCCGCGTCGGCCGCATGTTCGACCGCCTGCCCTACCGGCCCGCCGAGGCGGGAGGGCTCGACGGCGTCGGCGCGCTCGTCGCGACCTACGAGCGCGGCAAGCGCCTCGTCGCCGACCTGCTGCGAGAGCGCCGGCTGCACGAGCTGAGCTGCGTCGTGGTCGACGAGCTGCACATGCTGTCGGACCCGAGCCGCGGGTTCCTGACCGAGATCATGCTGACGATGCTGCTGTACAGCGGGAGGCTGATGAAGTGGGAAGGAGGGGAAGGTGGAGAAGGAGGGGGAGGCGGAGGCGGAAGCGGAGGCGGCGTCGGCGACGGCGGCACCGCGGCGCAGCAACCGAACGAGCTCCGGCGCCAGGCCCTTACCTCCTCCGCGGCAGCAGCAGCAGCAGCAGCAGCAACTCAGGCCACCGCCACGACGCAGCCCACGCCTGGCTCTTCGATGCGCACCTCTCAGTCCTCCTCGCAGCAGCAGCAGCAGCAGCAGCAGCAGCACGCCCCTTCCTCCCCCTCCCCAAACTCCCGGGCGCTGCTGCAGACCAGCATCCAGCTCGTCGCGATGAGCGCGACGATGCCCAACACAGCCGAGCTGGCCTCGTGGCTGGGCGCGGCGCTGTTCGAGACCCACGAGCGGCCGATCCCGCTGAGGCACTACGTGCTGTGCGGGTGCAGGATGGTGAACAAGCGCGGGAGGGTGGAGAGGTCCGTGCGCGGGGAGTTTTTTGAGAGCGGCGGGGGTGGTGGCGGCGCGCTCGCCGCCGCCGCCGCTTCCTCCTCCGCTGCCGCCACGGCTCCGCGCCTTTTTCCTCCTTCTTCCTCCTTCTCCCTGCCCGCCGACGACCGGGACATGAGCGGCGTCGCCGCGCTGGTGCGAGAGACGGCCTCCGACCCGGGCGGCTCGGCCCTGATCTTCTGCGGCACCAAGGCCAGGGCGGCGGACACGGCGCGGCTGCTGGCGCGGATGCTGCCGGTGCCGCTGCCCGAGTGGAACCTGGCCCCTCTTTCCGCCGCTCCCGCTCCCTTCCCTCCCGCTCCCGCGCCCGCCGCGCCTCTCACCCGCGCCGAGGTGATCGCCCGCGTTGACGCCCTGCCCGCGGCAAACGCCACGCTGCGCGCCACGCTGCGCATGGGCGTCGCCTTCCACCACGCCGACCTGACCTCGGCCGAGAAGGAGCTCGTCGTCGCGGCGCTCGAGGCCGGCGCCGTCGCCTGCGTCGCCGCGACGTCGACGCTGGCGGCCGGGGTCAACCTGCCGGTCCGCAGGGTCGTCTTCAGGGACACGTTCAAGGGGCTGAAGAGCAACGAGCTGGACGGGACCGAGTACCTGCAGATGGCCGGCAGGGCCGGGAGGGCGCTGGCGGATACGCACGGCGAGGCGGTCGTGGTGGCCAAGGCGCCGTGGAGCGCCGCCTCTGTCGTTTCCTCTTCTTCTACTTCTTCGTCTTCTGCTGCTGCCTCTGCTGCCGCCTCTTCGATCCCGATCGAGCGCGAGGTCAACAAGCTGCTCTCTCTCGTGCGCTCGAAGCCCTTGCTGGTGCGCTCCTGCCTGGCCTCGGACGACGACGGCGACGCTGGCGACGGAGGAGGAGAGAAGAAGGACGGAGGGAAAAGTGTCGACAGCAACAGCAGCAAGAACTATGACTCTGCCAGCTTTGGCTCGCAGCACCTCCTCCGCGCCGTCTTCGAGGGCGTGGCGCTGCGGGCCGTGGTCTCTGGAGACGACGTGCTCAAACTCTTCACGAGCACCTTCATGTGGAGCTGCGTCGAGAGCGAGCTGAAGGAGGAAGAAGGGGGAGAGAGAGCAGCAGCGGGAGCAGCAGCGGGAGCAGCAGCAGCAGCAGCAGGAGCAGCAGCAGGAGCAGCAAAGGCCGACGCTGCTGACGTCGCCGCCGCCGCCGCGACGGACCCAGCCCCACCAGCTCCGCCTCCGCCTCCTCCCCGGAAGAACAAAAAGGAGGCCAAGAACAGGCTCTTCAGCAAGCTTCTGGCCGTGCTTAACCACCTCCGGGCCGAGGGGCTGATCAGGTGGGGCGGCAGCGGCGGCGGCGGCGGGGGCGGCTGCGGCGGCGAGGACGGCTGCGGCGGCTGGTCCCCGACGCCGCTGGGCTCGGCGGTGCTCGAGGCGGGCCTGCCGCCGCGCGAGGCGCTGGCGCTCGTCGGCGGGCTACGGGCCGCCGCGGCCTCGGGCATCGTGCTGCGCGGGGACCTGCACCTGCTCTTCCTGCTGGTCCCCGGCGACGCGAGGCTGGGCCCGGACATCACCGTCGCGGCGCGGATTGTCGAGAGGTCGCTCTTCGGAGGAGGAGGAGGCGGCGGCGGCGCGAGCCCCGACCGGCAGCGGCAGCAGCACTTTGCCGCCGCGGCCCGCGCTCACGTCGCCGAAACCGTGGGCCTGACGATGCTCGACTTCCAGCGCGTGGCCTCGGGCATTCCCGTCGACGAGGAGAAGCAGCAGCTGATCCTGCGGATGCACGCGGCGCTGGCCCTGGAGGAGCTCGTCGGGGCTGGCGGCGGCGGCGGCGGCGGCGGCGGAGGAGGAGCCGGACGCGTGAGCGGCGTCGTCGGCGCCGCGGTGGCTGGGCTTCTCGCCGCCTCTGCTTCCCCTTCTTCTTCAAAAGCCACCGCCGCTGCCGCTCCCTCGGTCGTCGACGAGCCCAGCGCGATCGCCCAGCGCTTCGAGGCAACCGTCGCCAACCTTTCTGCTTTGCAAGAGAGCGTGTCGCAGCGGGCCTACCAGGCCTCGGCGCTCTGCCGCGGCGACGGGAGCAGCTGCTGTTCTTCGTCTGGTAACAACGGAGGCGGCCTCGAGCAGCTCGCCGACGCGCTCGCGACGCTCGACCGCAGGGTCGGCGCGGGCGTCCGCGCCGAGCTCCTGGGCCTGACCGAGGTCGCCGGGGTCCGCCGGGCCCGCGCGCGCATCCTCTACGCCTCGGGCGTCTGCGACGCCGCGGCGCTGGCCGCCGCGGACCCGGCCGCCGTCGCGCGCTGCCTCCGCGACGGCGGCGACACCAACGCGAACCGAAGGCTGGTCGAGCGCATGCAGGCCTCGGCGCGGCTGATCGCGAGGGCCGCGGCGCTGCGGGCCGAGAACGAGGAGCTGGCCGCGCGCGCCTGGATGGAGGAGGAGGAAGGGACGGCGGGACTGGGGGAGGAGGGCGATGGGGACGAGGAGGAGAAGGGTGGTGGCGGCGGTGGCGAGAAGCGCGACGGTGGCGACGACGACGACGATGGTGAAGATGGCGTCGACGACAAGGACGGCAGTGGCCCGCGGAAAAAGAGACGCGAGAAGGATGGGGACGACGGGGCTGGCGGCGGTGGCGCTGCTGCCGCGGGCAGCGGCGGCGGGAACAGCGGAGGAGGAGCGATGCCTCCTCCCCCTGCTCCTCCTGCTCTTCCTCCTCCTCCTCCTCCCGCTCCCGCTCCGCCTCAACAGCAGCAGCAACCGCCACCTGCTGCCGCTCCGTCGATGATGCAAATCGACAAGCGAGAAGGAGCAGCAGCAGCAGAAGGAGCAGCAGCAGCTCCGGCCGACGCGGAGCTCGCTCTCCTCGCGCCCAAGACGCGGCCGCCGCTCCTCCCTCCGGCAGCGGCAGCGGCAGCGTCGGCGTCCGCGCCGCCGCCGTCGGGGGGCCTCGACGACGCCTCTGCTCCTCCTCCTCTGCCCCGCTTCACGCAGCTCGCCTTCACCTCCTCGTCGCTCCTCGCGGCTGCTGCCAAGGGGGGGTTCCTCGCCGTGCGCCGCCCCGCCGACGTCGACGTTTTGTTGGGCGCGTGGCGCCGACAGCCCGTCTCGGCGTTTGCTCTCTCGCTGAGGCAGGAGGTCGGGGCGGGGCCCGGCAACGGCGAGAGCGATTCGGAGGAAGAGCAGGAGGAGGAAAAAGGGGCGAGGAACGAGAGGGGGGGTTCGTCGCTCGTTGCGGCCGCCTCGACCGCGGCCGCGGCGCGCTTCTCCCTGTCGGTGCTGCCCGGGTCTGTGGCTGCGTCGAAGG